>Ga0265293_10007479_pt1 | contig 16786 bp, 14 predicted proteins | sample Munlanlewell138R_FD_192505 | JGI IMG/M metagenome (GOLD analysis project Ga0265293, IMG submission 192505) | Leachate microbial communities from a municipal landfill in Southern Ontario, Canada - Leachate well 138R | ecosystem: Engineered > Solid waste > Landfill > Unclassified | place: Canada...
TGCCGGTGTTGTATATTCATACGCCATTGTTAAAATTGGTTCTAATAACTGGTCAGTTAATTCAAAGAAATATTTTTTTAACTCCTCATCACTCATTTTCTTTAAATGCTGACTACGCTTTTCATAGTCATCTACTCGTGCTTTCATCTTCTTCCTCCCTTAATTTTTCAACTGTTTTGAAATCTGTCTTTAGCTCTAGAGCTAAATACTGAATATCTTTATCCGTTAATTTTTGATTTTTATAATGTCTTAAATATGATTTTCTTAATTGATCAAGTGGTATTTCCTTATAATCGATCTCTTTCGCGCTTGCTGGAAAAATGATATTTTCACCAGGTATTTCAGTCATTGGATTACCAAACAGCAATTTAATGCCTCTTTTCTTCGCAAAATCAAGTTGTGCATTCATATGTTTACCGGCACCGGTATACTCACTTTCTTGAACAACAATAAGCTCATCTTCTTTCATTTTTTGAGACAATTTAAATGCAATTGCTAAACTGACATTCCCCGCCGGACCTCTTTCCATTCCTTCGAGTCTTGCTAATGCTTCGGTAATAAAGAAAACGCTGCCTTGATTGATTGTTAAGTATTTATCTAAATAACGAAGCGGTCTTCCTGCACTTCTTGGCACATCGCTTCGATCGGGAAAGGTCGTAAAAGGAATGCCAAAACCCGTATGTCCGGTTGTAAATGATTTACGATTAAAATCGGTATCACTTGCCATATGTAGACCGGTTAAGTCAACACTTGCGGCGATTATCTTTGTATCCTTGGCTCCGGCGTTGATTAACCCTCTTGCTGTTCCGGTTAAATTGCCTCCGCCCGCGTTTGTACAAACAACAACTTCTGGATATTTATTGTATTTTTTTAGTACTTCAGTCGCTATCTCTTCACCTAATGTTTCAATTCCTTGAATTCCGTATGGTGAGTATAATGATGCGTTGAAATAGCCTGTTTCCTCTAATAATAATAAAAATTGATAAAATAATTCCGGCCCAACAGTTAATCTGACAACTTCTGCTCCATATGCTTCGCAGGCTCTTGCTTTTTCAATAATTTCTGGCTGACCGATTTGGTTTGAATCATAACACTCTTGCACAATAATACATCTTAAACCCAGACGAGCGGCCATTGCTGCTACAGCGGCACCATAGTTTCCGCTTGTTGCTGCAATAACACCTTTATAACCAAGTTTTTTTGCTTGATAGACACTAATTGCTGCTCTTCTTGCCTTAAAGGAACCTGATAGATTATCTGCTTCATCTTTTAAGAAGATTCTTGCTCCATATCCTTTTTCTGCAAACTTTCTTGCATATTTAGTCAGGTTTCTTAATTCGACCAATGGTGTGTTTCCAACTCTGTTTTCTAATTGGATTCTTTTTACATCCTCCAAAGTAAAGCCTGTGTCTTTCATCATCTGCTCATAATCAAAGCCTATACCGTCTTTATCTTCATAGCGAGAATAATCAAACTGAAGCGAATCAAGAATTATTTTTGATCTGCGCTTCATAACATCAAGATATGTCTTACTCATCTAGATTACCTGCCTCTGCTTCAATGATTGACCTGATTTGCTGTGTTTCATAAACAAAGCCGCCAAAAGTGTGTTTATAAAAAGGATTCCCTTCAACTAAAGTCCCCTTGACAATTCGTTTTGTTGCGGTCATGATTGAAACTTCTTCATTAATCCTTCCATCTTCTAACAAAAAGCCTTTTGTTCTCAGCATTAACGGCACTTCTTTTGTGTCCTTGGGTACCTGTGCTGCTCTTTCGTCTTTTGTTAAAACACAAAGTTCAATTTCTACATAGTCATGTTTTTTGTACACGTTATCACCCTTTCTATACAAAAAAACAGAAACAAAAATATTCCTGTTTTCTAATCCTTTAATCGATAAAATTACGCATATCTCCCATTATTGCACGTGGTACTGGTAGATCAATCATTGTTTTTAAACCCGGTTTTGCGTTAATGACGTGTGGAATCATGTTAACACACATCGCGATTGTGCCTGAACCGCCATTAATTTCTGGTGTAATTGCCATTGAGATGTTTGGGTTTCCGGTTAGATTAATATAATCGCCCGTGTTGATTCCAACCATTTCTGGCTCTATTTGTTGGGGATGAATCATATTGATTAAAACTTTGTCATCTTTAAATCCTTGACCACGCATGTCAATTCCCGCAAGGTTTCCTTTTTTAGCTTCGCCGTATGGACTCTTGCGATCTATATTAGTAATGATAGGTTCCATTTGTTGTTGAAAATAATCCAATTCTAATCCTAGGGCATTGGCAATCATATAAATACTTTCCTTAAAACCGACATGTCCGGCTAAATCCTTATCTGCTAAGCGCTTATTATACTCTTCTAACGTAATACCAACACCCTGCTCATGCATGACAACTGGTCCAAATGGGCTTAAGCTATTAATTCTTTTTGCTTCAATTGAATCAACATGTGTCATCACTCCTGTCAAAGCAACAACCAGTAAGTCCATAATAAAACCCGGATTGATACCTGTTCCTAAAATACTAACACCATGTTTTTTTGCTAAAGCATCCATTTCTTTAGCTAAGGTCGGTTCGTTAACATAGGGATAAGACATTTCTTCAGCTGTACTTATACAATTTATTCCATTTTCAACCATCTTCTTAATTTTTGGAAAAGCACCTTTTGTAAAACTATCTGTACATAAAAGCGCTAAATCAGCTTTTGTTTCTGCCAACAAATCGTCAATATTTGCATGTATAAAAACATCAGGATGATCACCTTGGTAGTCTAATACCTCGTGGATTCCCTTCCCTGCTAAAAATGGATTTATGTCGCAAATACCAACAATTTCTATACCGGTTTTAGTTAAGAGCATCTCTGCCATTCCTCTGCCCATTGCCCCAAAACCCCAGATCAAGATTTTAATTTTCTCCATTTCTTATCCTTTCTTATGCTTTTTTTTTATTATATCATATCTTTTGTCTATACCTACGGTATATTTTTAAATTTTTGGGCCTTGTAAAACAAAAAATCAAATAAATCATTCAAAGGTCTTGTGTATTGCACAGTACTGTGATATTATAGTAGTGTGTAATACACATTAGAATGTTTAGGAGGTATAATTTGAACACGCAATTCAAAAAAGGAATCTTGGATTTGGTTATTTTAAAATCTGTTCAGGATCAAGAAATGTATGGCTTTGAAATTATTGAGAAATTATCAGATTTGCTATCAATTAATGAAAACACGATCTATCCAATCTTAAGGAGGCTAACCGAACAAAAACTTTTTGAAACTTATACAACTGATAGCCCGTTAGGTGCTAAAAGAAAATACTACCGAATTACCGAAAGAGGAAAAAAACGATTAAATAATTATTTAAATGAATACAACACGTTTATCAATAATGTTGACGAAATATTAAATAGGAGAAATGATCAATGAGTAAGGAACAGTTTATAAATGAATTAACTTCATATCTAAAAGCAAGAAATGTAATCGAATCTGACATCAAAGCCGTGGTTGAAGATTATAAAGAGTTGTATGGCGAAGCACAAGATAGGGGTTTATCTGATGTAGAGATATTTGAAAAACTGGGAACGCCAAGGTCTATTTATTTGGCTCTAAGAGATACGTTATCAATTAGATATGTTTCAAGTAATAGAAATAAGATTGTTGCAGTCAGTCCTTTTGTTGCCATTATATTGTTTTTCATAATTGGATTAGGCTTTAATTTATATGACTACGCTTGGATGAGTTTTCTCTTAATTCCTATTTCTGCTATTTTGATTAATGTAAAGGGCAGCGATCGAATCATTTCCTTGACCCCGTTTATTTCTATAGTCATCTTTATGATAACCGGCTTCTTGTTTGATTGGTGGCATCCAATGTGGTTGATCTTCTTTAGTATTCCGATTTCAGCAATCATTTTAAAAACTAAGAATAAAGACACAGTTATTGGCTTGTCGCCATTTGTTATTACAATCATCTATTTTTTGGTTGCTGTATTGATTAATCCTGAGTTTTATCGTTATGGTTTTGCAATGTATGCATTAATACCGATTATAGCAATCCTATTGCATCCATTGAATACAAAAAGAATTACAATGTTAATTTTGATTGTGTTAGCGGTTTTTGGTCATTTGTTTGCTGGCTTTGTTTATGATGGTTGGAGTTACAGCTGGGCAGCATATCTCGTACCCGTTATATTCGGAATAATCATTGGTGATATAACCTTTGAGTCTGAATTGGGCTGGCGTGACAAAAAACAAAAATCAACACTGCTCAGCTTAATTGTAATTGTTGCAGTATATTTCGCAGTCAGCTACCTAGTTGGCGGAATTTGGAATTGGTCATGGATTATTTTATTACTTTTTCCAATGGCAAGCATATATATCCATAATGGAATTAAACACCCCGTTTCCTTTATGCCCTTTATCGCAACAATCACTTTCATGATTTTGGGAACATTCTTTGGCCTTTGGGATTATGCTTGGTTAGTTTATTTATCAATACCAATTGTAGCTATAGTAACTGATAAAAAACCCGGAATTACAATTAAGAAAAGCAAAGTATTAGAAGAAATCGACGATGATTCAATCTAATTAAATGATTAAAAATTCCATTCTAAAGTTGTTTTATTTTAACTACAAAAAATAGTAATGATTTATTCTACTCTCCAAAAAAGATGGTTTTGTTTATTAAAGAACCATCTTTTTTGTTTTTCTTTTTTAAAAATTTTAACATTAAATAGTAACTCTGCTTAAATAAAAAGAAGACTTTTTATCAAGCCTTCCATATCATAAGTTCTAATACAATGAGTTGTTATAGGTAGATTTCCTCTAAAAATTTAAACACCTCTACTAAGGTTTCTAGACTATAGCCACGTTCATCTTCATGTGTTGTTGACAAATTAAACTGATATTCATGCATAAGCTTTGACTCATAAAAAACGGTTGTTACATTAATGCGCTTATCAATATTTCTCTTTATTGTATCACAATCAAAAAAAGCCTTTCTCACGGGTGAGACAAGCTTTCAATTATTTTTGGTGACCCGTACTAGTTCACAAATTTTGCCGAGTGAATCAAGCTGGACTAGCATGAAAGTCCTTATTTAAGGCATCGTAATTGTGAGAATAATCATTTTTTGGCAGCTAATATTATTCATTATCTTGTCTGAGATTCAAAAAAATAACATTAATTAAGATCATTGCACTATTGATTTATAGTTTGGGGTATTATATCTAAAATTGAACCATTGATTGTTGGTATTTCTTTTATTAACTGATTGTACTTTTCAATAAGTACATTCCCTATCTCATTTTCAACATGTGAAACGAACATAATTTTTCCTTTAAGGTGTTCAAGATAGTTTCTGTTGTTAATCTGCAAATGTTTTTTGTGATCATAAATACCATGTTTGGATATATAATACAATTCAGTTTCTATTCTTTTTATATAGTTTCTTGGAACTTGTATTTTGTTGTTTATTACATTCAAACCTGTTACAATTGTACCCTTTTTTGTGTTTCCTATTCTTGTCTTTTTGTCATTAATTTCAAACCCTTCTTGCTTAATCAAATAAGCCACTTTAGTAAAAAATCCTTGATAAATATCATTTATGTCACCTGAAAAAGTAAGATCATCAGCATATCTTGTATACCTAATTTCTCGTTTTTTACAATATTTCTCCAAAACCATGTCCAACTTATAACTTACTATATTTGAAATTATTGGGCTAGTACACGCTCCTTGTGGTAATCCATTGTTATACATGCAAATACTTACTAGGTCTTGAGTAATTTTATTGTCGTATTGGCAGATTTTGCCAAACAAATAATACAATCTATTGGCAGATATCGAAGGGAAATAGTCCCTTAAATCGACATTCAAAATAATTTTTGAATTTATATGTGAGGTCGCATGAGTTGTTATAGATTTTTTAGGAACAAAACCGTGTGCAGCGTGATGAATGCTTAATTTCTCCAAAATGTGAATTTTGATGAAATTTTGAATTTTTCTCAAATTTGTATCAGGTGATAAAATTGTACGATATCCCCCTCTTTTTTTCTTGATATGAAAATATCTGTAGTGTTTTTTTGGTTTTTGAACAATATCTAAATAATCCTTCCAATTAACACCAGAAAAATGTGCTATTTGAAGCGCACTTTCTAAATCTGGAATTTCTGATTTTCGCTCATTATAGGTAACCGTTTTATACTTCATTTTTTACTCCTTAATATTAAGTTATCATCACTAGCTTGTAACATATTTCGTTTTACGCTAATGTGGGTGGGATGTGAGTGTGGGATGCATTTGCACCCACCCACCACACACATTTATATTGTATCTCATGATAACTATTTGAAGGAGATACAATATAAAAGTGATTCTATAAATACCTAATCACTATGCCTTATACTCAAAGGCGATCCTAGTGATGATAACTTATACTTATCTAAATCCTCTTTTTACTTTTTCAACACTTACAATATTTTTAACAATCTTGCCTGTATCTATAAGCAGTTTTCCTTGTAAAACAATGTCTTGCTCGTTCTTTTCAATCAAACGCTTCGCAATTAGTATATTAATATCTTCAAATATTTCACCATCTGTTTCATAACCTATAATTTTTGATGTTTTATCTAAATCATAGATTCTTAACCTTAAAGCTAGCGCTAATAAAAATACTCTTAAATCAATATATTTTACATACCTGCGATGATAATCTATAATTTCACTCAGATTTTCGGTAAAAATATGCACATGTATTTCATCCATTGATGAAAAATGTACATCTCTGTCAAATAACGGTATCCATGACTCATTGGGATATAAAAAATCAGAGTACCAAAGCATTGAAATACTATTATTTGGTGTTACCCCTTCATATGATACCATTAAGCCAAGATTTCCCCTTCCAAACTTATACATTTCACTAGAGCAACTTTCACAAATGTTATTAACTATGCCTAAATCATAGTGATCTAAATTTTTATCTTTATAACTATTTAAAATGATGCTTTTTGATTTCATAATAACTACATTTGAATTGGTTTCTAAATGATGGATTGCTGACATGGTTATTGTGTGGCATATAACAACTACATTATAGTTGGATAAGTTACTCGAGATAACTCTCATCATAGTTTCACCCGTGGCAATAATATCATCAATTAAAACAATAGTGTGGTTTTTGTCATAATTACACAATTGTTCTGGGTCAATAACTTTCTTCTTGCCAATGACCCCATTTGAACATAATTGGCTTATTAACTTGTTAGAGCTCGAATCAGGGTTTTGCTTAAACCTTAAAAATAAGTAATTTTGATTACTCAGCAAGCTCTTCACTTGCCTCAAAACAGACAAATATGACTGATGATTTGAATATAAATCTACTTTTTGGACAATGTTAAATAGTGATCTTCGACTTTTACCGCTTGCGTTACATATAAAACTCCAATATATATTACTCAATTCAATCAACTCAATTTCATCATACAAATTTGCGTATTTATATTTGATGAAACTGAGTAATTCTGTTTTTATTGACAAAAATGCCCCCCCTTTCCAACTAAGTATCATTCATATGGTAGATTAAATAATTCTGTTAGTAAAGTATAATTTTATATTTAAATGTCAATATTTATCGATTTGATGTATAGTACTCACTCAAAAAAATACATCTAATTTCTGATAGATTTTTATGGTAAAAGTTCACCGAATTTGTATACATTATAACATTTGTGATGTTTTATTTATATTAATGTTTGCAATTTATTCCGGTTTGCCATTTCAATTGCAAATGAAAATCCACAAATGTAATAACTTAACCATTATCTATTTTATATTGCTTCCTATACTCTTATCTATAAATTGATGAACTTTTGATATGACACGTTAATTGATTTCTTCTGGAATCTTCACTTTAACATCAAACAACTCTTTCATATGATGGTATGCAAAAGCAATCGCATCAATCTCGATTGCTTGTTTTAAGTATGCCTCATCATTCTTTGAATCATTTGTGTTTGATGGTTTATTGTATCCTTCAAATTCTCTCTTCCATATCTTGATGGTCTCCTCATCTTCGATTGAGTTTGTTTTGATGCAGTGATATTGATATGCATGTCTTGTCTCATGGAAGCATGTCACGATGATCTCTAGTTCATCCACTTGTGCAGCCCAATCCTCATTGAATACGATTGAATGGGTTGATTTATGGTAGAAACTAGAGATATTTGGATTTGAAAAGTCAGTTGATTTGTTGAAATATATGCTTGGTTCTTTGATTTGTAAGATCTTGGATGCTGCTTGAACACCTATTGATGCAAAATCAAAAAAACTGTAAGTTTCTCTCATTTAATGCTTTTATTTAGGAAATCAAACACATTTTTATTGCGACATATTTCCTTTGATGTCAATATCTCAAACAATACCTTTCTAGCAACATTTACATCATCTAAAGAAAAATTATTATAATCATGATCAGTTGTATTCGTACCATTTTGAATGTGGATTTTATTACGCAATTTTCTCAATTCCTCTATTAATTTAAACGTATCTTTTGAAACGCTAAGAAGTTTATTGTCCCTAACTTTTTTAATAAGTGTATCAAAAATCATCACTTCTTCATATTTATCTACCTTTTTTAACAAATGTGTTATCGCTTTATAAGAATTTTCTTGTTGCTTTTTTTCATTAGATATAAGTTGAATTTCTTCTTCCCACTCACACATATTTAATAGATTATTTTTTCGTATAAGCACATAGAATATCAATTCAATTACACTCGTTACTGAAATGACATACGCCTTATATGTCATTTTATATAGAACCGAAGATAACTTAAATTCTTCCAGTTGAGCTTCTAAGTATTCGACATATTGCATATTATAAGCAAAATTTTTCTTAAGAATTCTTTGACTATAATTAACATCAAACTTAATAGATTCTTCATATTCTGTTATACTTTGCGGATACCATTTTTTGTTATCTTTTAAGCTCTCAAGTAATGTACTGATATTAATTCCCCCTTTAAATACAAATTCATTATTAAGGCACACATTATATGAACAGTCTTTGCATGTATCCCTTCTTCATTTCTTCTAGTTTTTCAAGCTTATGCTGATGAAGGGTGATAAGTTTGTCAATCGACTCTAAAAATATACTAATCTTCCTTTGTTCTTGTAATAAAGGAAGTTGAATTGAAGTTGACTTAATATTTTCCGCATTAATATTAGTATTTGCTGACTGTTGTATTATTTTAGATAATTGACTCCTAAACAAATGTGATTGATAAAACAATCCGAAAAACTCATTCATAACAATAGACTGATCAAATCGAAAGTTTATTAAATATGATCCAAAAATTGCCGGTATATCGTCATATACTATTCCATATGTACCGACGGTACCGCTCCGGACTATTAAAAAATCACCTATTTCAACTTTGAATGCTTGATAATCTTTTTCAGATGCATCAATTTTAGGAGTATCTTTTAATATTAACGAATTTTGTGAAAAATCTGTCCCTCTTAATAAATAATATTTCTTCGTATCACTATATGATTCAGTTGTATAATACCCCTGTTTATGAAATGAAGTTATCTCAGAAACTTTACGCTGTTCCCAAGCTTCAGTAAATCCTTTGAATCTAATCTTAGGTATATTTGATCCTTTAACCGGAAACATTTGTTGCAAATATCCTTTTTTAAGTTCTTTCAGCAAGCCAATCTTTTCTTGTTGCTTCTGAATAAGTTCATCAAAAGAACTAAGGAATCCGCCAATCTTTTCTTGTTCATTATATTCAGGTAATTTTATCTCACATTTCTCAAAACAATCCATACGTAACGATTTTACTGTGCTTCCTACCGCTGTTGTTAAAAAGTGCTTATTCTTTGTCTTTAGATATTGATATATATAATCTAAATTGACGTCTGCATTAAAGTCAAAAATAGCATATGCTCTTTGGTGTAATGCAAATTTACCTCTATACAATCGTGGATAAAATTCAGACCCCTCTCCTGGATAGATAATTGCCTCTTTGTCATACGAGTATACATCCAATCTTTTGATATCAACAGATCGATCGAAGAATGGATAAGCTCCATTCACAGAAGAATCTTGAACATTCAAATCACCAGTCTTAATCTGTGCAACTTCACCCAGATATGCAGATTTGATTTCTGAGTATTCTCCGTGGCTATTTTTAAATCTTAGTTTTTCCATCATGAACCTTCTTTCAAAGGATTTCCTTACTTAAGTTCAGGTTCTCCAAGCTCTTTTAAATACTGATTAATCTTTTTTGTAATTTCATCGATTTCATGATCAACTTCAATCAATTTTGATCTAACTTGATTCAAATCTATCTGCTCTTCTTCCTCGAATGTATCGACATATCTAGGAATATTTAGGTTGTAATCATTATCTTTAATCTCTTTCAAACTAGCTACATGAGAATATTTCTCTATTTCTTTTCTTTCGCTATATGTTTCCACTATTTTATCGATGTGCTCGGGTAATAAGATATTTTGGTTCTTTTCCTTTTTAAAATCATTTGATGCATCAATAAATAAAACATCTGTATTTGTCTTACATTTCTTAAAGACTAAAATTGTTGTTGGAATTGATGTTCCAAAGAATATGTTTGCAGGTAATCCAATCACTGCATCCAAATAGTTTTTATTCTTAATCAAATACTTTCTAATGACATCTTCAGCTGCACCTCTAAAAAGCACACCATGAGGTAATACAACTGCCATTGTCCCATTATCATCTAAGTGATGAATCATGTGCTGAACAAATGCATAATCAGCTTTTGATGCTGGTGCAAGTCTACCGTAAGCACTGAAACGTTCATCATCTAAAAATTTAGCATCTCCACTCCATTTAGCACTATATGGAGGATTAGCTACGACTGCTTCAAATTTGAGTTCTTTATGCCTTTCACATGGGTGTTCCAAGGTATCTCCTTGGTAGATATCAAAGCGATTGAAACGTACCTTATGAAGTAACATGTTCATTCTTGCTAAGTTATATGTGGTTTGGATCTTTTCTTGCCCGTAATACTTCCCAACTTTTGCGTGTTTAGCAATACGTAGTAGTAGTGATCCAGACCCACAGGTTGGGTCATAAACATCTTTAATTTCCTTTTTACCAAGTGTTACAATTCTAGCTAATATTTCAGAAACAGCTTGAGGCGTATAGAATTCACCAGCTTTTTTACCGGCACTTGCTGCAAATTGACCAATCATATATTCATAAGCATCACCTAAAACATCAATTTCAGCATCTTCATGCATGAAATCAATTTCATTAATCTTTAGCATAATCTTACTGATAAGCGCTGATCTTTCTTTCTCACCACGACCAAGTCTAGATGAATTGAGATCCATATCATCAAATAGACCTTCAAAATCTTCTTGTGATGAATGTCCTATGGTTGATTCACCTAAACTATTAATCGCCTTACTTAATACAGAGATATCAAACTTACCAACTTTAATGAGTTGAATCATTTTAGAATAAAGATATTCTGGTTCGATTAAGTATCCGATATCACTGTTTTCAGTAAGCTCTTGAATAAGCACTTCTTTATATTCAGGATTCTTCCATGCTTCTTCATATGATATTTTATCTTCGCTTAAGTATTCTTTTTCAATGATTCTTTCTAAGTTTTCACTAAGATATCGATAGAATATAATACCTAAAATGTAATTTTTAAATTCAGAGGCATCCATATTACCCCTTAGATCGTTTGCTATTGCCCATAGTTGCTTGTGAAGTTGTGCTTGTTGTACTGCTTGTTTTGTCATATTGATACCCCTTAATACACTTCAGAGACTTCATAGATGAATTCTCTTAACATGTTCATTTTCTTGTTCTTTTCTAACAACTTGCCTTTAACATTGGTTCTAATCATCTCATTTGGCATGACACTAGTAAACTGATACTCACTAATCATTTCCTTAATAATCATTGCACCAATCTCTAGGTTGTTACTCATTTCAAAGATGACATGCTCTTTTTCTTGTTCAACAAACTCTTCATATTTTTCTTCAACATTATCAAAACTGGTCATGGAAGGTACAACGCGATCGATAAACTTTCTAAGAAGTTCTATCTTGCTATGGAGTGCTTCTGTATCGTTTTGATCTAAAACCTTTTTAACTCTATCTAGATCGACTTGTTTTTGAATTTCATTTTCGTAGTTCACATTCTTCAATAAATTGATGATGTAATCTACATCGATGATATCGGTTGAAAGTAATTCTATGTCAAAACTAATATCAGCCAAAATAGAAACTTTATCTAGTTTTGAAACATAGCGATTAATATCTAAGTATTTTGATCGATAATCCATGTATTCTTGTTCAGACATACCAATTTCAGCTTCCGTGAATTGAAATTCAAGGAAGTTTTTAAGTGTTGTAATAGTTCTTACAAGTGATTTAAAGGCCTCAATGAAATCTCGTTGCATTGATTCGCCTTCTAATTTATCCACATGTTGTACATCTGGGACAATCGCCTTTAAGTAATTCACTTGTCGTTTTGCTCTACTAATGTATTCATCGTATGGTTTAAGTAGGACAACATCTGTGCTATCTGAATCACTATATACATAAATCGCTTCTTCAACGTCTTTCTTTCGTGTTAAGAACGAAACGATATTTCCAAATTGTTTTCTCTCTGTATGTACACGGTTGGTTCTTGAAAATGCTTGTATAAGGTTGTGCATTTTAAGTTTCTTATCCACATAGAGTGTGTTTAATAGTTTTGAATCAAACCCAGTCAAAAACATATCAACAACAATCATGATGTCAATTTCTTTATTTTTGAAGCGTTTAGACATGTCTGTAAAATAACTAGCGTATGTATCTGTTGAGTAGTTTGTTTTAAATTGCTTATTATAATCTTTTATTGCACTTTCTAGAAGATCTCTTGAAAGCTCATCTTTTTCTTCAGTGTCTTCATTTGGTGTATAGGTGAAAATGGTAGTTACCACTAAATCATGTTGTTTAGCTTTGAAAGCATTATAGTATTTCATCGCCATCGGAATACCTGATGATGCAAAGATAGCATTATATTCCTTGTTATGTGTTTTGATTGGATGAATTTGAATGATCTTATCAACAATCGCATTTACTCTTTCTTCTGATTCTAATACTTCAGTTGTATCAATAGCTTCAACATCATCATCTGTGATATTGAGGTTCATAGAAAAAGTCTTGATATAATCAACCTTAAAACCAAGAACATTGTTGTCATTGATGCCATCTTTGATCATATAGGTATGCACTTGCTTACCAAAAAGATTACCTGTAGCTAGTCCATGACCCGCATTTTCCTCAAATATAGGCGTTCCGGTAAATCCGAAATATTGAGCATTATTGAAGTGTTTCTTGATTTCCTTATGCATTTCACCAAACTGGCTTCGATGGCATTCATCAACAATGAATATGACTCTTTCGTTTCGATACTTATCCATGTATTCAGAATATCTTGGATTCTTGATGGCATTGTTCATCTTTTGAATGGTTGTGATGAGTAGTCTTTTTGTTGAATCACCCAGTTGTTCAATTAGTTTCTTCGTGCTGTTGGTCATATCGACGCTATCTTGTTGAAACTTATTAAATTCACTCAGAGTCTGTGCATCAAGGTCTTTTCTATCAACAAGGAAGATAACTTTCGTGATATCCTCTAGATTTTCGAGAATTTGAGAAAGTTTAAAGGATGTTAAAGTTTTTCCTGATCCTGTCGCATGCCATACATAACCATTGTTTCTGGTTTCAGTTGCTCTTTCTACGAGTTTCTCAACGGCATAGATTTGATATGGTCTCATCACCATAATCTTCTTTTCAGTTTGATTGATGACCATGTATCTTGAAATCATTTTAGCAATGTGACAAGGATTTAAGAATGATTTGGTAAATTCACTCAAGTTATTGATTCTTTCATTCTTATCATTTGTCCAAAAGAAAGCGAAATTATAGTTGAGCTTTGTCTCATCGTTAGAAATATACTTGGTATCAACACCATTTGAAATCACAAAAAGTTGAACATACTTGAATAGTCCAGTATATGATTCTGATTTATATCTGTTGATTTGATTGAATGCTTGTTTGAGCTGCATCCCACGCTTTTTCAGTTCTATCTGAACTAAAGGTAATCCGTTGATTAAGATTGTTACATCGTAGAGATTAACTCTTCTAGCACTCACAGTAATTTGATTGGTGACTTGAAAACGATTCTTACACCATTCAGATTGATTAATGAGTTCTATGTAAGTGCTTGATCCATCATCTCTTGTGAGAGGTTGAAGTTGTCTAAGATTATATGCACTATTAAAAACACCTTTACCGCCAAGTGAAATCATGAGTCGTTCGAATTCACTATCAGTCAAAGGCGTACTGTTTAAATGTTTGTGTAGGTTGTGAAGTGATATTTGATTCTTAAAGTTTGCTAGAAGTGTATCCTCGTCTGGGATAGATATTTTCTCATAACCCAAATCTAAAAGAGTTTGAACCATGCTGTTCTCTAAAACAGCTTCTGATTGGATATAATTCAAGGTTTTTCCCCCTTATACATTTTCTTAATTATACCACAATCTTTAACCTTAGAAAACCTGCACTTCATTATTTTATCAAGAGATAAATGGCTAAACATGTAATTTTACCACGGCTACCACGCGTACCACGCCAAAAATAAGAGTCACCTCTAAATTTATGTGCACATAAGTTGAAGATTTTCACGATATTTCGAAATCTTGGATATTATTCCTTGGTTACATTTAAAAACTACTTATTTGTAGATAAGTTTTTAGTTTAAGTACAGTTTTCATGCGCTCTGTATCTGATTGTCATTTTTTTGATTTTATATTTTTAACCTTTAATTGCACCGATGGCTCAATAAAGACAAAAAAAGCCACTCTCATGGGTGAGAATGACTACTCGGTTAAGTATGGTGACCCGTACGGGATTCGAACCCGTGAATGCATGCGTGAAAGGCATGTGAGTTAACCGTTTCTCCAACGGGCCATGGTGGCGGAGCAGGAGGGATTTGAACCCTCGCACCAGTTTCCTGATCTACACCCTTAGCAGGGGCGCCTCTTCAGCCGCTTGAGTACTACTCCACCTAAGACGCCTAAGCGCTTTTATAGAATATCGTATTTTAGGAAGAAAGTCAACCTATATTATATCTTTTAACATCGTTAATCCAACTTTTCCTCTGTTTAGATCAATGTTTAAAACATAGACCTTAACGATGTCGCCTACATTGAGGACATCCTTGGGATGTTTAATATAACTTTTGGATATTTTAGAAATATGTAAAAGTCCATCTTCTTTTAGACCAATATCAATAAATGCACCAAAATCAACTACATTTCTAACTGTTCCTTCCAGTTCCATTCCGACTGTTAAATCTTCAATTTTAAGAATATCACTCTTTAATAAGGGTTGTGCAAACTGGTCTCTTGGATCTCTTAATGGAGCGACAAACGCGTCCAATATATCTTTTAGTGTATAAAGGTCAATTTTAAGTTTGTCCGCCAATTCCTTGTGATTCATCGAATCAACAATCAGTTTAACTTCATCTTTACCGAACATTGAGCCCTCAATGTTATACATTTTCATAATTGCTTTAGCTGCATTATAACTCTCTGGGTGAACAGCGGTCATATCTAGAGCTTCGTCACCATCCGGGATTCTTAAGAACCCTGCTGCTTGTTCATAAGTTTTAGATCCCATGCGTGGAACTCCTAAAATATCTTGTCTTGTTCTAAAACGACCTTTTTGATCACGGAATTTAACGATGTTTTCAGCACTTGTTTTGTTTAAACCAGAAACGTACATCAAGAGTGCTTTCGATGCCGTGTTAATGTTAACACCAACCTGGTTGACAGCTTGTGTAACAACAAAGTTCAGTGAATCGTTTAATTTCTTCGGTGTTACATCATGCTGGTATTGTCCAACACCAATCGATTTCGGATCAATTTTGACCAATTCTGATAATGGATCTTGTAGTCTTCTTGCAATTGAGGCCGCACTTCTTTCTTCAACTGAGAAATCAGGGAATTCTTCTCTTGCTAGTTCACTGGCTGAATAAACCGAAGCTCCGGCTTCGTTTACGATCACATATTGTACTTTCAATTGCGTTTCTTTAATTAGATCGGTAATAAACTTCTCTGTTTCTCTTGATGCTGTACCATTACCAATCGCGATTAATTCAACTTTATGTTTATTGATTAAACGAATAACGGTTTTATATGAGTCTTCTATTTGCTGTTCGGTTGCTGTTGATCCAATTGTTTTTTCGTGTGGATAAATAACACCCTTTTCTAATACTTTTCCTTGTTCATTAATGACTGATAGTTTACACCCGGTTCTAAAGGCGGGGTCAACTCCTAAAATAACTTTACCCTTTAGTGGTGGTTGAAGTAACAATCTTTGTAGGTTAAAAGCGAAGATTTCAATTGCTTGTTCTTCAGCTGCTTCCGTTAATTCACTTCTTACTTCACGTTCAATACTTGGATAGATTAAGCGTTTTAAAGCATCTTGGATTGCAATTTCAATATAGGGTGTAGCGGTTGAGTTTTGAAGCTGAATAACTTTTCGTTCTAAGTATGAAATCATTCTTTCAAGATCAATTTCAACTTTAACTGTGATAACTTTTTCTTTTTCAGCACGGTTGATTGCTAAAATACGGTGTGGTCTAATTTTATTGACTGGTTCACGATAATCATAATACATTTCATAAACCTTCCGTTCATCAGCTGCATTTTTTTTAACC
>Ga0265293_10007480_pt1 | contig 16784 bp, 15 predicted proteins | sample Munlanlewell138R_FD_192505 | JGI IMG/M metagenome (GOLD analysis project Ga0265293, IMG submission 192505) | Leachate microbial communities from a municipal landfill in Southern Ontario, Canada - Leachate well 138R | ecosystem: Engineered > Solid waste > Landfill > Unclassified | place: Canada...
AACATATCCATCATAAAAAGAAGACTTATAAAGAAGAGTATCTTGCGTTTTTAAAGAAATACAAAGTTGATTTTGATGAAAGGTATTTATGGGATTGAAATTAGGATCACTTTGAGATAATAGATATTCCTTTTCGAATTAAATCGACCGTCAGCCGACGGACTTTTTTCATTATACCCACGCAGAATCATATAGAACCAAAAAATGAAAGAATCTTTGGATCCATTCGGTTATACTCAAAAACAACCATTCAAATAGTCTAAAAATCCTTTAAAAACAATTTCCAATTATTTCAAAAGTAGATTTATTAAAATTTAATTTATTGTAGTATATTTAACAAAACACCGCTAAAGCTCGACAATCTATGAAGGCTAAGCTCTTGTTAAATCACTTTAAAATAAAACACATGAAAAAAATCTACTTAATGGGTGCGGCAATAGCAACTTTTTTGACTGTTCAAGCGCAAGACTGTACCGGTGGAAGATATGGAACTGAGATATTTACAAATCTCGATGTAACTTCTGATGTTCAATATGGTTCGAATGTCAATTATGATGGATCAAACCAAAATTTATTATTGGATATTTATAGACCTACAGGAGACACTGAAACAGATAGACCCTTAATTATTTTTATTCATGGTGGAACATTTGTTGTCGGATCTAAAACTCAAGCTGATGTTAAACCTTTGGCGGAAATGTTTGCGAAAAAGGGATATGTCACTTCTTCTATCAATTACAGATTAGGAATGAAAAACTTAGTTTCATTGAGCGGACCAAGCGCTGCCGATGCTTCAGAAGCTGTTATGCGTGCTACCCAAGATGCTAGAGCAGCGGTTCGTTTCTTTAAGAAATCAGTTGCTACTGACAATAATCCTTATGGAATTGATACAACAAACATTTTCTTAGTTGGAAGCTCCGCTGGAGGGTTTGTGGCTTTACATTTAAGTTATTTAGATCAAGTTTCAGAAATACCTTCTTTTATAAATCAATCTGATCCTTCTTTAACAGGTGGTTTAGAAGGAAACTCTGGAAACCCAGGCCACACTTCTGATGTGAAGGCAATTGTAAGTCTTGCTGGTGCTCTTGGTGATACAACTTGGATGGAAAATAACACAACACCTGTTCTAAGTATGCATGGTGATGCCGACAATACTGTTCCTTTTGGAACTGGACTAATTTCAGTGGCTATTTTTGATATCATGGTAGTTGATGGAAGTGAAAGCGTGCACATCAAAGCTGAAAACCTAGGCATTAAAAACTGTTTTAAAGCTGAATACGGAGCTGACCATGTGCCTCACCAATTCAATGCAGCTTATTTAGACACAACAGAACAATACATTACTCAGTTTTTATTGAGTGAGGTATGCGGTGAAACAGAATACTGTATTTGCAACACCCCAGCAGACCCAATTGCTTGCCACCCATTAGACGGTACAACAGGCTTAGAAATTGAACAATTAAGTGAATTATTATTAATTTATCCTAATCCAGCGCAAAACCAAGTAGCAATATCTTTGGAAGGATTTATAATCGAAAAACTCACTCTATTAGATGTAAACGGAAGAATTGTCCACAATCAACAAGTTAATGAATCCTACATAAATATTGATGTGAGCAAATTAAATCAAGGAATCTACTTTGTAAAAATAGAAACTGATAGAGGTCTTTTGACTAAGAAGTTGATTATTGAATAATAGTATAGCGATTTGTGTAGGGACGATTTGCAAATCGTCCCTACACAATCCACCCCATCAATCCACACTCTGAATCCATTCATTCATGTACTTAACAAATCCTTTCTGTTCTTTTTCTGGGTAATCATTAAAGAAAGTCACCTTATAATTTAAAATCAGTGAGGAGGTTTTGGTATTTTCAATCCTCTGATCAATATCACGTGAATGCAACCATCCAATCAACTCATTATTATCGAAGAGCAAAACCAATCTAAACCCTGGAGAAGGATCGTCAATACTGTTTTCATAGTTATAATAAGTCTTAAGGTTCTTATACTCTATTCCATCTTTTGCCAGTTTAAAATCTTTAATAAAAGCCTTCCACTCTGCAAGTCCCCTTCCTTTATTCACTAACTTACTTGCAAAAATATTCTCAATAATTGTTTCTGATTTAACATTGTCTTTGTGGGTGTATCCATACAATACCGCAAAAGCATAATCTCTACTATATCCTGTTCCCACTTCATGTGTTTTCAAGATTTTACCAACCTTCTTTCCTCCAACAATTATATCCCTATTTTTCTTGATTTCGCTTTGATCTACCTCATCAAAATCAATTGTAGAGTAAATTAATATTTCATACCAATCGTCTTTCAACTCAGTAGTTTCGACCAAAACATCGTCATTCAATTCAAAAAGAACTTCTCCATTTGGACTGGTGCGGATATTAGCAGGACCATCGATACGCTCCCCAATTGTCGGAGAAGAGACTTTCGCACTTCCCCCCTCTTTCGGCAAAGGAATCTCCCCACCTTCCGTCTTAATCACTTCTTCATTTCCTTCAAGCTCCACTTTTTCATTCGGTGTACAAGAAAATAGTAAAAATGCGATAAAACTTAATTGTAATATTCTCATTGTCTTTTGAATTATTGACTTCTTAAAAGTAAGTCTTGTTTTGGACAATATGTGATCTTTAATTGAAAAACATTCATAAAACAAAAAAGCTCCAAGACGAATCCTGAAGCTTTCTGTTTAAAATTATAGGTTATATGTAAATTTTAAAATCAAAAGATCATTTTTAAATACACCTGTTTTTGAATTAGAAATATGAATAACTAGGCGCAAGTATTATAGAAAACCAAGGAGTTGACCTTTGTAAATGCGCTGTCCTGAGCTTGTTGATGGAACTGCTTTCAAAAATTATTGCAACGCAGATAATCGCTTTTCTAAACAAAAACCTAGTTATGGACAACAGTTCCTGCATAGATAGGCCGCTCATTCTCTTCTGGATTAAAAATCTGAACCTTCCAAATAAACGATTTATTACTTGGTGTCATTTTACCAGTTCTTTGATCTGTACCATCCCAAGCACTTGCCGCATCACTCGAAGTAAACACAACCCCATTGTCTATTGGGTCAACAATAGTCATTTGGAATCGCACATCTCTTTCCGTTAAAGAATAAGGCATGAACGCTCTATTTCTTACGTCAGATCCATTTGGTTTGAAAGCATCAACAGCCATTAAGTTATACTTATCTCTGATGCGAACTGTTTTTGTAGTTACTGCTTTACAACCATTTATGTCTTCAACATTTAATGTAATATTGAAATCTCCCTTTTCAAAGAAATGATATTTAACTACAGTTCCTTTTGTTTCAGTTTCTTCATTGAAGTTCCATGAATAACTTACATAGTCACCGAATGCTTCAGCTATAACAACTGGTAAACCTTCTTCATAAATGTTTGCTTCGAAATTGAAATCTGGAACTGATGCTTCATTTACTTTTAGGTATTTCGCTTCAATCAATTCGTTTTTATCATTCACAAAGTTTATCACTACTGATTCCTCTGGTGAATAGATCAAAGATTTCCCCGCTGTCAATACAACCCACTCATCATTTAATTTAAAGCGAACTTTATTTGTTTTAGAATCATTACTTATTTCAACAGTTTCCCCTAAACAAACTACTGGTCTTGATAATCGTCCAGAAACGTACTTAATAAAAGTCAGTGTTTCTTTGTTGGTCGAAATTGAAGGAATTTTACGTTCTATTGGAGTATCACCATTTGTTGTTTTAACAGCCTCTTCGTTCACTCCTTTTTTAGGTTGAACAGGTATTACATTCTGAGAAGTTTCAGCATTTACCTTATTCGCATTGTCTTGTATTTGAACTAATTCTATCTCTTGTTCATTCCCATCAACAAGAACCTCTTCTTTCAATTCAGACTCTTCTTTAATGGTTGAAGTTATCTTGTCTTCTTTTTCATCCTCAACAATCGCTGTTTGTGTTCTTTGTGTATTATCATCATTGTACCACAAGAAGTAAGATCCAGTAACAACAGTTCCTAATAAAACACTTGCTAACACCCATTTTAAGGCGCTAGAAATGACACTACCTCCGGCAGCGGCATTGGCATTCAACTGTGCATTAACAGCATCCCAAGCTTTAGGATCGTAGGGTACTTCATACTCCTCTAAACTGTTTTTAAATGCTTTTTCTAAATTATCTTTCATGGTCTAATTTGACAAATTTCTCACTTAATATCTTTCTTAAATTCTGCTTTGCTTTGGCTAGGTTTGATTTCGATGTTCCTTCACTAATATCGAGGATTTCCGCAATTTCTTTATGCGAATAATTCTCTATCACGAACAAGTTGAAAACAGTTCTGTATGCTGGCGACAATTTCTGAATTGCTTCCATTGCATACTCTGCCTTGATTTTAGTAATATCCTCATCAAAATCATGTTCTTGTACCGAACTTCTTTCGTTGAAGACATATTCTTCATCTGTTGAAAAGGGTTGACGATTTCTCTTACGTATCGCATCAATTGAAGCGTTGATCATAATTCTTCTCACCCATCCTTCAAATGAACCCTTAAAATCAAATTCTCCTAGCTTATCAAAGATCTTTATAAAACCCTCCTGAACAACCTCTTGGGCTCTGTCTTGGTCTTTTGTATAACGCATACAAACCGCCATCATTTTCCCATAGAAAAGTTTAAATAACTGCTCTTGAGCACTTCTATCTTGCTCTGCACATCGTTTAATTATTTCTTTGAGTTGATCGTTGTTCACTTTTGTTTCATTTTAAAAACGTTGAATAGTTAAGGAGGTTGCCTTTTTACAAAAATAGTTACATAATTATCAATTTAAAGATAGACTATAATTAGAATTTTATATAGAAAAAACTACTCACAAAACTACAAATATTCTGTCTTCAATTAATGTATTGTTTCAAAGGAAACTAAATCCGAAAGAAGTTAACAATTAATCCTAATTATCTGGCCCCGATTTTGATTAATTTCTTAATTTCGCATGCAGAATATTCTATTAAAAAAATAAATTTATATAATAATGAAAGTTACAGTTGTAGGTGCAGGTGCCGTAGGAGCAAGTTGTGCAGAATATATTGCGATGAAAGATTTCGCAGCTGAAGTTTGTCTTTTAGATATTAAAGAAGGTTTTGCTGAAGGAAAAGCAATGGATTTAATGCAAACTGCATCATTAAATGGTTTTGACACGAAAATTGTTGGTTCTACTAATGATTATTCTAAAACAGCTAATTCAGATGTTGCGGTAATCACTTCAGGTATTCCAAGAAAACCAGGAATGACAAGAGAAGAGTTGATTGGAACAAATGCCAATATCGTTAAAACTGTTGTAGAACAATTAGTAGCTCATTCACCAAACGTTATCATCATCGTGGTAAGTAACCCAATGGATACAATGGCTTACTTGGTTCACAAAGCAACGAATATTCCTAAAAACAGAATCATTGGAATGGGTGGTGCTTTAGATAGCGCTCGTTTCAAATACAGATTAGCTGAAGCATTAGAATGTCCTATTTCTGACGTAGACGGAATGGTTATCGGTGCACACAGTGACACAGGAATGGTTCCATTAACAAGATTAGCTTCAAGAAACGGAGTACCTGTTACACAATTCTTAGACAAAGCTGCTTTAGAAAATGTTGCTCAAGAAACTCGTGTTGGAGGTGCGACTTTAACCAAATTATTAGGTACTTCTGCTTGGTATGCGCCAGGTGCAGCAGTTTCTGCTTTAGTTCAAGCAATAGCGTGTGACCAAAAGAAAATGTTCCCTTGTTCTCTTTACTTAGAAGGTGAATACGGACTAAACGACATTTGCTTTGGAGTTCCTGCATTAATCGGTAAAAACGGTGTTGAGGAAATCATTGAAATCGAATTATCTGACGACGAAAGAGCTAAATTTAACGAAGCAGCCGTAAAAGTTCGTGAAGTTAATGGAGCTTTGAATCTTTAAAATTTAAAATAATTTAGCATTATAAAATGGTTGTTGAAGAAATTCAATGACCATTTTTTTTTGGGCGGCTTTACTGGCTTTCTATTGCAATCTTTAACCACGAAGCTTACAATTAATCTTCCCAAAGGAGCTTCCGTTGGTTGCTCTTTGGCTACGTTAATTGCAAAAGCTTAGCAGAGAAAGGATTTCCATGACAATCCAGGCCGTGGATTGGATGAATGGTTTGAGAGTGAAAATTGAGATTGCCAAATAAAATCAAGTTTAAACATTCAAATCAGAGGCAATGCCTGTCTCCCTCTTCGGAGAGGAATCAAGGGAGAGGATATTCTAAAGGCACAAATTTATTTGGCACTATAATTATTTCAATACCTGAAATTTTAAATACTGAGTTTCAATTCAAAATGACGTAATTAGCTAAAATTTAGAATTGTGAATCATTGATGTCCGATAAAAATTAAAACACTATATTTTAAAAGCGTAAAGCACTGATAATTGGATTGTTAATTTCTAGCTATTCCGTATTTCTTAAAACAAGGCATCATATAATGTAAGTTGATTACTGCTCGTTTGATCTATAATCCAATCTTTTTCGGGATTTTCTAAGAAGTTCACTAATTGGATGTAGTTAAAGAGATGTATTCTACAAAAACTAACCAAGTTTGAAAATGCCCACTTTCTTTTTAATTTCTTTTTGATTACAGCTATTAATAAGTTAACAATAAGAACACTGTAAATTTGGATTTTAATCGCGTTTTCATTGTCACCTAAAAAATATTTCAATGGGAAGTTTTGCTTTAACTGCTTAAACACTAACTCTATTTGCCATCTCACTTTGTAAAAAGCCGCTATTAAGTCTGCTCTTAACTCAAATAAATTAGTGATAAATTCAAACTCTCGTTTGTTTTCTCGGTCATAAAACTTAACCTTCCTTAGTTTTAGTTTTGATATTTCCTTCCCGTCTTTAATATCAACTTCAATAATTTCATCCAACAAAACACCACTATGAAGATTATCAGACAATTCATTTGTTTCTACGATGCCATACCTTGCATTATCTTTTATTCGTGTTACAAAACCAGTCTTTTGTGTAGTAAAATGTCTAAAAGCTTTATAATCATTGTATCCTTTATCAAAAACATAAATAGTATTATCATCGCACACTAGCCTTTTTAAAAAACTATGGTCATGGGTTGCTGCTGAACTAAACCAAACTAAACTAGGGACTATTTCATCTGCATTAATTACAGCATGTACCTTTGCACCTCCTTTACTTTTTCCGTCTTTTGGCTTTCGCCCAACACACTTCAAAATGTCTTTGAAAAGGCTAATAGTGCTACTGTCAACTAATTTTACCTGTTTTTTTACTACATCTTTTATTCGGCTGTCCGAAATAAATAAGCTATATTCATGTAGCAGATTATTATAGATTTCTTCAAAGAACTCGACCTTTCTATTTTTATTTGCATCGGATAAAGTACTCCGTTTTGGAATATGTTTTAGACCAAACGCATTCGTTTTACCTGACAAACCTAACATAGCTCCCGAAACCTCTCGAAGTGAATTACATTTTGCAAATGAACAAAAAAGCATACTTAAAAGATGGTCCTTACTTTTAAACCTTTTAACATAGCGATCTGAATCATGCTTTTTTACAGCATCATTTATTGTTTTATCACTGATTAATGAAAGAAGCTGTCCGAAAACAGATTTACTTGAAAAATAGTTACTTTTACCCATCGTTAATTTGACTTTTTGCGAAATCAAAAATACGATTTATTGAGAAGTCGGCATTGCTGACTTCTCTTTAATTATTTTTTTATCGGACAACAATGATTGTGAATAAACAATTTCATCATGAAAAACTTCAATACCAAAAGATTCTTAACATCCATATCAATACTGTTTGTTCTATTCGGAGCATACATTTATTACAACTCTCATATAGATGTAATTTCCGCTGATTTACTCAATTCAAAAGAACTCACATTTGATTATAATGGAAACAGAATATCGGTAAACAGTCAGACAACCAAAGTTAAAGACTTCCAAAACGACGCTTCCACTCTATCAAAGAATGAATGTACAGATTCTGAATTCTCAAACTTTTTAAAATGGAGAAATTTGGTGAAAGGAGTAGCCAAAAGTTTATTTACAAAAGAAAATCAAAATAAAAATCAAGGCAATGTTTTTGAAAAGAGTTCCAACACAGAATTAAGTCATTTATATAGGCTAGATTTAGTTTCACCCAAAAGCAATATTGTTGATTTATTAATTTACACCGACAATAAAAATAGAATTAAACTCATCAAATTAAACAAGCTCATTTCTCAGCATGAAAGTAGCACAGAAGCCATCTATTTTCACCACGAAGTTGGAATAATCAGCTATAGCCTTTCAGAATTTGAATACAAGTCAGGTTTTTCCTCTAACCACACCCAAACGGAGAGTTTTACCGCAATAATTTGTAACAATAAAGTTATCGAAAGCGTTAACCTTAGCAGCGTAAACAACACGAAAATCATAAATTCAGTAAATAAAATGTATGACCTTTCGCATGGTGTTGTTAGTGAAATATTAAAAATGAGAGTAAACTAAGATTGAAGATAAAACTCTATTGATTTAGATAAAAGATAATTGGAATTGTTAAGTTTGGGTTGAAATATGGGTTGGGTATGCGCAATTGCGTTTTTCCAACTTTTGTGAGCCATTCGGAGGATAACCAAAACTTAAAAGAAATTTATGATTGTACTTTTACTCGCTTCGCTTTTCATTGTCTGCTGGGTATTAGGAATGATTACTTGGGTAAGAATTGTAATACTAAATAAAAATATAAAAAAAGGATTAGCTAAAAAAGTACCAACTTCAACATATTCACTGGGCTTTGGAATCAAAACCTTCTCGACAAGTCAAATAACAACCTCTGGGATTAAATTATTCAAGATGTATATTAGTTTTGGTGCAATTCAAAATACACGCAATTTTGTAAATTGTTTTTTTAAGCTTAAAGAGATTGAAGAGTTGGGTGATATCCACTTACAAATCAAAGTTACAAAGTTAATAAAATTATTTTCATTCTTTTCTAAGATTTGGACAATTGGTTTCATTTCAATATTATTTGGGTTTTTATTATCTCTAGGTAATTAATGGGCTTACCCATTTAAATCTCAAAAGCATTTTGTTTAATTCTATTTGGATTTTTATGTAAAACTCTCTGATAATAAATGGGCAAGAAAAGATCCTTCCCTCAGAAAAATTTTAATTTTACTGAGGGAAGGATGACAGTTTTATAGGGTGTTCAAGCAAAAATCAGGGTTTGGAAGTGATGGCGCGTTGCGCCATCACTTCCAAACCCTGATTTTTGCCCCCTAAGACTATTAAACTTGTCATCCTCATGTGGAAATAAAAAAATCTCTGTTTTTTTTATTTTCCGAAGGATCTATTTTGGTTTATTTCAGTTAACAAACATAAAGCAAGTCTTTGATTATCATCACGGAATTGTAAATTTGGAGGGGAAGAAAAATTGGCTCTTACAATCTGCGTCTTAAATGGGCAGCCCAAATAATTAATTACTTTATAATTAAACGCCACACAACACAACCCTTATCGACCAACCTGTAAATCAAATGTTTGTATCTTCGATAAAACATTTAAAAACAAGCCGCCGCAAAACCCTATCTTCTCCCTAATATTTCCCCAAAAAAAGATCTTTAATCGATAGGAAAACACTTACTCACCTTAACCCCTGTTCCAATTCCTGTTTCGCTTAAATCTTTTGCTTCTGGAAAGTCGATTACAATTAAACCACTGGTTGGCATTGTGATGCTGTCGTCTAATAAATAGGAAGCTAAGTCTGAAATTCCGTTGTTGTGCCCAACAATAAGTACATCGTCGGTTGGATGATTTACGTTCCAAATGAAATTTAACAATTGAACACGTTCAGCCAAATAGAGTTCATCTAAAAAATCTAGTTCTGCCGTTTCAATAACAGGCGCAATTACTTGCCAAGTTTCCTTAGTTCTTTTCGCAGATGAACAAAAAACTGTAAACTCGACCCCCTCCCTGTCTTTTAAAAATCTATTTTTAACACGCTCAACTTGTTTTCTTCCTAATTCTGTAAGGCCTCTATCAAAGTCTTTTCCTGTTGATGAATGGTCTTCCGCTTCACCATGTCGAAGTAAATATAACCTCATGAATTTTGTATTTATTTAAGTATGAGATGCGAAGTTTCAAAATATTATTGAATAATACCAACCTATGCATCGAAAATTACGTTCTTTAGATGTATAAAAGGGTTAAACACATTATTCTTAGTAATTTGGAGAACAAAGAAAACATAAGAAGAGTAAATAACTATATGCATATCGATGTCAAACTACTCAAGGCTTGTATAAAAAACAAGCGCAAAGCGCAAGAAAAGCTCTACGAAGCATGTTTCTTGTTTTTGATTCCGATATGCAAACGTTATCATAACAATGAGCTTGATGCTCGTGCCGCATATAACGTTGCCTTTATTAAGATCATCGACAACCTTCCAAAACTAGATTTAGAAGAAGTTCCTTTCGCAGCTTGGGCAAAACGTGTGATGACCAATACCTTAATTGATGAGTACCGCAAAAACAGAAAATACCGAGAGCAAATCAGTAAGCGAGACCAAGAAAGAGAATTAGAATATCATGCTGAAGGAATTGTAAACGATGCTGATAGTAATTTTGGTGAAGCGAGTATAATGGAGTTACTAGAGTATCTCAAACCAGCAACAAAACGAGTTTTCATGCTTTATGTTATCGAAGGCTATACCCATAAAGAGATTGGTGAAATCATGGAAATGTCAGATGGAACTTCAAAATGGCATTTATCTACTGCGAGGAAGGAACTTAAGGAATTATTAGAGAAACAAGAAAAAATTAAATTGCAGAATTTAGCAATATGAGTAAAGAAAATAAAAATATAGATCAATTGTTTAGTGACGCTGCTCTTTCAGAAAAGGCACCACATTACGATTCAGCATATTGGGCGGAAATGAATACTATGCTCAACGCAAGAGACGCTAAGAAAAGGGCATTCATCTTTTGGGCAATAGGAGGTTCTGCTGCTTTTGCTGTGCTTTTCATTTCATTGTTCACTTTAAACATGGACAATTCATTAGAAGAGAAGCGTTATGTTAGCGAAGAACTTAACTTAAATATAGAGAATATCAATCTGTCAGAAAGAATGATTTCTTCACCTGAAAGAGTTGGGGGTAACCTAAATATTGAAAGAAATTCCTTAAATCAAACAGAAGTAAAAGGAGAGGTTTTAGCTAATAAGCAAAATCAGACTAAAACACAAACTGACAGACAAAATGATCATGAATTTCTTTTTCAAAATAACATGAAAGAATTGGCAACAAAAGTAGATAATGTATCCAATTCAAATGATGCTAGAAATGAACAAAGACCGTCACCTGAAATTGATAAAACTGAAGTAAATTTAGAATTGTCCTTGCCTTTAATAGCTGTTTATCAATTAACACAGAGAAATACAGCAGAAATCGTTCGTTCAACTTTCAATTTAAAAGAGAGTCCGAAATATACACTTTACACTAAGTTTAGTGGAGGATTAATGGAAAATTACAAAACAAGCCGCCCTTATGAATCTGGATTATTTGATTTGTCACTCAATTTAGAAATAAACATGAATCATGTTCTTTTCCGTACTGGATTAGGAACTCAATTAACAACTAATGCCGATTTAATTGTTTCTCAAAGAAAGGAAATCAATGAAATAATTGTAGTTAAACTCCAAAAAGACTTATCATACCAAAGCTTAGTCGATATTTATATTCCAATAGAGTTCGGTTATCAATTGAACAACACTTCATTTGGTGTTGGTGCTCAAGTAAATTATTTACTGACGACATCTATGGATTTGAATAATTACGAGAATAAAGTGCTTGTGAATACTGAAAAACAATATAGAAATAAAGATGGATTGAATAAGTTCTCTACACAAGGTTATCTCTGGATAGAACAAAGATTCACTCCTATGATTTCTTTAGGATTGAAAACAGGAACAAATATTTCTGGTAGAATTAAGGATGGCGCATATTTTAACGAATCTGCAACGACCAATCCAATTTATGGACAAATATCATTAAAAGTAGACCTCATTAGATAACTTCTATTTAATTTGCCTATTCAACCACTCGTGGAATCAAAATGAGTACTTTAGAGGTTAAAATTGGTAAAGAATAATCAAAAGATATTCATTATTTTATTGTACTTTTCCGCAAACAAAACATTCACTTATATGAAAACTTATTTTATTTCAGCGTTAACATTGCTGTCTTTTTCCCTCAATAGTCAAATTACTATTGATAAAAATGATTTTTTTCAGAGTGAAGATTCTGTTGGAATTTCAACTTCCTTAGACTTAACGATAGATTATTCTACATCAGGTCCAAACACAACATGGAACTTTTCTAATTTAACAGAAAGCGATAATCTTTTTGAAACTGCTCGAAGCATGTCATCCGCAGGTCTTGTTATAAACATTCAATTCGGACCTTTTGCTCCATCTGAATATAGATCTTCCTATTTTCAAAAATTCGATGGGTTGCCAATCGATCAATTAACAAGTTTTCTACCAATTCAAATCAATTCTGTTAATAGAATGGTAAAAATCAATAATGATGCATTGACGTTCCCAGGATACAGTTTAGAAGCAGCTGGTCAATTGGTCGGTTTTAAAAGTGATACTATTGAAAAAGCTTTTGAATTCCCTTTAAACTATGGAGACAGTTACTCTTCTATAGGACATACGGACATTAACTTCGCTCCTATTTATGATGCAAGAATTATTATGAATAGACATAGAGAAAGCAATGTCGATGGATATGGACAATTGATTACACCGCATGGAACTTATGAAGTTTTAAGAGTTCACCATAAAATTACAGAATTGGACTCTATGTATATTGTACTTGGTCCAATTAACCAGTGGATTCCGATTAATCGCGTTAATAGCGAATATGAATGGTGGGCGAAAAACAAAAAAAGACCAGTTTTAAAAATTGAAACTGAAACACTTTTTGGAAATGAAACACCAACAAGAATCACTTATATCAATAATCAAGTGGCAAGTGTTAACGAAAATACACTGGAGACAAATATTTATCCTAATCCAACAAGTGGAATATTGAATATTGAAGCTGTTACACCAATTGAATCAGTAAAAGTTTTTAGTACAGATGGAAGACAAGTTTTTGAACAAGCAAGTTCTGGAACAATGACTACATTAGACTTATCCCACTTAACACCTGGAATGTACACAGTTCAATCAATCTCTTCAAAAGGACAAAGTTTTAATCCAATTATCATCAAATAAACCTTAACTTTGCACGAAAGGCAAATCAGTTTGTCGCTGTCCCGTTTACGGGAGAGAGGAAAGTCTGGGCAGTACAGAGCACCGTACTTCCTAACGGGAAGGGTTCGTCGGTTGACGAATACAGAAAGTGCCACAGAAATAAGTAGCCTCGAGGTTACACTCGAGGTCATAGTGAAAAGGCGAGGTAAGAGCTCACCGCTTCGATGGTGACATCGTTGGCTAGGTAAACCTTACGGACTGAAAGACCATGTAAACCAAGGCTAAAGGGCTGCTCGCTCAACTTGGAGGGTAGGTCGATGGATCCAGAGGGTGACTTCTGGACTAGATAAATGACAGACAGCCATTTTCGGATGGTGTACAGAACCCGGCTTATGATTTGCCTTTTGTTTTTTTTCTTATCTTTGATACATGGAATTTTTAGATGAAAAATTAGAGAATTATGTTAATGAACATACTTCTCCAGAATCGGAAACATTAAGAGAACTTAATCGTCAAACCCACATCAATGTTCTTCAACCTCGAATGCTTTCAGGGCATCTTCAAGGAAGAACCTTGAGTTTATTCAGTAAGTTAATCCAACCTAAGCGTATTTTAGAAATAGGAACATACACAGGTTATTCTGCAATTTGCATGGCAGAAGGATTAAAGAAAAACGGAAAACTCATAACTATAGATATCAACTACGAATTGGAAGATATGGTAAAGGAGTATGTCAAAAAAGCTGGATTTGAAAATCAAATTGAAATGAAAATCGGAAATGCTTTAGATATTATTCCTGAGCTAGACAAAAAATTCGATTTGGTATTTATAGATGCAGATAAATCAAACTACTCTAATTACTACGATTTACTGATCGATGATTTACCCAAAGGTGCTGTTTTGATTGCAGATAATGTATTGTGGTCAGGAAAAGTCATTGAACCCATTAAGAAAAACGATATCGATACATTGGCTTTGTTGTCCTTCAATAATAAAGTTCAAAATGATGACAGGGTAGAAAATGTTCTCCTTCCTATTCGTGATGGACTAATGGTGATTCGAAAAAAATAATATATGCTTACAGACTTACGATCAGATACTGTTACAAAACCATCAAAAGAGATGAAAGCTTTTATGATGGAAGCGCCACTTGGTGACGATGTTTTTCATGAAGATCCAACAGTTAATGAGTTGGAAAAATTTGCAGCGGATTACTTCGGAAAAGAAGCAGCGCTTTATTGTTCTTCAGGAACTCAAACCAACCAAATTGCAATTAATGTGCATTGCAGGCCCGGAGATGAAGTCATCTGCTCGAAAGATGCACACATTTACTTCTACGAAGGCGGTGGGATTGCTAAAAACAGTGGTAGCTCTGTACTTCTATTACCGGGAGATCGTGGACGAATAACAGCTAAGGATGTAAAAGGAGGAATCAAAGATCCAAATAATCCACACTATCCCTTAACGACGTTGGTTTCATTGGAAGATACAATGAACCGCGGAGGTGGTGCAATTTACGACTTCAATGAAATCAAAGCAATTCGTAAAGTTTGTGAAGAAAACAAGCTTCCACTCCACTTGGATGGCGCTCGATTATTCAATGCTTTAATAGAAAACAACATTCCACCAAAGGAATATGCTGCTCAATTTGATTCAATTTCTATTTGTCTATCTAAAGGATTAGGAGCACCAGTTGGCTCTGTTTTACTAGGAAGTAAAGATTTTATTCACAGGGCTCGCCGTGCTAGAAAAGTACTTGGTGGAGGAATGAGACAGGCGGGTATTATTGCCGCTGGTGGACTTTATGCAATGAAAAACAACATTGAGAGACTTAAAGACGATCACCACAATGCAAAACAATTAGGAGATGCTTTAACAAAGCTAAGTTGGGTAGAGGAAATTTTGCCTGTTCAAACAAATATTGTTGTTGCTCGACTAGCTTATTCTATGGATGTACCAAAGCTCATAGCAAAATGCGCTGTAAAAGATCTGCATTTCATGGCCTTTGGTGAACAAACAATTCGAATGGTTACACATTTAGATGTTGGTGCGAACAATATAGATTATGCTATTTCCGTTTTGAACGAAATATAAAATCCAATTCATGATAAATAAAATGAATAAGTGGTTCATTCTTCTTATTGTAGCTGTTTTATGGAGTTCATGCTCCAATAAAAACGAATATGAAATTGTGAGTTCTGAAGAGGTATTGCCTCAAGCTCAAGGAAGTTACGAATACGAGGAGGATAGTTTAAACGAGGATAAAATAGAACTTAGTCCTACTGAAACACTTCTTTTAAAAACATTTCCTGATGTGAATTTTGAGGAAGAAAATACATTAAAAAACAGAGAAATGCTTTTTATCCCAAATCGTCTGGGATTTAAAAACAAAGAGGAAACTTATTTTAATAGAGACAGCATTTCTTATCATTTTATAGAATGGGAATTTGAAGATAGCCTAAAAACGGTCAATGCTCTTTACAACTGGTTAGATTGTTTTGGTCACAATTGTCGCTCAATTCGAATTGAAGAAGAAAAAAACGGAAGCAAAGAGGCTTTTGTTATTTGGGTTACTAATAATAAAATCACCTATATAGCGAGCAGTAAAAACATCAATAGAAAAACTTGGCAAGAAACCTTTTTTGATGAAGAGAAGAATACTTGGAATTATATAATTTATCAAGGTCGAGGTGGGAAGATGAAGTGGATAATTGATAATTGACATTCAGGTAAGCCTGCATTAGCAAGTACAGCGCATCGCACGGCATTGTGTTGAAAGCCTCCTTGTTGATAATTTTGAAGAAATGATACTAAATTCTGAAGCCCTTGATATGAAAGGGCATAGCCGTTTTTAACGGTTAATAACGGATGTTTGGAGTTGAAATTAAGGAAGAAATCTAAATCATTATGCCAGAAATGTGTGATCTTCTGAATCCCATGCTATGAGAGGACGTAGCCGTTTTTAACGGTTAATAACGGATGTTTGGAGTTGAAATTAAGGAGGAAATCTAAATCATTCTGCCAGAAATGAGTGATCTTCTGAATCCCTTGATATGAAAGGGCATAGTCGTTTTTAACGGTTAATAACGGATAAACCCAGATGCAGGAAGAAAGCAAGTTTGAAAAACATCATGCCAGAAAACAAATAATCTCCAAATCCCTTGATATGAGTGGACGTAGTCGTTTTTAACGGTTAATAACGGATGTTTGGAGTTGAAATTAAGGAGGAAATCTAAATCATTATGCCAGAAATAAGTGATCTTCTGAATCCCATGCTATGAGAGGACGTAGCCGTTTTTTAACAGTTAATAACGGATGTTTGGAGTTGAAATTAAGGAGGAAATCTAAATCATTCTGCCAGAAATGAGTGATCTTCTGAATCCCATGCTATGAGAGGACGTAGCCGTTTTTAACGGTTAATAACGGATGTTTGGAGTTGAAATTAAGGAGGAAATCTAAATAATTCTGCCAGAAATGAGTG
>Ga0265293_10007481_pt1 | contig 16781 bp, 10 predicted proteins | sample Munlanlewell138R_FD_192505 | JGI IMG/M metagenome (GOLD analysis project Ga0265293, IMG submission 192505) | Leachate microbial communities from a municipal landfill in Southern Ontario, Canada - Leachate well 138R | ecosystem: Engineered > Solid waste > Landfill > Unclassified | place: Canada...
CATTTTATAGCTTTGGTAATTCTCTCCTTGATTGAATAGCCAAGCCTGGTTCATAACGCCTGCTTTTCTTCGCTCCGTTGTACGGGCCGTTTGTTGTGCCCTCATTATACATGACAGCGCCTAAAGCTTGAGCGTTACAACCGTCACCCCGTCTCCACCTTCACCCTCACCGCCCAGGCGGAATGTCTCCACGCGGCGGTCGCGCGAAAGCGACTCATGGGTGGCTTTACGAAGCGCGCCTGTCCCCTTGCCGTGCACAATCCGGACAGGTGAAAGCCCCGCCAACATGGCATCGTCAATAAATTGATCCAATAAATTCAACGCCTCGTCCGCACGCTTGCCTAAAAGCATGAGCTCAGCCCCCGCACGCATGACAATGTCCGAGCGAAGGGAAGAGGCTTGGGAGGCGCTTGTTTTCTTATCTACCTTCTTTTTTCCTGAGGTGCGGACAAGGATCAAATCCGACAGGGGCACCGTCACACGAAAAGATCCCGCCTCCAGCACCACCTGCCCTTTTGCGTCAGGCAATGCGCGCACCACGCCGTCGATGGAAAGGGAACGCGAGCGATACTTTTTGCCCAAGACAAGCGTTTCAGCCGTTAACGGTCCCTCGGATATATCCGGTGTTTTTTTTCGCATCTGGTATTTTTTAGAAATCTGCGACAAACGTCCCCGCGCTTCAGAGGCCACACGATGATCGACTGACTGTCCTTTTGTCTCAAGGAGTAATTGGTCAATCTCCTCTCGCGCGGCTTCCAAAAGCAATGCCGCTTCTTCGCGCGCGCTTTCTAACACCTTGTCGTGTTCTTTTTCTAGTTTTTCGCGCGTCATTGCCAGACGCTCATTGGCTTCTATGGCCTCATCTTCTAAGCGCGCGATCTTCTCCTCAATCTCACGCGCCTCGCGGTGGCTCTCCTCAATGGCCGAAACAAGCTCCTCAAAGCGTTGGCCTTCCTCTGAAATGAGTGAGCGCGCCCGGTCAATAATCTCCGGGGACAGCCCCAGTCTCCCCGAGATGACAAAGGCATTACTCACCCCCGGCACCCCGATCAGGAGCTTGTAGGTCGGTTGCAGGGTTTTTGTATCAAACTCACAGCAGGCATTCTCCACGCCGGGTTCATTCATCGCGTAGCCCTTGAGCTCGCGGTAATGAGTCGTCGCCACCGTATGACAGCCCGATGATTTCAAATGATCGAGGATGGCAATGGCAAGCGCCGCGCCCTCAGAAGGATCCGTCCCCGCCCCGAGCTCATCTAAAAGCACGAGCATCCCGGGACCGGCCGTGTTCGTGATGCGGATGATCTCCTTCATATGGGAGGAAAAGGTCGACAGGTTCTGCTCAATGCTCTGCTCGTCCCCGATGTCGACTTCGATCTGTTCAAAAAAGGCGATTGAAGATCCGTCAGAGGTCGGGATAAACAGACCGCTCATGGCCATGAGGGTTAAAAGTCCGCAGGTTTTAAGACTCACCGTCTTGCCCCCGGTGTTCGGCCCCGTGATGACCAGGGTGTTAAATGTTTTGCCCAGTTCAAAGTCAATGGGGACCACGCGGTCGCGCGCGATCAGGGGATGGCGCGCTTTCTTTAAAAGAATCACGCCCTGTTCATTTAACAGGGGGCGGCTGGCCTCCTGGTCCAAGGCCAGCTTGGCCTTAGCCATGCGGTGGTCGAGCTCGGCCAGTATTTCTGTGTCATCTAAAAGGGCATCCGCCTGATTCTCGACAATCTCGGAGAGCTCCTGCAAAATCTTTTCAATCTCATGGCGCTCTAAGAGTTCGAGCTCCCGGATTTTATTATTCAATTCAACGACCGCCATCGGTTCAATAAAAAGGGTGCTCCCCGTCGAAGAACTGTCGTGTACGATGCCCCGGACGGCCGCCCTCCGGTCACTTCGGACCGGGACGACGTAGCGCCCGCTTCGCATCGTGATGATCCCCTCCTGCAGTGCGTCTCTGTGTGTGACAAGCACTTTGTCGAGCGCGCGGCGCACGGAGGCCTGCGCATCGCGCAGCCGCCGACGGATCGAGGCCAATTCCGGGCTCGCCTCGTCATATAAATCTTCTTCATCCCGGATCGACTGTTCAAGACGGCGGCGAAAGCCGGGCAAGGGAGTCAGGCGCCCTGCTATCTCGTGGATCAGGAGCGCTTCTCGCTCATGCCCGTCACCTTCCACAGCGTCAAGCACGCGTTCAACCGCGCGCAAAAAAGAAGCGATGCGCAAAAAGTCAGCCAAGTCCAAAATCGCCCCCGCCGCGGCGCGGCGCACAAAGGGCCGTATGTCATTGATGCCCTGCAGAGGGAGGTCGCCGTATTTTAACAATCGTTGGACCGCGTCATCTGTTTCGTTTAAGGCCTTTTGGGCGCTTTGAAAATCTAAAAAAGGCGCAAGCGCTAGGGCGCGCATGCGACCGGGCGCCGTCTGTGAGAAACCGCTGAGCGCCTCAATAATCGCGGGGAACTCAAGCGTCGTTTTCGTCTTGTCCGAGATCATTTTTTTTCTTGCCGAGACCGGCCTGCCTTGTCACATAGTTGACCGTCGCGATGAAGGAACATAAAATCGCGGGGAGAAAGATCGCCTGCCTCCCCCATCCCGGTTCGGCCTTGCCAAAGAACATAATCACCGTGGCCACGACAAACAGAAAGGTGGATACCTTCCCGTACTTATCCGCGTAGACCACGACGTTGCGTTTGGTTAAAAGAAGTGCGCTGCCAAACAGCATGAAAGACTCGCGCACCACATAGTAAAGCGGCACCCAGATCGGGGTCAGTCCGACCGAAAACAGCATGAAGGCCGTGACCACCTGAAACACTTTGTCGACGAAGGGGTCGAACAACTTGCCGAACTCCGTCATCAGGTTGAAGCGACGCGCGATGAAACCATCTAAGAAGTCGGTCGCCCAAATGAGCAAAAACAATGTAAAAGTGGCCATCCGATTCTCAGGCCAGCGGGAAATCATGACGGCCAGGGGCGCGATCGCACACAGACGGATTAATGTCAGTGTGTTCGGGATATTTAAAATAAAGCGAAAATATTTGTCGTTTTCGCCGTATTTTTCAGGTGATTTATCCTCATGACCCATACGTTTCTTCCCGCCTTTCGCCTCGTGGCTACCCGTCTATTGTCTCATATAAATTCATTCCTAGGACGCCTTAAAGATAACCGAAATTCTCGTCGCCAAAAGCCGCCATCAGGAGTCCTGCTGTTTCCTCATTCCAGTCGACATAAGGGATGTCCTCTTCCATACAGATACCCTTTTGCTCATCGAACAGGCGCACGGGGAACGATCCGCCAAAATACGACAGGGCCGCCAGAAGACGTGTCTTGAAATCCGGGTCAGCATTGTGAGGGATGCGGATCACCAGGGCTCGGGGCGGCGGCGTAGCCGCTTCGCGCCCGTTATCGCGGCGCTTCTCGGGTTCTTTTTTACCATTCTCCCGAGGGGATGGCTTCTTTTTTTCTGATTTTCGGCTTTTGTATTTATTAAACTCAACAGGCAAAGCGCGCAGTTCCTCATGCAGGGGCGCGATGACATTGGCCAGGATCTTCGGTTCTTCTTCTTTCATATCCAGCGTGCCGCCGATGATAAGGGCACTGTAATCGTCCAACAGATGATGGTACTCCGTATAGGGTCTTGGAAACACCACGACTTCATAACTGCCTTCGTCATCCTCGAGGGTCAAAAAGGCCATGCGCTCATTCTTCTTGGTGAAGGTGTCGCGCCGGGCGACCACAAGCCCCGCCATCACGAGGCGGTCCCGGTCCTTAAACTCCGAGCGCAGTTCGATACCCTCCTGCTCTTCGTTATCGTCCTTCGTGCGCAGTTCACTGCTTTTCACAAGCTTCAAGGCTTCGATCGCCTCGCGGTAGGTATTCAAGGGATGCCCCGTGATGTAAAGGCCCGTCATTTCTTTTTCCATGGCCATGCGCTCCACCAACGGGAAGTCCGGCACATTGGGGTAACTCGGCTCATCGTTTTGCGCGAGATCAATGTCCTCATTTAAATCAATGAAGGAGATCTGCCCTTCCATGACCCCTTTTCGGGCGCTTGAGACACTGTCACAAAAACTGTCAATGACCGCCACCATCTTGGAGCGCGTCACGCCGAACAAATCGCAGGCCGAGGAGCGGATCAGGCTCTCAATCATCTTGCGATTAAAGGAGAGGTCGCACATCCTTCTCAAGAAATTGCCGTAGCTTGTGAAGGGACCTTCTTTTTCGCGCGCCGTGACCAATGAGGCGATCGCCTCCTTGCCCACGTTCTTCACCGCGCCTAAACCGAATCGGATCGCCTGACCCTCCGGATGAAAGCGCGGGCCGCTCTTGTTGATGTCAGGCGGCAGGATCGGCACCCCCATCGTCTCGGCCACGCGCACATAGCGCCCCGCCTTGTCGAGGTTGCCCAAATGCGAATTCAAAATAGCCGCCATGTATTCGACGGGGTAATAGTATTTACACCAGGCGGTGTAGTAGGCGACCGCCGCGTAGGAGGCCGCGTGCGCCTTGTTAAAGGCATAGCCCGCAAAGGCATAGATGTCATTAAATAACTTGTCGGCGACTTTTCGCGGCACACCGTTCGCGATCGCGCCCTTGACTTCCACGTCCTTCTCGTCGGCACCGCCCTCAATAAACAGCTTGCGGTAGCTTTGCAAAAGCTCCTCATTTTTCTTGCCCATGGCGCGGCGGACGTTGTCGGCCTGCGCCAGCGAGAAACCGGCCAAATCACGCACAATGCGGATAACCTGCTCCTGGTACACGATGACCCCGTAGGTCACCTTTAAAATGGGTTCCAACATGGGGGTGTCGTAGCGAATCTTCTTCGCGTCGTGACGCGCCGCCACATAGCGCGGAATCTGGTCCATGGGGCCGGGTCTGAAAAGCGACACGCCGGCGATAATATCTTCAAAGGACTCGGGCTGCAGGTCCTTGAGGAAGGTCGTCATCCCGCCGCCCTCCAGCTGAAACACGCCCTCCGTATCCCCGCGGCTGATCATCTCGAACACCTTCGGGTCGTCATAGGTCATGCGGGCAAAGTCAATGGCTGTCCCTGTTTTTTCCTCAACGAGTTGGGAGGTTTCCTGCAGTACGGTTAAGGTGCGAAGTCCCAGAAAGTCAAACTTCAACAGCCCGACATCTTCAATGTCATCTTTTGTGAACTGGACGACAATCGACTCATCGTTGCGCGACAAAGGCGCGATTTCGCAGACCGGTTTGCCCGCGATGATGACGCCCGCCGCGTGCGTGGAGGCATGGCGCGGCATGCCCTCAAAGCGTTTAGCCAAATCGATGACGCGTCGCGTCACATCGTCTTCCTCGTACAGTTTTTTAAGATCGGGATTCATCTCGAGCGCGAGATCAATAGTCATCTTCAGTTGTTCGGGCACCATCTTGGCGATCCGATCGGTGTCGGCGTAGGACACGTCGAGCGCCCTTCCGACATCGCGGATGACGGCGCGCGCCGCAAGCGTACCGAAGGTGATGACCTGGCAGACCTGGTCGACGCCGTATTTCTGCGTCACATAGTCGATGACTTCGCCTCTTCGCTCATAGCAAAAGTCGATGTCAAAGTCAGGCATGCTGACCCGCTCTTTGTTCAAGAAGCGCTCAAACAGCAGTTCGTATTTTAACGGATCGATGTCCGTGATAAATAGCGTGTAAGCCGCAAGTGACGCCGCGCCTGAGCCCCTCCCCGGCCCCACCATGATGTCGTTGTCGTGGGCAAAGCGGATAAAATCCCAGACGATGAGATAGTAGTCCGTGTAACCCATGCTGTTGATGACCGACAGTTCATAATCCAGGCGTTCGCTGTAAGCCTCAAAGGAGATGCCGGTCTCCCGCTGGACCATGCGTTTGTCGAGGCCTTCGTAGCAGAGACGGCGGAGCATCTCCTCCGCGGTCTCCCCTTCTTCGGTCTCAAAATGCGGTAATGAAATCTCACCTCTATTTAAACTCACCTGACAGCGTTTTGCGATGCGCTCCGTATTCAGGAGCGCCTCCGGGAAGGCCGAAAAAAGCGTTTCCATCTCGGCCGGCGAACGCACATACAAGGTATCCGTGTTCATCTGCATGCGGTCGGGGGCGTTCATGGTCTTCCCCGTCTGCATGCACAAAAGCACCTCATGGGCAAAGGCGTCGTCCTGTTTTAAATAGTGGCAGTCATTCGTGGCGACAAGCGGAATTCCCGTCATCTCACTGATCTCAATGAGTCCCTTGTTCACGATGGCCTGTTCGGCCATGCCGTTTTCCTGCAACTCTAGGTAGTAATGGTTCTCACCGAAGATTTCTTGGTAGAGAAGCGCGGTTTGAGTCGCTTCTTCCATCTCCCCCTGCATGATGAGCCGCGGGACCTCCCCTGAAAGGCAGGCCGAAAGGGCGATGAGTCCCTCGCTGTGTTGGCGTAATAAATCCCTATCCACGCGCGGACGGTAGTAAAAACCGTCCACAAAGCCCGCCGACACCAGTTTTACCAGATTATGGTAGCCTTCGTCATTTTCAGCCAGAAGAATCAGGTGATGGGGATCGCGGTCAGGCGCGCCTTCTTTATCCTTGTGGTTTCTCGGCGCCACATACACTTCACAGCCGATGATCGGGTGAATCCCGTTTTTCTTCATGGTGCGGTAAAAATCGAGCACGCCGTACAAGGCCCCGTGATCCGTGATCGCGCAGGCGTCCATGCCGAGCTCTTTTAAGCGGGCGGGCAGTTCATGAATCCTGTTCGCCCCGTCAAGCAGGCTGTATTCGGTATGCAGATGCAGATGCGTAAATGCCATGGTTTAATTTTCTAGGGTCCCAAAAGGGTATTCACACGTGCCAGGACGATTGTTTCATATGCTTGTTGTCGCGCTTCGCAAATCGCCCGATCCTTCCCGTAGCAGCCAAAATACACCTTGATCTTAGGCTCTGTGCCGGAGGGTCTGACGCACATGAAGTCAAGGCCCGAGAGCTGGTAAAGCAGCACATTGCTTTCGGGGTAATCAAGTTCTGTGACTTCTCCGGTCGCGAGGACTTGCTTTTTGCCGGTTAAAAAGTCCGACAGCGTTAGAATACCAAGAGACTCGAAGCCCGTGAAAGGATCGTCACGCAGGATGCGCATGACTTCGGCGATCTTTTCAAGCCCCGTCTTCCCTTCCCGGATGATCGAGATGGTATTTTCGGCCTTATGGCCGTACTGCTCGTAAAAATGTTCGAGGCGGTCGACCAAGGTTTCGCCTTGTGAGGCCGATACAGCCGCCATCTCCGCGATGAGCAGGCAGCTGACGACCGCGTCCTTGTCGCGCACATTCTTCCCCGCCAAATAACCGAAACTCTCCTCGTAACCGAACTGGAAGTGGCCGCCGGCCAAGTCGCCGTATTTGTGAATCTCGGCCGCGATATGTTTGAAGCCCGTAAGGGACAAATAAAGATCCGTGCCGTAGCGCTCCGAGATGGCGCGCGTCAAACGCGAGGAGACCACCGTCGACACACAGAAAGAGCCGGGCGGTAACGCATCGCGTTTGGCCCGCTCACCCAGAATGTAGTCCATGAGTAACAGGCCGATTTCATTGCCTGATAAAAGGACAAATTCATCGTCCTTCGTGCGAATGGCCACCCCGGTGCGGTCGGCGTCGGGGTCGGTGGCAAGCACGAGGTCGGCGCCTGTCTCTTTCGCTTTTGCGATCGCCAGTGTTAAGGTCTCGGGTAACTCGGGGTTCGGCGTCGGGGTGGTGGGGAAGTTGCCGTCCGGCAACTCCTGCTCAGGCACGACTTCGACATGGGTAAACCCGTGTTTTTTCAAGATGCGGCGCACCGGCTTGTTGCCCGTGCCGTTAAAGGGTGAATACACAATGGGCATCGCGTGCTCTTGGCGCACGATGTCCCCGTTTAAGGTTAAGGCCAACAGGGATTCGTCGTAGGCTTCATCGAGTTCTTCGCCCATGAAGCTAAACAGTTCGGACTGCATCGCCTCCTCGAAGGAGAGCGTCTGTTCCAATACCCCGGTTAAGTCGGTCACTTCGCCCATCTTTAAAGCGACCCGGTCGGCGTCCTCCGGTCCCAGCTGGGCACCGTCATCGCCGTAGGCCTTAAAGCCGTTATATTGTTTCGGGTTGTGGCTGGCGGTCAGCATGATCCCTCCGATGCAGTCGTAGCGTCTGAGCGCGAAGGAGAGCATGGGGACGGGGCGGAGTTCGTCTGAAAAACGTACGCGGATGCCGTTGGTAATAAAGACGGAGGCCGCAAGTTCCGCAAACTCGCGCGAACGGTTGCGGGAGTCGTAGGAGATGGCGATGCCTTTTGTCACGGCGTCCTCTCCCCGATTTTTTAAGTGGAGCGCGAATCCCTGTGCCGCGCGAGCCACCGTATAGCGGTTCATCCGGTTGGTTCCGGCCCCCATGATGCCGCGAAGGCCCGCTGTACCAAACTGCAATTCCTGGTAGAAACGGTCTTCTATTTCAGCCGCGTCATCCGCGATGGAGACGAGCTCCGAGAGCGTTGAAGCGTCGAGTTTCGGGTTATTTATCCAGCTTTCATAGGCCATTTGAGCGCGTGTTTTAGCCATGGTGAACTCCTTACTTAATTTGAGAAATAATTACCTCAAGTTTAGCACAGGAAGGAAAATGAAGGACTTATCCGTGGAGGTGTCCGCGGATCAAAATAAGCTGGTCTCGGAGGAGTGCCGCAAGCTCGAAGTCGAGCCTTCGGGCGGCCGCATTCATCTCTTTTTCGATTAATTTCGCCTGTTTTTGAAGCTCCGCGTAGGAGAGGCGCGACAGCTCTTTGTCGTAGCGCTCAATGTCATCGACGGTCTCGAGGGCTTCGTCGGCCACGAGCTCAAAGCTCGTGTCGATGAGGTCGCGGATATCCTTTTTAATCGTGGTCGGCGTGATGCCGTGGGCTTCGTTGTACGCGGTTTGAATCTCGCGGCGGCGATTGGTCTCGCGGATGGCTCGCTCCATGGAGGCGGTGATCTCATCCGCGTACAGGATGACGCGGCCGTTCACATTTCGGGCGGCCCGCCCGATGATCTGGACCAATGAGGTGGTCGAGCGCAAGAAGCCTTCTTTGTCGGCGTCTAAGATCGCGATGAGGGAGACCTCCGGCAAATCGAGGCCCTCCCTTAATAGGTTAATACCGACCAATACATCGAATTCGCCTTTTCGAAGTTTTCTTAAAATCTCGAGGCGTTCCACCGTCGCGATGTCGGAGTGCAGATATTCGACCCTTAGGTTTTCTTCTTTGAAAAAGTCCGCCAGATCCTCCGCCATGCGCTTGGTTAAGGTTAATACAAGGGTGCGTTCTCCGCGCTCTGTAGTCTCCCGGATGCCGGCCATGAGATCTTCAATCTGGTTCTCCACGGGCCGCACAAAGATAAGGGGGTCCACCAGCCCTGTCGGCCGGATGATCTGTTCGACGACCTGAGAGGATTGCTCGAGTTCATAGGCGGCCGGCGTCGCGGACACATAGATGGTTTGACCCGCGCGTTCTTTAAATTCGTCAAAGCTTAAAGGGCGGTTGTCAAAGGCCGAGGGTAGCCGAAAGCCGTAGTCAACGAGCGACTCTTTTCGTGAGCGGTCGCCTCGGACCATGGAGCCGATCTGGGGTACGGACACGTGTGACTCGTCGATGAATAATAGGTAATCCTCCGGAAAGAAGTCCATGAGGGTGAAGGGCGGCTGTCCCGCGACACGCCCTGTCATATGACGCGAGTAGTTCTCAATGCCTTTGCAAAAACCGGTCTCGAGCATCATTTCCATGTCGTAGCGCGTGCGCTGTTCTAAGCGGTAGGCTTCGATGAGTTTACCCTGGTTTCGAAAATATTCGAGGCGTTCTTCCAATTCCGCCCCGATGGAAATGACGGCGCGTTTCATTTTCTCCCGGGTGGTCGCGTAGTGACTGGCGGGGAAGATGGCGACGTAGTTTCTCCCCGTGATGGACCTGCCCGAGATCGCGTCTACTTCCCGGATCTCCTCGATTTCATCGCCAAAAAACTGCACACGCGTCAGCGTACTTTCTTCTGAGGCGGGGAAGATGTCAAGGATGTCACCCCTCACGCGGAAGGTGCCGCGTTTTAAGTCGAAGTCATTTCTTATGTACTGGATGCGCACCAGGTCTTCGATGACTTCTTCGCGGCTTTTGTTCATGCCCGGGCGCAGGCTGACCATGAGGTTCTTGTAGTCGTCGGGGTCGCCTAAACCGTAAATACAGGACACGGAGGCGACGACGATGACGTCGCGGCGCTCCAACAGGGAGGAGGTCGCCTTATGGCGCAGGCGGTCGATCTCGTCGTTGATCGCCGAGTCTTTTTCAATGTAAAGGTCCCGGGTCGGCAGGTAGGCCTCCGGTTGGTAGTAGTCGTAGTAGCTGACAAAGTATTCGACGGCGTTTTCGGGGAAAAGCGCCATGAATTCGGCAGAGAGCTGTCCGGCCAAGGTCTTGTTGTGCGCGATGACCAGGGCGGGTCGCTGTGTCTTTTCGATGACGGAGGCCATGGTGAAGGTTTTGCCGGATCCCGTGACGCCCAAAAGCGTCTGCCCGCGGTCGCCGCGTGACAGGCCGGCGCTTAACTGTTCGATCGTCTCCGGCTGATCCCCCTTGGGGGTCATGTCGCTTCTCAGTTTAAATTTTCCGGGCAGGCTGTCCATGGTTACGATTGATGGGGCAGGGGTGCCAGAAGCTCGAGTTCTTCAAGTTTTTTTCGGACCGCGGCGATGTCCTGCCAAAGAAAAGTTTTTTTCGACGGATCCCGCAGGATATAGGCGGGGTGGAAGGTCGGCATGATGTAGCAGCCGTTTGACTCGGTCCATTGACCGCGGGCCTTCGTAATGCCCTCTGCGGAGCCTGTGAAATAGCGGTAGGCTGTCGCGCCCATGAGAAGGTAGACCGAAGGGCGCACGAGGCGCATCTGTTCGGTCAGAAGCGGGCGGCAGGCCGCGGCTTCCTCCTGCGTCGGGACGCGGTTACCCGGCGGCCGGCATTTTACGATGTTGCAGATATGGTAGTCCTCGGGTGAAAAGCCGAAGCTTGTCAACAATTGGTCCAAGAGTTTGCCCGAGCGCCCGACAAAGGGGATGCCCTGGCGGTCCTCGTCGGCGCCGGGGCCTTCGCCCAGGATCATGAGGGGAGCCCTGATGCCTCCGCGCCAGATGACGACATGTTGCCGCGATTGGGCCAGTTCACAGGCTTCACAGGCGCGGCATGTGTCGACAAAGTTTTGCCAGTTCTCATTCCTCATCGCGCTCGGCTGCCCCTTCTTCGGCCCCCAGCGGTTTCATCGTCGGGAATAGCAAGACGTCGCGGATGGACGGTTCTCCGGTCAACAGCATGACCAGTCGGTCGATGCCGATGCCCAGGCCTCCTGTCGGCGGCATGCCGTACTCGAGTGCCTCGACGAAATCCTCGTCTGGCAATTGCGCTTCCTCGTCGCCCTGATCGTGCCGGCGTTGCTGGTCGGCAAAGCGTCGGCGCTGGTCGTAGGGGTCGTTCAGTTCGGAGTAGGCGTTGCCGTACTCGCGGCCTACGACAAAGACTTCAAAACGCTCGGTCAACCGGCCCTGGGTGCCCGGCTTGATCTTCGTTAAAGGCGAGATCTCTATGGGATAGTCCATAATGAAGGTCGGCTGGATGAGTTTTTCTTCGGCAAAGGCTTCGAAGCAGGCGTTCAGCACTTCGCCCCAGGTCATCTTGTTGGTCATGTCGGGCAGGCCGTAGGCCTTGGCGGCGTCACGGGCCGCCTCGTCCGTATCGAGCGCGTCAAAGTCGAGTCCCGTGTGTTCTTTCACGGCCTCGATCATGGTCAACCGCCTGAAGGGCGGTTTTAAGGAGAGTTGTTCTCCCTGGTATTCGATGTCATAACGGCCGTTGATGGCCATTGAGGCCTTGGCAAACAGGTTTTCGGTCAATTCCATCATGCTGTGGTAGTCGCCGTAGGCCTGATACAGTTCGAGCATGGTGAACTCGGGGTTGTGCTTGGTGCTCATCCCTTCGTTTCTGAAATTGCGGCCGATCTCGTACACGCGTTCAAAGCCGCCGACGATGAGCCGTTTCAGGTAGAGTTCCGGTGACACGCGCAAAAATAGGTCGATGTCGAGCGCGTTATGGTGGGTGATAAAGGGCCTTGCGGAAGCGCCGCCCGCGATGGTGTTCAGGATGGGGGTTTCCACCTCCAGAAAATCCATCTCATCCAAGGTCTCACGGATCAGGCGGATAATCCGGCTGCGCTTTTCAAAGCTGTCCCGGACATTGGGATTCACGATGAGATCCAGGTAGCGCTTGCGGTAGCGGGTATCCGTGTCACGTAAGCCGTGAAACTTCTCCGGCAAGGGGCGCAGAGACTTCGCAAGCAAGGTAAACGACTCGTTTCGAATCGAAATCTCGCCCATCTTCGTACGGAACACCTCGCCCGTCACCGCGACCAAGTCCCCGATATCAAGACTCTGCCAACTCGCGTACCCCTCATCGCCCAAATTATTCAAGCGGCTGAAAATCTGAATCGTCCCCGTGCGGTCGAGCAAATCTGAAAAAGAAACCTTACCCATGCCGCGCTTCGCCTTAATGCGTCCTGCGACCTTGACGGTCTTGTTTTCAAAATGCTCGAAATCGGAGACAATCTCTCCCGCGTGATGCTCAACTTCTATATGGGTCAGAAGGTAAGGGCTCTCCCCTTTTGCTTCTAATTCTCGCAGTTTCTCTAAACGGTGTCGCATCTGCTCCGGCAGATCGTCCGCTCTATCCTGTTCGCTATTTTCTGTGCTCATTCATCGAGTCCCTTCGGCTTCGAAATACGAACCACGGAATAGGTCAAAATGCCGGTCGGTGTCTTTACTTGGACGACATCGCCCTTCTTCTTGCCCATGATGGCCTGGCCGACGGGGGAATCGCTTGAAAGCTTCCCGATCAGGATGTCTTCCTCCTTGGCGGAGACGATCATGTATTCTTCTTCCGTCCCGGACTCTTCGTGGCGCAAAAGCACCTGTCCGCCCAAGGTAACGCGTGTGCGACTGATGTCTTTTTCGTCAATCACCTTCGCGTTTTTCAAGATTTCCTCAATCTCCATGATCCGCAGGTCGTTGTCGGCGTAGGCCTGTTTCGCGTCGTCAAATTCAGAGTTTTCCGTGATGTCCCCATGGGCGCGCGCTTCCTTCAATCGTTCGGCGATCTCAGCGGCCACCCGGGTTTTTCTATCTTCAAGTTCCTCTTGGTATTCACGGATCTTCCCGTATGTCATCTCGTAGACTTTTACTGCCATCTTTCGTCTAGTCCTCTTTTCTTCACTCGTTCAGACTGTCCCCCCGAAGGAGAACAGTGAATAATTGTATCACGTCCACAAAATATCGCCTAATCTCAGCGACCGATGTCACTTTCCTTGTGGATGACGTCGTGGGCGCCGCCCTCGACAATGCTTGTCGGCGAGACAATGGTGAGCCTGGCTTTTTGCTGGAGTTCCTCGATTGAAACGGAGCCGCAGGCGCACATGGTCGCCTTGATTTTGGCCAAGGTCGTCGCGACGTTGTCAGAAAGCTTGCCGGCGTAAGGGACGTAGGAGTCAACGCCCTCTTCAAAGTGCATCTCCCCGTCTTCGCCACCGTCGTCGTAGCGCTGCCAGTTGCGGGCCCGGTTCGATCCCTCGCCCCAGTACTCCTTGACGTAGCTGCCGTTAAACAACACGCGCCGCGTCGGACTCTCATCAAAGCGGGCAAAGTAGCGCCCCAGCATGAGGAAGTCCGCGCCCATGGCAAGCGCCAAGGTCATATGGTAGTCGTGCACGATACCGCCGTCGGAGCAAAGCGGGATATAGTCCCCCGTCTCCTTGAACCAGCGGTCGCGGGCCCGGGCGACATCCATGAGGGCTGAGGCCTGTCCGCGGCCGATGCCCTTTTGTTCGCGTGTAATGCAAATGGAGCCCCCGCCGATGCCCACCTTGATGAAGGACGCGCCGGCCTCGGCCAGGAAACGGAATCCCTCTTCGTCAACGACGTTGCCCGCGCCCAGAGGCAGGTCGGGTCCGTATTCATTCCTTATATAGTCGATGGCGTCTTTTTGCCAGTCTGAAAAACCGTCAGAGGAGTCGATGCAAAGCACGTCACATCCCGCGTCCAAAAGCGCCGGGACGCGCTCTTTGTAATCACGGGTGTTGATGCCGGCCCCCACGAGCAGACGCTTATGCGCGTCGAGCATCTCGCCGGGGTTCGCTTTGTGCTGGTCGTAGTCCTTACGAAACACAAGCGACACAAGGCGCCCTTCCTCATCCAGGATCGGGACCTGGTTCAGCTTGTGATCCCAGATGAGATCGTTCGCTTCACTCAAAGTGATGCCTTCACGTCCGAAGACAATGTCTTCTAAGGGGGTCATGAAGGATGAAACCGGTGTGTCGGGATCGAGGCGCGACACCCGGTAGTCACGGCTCGTGACGATGCCCAGTAGTTTGCCGTTCGAGGTCCCGTCGTGCGTGATCGGGACGGTGGAGTGGCCGGTTCTTTTTTTCAGTTTCACGATGTCGGACAGTTTCGCCTCCACCGACAAGTTGCTGTCGCTGGGCACGAAACCTGCCTTGAAACGCTTGACGCGGCGGATCATTTCGGTTTGGGTGTCAATGCCCTGGGAGCCGAAGATGAAGGCGAGGCCGCCTTCGCGGGCGAGCGCGACCGCCATGCGGTCGTCTGACACCGCCTGCATGATCGCGGAGACAAGCGGAATGGTCATGGTAATCGGGCAGTCTTCTTGCCCTTTCTTGTATCGGGTGAGGGGCGCGGACACCGAGACGCGGTCCGGTGTGCACTCGCGCGTCGTCCTGTTGGGAAGGAGCAGAAATTCGCTAAAGGTACGCGAGAGCTCAGGAATTAAATGGGACATTTACTTCTCTCCTTTTTTGTGTGCGATTGCTTTTTCAAGAAAAGCGATAAACAGCGGATGCGGCCTTGTCGGACGCGATTTGAATTGCGGGTGGTAGATCGTCCCGACAAAGAAAGGATGATGCGGCCATTCAATGGCCTCCACCAGCTTCCCGTCGGGTGACATGCCGGAGTAGCGCAGTCCTGTGGCCGCCAAAGCCCCTGAATAAGCGGGGTTGAATTCTCGCCTGTGGTGGTGGCGCTCGGAGGCTTCTTCACTGCCATAGATCTTTTCGAGCAAAGATCCTGCTTCCAATTTCATGGGATGCGCGCCCAGTCGCATGGGCAGATCTCCGAAGGGCAGGCAGTCGAGTTGCGCTTTCATTTGTTCGGTGAGGCCGTAGAGGTAGAAGATATCTTGGCAGGGCGCTTCAATTTCGTCGGTATGGGCGTCTCGGATCCCCGCCTCATGGCGGGCGATATCCACGACGGCCATCTGCATGCCGAGCCCGATGCCAAAGAATGGGGTCTTTAAAGCCCGGGCACTTTTACTGGCTTTAATCATGCCTTCCATGCCGCGGGCGCCGAAGCCTCCCGGCACAATGATGGCATCGACGCCGGACAGGCGTTCATTCACCTGTTCGTCACTTAATGCTTCCAAGGCCTCCGCGTCGACCCAGTCGATGACCGGTTCCACGCCGAGTGCGATCCCGGCGTGGTCGAGCGCTTCTAAAACGCTGTAGTAGGCGTCCGCCAGTTCAATGTATTTTCCGACCAGCGCGATGTCGAGACGCTCACGCGGCTTTTTCGTTTTTTCGACCAAGGCCTTCCAGTCGTCGAGAAAGGGTTCGGGGTGATCAAGCCCCAGCCGTTCGCAGACAACTTTCGCGAATCCTTCTTTTTCGAAGATGAGGGGCAGTTCGTACACGGAATCACAGTCGACGTTCTGGATGACGGAGTCCATGCGGACGTTGCAAAACAGCGCGAGTTTTTCGCGGATGCCCTCGTCGAGCGGGAATTCGGTGCGACAGACCAGGATATCCGGTTGGATCCCGAAGGACAGTAGTTTCTGCACGCTGTGCTGAGTCGGTTTGGTTTTAATTTCACCCGGTTTTTTGACATAGGGTAAAAGGGTCACATGGATGAACAGGCAGTTTTCGCGCCCGGCCTCATAGCTGACCTGACGGATGGCTTCAATAAAGGGCTGGCCTTCCATGTCGCCGATGGTGCCTCCGATTTCGGAGATGACAACGTCCACGCGGCCGTCCTCGGACACTTTGTAGATATGGTCTTTGATTTCGTTGATGATATGCGGTACGACCTGGACGGTTCCGCCGTAGTAACCGCCTGAGCGCTCCCGGTTGATGACGTTGAGGTACACGCGCCCCGAGGTGATGTCACTTTCAGAGGTGAGGTCGACGTCGGTGAAACGTTCGTAATGCCCGATATCGAGATCGGTTTCAGCGCCGTCTTCGGTGACAAAGATTTCCCCGTGTTGCGTCGGGCTCATGAGTGCCGGATCGACGTTGATATACGGGTCGAATTTTTGGTTTCTGACGCTCACGCCACGGGCGATCAATAATCGCCCGAGGGCCGCCGCCGTAATCCCTTTCCCCAGTCCTGATACCACGCCGCCTGTCACAAAAATATACTTCGTCGCCATCTTGTCCCTCATCCTTTTGACATCACCGGTTCCGCCATAATTCTTTAGATACTATATCACGAAAAGAACCGCCTCCCGAAGGAGGCGGCCATTGTTTCATCCTTAAAAAAGGATTGACATTCACACGCGGTGCTTAATGTTCTTCCCTCTTCCTGCGGCTCATCTGGAAGAAGAGTCCCGCCACAAGGAGCATGACGACGCCCGCGGCGACATAGGTCACAGGTTCACCGGTGGGGACGGTCGGTTCCATATCTTCTACGGACATGACCATGATGCGGCCGTCCTCGGGGTAGCTAAAGCCTTTGGCGCCCGCTTTT
>Ga0265293_10007482_pt1 | contig 16781 bp, 10 predicted proteins | sample Munlanlewell138R_FD_192505 | JGI IMG/M metagenome (GOLD analysis project Ga0265293, IMG submission 192505) | Leachate microbial communities from a municipal landfill in Southern Ontario, Canada - Leachate well 138R | ecosystem: Engineered > Solid waste > Landfill > Unclassified | place: Canada...
AGCCGATCGATGAACACCTCGATGTCATGCTTCTTATTTTTATCCAGGGGGATGTCTTCCTCCAGCCAGAACAGAGTACCATCGACTCTCACACGGAGGAAACCTTCCTTCTGGTACTGTAGGAAGAGGTTCCGGAATTCACCCCTTTTTCCCCTCACTACAGGGGAGAGTATATCCACCTTCTCACCTTCGTGCTTCTGCAAAAGCATTTCCAGTATTTCGTCAACGGTGTGCCTTTCGACGGCCTTGCCGCACTGGGGACATAGGGGCGTCCCGGTCCTACCAAAGAGGAGCCTCAGGTAATCATAAACCTCGGTCACAGTTCCGACGGTTGACCTTGGATTGCGGGATACTCCTTTCTGCTCGATTGAGATAGCGGGCGAGAGGCCCGAGATATCGTCTACATCGGGCTTATCCTGCACTCCAAGGAACTGTCTGGCATAAGAAGACAGCGATTCCACGTAGCGGCGTTGACCCTCGGCGTAGATCGTGTCGAAAGCCAGCGACGATTTCCCCGAGCCTGATGGTCCCGTGATGACGACCAGGCTGTTTCTAGGTATGTCTACGTCTATGTTTTTCAGGTTGTGCTGCCTTGCTCCTCTTACCTCTATCCATTGCGGCACGTCTGAATCCGCCTCCTTGGCCCTTCTGGAGAATATCCCTCAGGACGGCCGCCTTCTCGAAATCAAGATCCTCAACGGCCTTCCACATCATCCTCTCCAGTTCCTGGCTGGTGAAACCTTCACCCCCCGGCCTCAAGGATATTTCAAGGGGAATATCCACTGGTTGTTCCTCCGGGAGCAGGGACAGGACCTTCTTATGCACGGTCCTGGGAGTAATGTTATGCATCCTGTTGAAATTTAACTGCTTTTCCCTTCTCCTCGACGTTTCCTCAAGGGCGGTTTTTATGCTGCCCGTCTCCTGGTCGGCGTAAAGGATCACTTGACCTGCCGTATTCCTGGCAGCCCTTCCTATCATCTGGATGAGGGATCTCCTGGAGCGGAGGAACCCTTCCCTATCGGCATCGAGGATTCCCACGAAGGAAACCTCGGGTAGGTCAAGTCCTTCCCTGAGGAGATTCACCCCCACCAGGATTGAAATCTCACCCTTTCGGAGGTCCCTGATCAGTCCCGTCCTCTCAAAGGCGTCCAGTTCGGAGTGGATATATTTAACACCAAAATCTATCTCCGATAGGTACTCGGCAAGATCCTCGGAGGACCGTTTAGTAAGGGTGGTTACAAGTGCCCTCTCTCCCCTGGCGGCAACCTTTCTCAATCTTTCCGTCAGGTCATCTACCTGCCCCGTTGCGGGCACAACGATCACTTCGGGATCGACCACTCCGGTGGGACGCACGATCAATTCGGCTATAGTCGAGGAGACACTCATTTCCCAGTCTCCAGGCGTGGCAGATACGAAACAGGCCTGTTTCAAAAAAGCGTAGAACTCATCCCACTTAAGGGGACGGTTGTCGAGGCATGACGGCAGTCTGAATCCATGGTCCACCAGGGTCTGCTTCCTGGCCCTGTCTCCGTTATACATTCCCTGTACCTGGGGTATCGTGATATGAGATTCATCGATGAAGAAAAGAAAATCCCCGGGGAAGAAATCCAGCAATGTCCCCGGTGTTTCACCGGGTTGTCTTCCATCGAGGATCCGGGAATAGTTCTCAATCCCGGAACAGTACCCCACCTCGGAGAGCATCTCCATATCGTACCTGGTCCTCATTTCCAGCCGCTGCGCCTCGAGGAGTTTACCTCTGGATCTGAAATATTGCAGCCTTTCCTGGAGCTCTTCCTCGATCTTAGGAAGGGCGTCGCCGATGGCATCCTGGGTCGTTATGTAATGCTGGGCCGGGAATATCGCGGCCTTGGGCTTGGAGAGGATGCTCTTTCCCGTCAACGGTTCTATCTCATCGATCTTTTCGACTACATCATCCTCCAGGTGGACCCTCACGGCCGTGTCGCTGTACGCCGGGAAGACTTCGATGGCCCCGCCCCTCGCACGAAAAGTACCCGGACGGAGGTCCAAATCATTCCTTTCGTAGTGATTTGAGACAAGCCTTGAGAGAAAATCCCTGCGTTCAAAACGTTCTCCCAGGGCAAAGCGGAAAATGGCCTCTTCATAGGCCTTTCTCTTGCCAAGACCGTAGATGCACGAAACGCTAGCCACGACTATTACGTCTTTTCTTTCAAGAAGCGACTTCGTCGTGGCCAGCCTTAGCTTTTCGATCCTCTCGTTTATGGAAGCGTCCTTTTCAATATAAACATCGGATACCGGTACGTAGGCCTCCGGCTGGTAATAATCGTAGTAACTGACAAAATAGTGAACCGCGTTTTCCGGAAAAAACCCCTTGAACTCGCTGTAGAGTTGAGCCGCCAGGGTCTTGTTGTGCGCCAGGACAAGGGCGGGCCTCTGCAGCCTTTCAATGACATTGGCCATCGCGAAAGTCTTGCCGCTGCCGGTAACCCCTAAGAGGCATTGGAAACGCTCGCCCTTCCTGAAGCCCTCGGCAAGGCGGCCGATGGCCTCCGGTTGGTCTCCCGCCGGCGGCCATTCGGATCGAAGTTTAAAGGCTTTTAACTTATCGTTCAAGGTTGCCTCCCTTTGACGCATTTAAAGTGAAAAGAGCGCCCGACCTCAAAGGATCCGGCCGAACGCTCGGGTCATCCGCTAGGCGAAAGGGTCACCCCTTTGGGAGTCCGTCGGGCCTCTCCCTTCAGGCAACGGACCCTCCCTCTTTTCCTTCCTTCATCAAAACGGTGGAACAATCATCGTCGGTCCCCTCCGCGGGCCTTATGATGCCCTCCTCGAGGAGAACGTCGAGCCGGTCACCCTCGATAATCTCTTCAGCGAGGAGTGTCCTGGCAATCCTGACATGGGCATCGTGATTCTCCTTAAGGATTTCGCGGACCCTTTCGTAACAGTCTTCAACGATGCGCCGTACCTCCTGGTCAATGGCGTAGGCCACTTCGTCGCTATAATTACGATCCTCCATGATGTCCCTACCCAGGAAGACTTCATGCTGCTTCCTCCCGAGCGTGACTGGCCCCAGGGAATCGCTCATGCCAAACTCCGTCACCATTTGCCTGGCTATCTGGGTGGCCCTTTCGAGGTCATTCTGGGCACCGGTGGTAATATCCGAAAAATGAATCTCCTCGGCCACCCTGCCACCCAGAAGCACGCATATCCTGTTGATGAGTTCCTTTTTGGACATGAGGAATCGATCCTCTTCCGGGAGTTGAAGGGTATAACCAAGTGCCTTATGTCCCCTTGGGATGATCGATATCTTGTGGACAGGATCACAACCGGGCACCATCTTCGCGACGAGAGCATGTCCTACCTCGTGAAAAGCTATGATCTCCTTTTCATGGTCGCTTATCAACCTGCTCCTCCGCTCGGGTCCCGCGAGCACCCTGTCAGTAGCCTCCTCGAATTCGGCCATGGATATGTTCTTCCTGTCCTTCCGGGCGGCGAGAAGGGCCGCCTCGTTTACGAGGTTGGCCAGGTCGGCCCCGACGAAACCGGGTGTCCTCTTCGCAAGCACCTCGAGATCCACGTCTTCATCGGTCTTCATGTCCCTGAGGTGAACCTTGAGGATTGCCTCTCGTCCATTCCTGTCCGGGCGGTCAATCACGATGTGCCGGTCGAACCGACCGGGCCTGAGAAGGGCCGGGTCCAGGATGTCGGGGCGGTTGGTCGCCGCTATCAGGATGATCCCCGATGACACGTTGAAACCATCCATCTCGACCAAGAGCTGGTTAAGAGTCTGCTCCCTCTCATCGTGGCCACCGCCGAGACCTGCTCCACGCTGTCTCCCCACGGCGTCTATTTCGTCGATGAATACTATACAGGGTTGGTTCTTCCTGGCCTGTTCGAACATGTCTCTAACCCTGGCGGCACCCACGCCCACGAACATTTCAACGAAATCAGAACCACTGATGCTGAAAAAGGGAACATCGGCCTCGCCCGAACAGGCCCTGGCCAGAAGGGTTTTGCCGGCACCGGGGGGTCCCAGCAGGAGCACCCCCTTAGGTATCTTGGCACCCAGCCTGGAAAACCTGGTGGGGTCCCTGAGGTAATCGACGACTTCCTTCAGTTCCTCCTTCGATTCATCACAACCGGCCACATCGGCGAAGGTAACCTTGGGCCTATTATCAAGGAAGAGTTTCGCCTTGTTCTTGGCGAAACTCATAACCTTGTTGCTCCCGCCCTGCATGTGATAGAGGATGAAAACCCAGGCTCCTATCAGGAGCAGGGTGGGAAAGAGGGAGGACATCATGGTGACCCACCACGGTGATTTCGCTGGAGGAAGGACCTCCACTTGGACTCCCTTCTCGGCCAATTGGGGAGCCAGGTCACCGATCCCGACGGCTATGGTCCGGAACTGGACCCCTCCCTCCCGGGTACCTTTTACCAGGTCACCCTCGATTGAGACCTGTTCCAGTTTCCCTTCCTGGAAATAGTTCAAAAAGGTGCTGTAACTGATCAGTTCACGCTCCTCGGGGCTTTGAGCCGGCGAAAGGAACATATTCACCAAGCTTACAACCAGTACGATCATCACCAGGTAAAGCCCGAGGTTCTTTGCCATTTTCCCCAATACGTTCCCACCTCTCGTTCAAAAGAACAAGGAACCCTATCAGAACGGGTTTAACCCCTTCTTCTCAGGGTGTATATCTCGGGAAGGTTTCTCCACTTCCCAGAATAATCCAGGCCATAGCCTACCACAAATTCATCGGGAATTTCGAAACCCCTGAAGGTAATTTCAACATCTATCTTTCTCCTGGCAGGCTTGTCCAGCAGGGAACAGATCTCCAGCACCTCCGGTTCTCTCTCCCTGAGGATGCTGACAAGGTAAGAAAGGGTGAGCCCCGTATCCACAATATCCTCGACGAGGATGACATTCCTGCCGTTTATGTCGACATCAAGGTCCTTGATTATCCGCACAACTCCACTGGATTGAGTCGATGTTCCGTAGGATGCCACGGCGAGGAAATCCAGCTCTGTCGTCATCGATGTCGGAAGCTCCCTGATCAGATCGGAAAGGAAAACAACGGCTCCCTTCAAAACACCGATGAGCACGAGGCTCCTGTCTCCATAGGCGGAACCGAGGTCGAAAGCGAGTTCTCGAACCCTGTCCTGGATGGTCTTTCTCCTGATCAAGACCTCTCCGAGGTCACACTCCATCTCCGCTCTCTCCTTTCCTTCCCTTCCTAGTGACCCTCGCCCGAAGTTGCAGCGAGGAGCCGAGCTCCCCCTCGTCTATTACCCTTCTTGAACTTGGCGGGCCTGAGAAGGGGCTCCAGAAAGTCCTGGAGAACCTGACCGAAGGCCAGACTCTCTCCGCCCACCAGGGTATTTCTGATCGACCTGGATCATCTTTTTTCGCGGTGCCAACGGCTTGCACTTCCACGAAATCCGCCCCATCGGCGGGGATCAGGCAACTTGCCGACCCCAGGCCAAAACGTCGGCCGGGGATGAATCGCCAGTCAAAGGACCATGGACCCCATCGAAAGGATCCACTTTCCCCGCGAAGATTGAAGGTTTCTCGGCCGGGTCCTTTGGAAGAGAAGGTTTCTCTTTTCACGAGGGAAGCAGCTTTTCCGGAAGCGCAGATTTCGAGATCACCTTCCCACTGAAAACGCCAACGTCTCTCGTCTTTCCGTATCAGTTCGAGAAACCTTGATGTCTTCTCTCTTGAAAGGGGTGAAAGGCCCAGGCTTCTTCCCTCAAAGGCGAAGATCGACTGGATGGCTTGGTCCTCCATTCTTTGCAGGAGAGCCAGGTCCCACGATCTCAACGCTAAGGGCTGCCATATCCGGCACCATGCCGCCATGTTTGCCGATTTCTTTTCTATCAGGTCTTCCAGTTGCCCGGCTTCCGAAGAAAGGTCCAGAAGATGGTCCACGAAACGCTTGTTTCCTTCAGAAATAAGCAGGGGAAGAAAGACATGCCTTATCTTGTTGCGAAAATATTTTATCTCAATGTTCGTCTCATCTTCCATCCAGTGGACGGAACCTTCGAGGAGCAACCCTCGCAGCTCATCCCTGGAGATGCCCATAATGGGACGGACAACTTTTCCCCTGGTCCAGGGTATACCCCTCAGGCCCCTGATCCCCGTCCCGCGGAGCAAATTCAGGAAAACTGTCTCGGCCAGGTCGTCGGAGGTATGCCCCGTCGCGATAAAAGGTGCCCTCTGCGAGGATGCTACCCGATGGAGGAAGGCATACCTTTCCCTCCTACCCGCCTCTTCAAGGGTTTCCCCCCTGCGTTTTATCGAGGGGATATCGAGGTGTTCCACGTGGCACTCGGTATTCCATTCGCTGCATACGCGCTCCACAAACGCGGCGTCCCTGAGGGAAGTCTCCTTTCGGAAGCCGTGCTCAAGATGGGCAGCGACCACTCTGCCTTTCCACCTGAAACGGAGGAGCCAGAAAAGAGCCATGGAATCGCTGCCTCCGGAGACCGCAACTACCATCGGCCCGTCGTGGTCCCACCAGCCTTGGTCCCTGCCCGCTATTTCAAAACGCCTGAACAACGACCTGGCTCCTGAACTCCAGCCTCTCCTGGAGGAACGGTCCTTTATCAAGGGGCCTCTCCTCTTTTCCGGCAAGGATCCAACCAGTCCAGGATTAAAAGCCTAACCGGGTCGCCGGCCCATTTTTTTAGCCCAACTGTCCTTGAGCGAAATGGTCCGGTTGAACACGGGTTTTCCCTTCCGGTGATCGTAATCTGTAACGAAATAGCCCTGCCTTAGAAACTGGAATCGATCCATGGGTGCGGCATCGGCCAGGGATGGCTCCGCCATGCAGTCCTGGATCACCTCCAGCGAATCCGGGTTAAGGTAGTCCTTGTAATCGGCACCTTCTTCCATTTCATCCATAGCTTCGAGCGTGAAGAGATGATCGTAAAGCCGGACCTCGGCCTTTATCGCGTGGGCGGCGCTCACCCAGTGGAGAGTTCCCCTGATGCGGCGCCCGTCGGGCGCTTCCCCTCCCCTGGATTCGGGGTAGTATTCGCATCTTACCTCGGCCACTCGGCCATCAGGTCCTTTCTCGAAACTATTACATTTTACAATATAGGCATGCTTTAGTCTCACTTCCGAACCCGGTGAAAGGCGAAAGAACTTGGCGGGAGGGTTCTCCATGAAGTCCTCCCTCTCGATGTACAATTCCCTGCTGAAGGGTACCTTCCGGTATACAGCGGTTTCAGCTTCAGGATTTACCAGGACATCGATCTCCTCGCTAACGCCCTCGGGATAATTCTCTATGATGAGTTTCAGGGGTCTCAAAACCGCCATGGCCCGGGGCGCGACAGCGTTCAACTCATCCCTTATGCAGTGGTGAAGAAGTTCCACATCGACAAGGCTGTTTGCCTTGGAGACCCCGATCTTTCTGCAGAAGGTCCTTATTGAGGAAGGGGTATATCCCCGCCGCCTCAAACCACTGATTGTGGGCATCCTGGGATCGTCCCATCCGGAAACGAAACCCTTCGAAACCAGTTCAAGGAGCTTTCTCTTGCTCATAAGGGTATAGGTAAGGTTGAGCCGGGCGAACTCATACTGCCTCGGCCTGGAAGGAACCGATACATTATCGATGAACCAGTCGTAAAGGGGGCGATGGTCCTCGAATTCAAGGGTGCAAATCGAGTGGGTCACCCCCTCGATGGCGTCTTCGTAACCATGAGCGAAGTCATACATGGGGTATATGCACCACTTGTCCCCTGTCCTGTGATGAGGCTGGTGAAGGATCCGGTACATTACGGGGTCCCTCATGTTGAGGTTGGGATGGGACATATCGATCCTAGCCCTGAGAACGCATTCTCCCTCGGGGAAATGACCCTCCTTCATCTTGCGGAACAGCATCAAGTTTTCCTCTACGGACCTGTTGCTGTAGGGGGATTCTACCCCTGGTTTGGTTAGGGTTCCTCGGTTTTCCCTGATCTCGTCGGCGGTCTGATGATCGACATAAGCCTTCCCCGCCTCAATGAGTTCAAGGGCCCATTCGTGGAACTGCTCAAAGTAATCCGAGGCGAAGCGCAGGTTCGCCCAACGGAAACCGAGCCAGGTCACATCTTCAATTATAGATTCCACGTATTCCGACTCTTCCTTGCTCGGATTGGTATCGTCAAACCTCAGGTTACACTCGCCACCAAACTGTTCGGCAATCCCAAAATTAAGGCATATGGATTTAGCATGCCCTATATGAAGATAACCATTAGGTTCCGGGGGAAATCGTGTTATCACCTTGCCGACCTTTCCCGATTCGAGGTCCTGTCGAACGATCTGCTCGATGAAACTGCTTCCTATTTCTAACTGTTCATTCATCATGACGACGATCACCTCTTCTAAAGAACATCCTGGCCCCGTGTGAACATAGGGTTTTTCCCTCAGTTCATGTATCGATCCGTCAACTAATAATAACCTATTTATTGCGGAGCCGGCTCGACCCGAACCCGGCGAGCCATCAACGGCCCGGTAAACGAAGTTGGAGGGTTTCGGACTTTCGCCAAGCACAAAATTGCCCCCGGCTTAAGCCAGGGGCCTTAAAGTCCGCAAATGGTGGCGGTGAGTGGAATCGAACCACCGACACTGCGGGTATGAACCGCATGCTCTAGCCAACTGAGCTACACCGCCTGGAAATGGTTGCGGGGGCAGGATTTGAACCTGCGACCTTCGGGTTATGAGCCCGACGAGCTACCTGACTGCTCCACCCCGCGATAACCCTGCCTTTCTTGGTGCCGGGCGCGGGAATCGAACCCGCACGGACTCCCGTCCACAGGATTTTAAGTCCCGTGCGTCTACCAATTCCGCCAGCCCGGCCAGCGCAACTCATTATAGGCATCGCCCGATAACGAGTCAACCCCAATTCCTCGTGAGCTCTCGGCACAAATTGCCTAGAGGTTTATCTCGCATTTGCGACTGCTTGCCCAAAATAGCAAGCAGTGCTAGAATACGCTAAAGCATTTATTAGGAGGGATTGCATATGGCAGAAAAGTGGAAGGATCGTCTGACCGATCAATTATGCGAGGCTATCCTATCACTTGAGACCGTTGACGATGTCTACCGATTTCTGGAAGATATCGCCACGATCGGTGAGATCAGGGCTCTCGCGCAGAGACTCGAGGTATCCAAGCTCCTGAGCGAGGGGTTTACCTACCCTCAGATCGCACAGCAAACCGGGGCCAGCACTGCGACGATCAGCAGAGTTAAAAAATTCCTGGAATATGGGGCCGACGGATACAAACTTGTCCTCGAGCGACTCAAGAAGAAAAGTTAGGTTTCTCCGGCCGTTGCTTCCGGCGCCCCCAAGCGGGGGCGCCTTCATTTTCTGAGCAACCTGCTCAGAGTGTTCTCCCTGACCTCCATCGCGCCCGTGGGACACATCTCGTGACAACAGAGGCACTGGACGCACTTTTTTCGGCCGATTTCGGGCCATCCTTCCGGCGAAAACGCGATGGCGTTTACCGGACATACCTTTTCGCAAATACCGCATTTTATACAGGCCACCCTGTTGGGGCCTGGCTTAAGTCTTACCATATGATGGGCAACCCCTCGAAAAAAGGAGGGTACCCACCTCATGAAAGAGGGAGCTCGTTGGAACCCCTCGCAGGGGAGGTCCTCCCAACGGGCTCCACGGAGTTCGATATCTTCCTTTCCGGATGGCCCATCCATCCTCTTCGAGGCAATTGAAAGGAGAGGAATATCGAGAGGGTCGTTGAAACCCATCATCACCGCCTGGACATAATCCAGGGCCAACGCGTTGGAGGAAGCGGCAACCCAGCCAATCCTCTTTGGTTTCCCATGGGAGGGTCCCCAGCCCTCCATTCCTTCCACGGCGTCGAGAAGAAAGAAATCAGGGATCCTGACGGAAAAGATATCGATTATCGCCTCGGGGAGGAAGGTTCTGGATCTTGCTCCGTGGGCTTTTTTCCTGGTATCCGTATCGGTGGCGCCGAATAGGTTCTTGATCGCTCCCGTCATCTCGGTCTCCACGTGGGTCTTGAGCTTCGATACTCCTATGACGCATGGGAAATTCATCATCATTGCCGAGACCCTGACGGTTTGAAGTATTTCGGCCCTTGGTGGTCGGACTTCCACGAAACCATCGCTTGAAAGGAGTCCGAACCGCACTGGTAAGCCCTGGCAAATCTCCGCCACACCGGTTTTCTGGAAAAGAGCCTTCTCCTGGTGACGGAAAATATATCCCGGGTTGTCTCCGATCATGACATCGGGACAGCCGGCCCTGGTCAATTCCATCAAAAGAGCTCTCAGTATCTCGGGATGGGTTGTCACCGCCCTGGAAGGATCACTCGGGGACAAAAGGTTGGCCTTGAGAAGCGTCGGGACGGCTTCCAGCGGAAAGAACCTGCAAAGCCGGAACGCTTCTCTCACCGCTTCCTCCACCGCCGTCCTGCCATAGGAGTCGCAGGGAACGCAGGACACCACAAAGGGAGGTCGTCCCATCAACCCTCCTGTTTTCTTCCCGGGAAGGGGCAGCGATCCCGCAGGAGGCATTCATCGCAGAGGGCTTTCCTGGATGTACAAAGCTTCCTGCCATGGGTTATCAGGTTCAGGTGAGCCTCGTTGTAGCGCTCCCGGGGCACTATTTCCTCCATCAAAAACTGGATTTCTTCCGGCGACATACCCGCCTCCGCCCAGCCCAGGCGTTTCGTTACCCTGGCGATATGGGTATCTACGGGAAAGGCGGGGCGTCCCAAGTCGAAAAGGAGGACGCAGGCGATTGTTTTAGCTCCAACTCCAGGGATGTCCTCGAGGAATCTCCTGATATCTTCCGTCTCCCATCCCCGCATTGCCTTCAAAGAGTAGACATTGAACTTGAGATGGACCCTTTCCAGCACCTGGAGGATCCTCCGGGCCTTTATGTTGGACAAACCACCGGATCGGATGACATCGCTGATTTCCTGGGCCGAGGCCGCGGCGGTCTCCTCCCAGTAATTGAAATAGGCCTTCAGGGAAGCGAAGGCCCTGTCCCGATTCCTGTCGTTGGTGTTCTGGGAGAGGATCGTGAGGATGAGGCCATCGAGGGGCTCATCCGAATAGGGTCCATGAGCGGCCTCTCCCTGCTTCCAGGCACTTTCCAGATCGTCCAGGCAGGATTTAACGATTCTCATGGGAGGCCTGGTGAAAACCATCATTTCTGATTTTCGTCCTCGCCTTCGTTATTCTTTTCGCCCCTGGGACTGGTCTTTTCGCCGGGACCCGAGTTCTTTCTCTGCTTCAAGGACTTCTCGTACCAAGCTTCCAGCTTGCTGTACACTTTGGAGTAAATGCTTCCGGGGGTGTACTCTCCCTTATCGTTCATCTCCCCCGGCGCGTCATCGGTTAGGATCGAGATTCCCTCCTCGATGGTAGAGACGGCCCAAATCCTGAACCGGCCGGACAATACCGCGTCGATGACCTCGTGGGAAAGCATCAGGTTTTTTACGTTCTGTTGAGGGATGATGACTCCCTGATCCCCGGAGAGACCCCTTACGCGGCAGTATTCGAAGAACCCCTCAATTTTTTCGTTGACACCCCCGATGGGCTGGATATTCCCATGTTGATCGACGGAACCGGTAACAGCGATACCTTGTTTGAGGGGCACTTCTGCGAGGGCGGAGAGAAGGCAGTACAATTCCGTGGAGGACGCGCTATCCCCCTCAATGCCTCCGTAGGTCTGCTCGAAGGTTATCCTGGCCGTAAGGGAGAGTGGAAAATCCCTGGCGAACTTTCTGCCCAGGAAGCTGCCGAGGATCAGGAGTCCCTTGTTGTGGATCGGACCCGTCATCTTGACCTCCCTCTCGATGTTGACTATCCCCTCGGCTCCCATGTAGACATTTGCCGTAATCCTGACGGGATGTCCGAAGACGTGGTCCCTCATATCCACCACGGTGAGTCCATTGATCTGGCCCACCACCGCTCCATCGGTGAGAATCCTGAAGGAATCCTCGGCGAAGGCCCTCCTGATCTTTTCCTCTACCAGGTTCGCCCTGAAGGTTTTCTCCCGCAGAGCCTTCCTGACCTGTTCGGCCCCAACAACATCCAATTCCGCTTCCGTCGCCCAGGCCGAGGATTCGACGATGAGTTCGGCAATTTTGTTGAACTGGGTGGACATTCTGTTCTCGTTGCCCGATAGCCTGGCGGACCATTCTATCAGCTCCGACACGGCGCCAGAAGAAAAGGGAAGCAGGTTCTCCTTGTTGACAAAACCGGCTACGAAGCAGGCCATCTGCCTTTCTGTTTCCTCGTCCCTTGGCATGTCTATGTCGAAGTCAGCCTTGATTTTGAAAAGCTTCTGGTATTCGGGGTCGTAAATCATGAGAAGATGATAGAGGTACCTCGTTCCGATCATGACCACCTTGAGATCTACGGGTATTGCCTCCGGCCTGAGAGAGGAGACGGGAATAACGCCAAGCTGTTCCCCCAGGTTTTCAATCACCAGTTCTCCCGTTTTGAGAGCTCTCTTGAGGGCGTCCCAAGACAGGAAATTCCTAAGCACCTCTTCTGCCTGCAGCACCAAATAGCCGCCATTGGCCCTGTGGATTGCCCCAGGGATGATCTTCCGGAAGTCGGTGGTGAGCATTCCCTGTCGGCTTTCATACTCTACCTTGCCACAGAGATTGTAGTAGGTGGGGTTGGTCTCCCATATGACCGGAGCGCCCCCGGAGGGGTCGTTGGACACAAAGACATTGGCCAGGTATCTCGAAAAATCGACGTTGGCGCCCTCGTCCCTCGCCGCGGCTATGAACATGTTGAAGTTGGAGATGATATCCTCGGAAAGGGCGTCCAGCCACTTCCCGATCTTGCTCTCCTTGCCAAATCTTTCCCGGGTTTCCTGGAGATAGGGCCCTATCGCCGCTCGGGAGATCTCGGCCTCCAATTTCTTGATCTTCTCCTTCAGGGCCTTCTCCAGGTCGCGGATCCTCCTGAGGATTTCAAGGGTCCTTTGGGATACTTCCTCGGATACCGCCTGCAGGGTCTTTTTTTCATCCTCCGTCAGCGACTCGAAGTCCTCCTGGATCATCTCCGTCAATTCTTCCTTGTCATCCGGCTTCGATTCGGGAGAAGGAATATCAGTCCCGCTCTTTTGTTCCTTTGGCTCTTCCTCGGCGGGTTGATCGGCCTTCTCGGTTCCGATGGCCTTGCCGTGTCCCTTGTGGGTCATCGGAATATTCACAAAACCTTGGGGAGTTCTCTTGATCACAAAACCCTTGTCCTTCGCCCAGGACCTCAGCTCTTCCATGATCTGGTTAACCTGTTCCTGGAATTCCTTCACCAGTTGGGCTTTGGCATCTTCATACTGGCTGTTCTCGAAGGCCTTGCTGAGCGTGCTTTTGAGCTCTTCCACGAGTTCTTCCAGGTGTGAGGCCAGGTCCTTGGCCTGGCCTGGGGGGAGGTCTATAGCCAGGGGTTCTTCTGGATTGTCAAAGTTGAAGGCATAAATATAATCCTTCGGAGACGGTTCGGAATCAGCCTGTTCCTGCAGCCTCTCCAGGGTATAGGTTGTGCGACCGCTGCCGTGATCGCCCACGACGAAAATATTGTAGCCGCTGTTTTTTATCGCCATGCCGAAGGTCATGGCCTGTACTGCTCTTTCCTGGCCGATCAGGTCTTCGAGACAGGGTACGTCCAAAGTGGTCTCGAAACCGAGCGAACCCGACTCGGTCCTTTTTCTCAGCTGTTCGGCTGTCAAAAGATTATCGGTATTCTTCATGGCCTGATGGCCCTCCTTTCTCTGCTGTTTTTATGATACCACCACCGAAAACCTTGTCATTATAATAAAGAACGAGGGACTGTCCCGGCGCCACACCGCTAACTCCCCCCGGGAAACGGCAGCAAAAGGTCCGAGCATCGGCATGCTCCATGATACAGGGAGAAGGCCTGCTTCGGTACCTGTGGCAACCTTCGAGATGCAAGTCCGAAAGGGGATTTCCGTGCCAGACGGGATCGCTGCAGGTCAACCTTTCCACGACAAGGTCCTCTCGTCTTCCCACCACCAGTTCATTATCGGAGACTCTCTTTTCTACCACGAACCAGGGGCCGTCCGAAAGAGAATGCCCCTTCCTCTGCCCTATGGTGAACCTGTTTAACCCCCCGTGCCGCCCCAGAACTGCCCCGGTAAGGTCTATTATCCTGCCGGGTGGGAAAGGCCCTGCGGCGTCTTCGACCAACTCTGTTAGTCCCCCGCGGGGGATGAAACAAATATCATTGCTCTCCGCCACCCCCCGGAACAATCCGGGAAACCGCTTTTCGCCCATCTCTTCGACCATCCTTTTGGTCATTTCCCCCAGGGGAAATCGCAAATTCCCCAGGAAACGCCGCGGTATCCTGTAGAGCATGTAACTTTGGTCCTTGGTGCGATCGAAACCCCTGGCAAGGGTCGGACCTCCAGATCCGATGGATACCTGCGCGTAGTGTCCCGTAGCGATAATTTCGGCGTCGATTTCCTGGGCCGTAGAAAGGAGCGAGGCGAACTTGACCTCTTCGTTACAGATCACGCAGGGGTTGGGGGTATATCCCTTTCTATAATCATCGAAAAAGGGCAGGAGCACCTTTCTCCTGAAAAGACCCTCCACTTCCAGCGATTGACAGTCTATTCCCAGCGTGGCGGCGATCCTTTCAATGCGCTTCTCCACCTCGGGAGAACTGTGGATACGAAGATGAACGCCGACGACATCAAAACCCTCTTCGAGGAGGAGTGCCGCAGCGACGGCACTGTCTACACCACCGCTGATACCGATCACGGCCCTCATTGGCGGGTCACCTCATCATATCCTTGCGGAACAACTTTCTAGCCTGGGCAACAGCGGTTGGAAGAAGGGCGCAAAAGATCACTGTTGCCCACTCGTTGAGCGACAGGGGTTCTATGTCTAATAGGGTCTGCATTATCGGGACGTAACCGATGAAAACCTGGAGGAAGGCAGAAAAGCCCACGCCCGCCAGGAGCCAGGCGTTTGCAAGGATTTGCCCCGGATCTCGCAGTAAGGAGCGGTTCCTGACGTTGAACACAAAGAAGAGTTGCGCAAATACAAGGGTATGAAAGCATAATTCTGTCGCCCGAGCGGGATCGCCGGGGTGAAAACGGATGGAAAGCCCGTAAGCCGCAAAAACTCCCAGAGAAATGATCAAACCGTAAAAGACAATATTTCCCAGGTGCCATCGGGAGAGGATATCCTCCTGCCTCTTCTTGGGCGGCCTGTTCATCACGTCCGGCTCGGCCGGATCCAAGGCAAGAGCAAGAGCCGGCGCCACGTCGGTGACGAGGTTGATCCACAATATCTGGAGCGGAAGGAGAATCGATGGAAGGCCCAGAACAATGCCTCCCAGGACCACGACTACCTCGCTCAGGTTGCAACACAGGAGGTAGAGCACCGATTTCCTGATGTTGTCAAAGATCTTTCTTCCCTCCGCTATGGCCACCACAATCGTTGAAAAACAGTCGTCCTGCAGGATGATATCGGAGGCCTCCTTGCTCACTTCCGTTCCCTGGATCCCCATCGCGATTCCGACGTCAGCCTGTTTTAGAGCTACCGCATCGTTAACCCCGTCGCCGGTCATGGCCACGACCTCGCCGGATTGCTGGAGCGATTTCACTATCTTGAGCTTGTGTTCCGGGGTAACCCTGTCGATGACGGCAATCTCCCTTGCTTGCGATGCGAAGTCACTCTCATCCATCTCGGCCAGCTTTGAACCTGAGAGGACTCTCATTCCGCCCTGCCCAAGGATGCCTACCTCAGCGGCGATAGTCCTGGCAGTCACCAGGTGGTCACCCGTCACCATGATGACATGGATTCCCGCATCGATGCAGGAGTTGACCGAATCTCTCACTTCAGGCCTGGGAGGATCAAAGATGCCCGTTATCCCGAGGAAAGCGAGGTTTTCCTCGTCCTCGCCCCAGGCGAAGGCCAGGGTCCGCATTCCCCTGGCAGCCAGGGCCTCGGTCCGTTCCGCCCAATCCCTTTTCATTTCTTCCCCAAAGGGAACGGAGCCGCCGGCGGCACAGACGCTCCGGCACAGATCCAGGATTCTTTCGGGCGCTCCCTTGGCCGCGATACCATCGCTGTGCCAGGTGATCATCCTCATAGTCCGGGAATCGAAGGGTTCTTCCTTCAGGATCGGCGTGGCTCTCCTCATCGCTTCCACGTCTATCCCCCGGGAAAGAGCATATCGCAGAAGAGCCCCCTCCATCGGGTCACCCAGGCAGGAACCGCCGTCAAGGTGGGCCTTGTTGCAAAGGATCGAGGCCCTCAGGAGCAGTTCTTCGCATTCCGGATGGGCGGGGTCCACGGCTCCCACCATCATGTCGTTCATGGTAAGGGTGCCCGTCTTGTCGGTGCAGATCACCGTCGTGGAACCCAGGGTCTCCACAGAAGACAGGTTCCTTACGAGAGCGTTCCTCTTGGCCATTCGGTGGACTCCAATGGCCAGGGTCATGGTGGCGACAAAGGGCAACCCTTCGGGCACGGCTGCCACAGCCAGAGCGATACCGGTCTCGATCATGCGGAGGATTCCCCTACCCTGAAGGATCCCCAGCCCCGTCACAAGAATCGCTATGCCGACGACCATCTTGATCAGTAAAACACCAAGTCTGGCCAGGCGTTCTTCAAGGGGGGTCTCTTTTTGACTCACCGTGGAGAGTAGCGAGCTGATCCTGCCTATTTCGGTCTTCATCCCGGTCGCGAAAACGACTGCCCTTCCTGACCCTCTCACGACCGAGGTCCCCGAGAAGAGGCAGTTCCTTCGGTCGGCCAGTTCCGCTTTAATCGGAAGTGTCTCCTCGGTT
>Ga0265293_10007483_pt1 | contig 16777 bp, 6 predicted proteins | sample Munlanlewell138R_FD_192505 | JGI IMG/M metagenome (GOLD analysis project Ga0265293, IMG submission 192505) | Leachate microbial communities from a municipal landfill in Southern Ontario, Canada - Leachate well 138R | ecosystem: Engineered > Solid waste > Landfill > Unclassified | place: Canada...
CAGCCGCTTCGTATGAGACTTCAAAGCCTCCGACCATTTCTTTGTATTCGTTTGTGAGTTCGGTCAGTTCACCGGCGGCCATTTCGCCAAACCCTTTAATAATGACTTCGCCCATATTTTTGCGGCGCATATATTTAGCGCCGGGGTCAGAGTCGTAGGGGTTTGTTTCGTAGTCGGTGTAGTAATCTATGGCCCTTCTGGGCTTGAGTGTGCCGGGTATTGTCTTGAAGTATTCTTTGCTGCCGCGTGCGGAATCGGCAATTTGAATGTATTGGTTTTTTGAGGGCAGCAAGCTCGATACGGCGAGCATTACGCGAGATTCTTTGTAGTTGCGCACCGTGTCGAACTCAAATTCGCGTTCTTCAATGTTGCCTATTATCGATAAACAGGCGCGTTCGTCAAATTCGTGGCTGAACATGGCAGAGCCGCGATTAGACTTGCTGTTCAATACTTCTAAGTAGTCAAAATTTAAAATGCTGTTATAAAAGTCTAGTTGAAAATAATCGTGTTCGCCTGAGTTTATGCCTAGTCTGGCGTTGAAAAGATGGTTGATCTCGTTGTATCTGTATGATTTGTGCCCTAAGCTCAGAGGTTCTTCGTCGTTATAGTAACGCAAATACAGATTTTCGGTGAAATCCATGAAAATGTTGTCGTTTATGTCGGTTTTCAGTTTGAAGTTCATGTCATTGGCTGTGCCTAAAAAGGTTTTGTCGTATTGCCCCGGATTATAGACGGGAAAAATCGAATCGGGGCTGAATACGGCCTCGTAATATTCGCAACGCGCGCTTTCAACGAACGACGAAGACTGAATGTCGCAGATGAATTTTGCTTTGTCGTCGGCAGCACAAAAATTTGCGCAGCCGGCAAAGAAGAATAAAGAAAACACTGTTCTTAATAATAAAGCATTAAATCTCATGAAATAGCAATCGACAGAGCACGTTAATTATTTAATCAAAAAAAAGATTATTTTTTTTATACGGTTTTTTACTCTAACTGCCGATGATACGTTTTGAATACTCGAATTATAAGTTCCACCCGGAGGAACCAAAATGGTGAATAAAAGATTTTCTAAATTTATCTTAGGCGGCGTGACGCTCTTGTTCTTGTTCTTGATCGCTCTGCCAAGCTACGCTGTGATAACGCAGCCTACCGTGTTTTTGTCGTCTGACAGAAACGGTGACGGTGTTGCCGGAATCGGCGACGTGCTCAGTATATCTTGTTTGAGCACGACAACAGACACCACAGGACAATACCCCGACGTACAGTGCGAAGGTTTGGGGCTGTCTATGACTTTAGGGCAGTTAGCCGGGACAAAATATTCTGCCCTTCTCACAATTTCTGCGGGAAGTGTTGACGCGAGCGACGGAAATCTGGGCCAGCAGGTAACATTTGAGTTTACCGACGACGGTACCACGACACCGTTAAGCAGAACCATAAGAGTCGACAACAAAGCTCCGGCTTCAAGAGTGGGGCCCATCAATGACACCACTCAGTCTAAAGGTATAGACAGCACCTACATCGTAGGCGACAATATAATAATCAACCTCGAGCTTGATTTTGACGACGACGACGTTGTTTACGCCGACCTGAGCGGCATCGGCTTGAGCACCAACTATCCTTTTACCGGCACCACTTCTGCCACAGGCTACCGCCTCACGCGCAAAGTTCCGGTCGGCAAAGAAGGCAGCGCTGTGCTTATTCCCGTAACCGCAATTGACAACGCGGGCAACGCGAAAACATGGAAACAAATCGCAATCGACATTGACACGATTGTGCCTCAGATTAACTCTGTTACAGTAGCGAATATGACCGCAGGTAAAAGCTACGTGACCGTGGGCGACACCTTAAGAATTCAAGCGGTAATCGGCAATTACGACAACGATACCGTTGTGGCCTCTAACAGCCATTTGTTCGGGGACCAGCCTGTAGTCATGGAAAAAATTTCGTCAGTTGCCGGCGGCATGGCCATTTTTGAATACACTCACCCGGTAACCGAGCGCGACATCGATCTTATCAGCACCAGATTTGAGATCACCGCCACAGACGACGCGGGCAATGTTACCAAAAAAACAAGCAACTATTTTAACCTCGATACTCTCGAACCTTTCTTTGAAGCTCTTCAGATCGAGATTCTCGCCCCTCAAAAAAGCGAATTGGCTAATACCGCGATTATCGGCGATGTGGTTCGCGTTTACGGTAACGTAGGCAAAACCGCCGCTAACGAAGTTATGAAAGACGTAACCCTGACCGTCGATTTAAGCGGCATCGGCGGCGCTTCGAACCAAATCGTTCCTTTCAGAGACTTTTCGACTTCTCCGAACGTTGCAACATCGGCGTTTGAGCTTTTATACACGATCATTAACTACACTTCCGAAAACAATGTGCCGCGCGCTTTCGTTGTCACGGCAAAAGACAAGGCTAATAACACTCTGACGCAGGTTACCATGCCCGTGCACTACGTCGATAACTACGCCCCCACAATCAGCGGCGGCCAAGTCATAAACGTCACGACCTCGAACAAGCCCGTTAAAAACGGCGACCAAATCGCAATTTCGGCTGTTGTAGGCAATATCGACAACGGTTTTGTCACTGCGAATTTGAGCGAAATCGGCGGGTCGGCGAGCGAAACCATGATGCTTTCCGCGAACGATACTTATGTGCTCAATCATTACGTAACTTCAGATGCTTCGGGAAAGGGCATAGATGCCGTCAAAAGTTTCGCGATTACCGTTGTTGACGATGCCGGTAATAAGAAGTCTACATTCACGAATACGATAAGCATAGATACAGAAGCTCCGGTTATCGAAAACGCAACATACACGGTAACACCGGCTTTGAATCCGTTAAATCACCCATATGTCAGAATCGGTGACAGGGTCACGTTCAGAGTGCAGCTGGCCAGTTCGGCTGCCATGATTCACGACGGAGAAACCGTTTCTATAGATATGACACCCTTAGGCGGCGACGCTGACGTGCAAATGTCTTACGGCGGCGGCTGGTACAGTTACAGCAAAGTTGTGGAAGCCGGCGATTTAAACTTCGACGAAGATTTCAGAGTTGTGGCTGTGGATAACGCAGGCAACGCGGTTTATAGAAACATCACAGTTCCCATAGACAACAGAGGCCCGGTTGTGGGAACAATGGGCGTTAACTTCTTAACCAACAAAACTTCCGCCGATTTCGTAAACATAGGCGATGTGCTCGAATTTATCGTTCCCGTTGACGACGCCGATTTTGGCTCATGCCACATGGACCTCTCTATGATCGGTTCATCGAGCGCGATTGTTCTGCCTTATACCTCTTATGACGTTACAAGAAAAAGATATTACGTTACACAAGAATGTAATGCCGCTTCAATGGCTAATCAAAGCTATGTCTTTACGGCTATAGTATACGATAAAGCCGGAAACGCCATGAACTCGCTCTCGCAGACCTTTAAGGTCGATTGTGTCGCTCCGACTTTCAGAGACAGCTTTGTGCAGATAACCAATTCAACCACAAGAAAAGCGACTATCGGCGGAGCCAAATACGACATGGCAGTGGTAGGAACAACCTTGACATTTACCGTCGAAGTAGATACCTCGCACACTGATTACACTGTTCCCTTCATTAACTTGAGTAAAGTTGGCGGCAGTAGCAGACAGGCGATGAACGACACCGGCGACGGCGTGTTCAGCTATTCGCACGTGGTAACAGAAGGCACTACTAACGGCGAATTGATGAAGTTTAAAGTAACCGTTGCCGACAATGCCGGCAATGAAAGCTATCTTTACAACGAAAATCAAATATTTGTAGACAACTACCCCATTGAAATTACGTCTTTGAGCTATGTGCATTCTGCTGACGACAACAGCAACGGAATTGTTAATCTTGGGGCAAGAAGCGCAACAGAAGTTATTTCTGCGACCGATACCGTAACACTTACCGTTGAATATTCGGCGGTGGGAACAATATCGGTAGACCTGACCAAATTCGGTTATAACGGCTACGAAGAAATGGTCGAAACAAATACCAACGTTCAAAGCGTTTCTGTTCTCGAAACCCCGACCGGATACAGGGCTGAAATGGTATTTATGCCCAAAAAAGGCGTTACAAACAGCGAAAACGTGTATGCCAACATCAGGGCGGTAGACCCTAACGGAAACATTACAACGGCTGCAAGCTCGAACTATTTGAAAGTGGACAACTTCCCGCCGAGAGTTCAGGATTTAACCATTACAATTTCGTCTGACAACGGAACCTTGGGCGAAGCAAATCTGAACGACATAGTTCAGGTTAAGGTTACTTTGTATAATCATGACAACTTAGAGCCTTTTATAGACTTCTCTGAGCTCTACAGATCCAACGGCTTGACGCCCCCTGATTGGACAATATTCCCGGGCAGCACAAGCAACACATATACATATTCTTGGACAGTAAGAGACGCGTTTGGCACACGCAGCCCCCTTACCGTAATTGCAACCGACGAATCGGGCAACAAAACGGTGGTTAACACTTCTTCGATTATATTCCTGTCAAAGGTACCTTCGTTTAAATACGCATACGCCGAATTGAAGAGCGATATTACGCCGGGTGCCGACGCGAACGGTATAATTAACCCGACAGATACCGTAAAATTTACATGCGCGTTTAATAATCTTTATACCACAAACGAAGATCCTAATGTGCCCGCAAAGGTTCTTGTAGACATCAGAGGTCTTGCAAACACCAATACTCCCGCCGTAATCGGCGGCACTCAGTATGAAGTGGACGGCGACACCAAAGCGGTTTGGCTTGAGTTGACCCGAACTCCGGCCTCGCCCATGGTTTACACGGGCGAATATACGGCGGTGGCTGCGGATACCCGCAATCACGGCATGGACACAGACAACGCCAGTTTCACTTTTGTGGTTCTGCATCCGACAGACTACACAATCGGCACCGCGCGCTATGTGGGAAGCAGCAAAGACGGTGATTATTTCCCTGCTGATACGATCAAGCCCAACGTGGTGTCGAATAGTTACAAGCTGACAATAAACTCAAGCAACGGCGATAATCCGACACCTTACATTGTTAATATAGGCGATAATATTACTGTCGAGAGTGAAATAACCGACTTCAACGACCCCGCATCAGCGACTATGGTGCTTTATGGGCGTGATGTCATCGGCAATTTCATTCCCTTCTATCGCAGCTATATGATGAAAAAGCCCAATACTTCGACCTGGTTCGCAACCTTTGATGTTGCCACCGGCACGCTTAATGCTGACGCGGGTGACTATAATGTCTGGGCAAAATGTGACGGCGCGGTTCTGGCCGTTCAGATTATCGCTTCCGACGATGCCGACAACATAACCGAAGGCGCACGCAGGGCGTTTTCGCCCACCATTACTTTCGACAATGTGCCCCCTGCTATTGTTAAGGCAGCGACTAAGATTGAAGTAATCGACAACAACGATTTGGGCCCTGACGCCCCTCAATATCGCTGGATAGCGAATATTGCAGACGGTTTGGCGACAGATACCATAAAAATTTCAGCCACTATCGATGGCTTTGTTCCCAATTCTTACGCTTATGTTGATATGTCTTCAATAGGCGGCACTTCGACTTACATGCTTACAACCACGAACAATATCGACTTTACGACTATCGACGGCACATCGTTAGAGAGCGGAAGGGTTCATTACCCCATTACCTACGATGCCCGCACCGCTGAGTTTGCAACTCACACACTGCCTGTCTATGTGGTAGATGCGGCGGGCAACCGCGATATGGTTGCCGATGTTTATTGTCGGGTTGCCATTGACAGCAAGCGCCCCGAGCTTGTTTCGGCGCGATACGGTGATGAAAATAACGCTTCGGTTTTGACTTTGTTCTTCAGCGAACCCATTGTGCCTCAGAGCTTTGATTATTCAACTTCGTTACGAATAGGGCGAACTTCTGATCACAAAGATATCTCGAGCGGTTATTATACCGAAGTCAGTTCTCTTACCAACGATCTGCTTATCAGCGGCAATCAGCCCACAAGCGAAATCAAGATTAAGTTAGGCACGGTAACGAGCGGTAAAATAGCAGACTGGAACGCTACTTTGCTTTATGTGTCAATCGCGAACGACGATTCGGCGACCGGTGAAGATGCGGATCACAGACCTATAGCCCGCGACAGGGGCGGCAACTGGCTTGTTCCGGTTCCTCGTCTGACAACCACCACCGTAACTACTTACGCCGATTACCTGGTGCGCCCGAACTTGATGAGCGGCTCATATAACGGAGCCGACCCGGACGAAGCAGATTTCATATATTTGACATTCGACAAGAATATTAAGTATGAATCTATAAGCACTGCAACTTTGAATCGTTTGGCAGTATGGTATAACCGAGGTTCTTCAAACGAAACATTGTTGAATCGCTACAGACTTAACAACGAATTTTTGGGCGACACCTACATTCAGGCCGACCAAAGCGGCGTTGCCGCGATTAACACCGTAAGAGTGCGTATCTCTGATGCCACAAAACAGTGGCTTGCCATAACATACGGCAACAGAGCTACTCAGATGCACTTGAGTGTTACCGACAATAAGGTTACTCCGCTTATTCGCGACGATTTGGGCAACAGAGTTAACGAAATTCTGCCTGCACGTTCGATTGCGGCCGCCTTCACACCTATGACCGAAACATTTGGTTTGGGTGTTACTCACCTTGACTTCTCTGACCCTGCGAACCCTGTGCTTACTATAAGCTCAAACGGCCGCAAAATGAGAATATATCAAAATGGTTACAGCGGAAGCGATTTGCCCAGAACACTGCCTGCGGATCTTTCGGGAGTAGTGCTGTGCAGCACCGCCAACTTGAGCACCGGCAGCTACCTTTCGTTAGGAACTTCCACACAAACTTCGACTAAGGTAGTAAACTGGACAAAGTTCAAAGAAATGAACACCGATTACGCGTCTACAACTGTTCGCATTCCTCTTGAACCCGATGCGGTCAAAGTTATGCTCACATGGGGCACAAAAGATTTTTATCTGCATTGCAACGGCAGCGCGTTTAAAGATTTGTGGGGCAACGGCAGTGAGGCTTACCCTGATCAATACAGCAACACGGCTGAATTGCTGCCCTTCACGCAGCCTACTGTGGGCTCGGTCTACGAAAACAAGCCGCGCGTTCACAGTGTTGCGATAATGCCGATAAGCAAAGATAATACGGGGTTGTTTAAGGGGCAGCCCGCAGGCAATCTGTATTATGAAATCGCTTTTAACACGGCGGATTTGGCCACAGACGTGAAGATACCCATAGACAGAACGGTCAGGCCGAATATGTATCTTTATAGGCAGTCTGACTGGGATCTGGGCAGTCTTACACTTAAGGCGAGCGCGTCGCCGATCGACACCGGTGCCTTTGTGAGCTGGGTTGATCATAATCAGGGCGGTTTGATGCGCACTGCAATCAGGTTTACAAGCTCTTCGAGTTTATTGCAGGACGGGACCATCGACCGTGAGCCTGTAATGATTTACTTAGACGGCTTCAAAGATATATTCGGAAACGAAACTTTGGCATCAGACGCCACAGGTTTCAACGTGGCCTCGCGGACATTCGACCTGAGCAAAAAGAAGGATTCCGCCGCTTACACTTACGGTTTCGACCAGACAGCGAGTTACAGCATGGAACTCGATAACTGCAAGCCGACAGCTGTTAACGCCACCGCAACTAACCTGATAACTATGCAGCCTGTGAACGTTATAGGTGTTTTGGCGGCCGGCAACTTAAAGGTTACGGTTACCTTCTCTGAGCCTATGAACACTACGAGCAACCCGGCGTTAAGGCTTATGAACGGAACAAACACCGTTATGACCTTTGGCCGCGGAATCTGGAAAGACAGTTATACGGCTGAATACACTAACTCATCTGCTTTTAACGCGAGCACAATGCAGGGTCTGGCAAGATTCGTCGTAACCGGCGGAACTGACGAAGCGGGCAACGTGGGCGGCGAAAAAGAGTTGAGTGCTGCCGATCAGGTTGTAACAATTAAATCTAAAGGCCCGGATATCGAGTCTATGACTGTTTCTACGCTGAGATGCACAACTGCGAACAGTGTGACTGACAGCGTTGTGGGCAGTTACTTCAGCCCCATGGTCAGCAGTGTCATAGACGGTGATTATAATGACTTGAACAACAATGTGGGCGACGGTATAGCCACTATTACGATAAACTTCGTTACACAGCCTGATGATGCAACGGGAACCATAGCTATTTACGCGGTAAACGGCGGAACTCCCGTGGCTACGCTAATGGCACAGCCCAGCCCGGCCGGAAGCAGCTGGTATGCGGAATGGGACGGTCGCATTAACGGTAATCCTCCGGTTGAGGTAAGAGGCGCCACGACCTACGAAGTGCGCTTCTATGACCTGGCAGGTAACGAAGGCAGCAGCCGCGGAACAATTATATATGACACGTTTGCGCCGAGAGTTGTAACACCCTGGACGTTCCCGACTTTGAGAAAAGACGCGGCCGGCAAAGTTTACGCGAATTCGACCGCAAAAATAGAAACTACGCTTTCTGCGGCTGAAGGCTTAAGAATGCGACTTTACGGCAGCAGTGTGGGGTATCAGCTCTATTCTATGAGTAACAGCGTCGGAACAGTATTCTCGCTTAACTTTGAGGGTAAAGACAATAACGGTACACCTTTGGCAGACGGCGAATATTTCTTGAGTGTTGTGGATATGGCGGGCAATTTGGGCGTCATGACCACTAATACGACTGAAATAAGCTCTGCGACATATGTTATCGATAAAGTTGCTCCGGTCATAACCGACATTAAAATGTATCGCAAGGGTAAAAACCTGACCTTAGACGAAGACGACAGCTTCGCGGTGACAAGCTTCAACTCGAACAGAAACTATATCTACTTCAGCATAAGCGAGAGCGGCGCCACCATTGCGGACGGCACCGGTTATGTGAAAGTTATGTCAGGTTCGACTCTGCTTAAAGAACTTACTATCAAAGAACGGCCCGCTGCCGATGTTAACGGAACCAAGCTCTACGCTATATGGGACGGCAAAGACAGCGGCGGCAACTTAGTGAACGACGGCACCTACAGAATCGTGGTCTGCGATTTGGCCGGAAACGAAGCAACTTATAGCGATAACAACAATGTAAGCGTTGTTAAGTCTGTGTTCAAGCTCGAAAGCGCAGCGCAGCTCGGAACCCGGGGCCTTAGGCTGGCGTTCAGCCATGATATCAGCCCGACACAGGTTTTGACTCCGGTTTCAAGCTATTTCGGAATCACCGGTTTAGCATTTGATTCGGCTGCTATCGACCCGAACAACAGCAAGGCGATTGTGGCAACTTTCAGCGCTAACTTCACTGCAGCAATGCACAATAACGAATATCTGGTAACAATAATACCCGACTCGATTATGACCGCCGAAGGCGATACCATCGGCGCGGGCTACAACACCGGGCGCTTCACGGTAGACGCGATGGGCCCGCAGTTGGTTGGCGCTCCGACCTATGACGGCGTAACAAGTCAGCGCGAATTGAATTTGGTATTTGACGAACAAGTCGTGTTTGCTCTTAACGTAACGAGCTCACCATCGTTGAACCCGCTGAACTACGTATTCACGACAAGCGACGGCAGCATTATGGTCGTAGATTCGGTTGCCAAGGGCGCAGACGTGAAGACGGTTAAGCTTACTGTCTCGTCTGACCTGAGTGACTCTGTAACCTACACTGTAACGGCATCTAATATAACCGACTCATTCGGCAACAAGGGTTCAAGCACCATAAGCTTTGTGGGGCGCGACGTAACCGCTCCGAACATAACATTGAGCGCGTTTAGCAACCCCGCAAATGAGTTTGACATAACGATTTTGCTGGGTTCAGACGAGGCATTGGGCGGCGACCCGCTGGTGACAGTTGCACAAAGCGGCTCTACGGCGGTGTCGACCACTTTGAAACTTGTAACCTCAACAGCTGTGGGCACTTACAAATACATTTACAGCGGCGGCACGCACTTGAACAGCAGTTTCTCGGGTGTTGCCACCATAAAAGCCGTAGCCTCAGACGCGAACGGCAACGAAGCGGTCAGAACGATTTATTTCACCACGGCCTTTGTAAACAGCTCTGTGAGAGCCTCGGTCATTTCTCACGACGAAAAGATGGTCGCGGTGTTTGAGCCCGGAGTTCTTAAGGCCGATTCTATGGTTCTTTTGATGCCCGAAAGCTTAGAAAGCGCTCATGCAAACGAAGTTACCGCATCACGCAAAATGTCTTTGAGAGGCAGCGTGACGGCTCAGAGCGAAAGTGTTGACAGGGCGGTCGAAGAGCTGGTTCCGGTGGCGTCATACGCTTATAATCTGGTTGTTCCGGCGGGCAGGCTTGCCAAATCGATCTCTATGAGCCTTAAAGAAATGCCGAAAGATGCGGCCGTCGGCCTGTATTGTGACGAAGGTAATGGTTGGAAGCCGGTTTCTTATTCGCTGGTCGAAGGTGTGATGAATTTTGAAGGGAAGGGCGCAATCTATGCTCTTCTGCGAGATTCGATGCCGCCGAGAGCTGCGCTTGTTAACGATCTTAAGACAGCTCCGATAAGAGAAACACGACCTATGTTTGTTTGGAAGGTTGACGAGTTCGGTTCGGGCGTTGACGCTAATACTGCCGAAGTTATTCTTGACGGGAAGCGATACGCGGCGATGGTCGATAAAGAAGGCGGCACCGTTAAATTCATTCCCGAAACCGCTATGGCAAACGGCGATCACGAAATAGCCCTGAGATTGGGCGACAAAGCCGGCAATACTATGGTCAGCGAATCTGTTCGTTTCGATGTAATCGGCAGTCTGACAATACATCAGATTGTTCAATTCCCGAACCCGGCGCGTAATAATGTGCGAATCAGGTTCACAACCAATGACAATACCTTAGGTGTCGACGATGTGCGCATACGCATATACGATACGGCGGGTCATCTGGTGGCTAACGAGCGCAACATTGATATGACCGGTGCCGCGAAGGCGCGCCTGGGCATGTTCGACTACGAATGCCGCTGGGATCTGACGAATCGCAAGGGCAAAAAGGTCGCTAACGGCGTGTATTTTGCGAAGATTGAGGTTAAAGACCCCTTTGACCCGTCGAAAAAGGCAAAATATACTCAAAAAATCGCAGTTCTAAAGTAACGGAGAATCATATGAAATACAAATTCGTTTTTGTGCTGGCATTACTGGCGGTAACGATTATAATAGCCAATGGGTGCGGTTCAAGCTCAGGAACAGGGCGCTACACAATTCCGTCAGAAATAATCGGCGGCGGTGACTCAGGCACCGGAACCGGCACAGGCACCGGAACCGGTACTCAAACCGATGTTGAAGCCCTGCTTTCGTCAGCTTGGAGCGACTTTGGCTACGGCGCCTACAGCAGCGCCATAAACAAATTTAACGAAGCAACTTTGAACGCGAATATTACCGCAGGTCAGCTGGCAGACGCCAACAACGGCTTAGGATGGGCGCTGACCAAAGCGAACGGTATAGCGGCGGGACAGGGCTACTTCGCAAAAGCCGCCGACTTAAAAGACGAAGCCAAACTTGGGTTAGCCGCCGCCTATATTCAGTCGGGCGACTACAATAACGCTAAAAATTACTTAGTGCTTTTGGGTTTGAGCGATACTTCCTATTCGCTAACAACACCGCACGCCGTAGGTGTGAGCAACGCCGAAGCACACGCAATGCTTGCTCTCGCCTATTTCATGACAGGCGACAAAAGCGGCGCCATCGACCAAATGAAGTGCGCCACAGCCAACGACCTTTCGTCAGACTCATCGGTTAAGCAGATCAGAGCAACTCTGCTAAGCTTAGACCCGACCCTGGCGAACTCAATATAGAAGAGGCGTTGAAAGGGAACTAGGGACCGCGCCCGCTTTTGCTACCCCGCAAAAGCGGGCGCCCTCTTTTTAGGCTGACTGTTTTAACTCAGAATAATGATAGCTGTTTTTCTTGCTTTGGGGTCATTTCATTGATAAAGTTATCCCATTGAGAAAGGTTTATATTTAAACTATATTTATCATTTAAATAGAAAATTCGTTCTTCTATTTCTGCTTGAGTCATTTCCTTTGCAATAGTTAACAAATCTAAGCGCATTAAAATATCTTTAGTGAAAACACGTTTTGCATCCGAAAATGTTATGGATTTTAAAAAACCCTCTGTCAGCTTGTGGTTGAGAAGTATGATTGAATAAACAGCAAATTCTATTTTATCAAATCCAATAAAATAACAAGTGTCATCTAGCATTACAGGCTTGTTATTTTGTGGAAAAACTAAGGTGAAATGATAAGTTTTATATAATCCGGAAATTGCAACTTTGTAAGGTTTAAAAGAATAATCTCCTATTCCAAAAATTGAAAACAAGGGTTTTCCTGTGTAAATACTTGACTTCCTTGCTTGAAAAGAGGAAATGTTGGCTTTTAGATAATTGTAGATATTAGGATACAAGTGTTGAATATATGAAGTTTCCTGTCCAACTTTTGTTTGAGTAATAATAACTTGTTTTCTGGTATTTTTAATTACTGTATTTTTTAAATCAGAGCTTTTTAAAAAACCGTATATTAAATCTTCTTCAAGTGTAATTTGTTCCGAAAGCTTATTTACATAATGTCCATTATTTACTTTTTCAAGTTCCATTATATTTGAACAATCATGTTTGATACCTTGTCTCCACTCAAAAGGACATAAGCCGTCAATATTCTTTGTTTCATGATAATCTTTAATGTTTGAAACAAATTTGGAATTTACCCAACCAAATTTTTGTTTTTGATTTTTTTCATAAAAATCAAATTCAGTGCATTCAAAATTCGGCCTTTCATTTAACTTACAAAGCAATATAGATGCTTCGACAGAAACATTAAATTCCTTTTTACTGTCAATACAATGTTTCTCAATTTTGCCTATTCGGTATTGTTTTTCTTTTTGGTCAAATACGATGTTTTTAATTACTGAATTTTTTATCAATAGTGCTAAATGTCCGGTATGAGACTGAAATGCATCAAAAAGCATTGAAGTAATATACTCGGCAATATCAAAATTGCTTTTCCCTGTTAGTGCATCTAAGCCGCTTAGGTTTTTGTAGTTTGATTTCTGTGGCAAATTTGAGGAGTTTAAACTACCCAGCTTTGAATTAGTAACCCAGGGCGGATTACCAATTATCAGTAAATTATTTTGTGAGTGTTTTCTTGAAATGTTATTAAAATTAAAATTAAAAACACTATCGTGAATTATGGTAATTTGAGGTTTGTTTTTGTAAGGGGTGGAAATATAATAGTCAATGATATTAAATTTTGTTTCCCAAATATAAGGTTTATATATTTCAATCCCAAACAATTCTTTAATTGTTGTAAATGCAGACAATGAAGCTATAATAAAATTTCCTTTACCACAAGTGGGTTCGATTACAATTTCAGGCGCAATATTATTGTTTGACAATTGTTTTGTAAGTTTAAAAGCTAATTCTTTGTTGGTTTGAAAATCACCGTATTCAATACGGTCCGGCTCTTCTTCAAAATTAATCGAAGCATTGTAAATAGATTCTTTGAGATTATTAAAATCATTCTCATCATTGAAAAAAGTATGGATACCGAAGAGTTCAAACATTTTTAAATTTACAATTTCAAAAGAACTTATATTTTTTAATAAGTCTTTTAAAAATGTGTAAGTTTGTAATGAAATATTTGCTTCAAATATTTTCATTATTTACTTACCTTATCAATTATTTTAGTAATTCCTTTTACTGATTTTTCAAGTGTTACAATTCGTTGGTATTGAAGTCTCCATTGTAAGGCATTTGAAATTGTCAAATATCCTTGTTCCGGAGGCGAATTAAGAATTTGTTTCGCTAATTCATTGAGAGTTATTTCATCGGCAGGTATGTTTTTATCGATCAAATATGCAATGATATCTTCTGCGTTTGCTTTGTCCTTAAGCATTTCACGGAGGCGAAATGTCGTTGTGTAGTCGGCAGTCCGTTCTTTTGAAATGAACGAGCAACTAACAAAGTTAAGTGTGGCTGTTTTTCTTTTTGGGTCGTCTACTTTTTCGTAAACAAAAACAAGTAAATTATAGCCGAGTCCAAAAATTTTTTGCTTAGCATCTTTAAACGGACAAGATGATTGCGGTTGTTTTATAGAGGTAACTTTTATGTCTGTTAATATCTCATCAGACGGTAAATCAATTCCGCTTGCCGATGAACCGATTGTTGTTTTGTATTTAGAATTTAATCTTTCCTGAAACTTATGCTCAATATGTGTTCCAACTGCTTTTCCGTCAGTTATTCCGAAAAGCGATTTGTTATTAATTTTTGATTCTTCTACACAAAAAACTTTTGCTTCTGTTTTCAATTTGCTTATTGTAAGTTTTTCTTTCATTGTAATTTACTCTCGTAATGATTTGGATAAGCGTAGTGTTTAACGCAATTATACTAGTTTAGCGGTGCGGGTGCAAGTCGAAATCAAATACTCATGACATCGATGAAGGATTGCCTATTGCCCGACAAATCGAAATTTAGGGTTGAAATTGGTAAAATAATGCGGTACTCTCCTTTTACTGTTAATTTTGACTCGGCTTTTATTTATGCGAAAATTGGAGAAAACCATGGCGGGGCATGTTTTGGGTATTGTGGGTGCCACAGGCGCTGTCGGACAAAAAATACTGAAGGTTATTGATGAGCGCGTTAAAAACATCAAAGCTTTGAGATTGTTCGCTTCTGCACGAAGTGCAAAACAAAAAATAGCTTTCAGAGGCCATTTAATAGAAGTTGAAGACCTTGAAAAAGCAAACTTTGCCGGTCTTGATTACGCGTTTTTCTCGGCGGGCACCGAAGTCAGCGAAAAATACGCCGAACGGGCCGTTGAAGCAGGCGCTGTCGTAATCGACAATACAAACGCTTTTCGTATGCGATGCGACGTGCCTCTTATTGTGCCCGAAGTTAATTTTCACGCAATAAAAGCGCACCATAAACTTATCGCTAATCCAAATTGTTCTACAATTCAGATGGTGTGCGCGATCGCGCCGATTCACAAGGTTAACCCCATAAAACGCATTGTTGTAAGCACCTATCAATCTGTCTCTGGCACCGGAACAGAGGCAATTGAAGCTCTTAAAACGCAAAGCGCGCAGATATTAAACGGCGAAAAGCCGACCGTGAGCGTTTACCCGCACGCCATAGGGTTTAATCTGATTCCGCAAATAGATGTTTATATACCTGAATCAGGGCTTTATCGCGAAGAAGAAAAAATGGTGAACGAAACGTGTAAAATACTCGAATCAAACATTGCGGTGTGCCCCACTACGGTCAGGGTGCCGGTTTTCTGCGGACACAGCGAAGCCGTTAATATTGAGCTGACAAACGAAATGTCCCTTGACCGGGTGCGAAATCTCTTGGCCGGCGCCGAAGATGTTGTATTAATCGACGACCCCGCCAATTCGGTTTACCCGACCCCCCTCGAGATTCAAGACAAAGATGAAGTCTTTGTGGGCAGACTGCGCCGCGATATGACGCTGCCTTGCGCCTATAATATGTGGGTGGTGGCAGACAACCTCAGAAGAGGCGCCGCCACAAATGCCGTTAAAATATATTGCAAAATGACAGAAAACTGTAAGTGATGAATTTTATAAAGTCTCTGATTATAGGTTTGTGGGTAATAGGGCTGCTTATTGCTTTAAGCTGCCCCGCTTATGCCGAATACGCGCCCATGACGCCTGATATGCCCCAGGTTAAAGCCATTTTATATAAAACGGGAAATCCCCTAGCGATTGTTTCGTTGAACGGCTCTGATTATCACGCTTTCAACGGCGCCGTTTTTGAAAATGAATGGCAGGTCGAAGAAGTCAGAAGAAAAAGCGTCTTATTCAGAAAAAAATCAAATTATATGTTTGTCGAAATATTTTTGAACAACAAAAAAAATCTGCGCCAAACCATAGACACATCATTTCTGGGTAGAGATATTTGGCTTTCCGAGGCTTTAGAGATGATAGCAAAAGTGTATGATGTTAACATCATGATGCACCCGGCATGTGAAAAAAAAGTCTCGATTTCGACGCAGCCGCGCACTTTGCAAGCTTTGGTTAAGGGCGCGGTGCACGGTTGGTGCACCGCGGTGTTTGAAATGCCGTTTGTGTATGTGGTGCCCACAAAAAGCGATTACTTAAAGAGCGCGAACTATAATTATTTTGTGTCTTCATACGATTTGTCGAGGTTGGAATATTTTTACCCGGGTTTAAGAGAACAAGGTTGGCTTGAATCAAGGGGCGACGATATTAAATTGGTCTTAAGACGTCTTTCTAACGGAATGGGCATACCGCTGATGTTTTCTGAAAAGTTAAATTTTCCCGTTTATGCCTCTTTTCGTAATGTAAAGTTTTCTGTTATACTCGAAAAACTTTTATATTTGAATGATTGTTATGTTATCGAATATGAAAAGGGCTTAGAAATAGCAAGATAAATGCAGATCGAACAGGGAAAAACAAAATTGGACTTTAAAGATAAGTTAAATAAATTTCAGGCTTTTTTGCTTGATAAAATAGCAAGAAAATGTGCACGGGGCAGTTTTTTGCGCAAAAAGGCTTTTGTTAAGTTTTTGGTGCGTTTCTTGAAAATTATGCCATTTTCAAGATGGGCTTACACTGTTGATTCAATTGCAAGGCATTTAAAGTTGAGCATGCCCGATGCCGAAAAGCTGACTTCCGATTCGTTTGAAAGCTTTATTAAAAATGCTTTTGAAATGTCGAGCTTAAAGTATTTAACCCATGATGAGCTTGCAAAT
>Ga0265293_10007484_pt1 | contig 16777 bp, 21 predicted proteins | sample Munlanlewell138R_FD_192505 | JGI IMG/M metagenome (GOLD analysis project Ga0265293, IMG submission 192505) | Leachate microbial communities from a municipal landfill in Southern Ontario, Canada - Leachate well 138R | ecosystem: Engineered > Solid waste > Landfill > Unclassified | place: Canada...
TTTTCTCAATTGTAAATTGAGCAGTCTCCAATCTATTGAGTGAACGCATCTCTTTTACTACAGCAGCACCATTTTTAAACTGATAATCAGGAGTAAATTTAGATCTAATAAAAAGGACAAGAATTAATATCCCAATAAGCATACAAATACCTGCAATATACTTTATATATTTTTGTATCATACCGTTATTGTATCATGGGAAAGATATTGCTGAGAAGAAAATATTATTTTACAAGTTCTTGGACAGCTCTTTGAAGCTGATTGTCAAACTCTTTTCCATCACTTTTTTTCTGATCAAATGCTACTGTAATATCTGGTTCTAGACCTTTTTCATGTACCCATGTTCCATTTGGGGTAAGCCATTTTGCTATTGTTAAATGAATACTTGAACCTGCATCCATATCAAGTGCTTGCTGGATAGTACCTTTTCCAAATGATGTCTCTCCAATAAGCTTCGCTCTTTCATGATCTCTTAATGCACCAGACACAATTTCAGATGCTGAAGCTGACCCTTTATTGATAAGAACAACTAATGGAACATCAAGAAGTAGTCCTTTTCTAGACACTGACAGAGAAGCATCTTTTCCTGTTCCATCCTCTTGTCTCACAATTACTCCACTATCTATAAACTCAGAGGCAATAAATACAGCATCAGTTAAGTATCCTCCTGGATTATTACGTACATCAAGAATTACTCCTTTTACATTATGCTGTTTTTGCATTTCTGCATATACTTCATTTACTTTTTTAACCCACTCTTCATTTGTTCGATCTCCAAACTGTGATACCCGTATATATGCTACTGCAGCACATGACTCGCAACTAGATGGTGCAGGGCTACACTCATCTCCTTTACACTCAACTTTTTTAACCCAAGAGGTAACACTTTCTAACTGGATAGTATCACGTACCACTTTTACATCTACAGGTGATTTTGCTTTGTCATGTAATACATTCAAAGTTACTGGAGTACCTTTCTCTCCTCTAATTTTTTCTACAGCCTCTTGGATAGACCATCCTAATGTTGATTCTTCATTTACTTTTACAATAATATCCCCAGAACGAATTCCTGCTTTTTGAGCGGGAGAATCATCAAGTGGAGAAATAACCGTAATTCTTTTATCGCTTGTCATTCCGAGTTCAGCACCAATACCTGAAAACTCTCCAGCCATCTGAGTTTTGAATGCTTCATTTTCTTTCGGTGGGAAAAAAGACGTATAGGGATCATCAAGACTCTCTAACATTCCAGATATTGCACCGTAAAGAAGTTTTTGAGAGTCTACTTTCGTTTTATCATAGTAATCACGATTTACTCGTTCCAAAACTTCATAAAGAAGAGAAAAATCAATATTTTGACCAGGAGGAGGAGTTTTAGACTCAATTCCTATAACAGGTTTGTAGTCTTTCCATGCTAAAGTGACTGACCGTGTCCCAAATGCATAGCCTACGAGGACACACACAATCATGAGGATAACAATTTGGAGTTTCTTTCCTGAGCTTTGCATACGCATCACTCAATTCTAATAGAAATAATATATGAAATCAATGGAGAATTAGAGAAAAAATCTCTTAGTCAGCACGCACAGTGAACGGGAGAATTGCAATATATCGTGCGCGTTTTACTGCATCAGTAACTTTTCTCTGATGTTTTGCACACAAACTTGTTCTGCTTCGAGGATGAATTTTCCCTCTTTCAGATAAATATTTGTTTAGTTCGTTCACATTCAAGAAATCAGGATTTTTCTTCTCCTTACAGTATGAACAGTTTGTTACGAGTTGTACTTTTTTTAATGCCATATAGTTATATATTAGAACGGTATATCATCTGGATTTATATCTTCCTCTACCTGTTCTTTTTTTCCTTTCTTTTCTTTTTTTTCTTCAGCTGGCTTTGCAGCTTCCTGAGATGGTTCTTCTTCTGGAACATCATCTACTCCTTCAGCGTCTGCAGATCTTTTAGAATCTAAGATCAGCATGTCATTAATTACAATCTCAGTAAGACTTTTTTGAGTCCCATCTTGTGCTGTCCAAGATCGTGTTTGAAGGCGACCTTCAACATAGACTTTTCTTCCTTTTGTCAAAAGCTGTGAACAAAGCTCTGCGAGCTTGTTCCAAGCGATGACTCTATGAAACTCTACATCTTCTTTCTTCTCCCCGTTTTCAGTTTGCCATGTGCGATTTGTAGCAATACCCATGGTACACACAGCAGTACCCTGTGGGGTATACCGTAATTCAGGGTCCCGAGTCAAATTTCCGATTAGTTCTACTCTATTTAAGCTTCGTGCCATATATTGTTGCTACTTATTAGGATCTAACAAGTAAATATCTCAATACTTCTTCACTCATATTCATTTTACTATCTACATCTGTTGGAATCGATTCTGCTGAAAAATCCATTACAACATATTCACCTGTTTTTTGTTTTTTAATTGGATATGCTAATTTTCTGTCTCCCATAGAATCTGTCTTTGATTCAGACATCTCACCAATCCAACTTTTTACATCCGCCATGACCTTGTCACGACGTTCTTTTTTTAAATCACTTTTTAAAACTAATACTAATTTATAATCTCGCATACGAAAAACCCCTTTGTAAAGGCTTGCTTGTATGATACACAACGAAGGTAAAAATTACAAGAGGAAAAGACACATTCCATCACTTAATCTCCCAAGACACCATTGACTAATTGCGTTATAATATAAGAGATGAAGCGTCTTGGTGTCTTACTTATTATACTTCTTGTAATCGCTCTCGGATGGGAAATTGCATCCAAATATATTCCTCAACTCCAAACATTTACTCAAAATACAAGTATTTCTACAAATCAATCTCAGACAAAAGTAGTACGTGAAGAAAATCTTGTCATAGATGTTGTAAAAGAAGTAGGACCAGCAGTTATTACTATTGGAATAAAGCCTGATACTAACGCAAGACAAACACTCGATCCTTTCTCTATATTTTTTGGTGACCAAACTGAACCAGACCAAGAAGCAAATGACGTGCAGTATATTGGATCAGGATTTGTAGTGGAGAAAAACGGACTAATCGTAACAAATAAACATGTTGTCTCAGACACAAATAGACAGTATGTCATTGTAAATGATAATGGAGATTCATATGATGTAAAGAATATTTACCGTGATCCTCTTAATGATCTTGCTATACTCCAAGTTGATGCAAAAGATCTTCCAGTAGTAAAACTCGGAGATTCTAAAAATCTTCAAGTAGGACAGTATGTTATTGCAATAGGTACTGCTCTTGGAGAGTTCAGAAATACTGTCACCACAGGAGTCATCTCTGGACTCGGAAGAGGGATTACTGCAGGCAGTCCTTATGAAGGATTTGTTGAACGACTCGACGATGTTATCCAAACAGATGCTGCTATTAGTCCTGGTAACTCTGGTGGTCCACTCCTCAATTCAAATGGACAAGTGATTGCAGTAAACACCGCCGTTGCATCTTCAGGACAAAATATTGGTTTTGCAATCCCAATTGATATAGTCAAACAGTCTATTGAGAATTTTAATAAAACAGGACAATTTAACAGGCCATTTATTGGAGTTGCATATCGTATGATAGGACAAAGAACTGCTGCAGCAAACAATGTACCCGAAGGAGCTTTAGTTCAAGAGGTTATTGAAGACTCCCCTGCAGACCAGGCCGGTATTCAAGTTGGAGATATCTTAACAAAAGTAGATAATAAACAACTTACTGATGAAAATGGTGGACTTGCTGGCTCTATTGCCAATAAAAAAGTCGGAGATATAATCACGATCAACTACTTTAGAGATGGAGAAGATAAAACTGTTCGTCTTACTCTTGGTAATTCTCAAGAATAGCTCTTTTTCCATTCTTACTAAACTCCATTGAAAAATAGATTGTTACCACAGTATAATCAACATATGACGTCTCCACTATTGACGGAGTCTGCCTATCCAATCAAGTTTAGAAAAGCTGATGCAGCGACTTTGGGCAAGCATCTGAAACTAAGACACAGCGTTGAGCTAGTCGGTATAAAACGAGTTGGGATCAGTAATTTTTTACGATTTTTTCTTTATCACAATACAATCGTTCCTACATACATTAGTAAAGATCAGGATCACATATTTGTCCCCATTGATTTAAATGACTTAGTAGAACGTGAAATTCAACCTTTTTGGATCCTCACCATAAAAAGACTTGCTGATGTTGCTGAAGAATCATCTATAGATCAAGCGATAAAACAAAAAATATCTGCATTATTTTTACAAAGTATTCAGCTACAAGACAACTTCCTTACTATTGAAAACATAAAAAAAGCACTTCTTTTACTTATTGCACAGAACTTAATACCAACACTATTCCTTTTACGATTTGACCGAATGAAAGATGCTGCTACGCCTGAGTTTTTTAACAACCTTCAAGGACTTATTGAAGCAACCCATAGGCAACTTGCATTTGTATTTACAAGCGACAGACCACTTGACCAAATTAAACCAGATATATTCTCACGTGAAGAACTTACTACTTTTTCACATGTCCAGTACCTTATGCCTTCAGATATCACAGATTCACAGATTATTTTAAAAACTATTCAAAAGCAGTACGATACAACATATCCAAAAAATATTGAGCAGACAATTCTGAAACTATCTGGAGGTCATATGCAGTATCTCTATTTAGCACATACAATTATTTTTGAAAAATTAGATCAAGCAAAAAGAAAACTATTATCACCAGATGAGATTACAGAACTCATTCTAAATGATGAACGAACAACGCTTCAATCAGAAGAGATTTTTGAAGGGCTCTCAAAATCTGAACAAAGTACCGTAAAAAAACTTGCTTCAGGAAAATCTGTAACATCTGGTCCTGATGATAAATATCTTTTCGACGCAGGGATTATTCAAAAAAATGAGTTTTTTAGCCCTTTATTCGCCTCATTCCTTCAAAAGAAAACAAAATCTTCTGATTCTGTAGAGTTTAGTAAAAAAGAACACCTCCTCTATTCTTTCCTATTAAAAAATAAAGAAGAGTTGTGTGAAAGAGATTCAATTATTCACGCAGTATGGCCTGAATCTGAAGCATTAGGTGTATCTGACTGGACAATTGATCGCCTTGTTGCAAGACTGAGACATAAACTAAAAATTCAAAAAAGTGAACATACTATTATTACAATAAAAACAAGAGGCTATAAATTAGTACAGTCCTAATTTGCATTTGAGATGCATCCTCGTTATATACTAAGAATATGAATGATAAAGGAATTGGTGGAAAGATGTTTGAGGCAGGAGTTTCTGTAGCAAAAGCAGGGGCTGATGAGATAAAAACAAGTATTACCACTGCAGTAGGTCAAGTTACTGGTACTCCTCAAAAAACAGACCAAGAACTTCAACAATTAGAGTCACAAGATAAAGCTCACTCTAATGAACGAATTGGACAAATTAAACAAGAACTCTCAAAACAGAAAATGAGACGTTTCCAAGAAGTTTCTCAGTGGCAAGCTCCTCCTTCTCAAAAACAAGAAGAGCCAAAAGGACCTGAGATACCAAATGCTCGCCAACAGGTATCCTCTATACAATCTTCTACTCCTCAAGGACCTGCTGAATCAGTTAGACAAGCAGTAGGAAAAGCTGAGCACGGGAGGAATTTTAAAGGATAAATTTTTTTTCTCCACTATATCTGATACAATTATCCTAATATGATCGAGCCTAGAACTCTCAAGGGATTTAGAGATTTTCTCCCACAACAAGCAAAAAAAAGACAGTACGTAATCAAAATACTTACAAAAGTATTTGAATCATATGGTTTTGAACCTCTTGAAACTCCAGTACTTGAATATGAAGACATCCTTTCAGGAAAATATGGAGAAGAGGGAGACAAGCTTATGTATAGATTTACTGACAACGGTGATCGCAGTGTTGCAATGAGATATGACCAGACAGTCCCTCTTGCACGGGTGGTAGCTCAACACCAAAACTCGCTGGTATTCCCGTTCAAACGATACCAAATTCAAAATGTTTGGAGAGCTGAAAATACGCAGAAAGGAAGATTTAGAGAGTTTATTCAATGTGATATTGACACAGTAGGTTCACAAAATGAGTTAGCTGATGCAGAGATACTCTCTTTAGTTGCAAAAGCTTATTCTGCGCTTGGATTTTCAAATTTTTCTATCATCATAAATGATCGAAAAATATTTGCTGGATTCGACACAACAGCAATCACCATAATAGATAAACTCAAAAAAATTGGTGAGGAAGCAGTAATTAAAGAATTAAAGAATATAGGGGTATCACAAGAACAGTTTAACTCAGTGAAAAATGCACAAGTACCTGAGTCACTCGGTAAAATACAGTCACTTGCCTATGAACTTGGAGTGGATAAAAAAATACTCCAGTTTGATCCTACACTCGCTCGTGGACTTGATTATTATACAGGCCTTATTTTTGAGGTAGTATGTGATGATTATCCTGTAGGTTCACTTTGTGGCGGAGGACGCTATGACAAACTCATTGGTATGTTCAGTTCTCAAGATATTCCAGCAGTGGGTTGTGCATTTGGATTTGACCGCACAATTGAAGCAATGGATGCACTGAGTCTATTTCCAAGAGGCATATATACAACAAATGTACTTGTAACTGTGTTCTCTAAGGATTTAATGCAAGACTCAGTACGCCTTTGTGCAGAGTTAAGAGAAAAAAATATTAATGCGGAAATGTATCTAGATTTACCAGCAAAAATGGAGAAACAACTCAAATATGCACATAAAAAAGAGATCCCCTATGTCATTTTACTTGGAAGTGATGAAATCCAAAATAAAACAGTTACACTAAAAAACATGCAAACAGGTGAGCAAAAAACTATTTCTCAAGAAGAGCTTACTCCAGAACTGTTTATATAAATCTAATCATTCCTTTCTCAAAACATTGTTGTATTTTTATTGAAAATATCCCACAATGTGTATATGTCTGCTCAATCTGCAAGACCATATCTATTTCTTTTCTTCGCAACGCTTATCTGGGGAGCAACTATCCCAATTATGAAGTATGCATTAGAGTACATTCCTGTATTTGTACTCGCATTTATGAGATTTGGTATTGCCTCACTCCTTATTTTGCCATTCGTACACAAGCAATTAAGAATACACAGACAACATCTGTGGTTATTCCTTCTAAGTGGAGTATTCGGTATCTTTATCCATATATCGTTTTTCTTTTTTGGTCTTTCTAATACCACCGCACTTAATACAGGAGTTCTTGTCTCAGCCTCTCCTCTTTTTATGATGCTAGCAGCAGGTTTTTTCCTCAAAGAAAGAATCACGAAACGCATGATTGCAGGAGGTTGTATTGGTTTTGCAGGAATTTTAACTATTATGCTCAAAGATATAAGTGGACCATTTCAGATGTATCCAATAGGAGATATTCTTATTATTGCGAGTACACTTACACTCGTTTTTGCAGAAATTACTAATAAAAAATTATTCCAGTTTTACTCTCCATATGTGGTAACGTTTTATATGTTTTTCATAGGATCTCTAGGATTTTCCCCGTTTGCAGTACGTTTTTTCTCTGAGTCTCCTCATTTTCTTTGTACGATCCCTCTGTCTGCAATACTTGCTCTTTTGTTTGGAATCTTTTTCTCATCATTTACAGCCTATTTATTATGGCAAAAAGGTCTATCTCAAGTAGATGCATCAAGAGCAGGCTTTTTTGTATATTTGGACCCAATTATTACCACTTCTCTGTCTGTACTACTCCTTCATGAAGTGATCACTCTTCCGTTTATCATAGGAGGTGTCTTAATTATTGGAGGTATTTTAACTGCGTACGGCCAAATCCCTTATTTAGGATCTACATATATAAAAGAGAGGAAGAAAAGATCTGTGTAATACTGCTGGCTTGAATATGCACACATATTTTTATATAATAGGCCTATATGAAAGCAAACATTCATCCACAATATAATACACAGACACCAGTAACCTGCTCTTGCGGGAACTCTTTTACTGTGGGCTCAACAGCTACATCTTTACGCGTCGAACTTTGCAATAAATGTCATCCTTTCTACACAGGACAGCAAAAATTTGTTGATACAGCTTCACGTATTGAGAAATTCCAGAAAAAAATGGAGAAAAAAGATGAGACGTTTAAGAAAAAAGTTGTTGAAAGAAAAGAAGAAGATCGTCCAAAGACCCTCCGAGAAATGCTTCAAGCAATTAAAAAATAACACTATTTGCACGGAGCGCATAGCACGTGGCAACATAGTACTTCCACACGCTACGCTACAGTAAAGCACGTATGGACAGATCTATTATACTCTCACAAATTTCCTATTTAGATACCCGTATCTCTGAAACAGAACAACTTCTTGATGATCCAGAGATGGTTTCTCTTGCAAAAGAAGAGATAGACTCTTTAAAACAAGAAAAAGCTACTCTCCTTCAACAACTCGATGAACTCACTGAACAAACACAGTCAGATGATACCATGCAGTTGAATAATAGAAATATTTTACTTGAAGTAAAAGGTGCAGCAGGTGGAGACGAAGCAAAAATCTGGGCTCGTGAATTACTTCGCATGTATTTAAGATATGCAGAAAGAAAAGGACTCAAAGCAGAAATGCTTGATGAAAATACAGTCAAAATAATTGGAAGAAACGTTTTCTCTGATTTTAAATATGAAACAGGAGTACATAGAGTGCAACGTATCCCAGAAACTGAAAAAAGAGGACGTGTTCACACCTCTACTGCAATTGTCTCTGTATTGCCTGAACTTGAAGATATTGATTTACATATTCGTGATGACGAAATACAGTTTGAAGCATTTCGCAGTGGTGGTCATGGAGGTCAAAACGTAAATAAAGTATCTACTGCAGTCAGGTTAATTCATAAACCAACAGGTATTATGGTTACGTGCCAAAACGAAAGACAACAAATCCAAAATAGAGAACTTGCAATGCAGATGCTGCGTGCAAAATTATGGGAAATAGAAGTTGCGAAAAGGCAAGAATCACTTTCTGAGTTAAAAAGTACCCAAGTAGGAAAAGGTATGAGATCTGAAAAAATCCGTACATATAATTTCCCTCAAGACAGAGTTACTGATCACCGGATTAATAAATCATTCCATAACCTACCTCTTGTTATGGATGGAGATATTGAAAAGATTATCGAGTCAATGCAAGAACTGGAAACAAACTAACTTATCTCACTTCAATACGTTTCAAAGAGACGTTCTGACATGTAGTTAACTTATCCCACGTGCCTCTATACCTTGCTTGACTGTCTATCATCTCTATAATTGGATTTACTGTCTCCTTACGATATAAATATACTTCTCCTGTCCACGAACACATAAGATCACCTGATTTAAACTCACCATACGCTCCTTGTAACTGAAAAGTGGCAGCCATAAAATATCCTGGTTCTTGTGCAGTGTAATACGTGTCTCCAATTGTTGCTCCTTGTGCAACAACTGTCATTCCGTTTTTAAAATATGGATGGGCAATGGTAGGATACTGAGGAGAGAAATAAATTATTGTCCAGTTTGAATTCGTCGCTACAACCCGTAGTTGGACCGTCTCTCCCCTGTTTACTTGTGCCATCGGAAGTTCTAGAGATATTGTTGGCGGGCTTGAAAAAGAGACAGGGGAAAAAGAGGCAGTCGTAATCTGTTCTTGATTACTTTTTAATAAGACCACTGTAATAGGTATTGAGAGAACAATAAGGATCGAGCTCGCATAAAAAATAAGCGAACCAATCCCTAACTGTCCAAGTTCAGAACAGAATATCTGCTGCCAACCGGTAATTCGCTTCTTTTTTGGCATGTTTTACATATAAAACCTACACGTTTGCAAACGTGTCCTACTCCAACTATAAAAAATTTACCTTGAGAAAACAAGAGAGAGGGCTATCTGAAAGCATTTATAAGGACTTGAGAATATCAATGATGTCATCCATTTCTAATTTAGTAGGAATACTTTGTGGATTTTTTGCACTTCCATTCAATAACATCCTTTTTGATGCATGTAAAAACCAAGAAGCATACGGATCTCTCTCTTTCACTATGGTGTAGACAGGCGTTAAGTCAATATCTTTTTCTTGCACATTTTCATACTGTTTGTCTTTCCTCATACGAGGCCATGCTTTAATTCTGAGCAAGTGAGATGCAGGATCAAGCCTTACTGCAACTGAGTATCCTTTTATCTGAGCTAATTTCATGACAGTATCATTCACTGTCTCAAGAGCAATTGCATCTCCCCATTTTGTAGAGAATACTTTACCATCTTTTAGCTCATCTTCTGCTTGTACTCTACTCTGAAATGAAAGTATGAGGGCATCAAGTGACTCCATCCCTTTCTGAAGAATCTGAGTATCGGAAATACCTTCTTGTAATTTCATCCCATCTAGTATTCCAACAAGGGTAAACTCTCTGAGATATGAAGCGCTATCATTATGAAAAACCTGCTGGAAATGATCTTCGTCAATCACAAGATCAATAATATGATTGACTGCTTTAATCTCCAATTCATCGCGTAACAATGTGTCTGGCTGACTGCGTACATAGTCATACACAATACTTGCTGCACATTTTGTTTCATCTTGAAACTGATGATGATCTAATGCACCCATTCCAGTATCTACATGGATAACTTCATCCCCAGAGTACTTTTCGATAACGGTGTCTTCATTTGCATCAAGCCCCCCCAACTTTTGACCTGCAGGAACAAACTGCACTTTTGCATCTCTCCAAGAAGGAAGGTATTTTTTTAGTAACCACACAGATGTCACTGCATCAAGATCTGGAGCCATATGAGTAACAATAATTTTTGCCATATCTATTGTTGCAAGTATATAGGGTTTTTTCTTAATTCACAAGACAATTATAGTTGACAATAATTAGACAGTTACCATATGATGAATAAGTATGGATACAAAAAAGGATCTAAAGCCAGAGTTAAAAGAAATTTATGAACGTGTTATGAGCACAACTCCATCAGCAAGAAAACCTGAACAACAGCCTGCTCAGCAACCATCAACGCCACAACAACCGCCCACCCAAGAATCTCACCCCCAAACAGCAGGACAACAACCTACAACGCAAGAACCTTTTTTACCTTCAAGCTCACCTCGAGCTGTTAATGATTCGGCAGGTTTTGTGTTTTCAACTCATAATAAAGGCACTCAGAAAAATGAAGAGGAAAAGGAGGATACTCAGGGGAATGAAAAAACAACAGAAGAAAAAGACACAAAAACTTCAAAGAAAAAAGGGAATCTACTGCCTATTGTGTTTCTGTTGATGGCTATATTCTTAGCAATTTATACGGTATTTTGGTTATTTTTCTTTAAAATTGTCTAAAGAAGTGTTTTCAAGAGCGTATCAAATGCAATCACTTTTGATTCTTTTTCAGATCTTTTCTTGACCTCTACTTGTTCTTCTCGTCCACTACTCTGCTGAACCGTCTTATCTGAGACAACAACCCGTGTTGGAATCCCTATAAGATCTGCATCTGCAAATTTCTCTCCTGCTCCTGAGTCATCTCGATCATCAAACAAAACTTCAATATTATTTTCTTTGAGCTTTTCATACAATTCATTTCCTTTTCCATTCAATCCTATTAAATGGAGTTTATATGGAGCAATTGATTCAGGCCAAATAATCCCTCTCTCATCGTGTGACACTTCAACAACAGTCCCCATTACTCGTGTAGGGCCTATCCCGTAACTTGCCAACCAAATAGGCTTACGGGACCCATCAGTATCTGTAAATAGAGCTCCCATTTTTTCTGCATACATCGTTCCAAGTGGAAAAATATTACCTACTTCTATTGATTTTTCTACTCGTAAATCTGTTCTTCTCTTTTCCTCCTCAGTCATAATCTCATCATTTTTTGCGTACTTCCAATCATCTGCAAAATATATTGTGTCTTCTCCGCTTTGCGCAATTACTTGGAATTCATGAGTATAATTATCTGTAAATACTCCTCCCGATGCTTCAGCAATATGAGTAGTCAATCCAATTCTTGTGAATGCTTTTGTATATGCCTGGGCAACTTGCCAATAATATTCATACATGTCTTCTTCAGAGACATGGGCACTATATAGATCTTTCATAAGAAACTCCCGTCCACGTAAAATACCGGATTTTGCACGGAGTTCATTCCTGAATTTTGTTGAAAAATGATACACTTTTACTGGTAAATCTTTATAACTGGTTACGTGTTTACGGACAAGGTCCATAACAATTTCTTCGTGTGTAAATGATAATGCGTAAGAACGGTCGTTTTTTTCGAATTGATACATTACGTCTTTAGCAGTGTCCCATCGTCCGGTTTCATTCCAAATCTCTTTCGGATGCAATAATGGCATAAGTAACTCTTGTGCACCGATAGCATTCATCTCTTCTCGAATAATCTGTTCTATTTTTCGCTCGACAAGTCTACCTAATGGTAAAAGTGTATACGAACCTGCCATTAATTTATCTATATACCCAGCTTGTAATAAATACTTTGCATTTACTGCAACTTCATCTTTAGGTACTGTCTTACTTGTTTTTGCAAAAAGTTGTGAGTATCTCATGATCCTAAGTATACTCAAGATTGAGGAATCACGCAAGAATGGTATTTATGAGGCAAATATTATTTCTGAGCCTCATTTTTTGAAAGTATCGCAAGTTTGGATATATCAAGCTTTGTGTTTTTACCCTGTTTATCATTCTCTGAAGAAGACATCTCTTGTAAAAATGCACCCATCAAAAGAATAAGTAGTTCGAGTAATGATGTTTTCTCTTTTTCATCCTCTTTTTCTTTGTGAAGTTTTTTCGCTAACTCTAATAACGCAAGCGCCATTGTCTGCATTGTCTCAGATTGTTGTTTTACTAAACCTTTAAACTCTTGAAGCTGAGCACGAAGTTCATCATTTTCGTTTAAAAGGTCTGCAAACTGCTCTTCAATAGATAGTACTTTTTCTTCTAATGAGAAGCCTTCCTGTTTATCTTTTTCCTCAACATATCTTTTGAATGCTTCTTCTTGTAATATTTCAGGGTTAATATCTTGACCATTTGCAATCATTTCACAAGCTACTTCTCCAAGTTTTTGTTGCATAAGTGGGTCAGAGGCAGATTGTTCTACAACGTATGATAATACATCGTGTTTTCTCTCATCAAGTGTTGGATCTCTCCTTTCCACTTCATCTAAAATTTCTCCTTCTTTAAAGTCTGTGTCTTCTATATCTAGTACACCATCTCTATACTTGCCTAATGCAAGATTTTCAAGCACAGTACCAATTCCCATTTTTTTACTGTCTGCAAGTAATATATCGGCCATATCGTGATTATTTACCGCTTGCACCACTTCAGGCTTTTTTTGATCTACTTCACGAGAAAGTACTACCTCTTGATCTTGAGACATCTCAAATGATTGAACTGACTGTGGTTGTACCGCTGGTGTATTCATATTTATTACTGTTGGTTGCATAGGGCTCCCTCCTTCATATGATGTGTCCATTTAGTAAGTCTCCTTTCCTTGCAATACTGCAAGTGCTTTGTCATACTGTGCAACTTGTAAATATCTTCTTGCTTCAGATAACGCATATTCTTTTTTCTGAGAAAAGTATTCTGAGGCTACTTTTAAATACACTTCAAGCATCTCTGAGTACTTTTCAACTATATTTGCCATCTGAGAGAATAATTCGTCAGTATTTTTAAATTGCATTAGACGTGTATATTCTTGTGCAAGTACTTCTGCTTTCTTTTGAGATATTTTTCCGTACCGAAGCCCCATGATAATTTTTATCATGATCTCTCTTTCAACATCTTTTTTAAATTCTTCAAAATTTTTCATATTATGCTGTTGTCCTTTCTATTTGTCTTTCAAGATCTTCTGCTTCCCTTTCCTGTTCTTCTCTTTCTTGAGTTGCAAGTTGTGCTTCCCGCAGTTCTTGTTCAAGATCTTGTACTTCTCCTCCCATCTCATCTACTTCTATACGTACTTCACTTACGAGAGTCTCAGCAACTCTCCCTATTTCTTCTGTTTTTGCTAAATGTTCTTTGTTCATATTTTTTTGCATCTCCTTTTATGGAGTAACAGCAGTATATAGCCAGGAGAGACAATCAACTTGATATAATATTCACAAGAACATCACAAGAGTATTATGAATGAACAATTTCATCCTAACCCTGCTGAAATTATTTATTCTGAAAGATGGAATACGTTTAGACAACATACTGAAAGAACTGGAAGTATACGTACTTTAGAAATACCTGATTCTCTTACGAATATTTTTATTCCGCAAAGGATATTAGAACTAAGCGATAATCCAGAAAATGTATACACTTTACCTATAAAAAATGTATCTGAGACTATATCTGAATCTGCAATCAATCTATACATTATTGAAAAAAAGAAAACTCCAGTATCTGATCCTGCTATTTTTAATGATTTTAAAAACATGAGAATTGATCCTGAATGGAAGAAAGAAAGAAAATCGTTCTACCTTGATACAACTGCACCGAATGGATTGGATTTTAGACACGCCTCAAACGAACGTTTAATAACATCTGGATTAATAGATGAATTTGATAAAATTTTAATAGAATACCACGCAGATATTCCGAGAGGGTACCCAGATATTATCCAAACTATCCAGTATATAGATCGCCCAGATATGCACAATCAAGGTATAGGAAAAAGTTTTTTTGATAATGTTGAAAAAATATGGAGAGAGCTGGGATTTTCATACCATACTGCAGTAATCTGGAGCCCCAACCCAAGTTTTTTTTCTAAAAGAGGAACAGAGATCCATGAAGTAGATCCAGAAATAAAGGACAGGATCTTCCCACTTTATCAAGGGTATATAGAACAGGGAAGTCCTGTGATCATAACAGAGTTATAAACTCTATTATTTACCTCCAAGAAGACCTCCAAGGCCTCCTCCCATTTCTTGCATTTTTGAAGCTGCTTTTTTCTGAACTTTACCCATCGCATCGTTGAGTGCATCTTTCACATCATTCATATCTTCTCCATTTATTTTTAGTTCTTTAATTTTCATGTCACCCGTCATCACAATATATGCACGACCACGTTCTTCTGTTACTTCTAGCTTTTTTAATTCGTTTTGTAATTTTTGCGCTTCTTGGCGTAGTTTATTAAGATCACCTAATCCTTTTAGTGGATTTATCATAAAATATGTCACCCCCTTACTAATTAATAATACTTATTCATTATACTGAATGTATACTCTATTTCAACCTTGATTAATTATTTTTATCTCAATTTTTGTAGGTTTCCCTATTATTTTTGAAGCATATTTCTCAAGAAGCTTTTTTGTATCTGGCTCCATTAATCGTTCCCCATGGAATGTGAATTTTGACTCTATAGTCATTACCCCATTTTCTAAACTTCCCATCTGGCAACTCCGCAAAATACCTGCTGTTGAATGGTTCTTTACTTTAATAGCCTCAATAAGCCTATTAAGCATATCTGGACGACCTCTTTTTGGAGGAGGCATCTGGACAGTCTCTGTTACTGGTTGTGCACTGACTTCTTCTACTTCACGTTGAGTGATAGTAACTACTGCAGAACGATCCTTATCTTGCAAGTAGGCTGTATTGTGTACCTGCTTTTTATCAATAAAATACTCCATAACAGCAATCTCTAAGGGTAGCTGCGGCAAAACCGTAAACCGTAACTGACCAAATGACGTGTTGAACAACTCAAGTAATTTTTTAATATCTGGAAGAGACAACTCCAGTATCTCTTCTTTTCCTTGTGCAAGTTGTGATTTTATCAATAATTGTTCATGAAGAATGGATACAAGCTTTTCATGGACAATTCTAAAGTCCATTCCAGCATCTGCAAGGGATTGAATTATTTTCAATGAGTTGACTAGGTCTAATTTTGACAAAGAGATAATTAAACTATTTACAGACTGTTCAACAGATCCTATTTTATATACATCCTCTAATATTTTTTGTGTAATAGGTTTTGATCCTGCGTTTACTACAAGCTCTTCAAGTATTTTGGCAGCATTTCTAAATGCTCCATCAGATAATTCATAAATTGAGTCAAGAACTGATGGCTCAACTTGTAATTTTTCCCCAGTAATAACTCTTTTTAGTGAACGAAAAATTTCTTTTTTTACAGGTTTTTCAAATCGTACATGGAAAGTCCTTGATACAACAGTTGTTGGTATTTTCCACTCTTCTGTCGTACACAAAATGAAAACAACATGTTCTGGTGGTTCTTCAAGCGTTTTTAATAACGCATTAAACGCTTCAGTTGTTAACATGTGAACTTCATCAATAATATATATTTTCTTTGTCAATTGAGAGGGTGCAAATTTTACTCGCTCTCTCAGTTCACGAATCTCATCTATTCCTCTATTTGATGCAGCATCTATCTCTATGACATCTACATGTGATCCATTTGTAATGGAGACACAGATATCACAAGTATTACATGGTTCAAATGAATCTTTTTTCTTAGAGCTTGGATGTTTACAGTTAATTGCTTTGGCTAATATCCGTGCACTTGAGGTCTTGCCTAATCCTTTGGGACCAGTGAATAAAAATGCATGAGGGATGTTTCCAGTAGTTAATAAATTAGTGAATTTATCTCTAACCTCTGTAAGATCTAGTTCTGAAATTGTTTGCGGACGATATTTTCGATAAAAAACCATATATCTGATAATACAATTATCTCTTCTTTCCTGCTCGCTTTATTATATTCAAACTTACTTAATGGTGCTCACCTAATAAATGTAACAGTCCGTGTTCAACTAATTGTGCAATTTTCCGATCTACA
>Ga0265293_10007485_pt1 | contig 16777 bp, 24 predicted proteins | sample Munlanlewell138R_FD_192505 | JGI IMG/M metagenome (GOLD analysis project Ga0265293, IMG submission 192505) | Leachate microbial communities from a municipal landfill in Southern Ontario, Canada - Leachate well 138R | ecosystem: Engineered > Solid waste > Landfill > Unclassified | place: Canada...
TAACGCCATGTCTATCACTCCAAAGTCCCCTGCAATCAACCAGCAGGGGTGGGTTCAAACATGGGTCACTTCTCAATGGAAAAATCCCTCAATCCCGGGTCAGCTCTCAGCGGAAATCAACAAGGTCGGCACAACAACCTACTCGATCTACATCACCGAGGGCTCGCTCACGGTCAGTGCGGCTATGCGCCTGCGCCTTGAAGGGAGGTGGTACTGATGATTGTTTCGTTTTCGCCGATCCAGATGGACGACACCCTCACGGTCTCCCGCCACAGCGACATCCTGACCATCAACGGTGATACCGTCGATCTGTCCGTCATCCCTGATGGCGCCACCTTGCCGGCGGGTGCGATCGACAATCCATGGATTGTCGGCCCGGTACAGCGGATCGACGGCGTGCTGCATGTCACGCTGCTGCTGCCGCATGGCGATTTTCCATCGCTGGCAGTGGCCTGGCCGACTCCGATTACGCTCACCGGCAATGGCCCTGTTGCCGTGCCACACGATCCCGCACCGCAGGAGGCCGACCATGGCAACGATTGATCTGTCGCAGCTCATCACGGCCGATGCCAAGGTCGCCGCCGCGCGCGCCGAGCTGGTCGAGCAGTTCCGGGTCGAGATCAAGTGCCATGTCGACGCCGTGGCTATCAGCCGCCGTTATGACAGCGCCGTGTCGTTGGCATCCTATGTCGCGAGCAACAATCCTGCATGGGCGGCCGAGGCGCAGGCGTTTGTTGCGTGGCGCGATGCCGTGTGGGCCTATGCCTATACCGAGATGGACAAGGTGCTCGACGGCCAGCGCGGGCAGCCAGGGATCGCCGAGTTTATCGGCGAGCTGCCGGCGATCGAGTGGCCGGAGGAAGGAGAGTGAGCGTGACGAACGAAGAACGCATTGCCGCGCTGGAAGCGCAGGTCGAGGAACAAGCGATTGCTATCGCAGTTCTGAAGTCGGACGCAACAATTTATGAAAATGCGTTAGCTTCGTTAGAGGCTCGCTGCAGCTTGCTGGAGGAGCGACTTAGCGACACCTAGGACGCGCGCGCGCTCTTGAGCGTTTGTTTCATCGGGACGCTCTGGATCAATGAACGTCACGCGCGCATTCGGAAAGTGCATGTTGTTCAATGTGACCGTCACAATTCGACCGCTCGTCTGGTCATTGAACGAAATCGATGGCGTTCCAAAAGTGCTCATTCTCAGCCTCCATAAACCCGCGCCGATCAAAGCACGGCCATTTCAGGGAGTCGAGTCAGGCCAAGATCAGCGCGGCCAGCGCGATTACAGCAGCCGTCATGACAATGATGACGCCTAACCCGCTGTTGCCGGGCGGGTCGCCGTAGTCGGGGGATTTTTCGTAGCCGGTCACAAGATCCCTCTTCGGCGAGGCAATGGCTAACCCTAAGTCCTGAATAGTGCTGAGACATTTGCCCCGGTGAGGGTTATTGTCATAAGCGACAGCAAAAGAAGACCGAATGCTATCCAGCAAACAATAGAAATTGCTTCGTTTCGTGAATTTTTAAGTCGGAGTTGTGGTGCGGTCGTCGCGGTTGAAGCGCTATCGGAAGGATCGTTACTTGGTGGATGTTCCATTCAATTTCGCCCTCCACAAAAATGATGTTGGTCGGGCTTTTATCAAATTGTTTCAGTCTTGTCACGTTTCGTGATGAGGACAGGCGCATCTGCCGCCAGTCATCTTCATCTCAAAAAAGAGCCGGCGCTCCGTATGGGTCCTTGGGGGGAGAGAGCGCCGGCTCTGTGACCCGGGCGGGGTCACCCGAAAACAATATGAAAAGTTATCGGGAACGCAATGCCGTTCTGTCCGGCAATGGTTTGCTGGCCCATGTCTGCATGATCATGGCGACCGTCTCCGGCGGAAGGTGCATCGTATAGCGATAGGTGGAGGCATCGTAGATGCCTTGAGCCTCAAAAATAAGTCGTATTCCCTCGATGTCGTGCGTGATGGCTGTTGGCATCAGCGGCGATTTTCGGATCAGCTTGCGTCTGCCGGGCCTTTTGGCCGGCTCCACGTACATTTCCATGACTTGCCCCCGCAAAGATTGAAGCCCGAACGATAGCGCCCGCACCGAGGCGCCGTCCAATACCTCTTTCGGCTGATGCCAGAGAGGCCCACCACCACAACGAAAGGAACTGACATGAACCTGTCGCATGGCGACGGGCGGCTGATTGTTGCCGCCTGCAAAAGGCATGGCCTGTTGCGCAACCAGTGCGCCTATGTGCTGGCCACAGCCCATCACGAGACTGCCGGCACCATGAAGCCGGTGCGCGAGACGCTGGCCAACTCCGACGCCAAGGCAAAAGAACTGCTCACCAAAGCGTGGAAGGCCGGCAAGATGAAGTGGGTGACGCGCGACTACTGGTCGGGCGGCTTCTTCGGGCGCGGCTATGTCCAGCTCACCCATGAGGAAAACTACCGCAAGGCCGGACAGAAGCTCGGCGTCGATCTTGTCGGCAATCCGGCTAAGGCGCTCGATCCTGACATTGCCGTCGAGATCCTTGTGCTCGGCATGCGCGATGGCTGGTTCACCGGCAAAAGGCTCTCCGACTACATCACTCTGTCCCGGAGCGACTATGCGGCCGCGCGCCGGATCGTGAACGGCACGGATCGGGCCGACATGATCGCGGGCTATGCCAAGACCTTCAACGCGCTGCTGATGGCGGAAGGCTACGGGGTGGAGCCGCAATCCCCTCCGGCCAAGCTCGCGCCGCAGGCATCGCTGGACATCTGGGCTGCCATCCTCGCAATTTTCACCAAGCTTTTCGGCAAAGGAGCCTGACATGGGACCAATCATCCGCATTGCCCTGCGCTACGGCGTGGGCGGCATCATCGGCTATGAGGTCGGCAGCCAGCTCGCCTCGGACCCTGATGTGGTGGCCGTGACCACTGTAGCGGCGACCGCGGCTGTCGGGTTTGTCACCGAGGGCTTTTACCTGCTCGCCAAGCGCCTTGGGTGGCGGACATGACGGGGCTGCTCACGACGCTTATCTCTGACGCCGGCGGCTATCTGATCGCTGCCGGCGTCGGCATCCTCACCATCATCGCAACATATCTCCGTGGACGCGCATCAGGTGCGCAGCGTGAGCGGGACAGGCAGGTAGCAAAGGAGCGGGACAGCTATGCCAGGCATATCGAGGATATCGAACTCGCTGCCACTGCTGGCCGCGCTGTGCGGCCTGACGATGGCGGGATGCAGTCAGACCCCAACAATCGCGACAACGCGCGCTGAATGCGCTGTCTGGCCGGTGATCACCTATTCGGCCAGCGATGATACCGCGCAGACGGTGCAGCAGATCAGACAGGCCAATGCGGCGCGCAGCGTCTGGTGCCGGAAATAATCAGGGACACGAGCATTGCCGACACATAGCAACATCGAGCGCTCTCTGGGCGTCGTCATCGGCAAGCTCGATGGCATTGAGGATCGGCTGGACCGGCAGGACGAAAGCCGGGCAGCACTGCATAGGCGGGTGGACGAGCTCGTCCAGCGCCAGACGCATCAGGAGGCCGACATCTTGTCGATCAAGAACAAGGTCGATGCCCATGAAAAGGTTACGGCTGAGGTCACGACCCTGCGCACTAAGGCGGAAGGAGCGGGCACGGTCGGCCGATGGCTCATCCGCATCGGGATCGGTATCGTCACTTTCGCGGGATGGCTGGTTGGGGTCTATACGTGGATGACAGGCAGACCGCCGCCATGAGGCAACTTACCCGCCATTTGTCCAGAGCGACAATTCTTGCCAGTTGTCGGGAAATCCAGCGGCATCGACAGAGATAACAGGATGCGTTGGAAATGTGGTGACGTGAGACATAAGGCGCTCATGCCATCTTGAGCGCGGGCTGATCTCGCGCAGCATGTAGCGGATGATAGCCGCAGCCGCATACAGCCTCCCGTTTGATCCGGGCGAAGCACGCAAATGATCAAGGTCCGCAATTTCACCTTCCCTTGGCATGCTGGGCTGATCGGTGAGCGGCTTATTCCATAAGCGGGCGTGATGCGCGCACACATTACGCACCCCTGCAAGACCTCGTACCCATGTCGTCAGCAAGTGGGGGCGGGGTATCTTATAGCTGCTGCATATAACCTGCTGATCTTTGAACTTCATGCCTTCAAGCAACATCGATAGCGGTCCAAAATCCAGCAGCTCAACGGCAATCCAGATTGGCATTTGAGAATCAGGATACTTGGTGCGGAAGTGAACTGCGAATTCTTCCTTTGAACGATTGGCCTTATTATCCAGATTTTCTAACCAGTCTCGATGAGACCTTTGGCGCGGCCTTTCGGGCTTAACAAACCTTCCATCGAGCAGATCCGCCCTTCTGTGGCCATGCGGGTCATGGGCGCCAATTGAAAGCGCTACCTCGGTACGGATCGAAATCTCTATCCGTTCGAGCCCATCCAGCAGGATTAGCCGCAGACCTTTGTCGAAGGCGTACAAATCAACCACTGTCTTGAAGTCTGTACCGGCCTTGAAATCATCGACTATTTTATGTTTTCCGCTCGAATCGGTGATCCGCTTTCGGAAGGGAAACCAGTAGGCGCTTAGTCGATAATAGCCGATCCGCCGTAGGTACTCGGCAGCCTTATCCCGGTCAGGTATCTCCATTCCTCGGCCTTCGATCAGATTAATCTGCTGGTCAATGGTGAGGTAAGGCTTGGTATAGGGCATGATTAAAACAAGAAGGCCGACACTTGCATTTCTGCAGAGGTGCCGGCCATGTCAAGAATGCATATGGAGCGTTTGGACCGCCCCGTCAATAGGTAAGATTTAAATGCGTCGGATGCGGCCGCAGTGTTCATTCGCCCCTCATTGCAACGGCGATCCGCCCTAAGACTCACTCCCGGCAGTCGCGCTGGCGTTTTTGAAGCACCTTTTCAGGCAATCCTCAAGCGAGAGGACACGGTGCGCGTTTCCCCTTAACCATCCCTTAATCTCCGCAGCGCACAGAACGATGGCGCCCGCTTACTCCCGCGGGCGCATCTCAGGCAACAGGCCCGTCATCCGAAAGGGTGGCGGGCTTTTTTCATTCTACAGCAATCGCAGCTGTAGGAGTGGGATCGACTCTCGCTGGCGCAATGGAGATAGCTACGACTGCTCCTAGGATGGCAGCGGCAAACGCGACCAAGAATATGTGGATTGCAGTTTTCATTATTCTCTCCTCCTGTCCGATAGTTAACAAGAACGGGAGCAAGATGTTCCGCAGGAACGACGAAACCAAAATACGCTGAAGCCGGACGGCCAGTCACTCGTCTGCCAATTCTTTGGCTGAATTTTGCAAGCGATTTTCTACAGGTGGTTTGGATCGTTCTCGATCACAATGTGCCGCGCGTCGCGTTCCAGAATGGCGCCTAAAACTTCCGCGACTTCTTTCAGCAGCGCCTGCGTCTGGTTGGTGTCCAGCTTTTCAGCATGATCTGCGGCGTCCATGACCTTCAGCAAAAGGTCGACGCCTCGTTGATGAAGCTGCATGTTCCCCTCCTATTGCTGGCCGATTTTATCGCGTTCAGCGCTTTAGAAAAGAGAGCGGGAACCTTCTTGATTTGTGATCGTTAACAGGGTTCATCACGAGAGATGTTGCCATCCTGCCCGCTGTCGAACGATCCCCTCGGCAGCGGGCTTTTTTTGTGCTGGAATGCCCAATATGCTCAAGAGGTGTTTGTCCCAGAGGATTTCAGATGCCGATTTTCTCTTTCACTTACCCGGATGGTAGGGGTGGAGAGCTTGCCCTTGCGGAGAGTGAATTTCCAACCCCAGAAGCCGCCCGCGCTGAAGCGCTGCGCTCAGCAAAGGATCTCTACGACGAGGCTGTCGAGGCGGGCCAGCAGCCGTCAGGATGGGTGGTCAGGGTGCGCGATAAAGACGGAAAGCAGATCTGCGAGATATCGTTCGATGACGTGAAGGGGATGGCGGTTGCCTCCCCGTTATGAGCGCCTGTGGTGGCTCTCTACTGGGCCAGCGCGCTCATCTGCGGGACCCGGATGGGTCGCGCTCTGCAAATAGCCGAGCTTGATACTCAAACCTTTCGCTGACGAGCTCTTGGCTTCGCCGTTTGTTCCTTAGCTCTCCCCAGACCCAATTCCTTCGCAAGGCGGGAGCGGGTTGCGGAATAGCCGGGAGCAACCATCGGATAATCGGCCGGCAAATTCCACTTTGCGCGATATTCTTCCGGCGTCATGCCATGGTGCGTTGAAAGGTGCCGCTTGAGCGACTTGAACTTTTTGCCGTCCTCAAGGCAGATGATGTAATCATCATGGACCGATTTTTTGGGGTTCACCGCAGGGATGAGGGGAGCGTGCGAGGCTTCGGCTTTTTTCGTTCCCAACGACGCGATTGCCGAATGCACGTTGGTAATCAAAGTTGCCAATTCAGAAGCAGGAACGGGATTGTTCGAAACGTAGGCAGAAACAATATCGGCAGTAAGCTCTATTTCAGATTCTGAATTAGGGCTGGTATTAATCGGGTCAGTCAATTCTATGTCTCCCAATTGTTGTCGGGAGCTCTTTAAATCTGCCAACCGTGCAAAAAGCAATAAGAGAACGACTTCTCAATAGACGGGCAAATTTACAGAATCACGCGCAACACGGTTTCTCCTGCTACTGAGACATCACTTCTTCCAATCGTGGTTCAATCTGGGGCCAAGCGGCTTAGGCCACGGAGTTTCAGGTGCGTCTCCCTGATGAGCCGTGATGCTCGGCGCCGGTGCTTTAAACTCCCGAATGTCGATTTTCTGGTAACGGCCAATCAGAAGGCAGACGCATCCAGCTAGGAAAGCAAAACCGCCGGCAACAAGAGCAAGAAGTCCCCAGATAGGAGACGGGCCGTAGGGTGATGCCGAGGACAGAACTGCAAAGCCTATGGCCGTTGCGACAGGTCCGCCGAGAAAGAGCCAGACGCCTAAAATTCCAGTTCCGCTGAGCCTTTGGCTGGCCTTGATTTCGTATTGCACCTCCCTCAAGCCCTCCCCCAACAGAAACAAGCCGTGAACAAAATGTGCCAGATTCGCGCCACATTCGCCAGCGTTCACGTGCACGCTGGTGCACTTTTGTTCTCGGCCAACAAAAAACCGAGAGGAAGAAAACTGTGCAAAATCAGGAGGTTGACTGGTGCTGCCAGAGAGGATTGAACTCTCGACCTCTCCCTTACCAAGGGAGTGCTCTACCACTGAGCTACGGCAGCAACCGGATGCGGCGGACTTCTGCCACATCGTTTCGCCAAGTGCAAGGCTCTAAAACAGCCTGTGCAAAGACGTTGTTTCGAACATGCCCATGCCATATTCATGGAAGCTTATCCAGCCAGCAGGAACAGAGGCATGAAGGACAAGAAAGGAACCGCAACCAGCAGCGAAGAAGCGCGCAAGGCACGCTCGGCGGAAGCCTTGAGGGCCAATCTGCTCAAGCGCAAGGCCCAGACAAGAGCCCGACGCGCCGGAGAGGCGGATTCTCGGCCTCAGGGCATCGAAGCTTCCAGGCCCGCTTCGGAAAGCTGATCCGCCCGGCGTTGGCCCCATCAGGGCAATGTGCGTGATCGTCTGCTACTTTTGTTGCCAGTGCATTTTCTTGAATGACAGCCGTCTATGGTTTAGACGGACCGCTTTAAACGATTGAAGCGCGCCAGCGGCATCAGCCGTATCCGGCGCGGCACATCCCAGACCGGCATTCAGCCGGGGAGAGGCATCTTCATGGATCGCATCAGGATCGTCGGGGGCAACAGGCTCTCAGGCACCATTCCGATTTCGGGCGCCAAGAATGCCGCCCTGCCCCTGATGATCGCTTCGCTGCTGACGCGCGAAACGCTGACGCTGGAAAACGTGCCGCATCTGGCCGATGTGGAGCAGCTCATCCGCATCCTCGGCAATCACGGCGTCGATTATTCCGTCAACGGCCGCCGCCCGACGCAGACCGAAGGCTATTCGCGCACCATCAATTTCACCGCCGGCAGCATTGTCGACACCACCGCCCCCTATGAACTGGTGTCGAAGATGCGTGCTTCGTTCTGGGTCGTCGGCCCGCTGCTCGCACGCATGGGCGAGGCGCGGGTCTCGCTGCCCGGCGGCTGCGCCATCGGCACCCGGCCGGTCGACCTATTCATCGAAGGCCTGCAGGCGCTGGGCGCCGACATCGATGTCGAGAGCGGCTATGTGCTGGCCAAAGCGGCGAAGGGCCTGCGCGGCAATCGCTACCGCTTTCCGAAAGTGTCCGTCGGCGCCACCCATGTGCTGATGATGGCCGCAGCCCTTGCCCGCGGAGAAACCGTTCTGGAGAACGCCGCCCGCGAGCCCGAGGTGGTCAACCTTGCCGACTGCCTCAACGCCATGGGCGCGAAGATTTCCGGCGCAGGCACCGAGACCATTACGATCGAGGGCGTGGATGAGCTGCACGGCGCCAGCGTTCGCGTCATTCCCGACCGCATCGAGACCGGCACCTACGCCATGGCCGTGGCCATGACCGGCGGCGACGTTCTGCTGGAAGGCGCGCGGGCGGACCTTCTGGAAAGCGCGCTGGAGACGATTTCCCGCACCGGCGCGGAAATCACCGTCACCAATGAGGGCATCCGCGTCTACCGCAATGGCGCTGGCATCGAGCCGGTGGACATTACCACCGAGCCCTTCCCCGGCTTCCCGACCGACCTTCAGGCGCAGTTCATGGGCCTGATGACCATGGCCAAGGGCCGCTCGCACATCACCGAGACGATCTTCGAGAATCGCTTCATGCACGTGCAGGAACTGGCCCGCCTCGGCGCCCACATCACCCTGTCCGGCCAGACGGCGATCGTCGACGGCGTGGCAAAGCTGAAGGGCGCGCCGGTGATGGCGACCGACCTGCGCGCCTCGGTGTCGCTGGTCATCGCCGGTCTGGCCGCGGAAGGCGAAACCATCGTCAACCGGGTCTATCACCTCGACCGCGGCTTCGAGCGGCTGGAAGAGAAGCTGTCGGGCTGCGGCGCGACCATAGAGCGCATCAGCGGCTGATGCCCGGTTCCTGCGGCATCGCGGTTGCACAGACCGCCAAGACAGCCTAACAAAAGGGTTCAGGACAACCCTTCGCAGGTGCGAAACAGGCATGGACAGCCTCAAGCTGATCGCGCTCGACGAGCAGGATCTCAACGTCATTTCCGCCCATGTGCAGGACGCGGTGATGAAGGTGCGCGACCTGCAATATCTGCCCGGCACGCACCGTTTCGTGCTGGCGATGAGCCGTTTTGCCTGGGAAAAGAAATCCGGCTTCCTGCGCAAGCACAATGAGCGCCGGCAAAGCGTGCTGCATTTCGACCGCGTGCTCGGCGCAAAGGTGGCCGGGATCGCGCGCGACAAGCCCGACGACGTGCTTTCTTTGCTGGCTGTCAGCTTTGTGCCCACGGACCAGCCGGCCGGCATCATGGAACTCGTCTTCTCCGGCGGCGGTACCATCATGCTCGATGTCGAATGCGTGGAGGCAGGCCTTGCCGATATCGGCGGCGCCTGGCAGGCAACGTCGCGCCCCGCCCACAGGATCTGACACGCATGGCCCTTACCCTCAGACAATCGGATGCGGATTTCGAACAGCGATTTGTCGCCTTCCTGTCGACAAAACGCGAGGTTTCGGCCGATGTCGAGGCCGTGGTGCGCGACATCATCGCCCGCGTGCGCGCCGAGGGTGACGCGGCCCTCATCGACTACACGAAGCGCTTCGACAGGGCCGACCTTGAAACGCTCGGCATTGCGGTCTCGCGCGCCGACATCGAGGCCGCCTATGGGCAGGCCGATCCGGCCACCATCGAAGCGCTGAAGCTGGCCCGCGACCGCATCCGCTCGCATCACCAGCGCCAGATGCCGACGGACGACATCTATGTCGATCCCATCGGCGTCGAACTCGGCTCGCGCTGGACGGCAGTGGAATCGGTCGGCCTCTATGTGCCGGGCGGCACCGCGAGCTATCCAAGCTCGGTTCTGATGAACGCCGTTCCGGCGGCGGTGGCCGGCGTGGAACGCATCGTCATGGTGGTGCCGGCCTCCGGCGGCGTTATCAACCCGCTGGTGCTGGTGGCGGCCGATCTCGCCGGCATTTCCGAAATTTACCGCATCGGCGGCGCGCAGGCTGTCGCGGCGCTTGCCTACGGCACAGAGACGATCAGACCCGTGGTCAAGATCGTCGGGCCGGGCAACGCCTATGTCGCGGCCGCGAAGCGGCATGTGTTCGGCACGGTCGGCATCGACATGATCGCCGGACCTTCCGAGGTTCTGGTGGTGGCAGACAGCTCCAACGATCCCGACTGGATCGCCGCCGACCTTCTGGCGCAGGCCGAGCACGACGCTTCGGCCCAGTCGATCCTGATGACTGACGATGCCGAATTCGGCAAAGCCGTGGAGGAAGCCGTCGAGCGCCAGCTGCGCAACCTTTCGCGCGGCGAAACCGCAGCGCAGAGCTGGCGCGATTTCGGCTGCGTCATCCTCGTGGATGGTTTCGATACGGCGATCCCGCTCATCGACCGGATCGCGGCCGAACATCTGGAACTGGCGGTGGACGATGCTGACGCTCTGCTTGGCCGCATCCGCAACGCCGGTTCGGTGTTCATCGGCCGCCATACGCCGGAGGTGATCGGCGACTATGTCGGCGGCTGCAACCATGTGCTGCCCACCGCGCGCTCGGCCCGCTTTTCGTCGGGGCTTTCCACGCTCGATTTCGTCAAGCGCACCTCGACCCTCAGGCTCGGTCCTGAACAGTTGCGCGCGCTGGGGCCTGCCGCCATCGCGCTGGCCACGGCGGAAGGGCTGGATGCGCATGCCCGCTCCGTCGCCATACGCCTGAACATGTAGCGCCAATGTCGGACTTCGATCACCAGCGTGACCGGCTTATCGACGTCGAACTTGACGAAACGATCGGCCGTTCCACGCCGGATGTCGAGCATGAGCGCGCCGTGGCGATCTTCGATCTGATCGAGGAAAACAATTTCCGTCCGGTCAACGACGAAAAGCCTGGCCCCTACAAGCTGAAGCTGTCGCTGGTCGATGCGCGGCTGGTCTTTGCCATCACCCGGGAGGACGGCTCGGACGTCGTCACCCATATCCTGTCGCTCACGCCTTTCCGGCGGATCGTCAAGGATTACTACATGATCTGCGAAAGCTATTACGATGCCATCCGCTCGGCCTCGCCAAGCCATATCGAGGCCATCGACATGGGCCGGCGCGGACTGCACAATGAGGGTTCGCAAACGCTGAAAGACCGGCTGGCCGGCAAGATCGACATTGATTTCGATACGGCGCGGCGGCTGTTTACGCTGGTTTGCGTGCTGCACTGGCGAGGCTGACCTGAACGGCGAACCCTCCAAACCGCGCTCGATTCTTTTCATGTGCGGAATGAACGCCGTGCGCTCTCCCATGGCCGAGCTTCTGGCGCGCAGGGTGCTGCCGGCCGATATCTTCATCGCCTCGGCCGGCGTCCATGCCGGCGAACGCGATCCCTTCGTCGATGCTATTCTTGAAGAAGAGGGACTGTCGCTGGGCGACCGCGAGCCACGCGCGGTGGACGACATAGAGGACGCCTATTTCGACCTGATCATCACCCTTTCACCGCAGGCTCACCATACGGCGATGGAATTCACCCGCACCATGGCGGTGGAAGTAGAGTATTGGCCGACCTTCGACCCGACCTCGATTACCGGCACCCGCGAGCAGCGTCTGGCTGCCTATCGCGAGGTTCGGGAACACCTGAAGGAGCGCGTTGCGACGCGCTTTCTAAAAACGGACCAGCCATGAGAGCCTGAGACGGATCGGGGGCCGCAGCGTTGTCGATGGCAGCGAGATCGCGGGGCCCCTGTCTGCGGTCTGCGGAAATTGCCCGAATTCAGGCCGCCGGCTTTTTTGCCGCCTGCCGGAAAGTGAGCCAGAAGCCGACGCGGACCAGAAGAACCTGAATGACAAGGATGGCCGCGAACACTCCGGCTATCACGGCGATGCCAGCCTGACTGAACTCGTTCCACATCTGCTGGTCGCCGGAAAGGCCGAAGACGGCAAAGCCGGCCGAAAGGACGGCCGAAACGATGCCGCATAGCAGCGCGACGTTCCATGTGTGGCCACCGGCAGGCACCACCTTCTCACGGGAAAACCAGTACTGGCCGGCCACGCCAGCTGCCGCCACGACGACGAGGAACCCCATGGCCGGGTTGTCGAAAGGCACGAAGATCACAAGAATATTCAGAAGAATGGCGAGGACCAGGAACGCAGCCGCAAAGATACCGACGATTGCAGGCGACGACACAGGGCGACTGTCTGCAGAATTCATTGAAACCTTCCCTCGGCACTCAAGTTGATCGTGCGCCGCACTCATTCACAAAACCATGATTGCTGGCAATATGGAAAATGCCGGCCAGATCGCATCCTCCTCAGGAAACGAAAACCGCCCGCAACACATGTTGCGGGCGGTTTTCGGTTGCCAGTTGGCAGCTTCTTACTGGCCGCTGGTGCTTTCGGCAGGCGTGCCTGCGGGCGCCGTGCTGCCTGCCCCCGAATTGTTGGCGTCGGAACCTTCACCAACAACGGTCTCGACAGCTGCATTGCCGGCCGGCGCCTGAACGTCTTCCTTGTGCTCGACACCCACCATCACGAACCGGATGATGAACAGAATGGCGACAAGCCAGGTGGCCGGGTGCACATCCCTGAAACGGCCGCTCAGCGTCTTCAGGGCAGCATAGCTGATGAAGCCGAAGGCAAGACCGTTGGCGATCGAATAGGTGAACGGCATCATCAGCGCGGTCAGCGCCGCCGGTGCCGCCTCGGTGATTTCGGTCCACTCCACCTCGACCAGTTCGCGCATCATCAGGCAGGCGACGTAGAGCAGCGCCGGTGCCGTTGCGTAGACCGGAACCGAGCCAGCCAGCGGCGCGAAGAACAGGGCCGCGAGGAACAGGATCGCAACCACCAGAGCCGTGAGGCCCGTGCGTCCGCCAGCCTGAACGCCGGAGGCGCTTTCGACATAGGCGGTGGTGCTGGAGGTGCCGAGCATCGAACCGGCAACGATGGCCGTGCTGTCGGCCAGAAGCGCCTTGCCGAGACGGTTGGGCTTGCCTTCCGGCATCAGGCCCGCGCGCTTGGCAACGCCGATCAGCGTGCCGGTGGCGTCGAAGATCTCCACCAGCACCAGAACGAGGATGACGTAGAGCACGCCGGCATGAAGCACACCCATGATGTCGAGCTGCATGAAGGTCGGCGCGATGGACGGGGGCATGGACACCACGCCTCCGAACTGGCTGACACCGAGAGCCATCGACGCAATGGTGATGACCAGAATGCCGATCAGGATCGCACCGCGAATTTTCAGCGCATCGAGAGCGGCAATTATGAAGAAGCCGGCGATCGCCAGAAGCGGACCGGTCTGCGTCACGTCACCCAGGCTGACCAGCGTGGCCGGATTGGCGACCACGATACCGGAGCTCGTCAGCGCGATGATGGCGAGGAAAAGACCGATACCGGCGGCAACCGCGCTGCGCATCGACCTCGGAATTCCCTCGACAATCCACCTGCGCACGCCGGTGACTGTCAGGATCAGGAAGATGATGCCCGAAATGAAGACGGCACCGAGCGCCTGCTGCCAGGTGAAGCCCAGAGCCCCAACCACGGTGAATGCGAAGAACGCATTCAGGCCCATGCCGGGCGCCATGCCGATCGGCCAGCGTGGCACCAGCGCCATGATCGCCGAACCGATTGCCGCAGCCAGACAGGTGGCCACGAAAACGGCATCCTTGTCCATGCCGGTCGTCGACAGGATCGCCGGGTTCACAAAGATGATGTACGACATCGTCAGGAAGGTGGTGACACCGGCAATCACTTCGGTGCGAACCGAGGACCCCTCTTCCTTTATTCTGAAATATGATTCGAGCACTTACGATCCCCTTCTCCTGATAGCGCAGAGGCCGCGGATGAAGAGGTTGCGTTCGGGTCGCTGACCGGGCCGGACCCCTCCTGCCCGCATAAGAAACCACGACCCCGCTCACCCTGATCCAGCCTGCCTCAAGCTGAAGATACATTTTCGGCCCGTTGATTTAGCCGCGCAAGTGACAAGTGAAAGAAATCGCGGAAAAGCCATTTATCTTGTGTATATTGCCTGCGCGGGACAATGACGCGCACCGGCAGGCCGCTTCCGCGGATGCAGGGTCAGAGATTTTACAGCCTGCGGCCATGTGCTGGCCGGGGTTTTGAAACCTGTGCCGATTAGCGTGTTCACAAACCCGCCTTTATCATATAGGTTCCGCGCAAAATCCGGGCACTGGTCCCGGATCATCACCCGAGAAAAGGTATCGAATGCCGAAGGAAGAAGTCCTTGAGTTTCCGGGCGTGGTGACGGAGTTGCTTCCGAACGCCATGTTCCGGGTCAAGCTTGAAAACGAGCACGAAATCATTGCCCACACGGCTGGCCGCATGCGCAAGAACCGCATCCGCGTGCTGACCGGCGACAAGGTTCTGGTCGAAATGACACCCTACGACCTGACCAAGGGCCGTATCACCTACCGTTTCAAGTAAACACCGTCCGGGCAGGCAGGCATGGCTGGAAGCAAATCGCAGACGCTTGTGCTTGCCTCTGCTTCGCCGCGCAGGATTCAGCTCCTGCAGCAGGCGGGCATCGAGCCTGACCGCATTCTGCCAGCCGACATAGACGAGACGCCGCAGCGCGCCGAGCATCCCCGGTCGCTGGCAAAGCGGCTGTCGAAGCAGAAGGCGGAAAAAGCGCTTGCCGACCTGAAGGCAGAGCCGGCTGCCGAACCCGCCTTCGTGCTGGCGGCGGATACGGTCGTGGCCGTCGGCCGCCGCATATTGCCGAAGGCCGAGACGATCGACGACGCCGTCTATTGCCTGCAACTGCTGTCCGGCCGTTCGCACCGCGTCTATTCCGGCATCTGCCTCGCCACGCCATCGGGCAAGATCCGCCAGCGTCTCGTCGAGACGCGGGTGCGCTTCCGGCGGCTGCCGCGCGAGGACATCGAGCGCTATGTGGCCTCGGGCGAATGGCGCGGCAAGGCCGGCGCCTACGCCATACAGGGGCTTGCCGGCTCCTTCGTGGTCAAGCTGATCGGCTCCTACACCAGCGTGGTGGGGCTGCCATTGTATGAAACCGCGGCGCTGCTTGCCGGCGAAGGCTTCGACACACGCGCCGGCTGGCCGGCCACAGGTGTCTCATGAGCGGCGACAACACCGCGCAGGTGATGCCTCTGCGGCCGAAGCGGCCATGCCCCGAATGCGGGCGACCTTCGGCGCGTGAGACTTATCCCTTCTGCTCCAAGCGCTGCAAGGATGTCGACCTGAACCGCTGGCTCAAGGGCGCCTACGTCATACCTGTCCGTGACGACGAGGACGAGGCGGACGACGTGCCGTCGGCTACGGATCGGGAATAGCGGTTCCGGACATTCAGTCTTCTGCTTGCCCATATGGCTGCAATGGCCTGAAATGGAAGCAGACGCCTGCCGTCACAGAACTATCATTCGCGCCCTCTTCCCTTCCGTGTGCCGAACCGGCATACTTGGCCGGTATTCTTAAATTTGGTGATTGATGACGCCCGTAAAGAAGGACGTTCGTTCAAAACGTTCCCGCAGCCCTGCCTTCGTGAATAACCTGCGCGGGGTGAAAAGCTGGAAGGATGCCAGTGCCTGGCTCGAATACCGCGGCATTGAAGACATAGAGTGCATCACGCCGGATCAGGCCGGTGTCGCGCGCGGCAAGATGATGCCGTCCAGCAAATTCACGTCCAATACGTCGCTGGCCCTGCCGTCGGCCGTGTTCATGGCAACCATTTCGGGCGGTTATCCGGAAGATGGCAATGGCTTCGTCTATCCGGAGGATGACGGCGACCTCAAGATGGTGCCGGACCTCTCGACCCTGACCGTGGTGCCATGGGAAGACGACCCGACCGCAGCCGTCATCTGCGATCTGGTGCATCAGGACGGGCGCACGGTGGAGTTCACGCCGCGCAACGTGCTCAAGAACGTTGTCGCCGCCTATGACAAGCTCGGTCTCAAGCCCGTCGTCGCCCCGGAAATCGAATTCTATCTGGTCCACAAGAACCCCGATCCCGACTATCCGCTGACCCCTCCGGTCGGCCGCTCGGGGCGGGCCATCGGCGGCGGCGCCGGCTACTCGATCGCCGGCGTCAACGAGTTCGACGAGCTGATCGACGACATCTACCATTTCTCCGAAAGTCAGGGCCTTGAGATCGACACGCTGATCCATGAGGAGGGCGCCGGCCAGCTGGAGATCAACCTGCGCCACGGCGACCCGATCGAACTGGCCGATCAGGTGTTCATGTTCAAGCGCACCATCCGCGAGGCCGCGCTGAAGCACAACATCTACGCCACCTTCATGGCCAAGCCCATTCAGGGCCAGCCGGGGTCGGCCATGCATATCCACCAGTCGATCATCGACAAGAAGACCGGCGCCAACATCTTCACTGCCAGCGATGGTTCGGAGACCGATCAGTTCTTCCACTTCATCGGCGGCATGCAAAAACATGTGCCGAACGCGCTGGTGATGCTGGCGCCATATGTGAACTCCTATCGCCGGCTCACGCAGGCTGCCTCCGCCCCCGTCAACAACAAATGGGGCTACGACAATCGCACCACGGCCTTCCGCGTTCCGCGCTCCGACCCCGCCGCCAGACGCGTGGAGAACCGCATCCCTTCCTCGGATGCCAATCCCTATCTGGCGCTCGCTGCCTCGCTCGCCTGCGGGCTTATCGGGCTGAAGAACCGTCTCGAGTCCGAAGCGCCCGTCGTCACAACGGCCAATGAGGACGAGATCGATCTG
>Ga0265293_10007486_pt1 | contig 16769 bp, 14 predicted proteins | sample Munlanlewell138R_FD_192505 | JGI IMG/M metagenome (GOLD analysis project Ga0265293, IMG submission 192505) | Leachate microbial communities from a municipal landfill in Southern Ontario, Canada - Leachate well 138R | ecosystem: Engineered > Solid waste > Landfill > Unclassified | place: Canada...
CTCACCACTTCACTATCTCACTATCTCACCACTTCACTATCTCACTATCTCACCACTTCACTATCTCACTATCTCACCACTTCACTATCTCACTATCTCACCACTTCACTATCTCACTATCTCACCATTTCACTATCTCACTATCTCACTATCTCACCACTTCGCTCAACTTCTTTGTTTCTCAATTTTTACTTCTATAAATAAGAATTAATCCTAATACTATAAAAATAATATTAGGAAGCCAAGCACCGGCTAGCGGAGTTATTTTACCACTAGAACCAAGAACTTTACCTAAACTCATAAAAATATAATATAAAAAAATCACAAGTATAGAAAGACCCATACCTATAGATTTACCAGATTTAACCGGAGAAAGGGCCAGTGGAGCTCCAATAAGCACAAATACAAGAGAAGCAAATGGTAAAGCTGTTTTTTGATAAAGATCAAATTCAATTTTTTTAGTATCTATTTTAGCTCTTTTTAATTCATCGATTTTTTGCTTTAAATCAAAAAAACTCTCTTGTTTACTTGTTGATCCTGATGTATTTATTTCTTTTTCAACAAAAAGCGGAGTATCCATAGTCTCATAATCAATTCTTCTAAAATTTTGACCTTCATTACCAAAATTATAAATACTACCATTTTCAAAAAACCATTTTTTCCCTTTAATATAAGCTTTTTCTGCTAAAATAAGAACTGGGAATTTGTTTTTTACTTCAAATAATATATTTCTTTTATAAATGTTTTTATCTATATTGGTAGAAAAAAAAACATTTTTACCTTCAATAACATTAAATTCACCACTTTTTATATCTGGCATTGGTTTTTGAGAAAGAATTCTTGAATATACATTTTGAACTTTTTTATTCGTAACAGGAACAACCATTTCATTAACAAAAAAAGAAAATCCTGATAATAAAATACCAATAACAAAAAATGGAATAACAATTCTATAAAAAGAAATTCCACAACCTTTCATAACAATTATTTCACTATTACCTGAAAGATTATTTATTACCATAAGTGTAGAAAAAAGAACTGACATTGGGATTACAATAATCAAAAGTGCTGGTATATTGTATATAAAGAGTTTCACAACATTTAATAAAGAAGCATCTCTTGTCATAAAAAGATTCATAAGTCCCATCATTATATCTACAATAAATATTGTAAGATAAATAAAAAGACCAAAAAAAAACGGACTTTTAAACTCATTTAAAATATATTTATCGATTATTTTTATCATAATCTGGAGATCTCAAGCTCCGCATCTTTAGCTCTCGCAGTTTTAGGAAACATTTCAATAACTCTCAAAAAAAAGTGTCTTGCTTTTTCTTTTTTTCCTATTTTTTTATAACAAAGACCCAGGTTAAACATAGCAGAATCTTCCAGATAATTTTTTTGTCCTGATTCAATAACTTTTTGAAAATATTCAATTGCAGTATTATAATCCTTAAGTTCAAAAAGGTATATATTACCAATTGTATAAAAAGAAGCAGAAACTTCCATTTCATCTTTGGATTTTTCAGATATACTAATGTATTTTTTTAGCTTTCTATTAGATTTTAATTTATTAATCCTCAAACGAAGATTTTTTATTCTAAAAACAAGATATATTATTATAGCGATAATAAAAAAATATTTAACATTATTTTTTTTCATTTTTAACCTCTCAAAGGCATTACAATATATACAAAATCAGTATTATCCTGTTCTCTCACAACAGAAGGTCTAGTAGGACCATTAAGATCAATAAGAATATTTTTAGTTTCGCATATCTCAGCAACCTGATAAAAATAATCAATATTAAAATTAATATCAGCATTATCTCCCTGACTATCAACTTTTAATGATGTTGAAAACTGACCTTGTTCTTCAGCATCAGCTTCTAAAATAAGCTGTTTATCCTCTAATCTAAATCTTACTGATTTTATAGAAGAAGCGTTTGCAATAGGTCTAGCCATCTTTAATGTTTGTTTAAATATATCTGTTGAAATATTTATAGAACTTATAGCACCAGAAGGAATAATGCTTAAATAATCTGGAAATTCTTCTTCAAGAAGTCTTGAATAATATATTATTTTACCAAAATCAAATATTATCTGATTTTTCTTTTCTGTAAGAACTATTTTAACACTATTATGTTTATCGCATAAAGTTTTTACTTCTTTTAAAGTTTCAAACGGAACTGTAAAACTAAATTCACTTTTACAATCTATGTTTTGTTTGATATAAGCAAGTCTTCTTACATCTGTTCCAGCAATATGTAACATATTTTGCATAATTTTAAAATTCAAACCAGAAAGATGAATTCTATTTGTTTTATCTGTAGAAACAGCAAATATTGTTTTTTTAATCATTTTTGAAAGAATTTCTGTAGATATTTCAAAACTCATTGTTTCATTATATTCAGGAGGTTTCGGATAATCTGATGCATTTGCAAATACAAATTTGAATTTTGTATCTGTTGTTTTTACAACCATAAAATCATTTTTCAGCTCAAATTCAAGAATATAATCATTAGGAATATTTGAAATTGTTTCATTTAAAAACTTAAAAGGAAGGACTATTTCGCCATTACTTATAATATCAGCATCAAAATCTATTTTAATTGTATTTTCAGAATCAGTACCAATTACTTTCAAACCACTTTCATTAGCGCTTAAATAAAAATTCTGCATCATTGGAGTTGATGCGGTTACAGGAATTATACCCTTTACATATCCTAATACTTCATGAAACGATGATTTAGTTATGTTAAACTTCAAAATTTCCTCCTTATAAGAGCTTTTTCAAAACTTTCAATTTGCCTTCAACTGTAAAAAGATAAATATTTTCATTTAGAAAATCAAATGCTAGACAACCATCAATATTAAAAGAATTCTTTTCAATTATCAAGTTTCCATCCTTAAATCTCCCTTTAAATAAAGAGTCGATTGTCAATATATAAATATCATTATTATTAAATCTTATATCAATAAAACCAGTTTTTTTGTGTTTTAATTTAACAGAAACAGCAAAATTATCAAATCTATCATTTAAATATATTTGAATATCTATATTACCACTTTTTTCTTCGCATATTATAATATCCTGAAATGAATCCTGATTTATATCATGAAAATAGATTTTTTTGTATAATAATTCTTCATCTATAACAAGATGTTTTTTATCATATCCAGGAAAAAGCCATTTAAAATAATGCAATTTTTCAGAATCAGACCTATATATAAACATTGAAGATTCAAGTATTTTCCCACATAAAACAAAGTTTTTAGATTTCATATTTATTTTGTATAGAGTTGAAATACCATGAATATTTTCATCTTTAAAACTTAGTCTTACCCTATTATCTTCTATTATATAATTAAAAATATCATTTTTTGAAATAATAAATATTTCTTTTTGCTTATCATTATCTGAATCAAGAATATCTATAAAATCTATTCTATCAAATTTATCAGATTCAAATAAAACACTTAATTTATCTTCATTAATAGAAAAAACTTTAAAGTAATTTGAATTTGCAGATACTAAAATGTTATCAGAATAGAATTTAACAAAATGACCATAAAAATCAAATTCAAATTCTTTATAAACATAAAAAGGAGGTTTACTTACCAATGTATCAAGATAAATATTTGAACTTTTAATATAATCATCAATAATTTTATATTTTTCAGCTTTATAAAAATTTGTGAAGAATTTATTATACTCTTCAACCATATCGTTTTTTTCTAAAAATATCTTATCTGTATAATTTAAAGCTTGTGCTGATAAAAAAATATTTATCAGCACAAGTATAAAAAAAATTACTTTCATAATCTAAAGCCGTAAGGTAATAGATCTTTTATATAAACCTTTTTAACAACTCCCTTTAAATTTGACATTATCACTTCAATATCATCACCAAACTCAAATATAACCTGTCTGCATGAACCACATGGGCTTGCAATGCCATCTGTATCAGCAACAACAGCTACTTTTTTAATATTTTTATCGCTTTCTGATACTGCTTTAAAAATAGCTATTCTTTCGGCACAAACTGTGCACCCATAAGCTGAATTTTCAACATTAGTACCTGAATACATACCTGAATCTTGAGTATAAACCGCAGCACCAACTTTGAATTCTGAATAAGGTGAATAAGAATTTTTCCTTGCAGTTTTTGCAAGTTCTATAAGTTCTTTATCAATACTATCTAATTCAAGTTCTTTCATTTTATCTTACCTTTCCTTTATTCCATATAGTTATAATTGGACTTGCTATAAATATTGAAGAATATGTACCAACTAAAACTCCTATTAGTAAAGCTAAAGCAAAATTCCTTAATATCTCCCCACCAAAGAAAAACAAAGTAAGTACTGGTATAAGAGTAGTAAGGGAAGTATGAATAGTTCTTGAAAGAGACTGATTTATACTAGTATTAACCATTTCATCAAAATCACTGTTTTTAAACTTCTTGGTGTTTTCTCTAATTCTATCGCATACAACAATAGTATCATTTAGTGAATAACCAAGCAGAGTAAGTAAGGCTGCAATCATAGTATTATTTATCTCTTTAGCTAAAATCGAGAATATACCAATTGTTATTATTGAATCATGTATTAGAGCAATAATAGCAGCTGCTGCAAATTTAAAATCAAATCTAGCAGAAATATAAATAAGAATTGCAATAATAGACCATAAAACAGCTTTTGTTGCATTTTCTTTAAGCTCTCTACCAACTGTAGGTCCAATATCAGTTTCTCTCTTAATTCCATCTTCTGTTAAATTTCCAACTTCTCTTCTTAAAATATCTCTAAATTCTTTTTTTCTTTCTGTATCAAGAAAAGTAGTTGTAATAATAATTTCGTTTTTACCATCTGTAACTCTCTGAATACTACCATCTATACCAGATTTTTCCAAAACCTCATTAATTTTTTCATTTTCAAATTCATTTTCAAATTGATAATGAAGCAAAGTACCACCAGTAAAATCTATACCATAATTAAGTCCTTTAGTAATAAAAGAATAAAGACTCACTATTATAAGAAGTGCAGATATAGCAAAACTTATATTTTTCCTTTTAATAAATTGAATATCACTCATTTCTCCTCCTTATATACTTAACTTTTTAATGTTAAATGCACTAGTTACAACAGAGAAGATTGTTCGAACAGCAAACACTGCTGTAAAAATATTTATTGCAGTACCTAACATAAGAGTGACAGCAAAACCTTTAACAGCACCTGTACCAAAATTATAAAGAATAATTGCAGTAATTATTGTTGTTACATTTGAGTCAAGTATGGTACTGAAAGCTTTATCAAAACCACCTTCTATAGCTGCTCCCACTGTTTTGCCAACTCTAAGTTCTTCTTTTATTCTCTCAAATATTATTACATTCGCATCAACCGACATACCTATTGTAAGAATAATACCTGCAATACCTGGTAATGTAAGCGTAGCTTTAAGTAAAGCCATACCAGCAAGAAGTAAAATAACATTCATTATCAAAGAAAAGTCAGCTATAAACCCACATAATCTATACATGAAAATCATATAAATAAGTACTAGTAATGCACCGATTCCTGCTGCATAAACACCTTTTGTAATTGATTCTTTACCAAGTGAAGGTCCAACAGAAATTTCACTAACTCTTTTTAGAGGAACTGGAAGTGCACCAGATTTAAGAATCATAGAAAGCTTTCTTGCTTCCTGTTCGCTAAAACTACCACTTATCATAGCCTGTCCATTAGGAATTACATCCTGTATAACTGGAGCAGACATAACTCTATCATCAAGTATAATAGCAAGTCTTCTGCCAATATTATTTTGAGTAATCTGAGCAAATTTTTTAGCACCACTATCTTTAAACGCTATGCTAACATAAGGTTTACCAAATTCATCATATCCAATTCTTGCATCAGCAAGAGAATCACCTTTCATCTGAGTAATTCTTTCTACCATATAAAAAGGAGTTCTTCCGGTAATCTCATTAAGCTGTCCAGCAAAGACTTTATAATCAGAACCTGGATTTCCAAGTTTTGTCTTTTCTGAAACAGATTCTACAGAACCGTTTTCTTCTCTTAGAAGTTTAAATTCTAAAACAGCTGTCGAACCTATATCTTCAGCAAGTTCTTGTGAATTTTTACCAGGTAACTGAACATTTATTCTTGTTTTGCCAGAAATAGTTATTGTAGGTTCAGTCACTCCAAACATATCAATTCTATTTCTTAAAACAATAAGAGCTTGATTAAGAGAATCTGCATTGCCTTCTCTAATCTTATTTTCTCTAACTTTCATAAGAAGACCTTCTTTAATATTACCTTTATCCTTATAAAGAATGTCATCCTGTATAACAAGAGCTTCAATTTCTTCAAGTTTTTCTTTTTCAAGAGTATCAAAAACACTTACACTTAATGTATTGTTTTTAAGATCTGTTGTAACTGAATAATCTACAACTCCGTGAGTTGAAAGAATTTCTTTGATTTTGGAAGCTTTCATATCAATTGTATCATCTACCAATTTTTCTGAATCGACTTCAAAAACCAAATCCAAACCACCTTTCAGATCAAGACCTAAATTAATCTTTTCTGAAAGAGGATAAAGAGTATAAATTGCAAATCCAACTATGACCAGTATTATGATCAGATAAAATCTAATATTCTGCTTCATTACCTCCCCCTTCTTTTTTTATACTTTTAAGAACCTCATTAGCAGATAAAGGTTCAATTTAAACCTGAATTATATATACTTTTTTAATAATATTCAAGGTTTTTATTTAAGTTCTCTATATTTTTTATATACATCGTCAATAAATTCAAAATCATTCCAATAATCCATTATAATCTTTAATTCTCGAGATGCCCTAAAAAACATTCTTTTTCTAATAAAAATATCCGCAATATAATATCTTGTATAAGGAAAATCAGCATTTAAAAAAAGTGATTTTTCAAGATATTGAATAGCTTCAGACAATTTATAATTATAAAGATACATATAACCTTTCATATAATTGTATAACCAATCATTTTCAGCCATTCCTGTAGATTGTGCAGCAGAAAGATATTTTTCACAAAGTCCATAATTATTTATTTTCATATAAAGATAAGCAGTATAAACATAATATCTATAATCTGGCGATTTACCAGAAACAACATCCATTAAAAGTTTTTCAGTATCAACATATTTTTTTAATTCAATATTTATTCTAATTTTCCTTAACTCATATTCTTTCATATTTTCAGCATTAAATCTTTCAATATTGTTCTCAAGCAATTCATACGCAGCTTTAAAATTAAAATCCTCCATAAGTAAATCAGCATACCAGAGAACATATTCATGATTATCTCTATCTTCAAACATTATCTTTTTAAAAAAAACTTCAAGTTCTTTCTTTTTATTAACAGCTTTCAAAACTCTAACCATACTTTTATTAAGGAAAAAACCCTTTCCAAATCTATTTTCTGTAATATTAATATAATATTCAGCTTCCTCAAATTTTGAATTTCTAATAAGATTTTCAATTATACTTACATAAATATTAAATGAATCCGGTGAATACTTCATAGCGTTTGTAAGCATTTGATAACTCGTATTATGATTGCCAAGCTCAAGTTCTATTCCAGCAAATTCAAGAAATAATTCAGAATTTTTCTTTATACTAAAAGCATGCGATAGATATTCAAGAGCTTTATAAAAATCACCATTATGCCTTCTTATTTTGGCAAGAAAAAGATTTATCTCAAAATTATTAGGTTCTTCCTGATAAAGTATTTTTAAAATTTTATCAGATTCATCAATATTTCCACTATAAAAAATCTTCTTTGCTCTTGTTAATTGAGTGTTGAAATCATCAAGTTTTTCGTCTTTATACTGAACAAATTTATTTATAACACCTTCTTTATTAAAAAAATAAATAAAATCTCTTATATCATCTTCATACCATTCTATATCATAAAACTCCGAAAAATCCTTTCCCTTAGCTTTTATACCCAAAAAATTACCTTTTTTTTCTCCATTAAAATAAAAAAGTCCGTTTTCTGACAATGAAAAAATATTATTTCTTTTATAAAAATACTTTCCTTTTGAAATATTAATATTTACTTTATTCATAGAATTTTCAAAAAAAACAAATATAGAACCGTTTTCGGATATAAAATAATCTTTTCCATCTATATTAGCAGAAAATACTATATCTATATTTTCACTTAATTTAGCAAGTAAAATTCCATTATATCTATAAAGCCCATTAAGCGTTGATATCATAACATAATCATCGTGTAACCATATATTTTTTATAGTATTAATACTATCATTTTCAATTTTACTCAAGTTAGCAGAATTTTCCATGAAAAATAAACCTTGATGATTATAAAAAATAACCTTTTCTTTATACTTGAGAAGTTTAACAGCATATATATCTGTCATTTTAACGAATTCATTGCCTGAAAAAGAATAAATTCCTTCTGTTTTAGATACAATAAATCTATCATTAAATATTATTGAATCAATTGCAATATCTTCTGAAATCTTAATAAAACTAGAATTACTCAGATTAAATATTCCTTTATCAGTAAGCATTATAATATCATCAGGATCTTTTACAATTATTTTAGTATAATAAAGACTATCCTTGAATTTAATACTTTCCCAATCATAACTGTATGTATTTTCAGAAATTAGTATCGAAAGTAATACCAGTATGATTATAACTGTACTCTTTGCCACCTTCATCTTCAGGAACCTCTTTTCTTTTAACAAAAATTTTAAGATATGACTTTGTATTTATATTTTTATTATAACTTATTTCATCTTCCATTCTCTTTCTTAATATACCTTTTTTTTCTTCTCTTATCTTAAATGAATAAACAATATTAGTCTTGTTATTTAAATTATATTTTACCTCTTCACCAAATATTTTCAAATCACTATCCAAAGCATTGAAATAATGTTTATCTCCAATTTCATAGCTCAAAGAATATTCAAGCATAGTACCACTTTTTTTTAACATAATAGCAGGACCAATCTGTTTGAAATCAGCTAATATATTTCTGGAATCATGTTTTTTTTGATAATCCAATGATACAATAAAACTTGTATTTTTATTTATTGTCCTATTTATTTCAAATTTAATTTTTCTATCAAAATACTCTGATTTTTCAATAAAGTTTTCATTTTTTATATCTGTACCTCTGAATCTATAACTATATTGAGAATAAGGATTTGCAGAAAAATCTAAATTATACATATCATTTGTATTTTCAATTATAGAACTTAATCTATTAATTTTATCCCTTCTATTATAGTAAATATTCATATCAAATATATCACCTGATTTATCAATACGATAATTATACAGTCTATTCTCAATATTTATTTCTGTACTATCTTTTATTTCAAGCAAAACAGTAGAATTATATCTTCCTCCAATTGAAAAATCCTCATTTAAATTCCATGTAAGATTAAGATCTCCAACATTAGAATTATTATTTTGTTCCTTTCTTGTTTTAAAAGATATATATGTATTAAGCTTTTCTTTAAAAAACTGAAAATTAATATCTTGATTTTTTATATCTTTGCCTAAATCTACAACATTCTCTATAAAATAACTAACTTTTCCTTCATCAATTGAATAATCAAATCCTATACCATTTTTAGTAACATCTTTAACAAATATATTAGTTAAAATATCTTTATATTCTTCTTCAAAAAAAGTACCTCTTAAAAGAATATTTTTACTCAAATTTTCAGAAACAGTTATGTTTTTTTTAGTTAAATTATACTTTGCACTAGGATTTTCCTTGTTTTCTTCAATAAGACTACCTCTTAAATTAAGATTTTTAGGAAATGAAAAAACAATACTTTCTCTTTTATTATTAAACGATGTTACACTTGTTTTATCAATATTTAGAAACGGATCATTATAAATTATTGAATCAAAATCAGATTTTTCAACAGATAATGTAAAATCTTTTTTTTTCATGCTGTACATAGACATAGTTTCATCAATATGAACATCACTTTCTTTTTTACCAATTATCTCAAATCCGGGATCTCTTTTTATATCTTTGAAAGCAAAAAAATCATTTTTTTTTGTTAATTTCATTTCATATTTTTGCCATTCTGTTTTAATAGGACGATCAATAACTGTATTATTTGAAAGAGTATTATTATCAAGCTTACTAAATGCTTTTTCAAAATTCATATCAATGTTTTTTTTATTTAATCTAGAAAAAAACGAATAATTTTCATGACTCATTGGTTTTAAAGACGAATCTTCATCATCAAGAAGATTTCTTTTAGAATCTTTATCTGCAAAATAATTAATACCCGCAGTCACATTATATTTTTTAAATTTATATAAAAACCCAGCACCATATATATATCGTTTAAAAGCTTCCTCATCTTCCTCATACTGATAATTAATAAATATATTAGAACTAGATTCAATAGGAAGAACTATATTTTCAAAATAAATAGTTCCATCCTCATAATCTAATTCATAATCAGTTCCTCTTACAAGTTTTTTTGAATCTAAAAACACAGTTTCACTACCATTTATAATAGGATAATAATATAATCTATATTCTTGCTGATTACCTTTACCAGTGAATATTTCAGAATTAACCTTACCCTGACTTTTAGCATAAAGAAGATAAATTGTATTTTTATTATCTTTAATCTCAATTCCTTCTGTTTTTTTATTATAGTAAATCATATCTGAAAAATTAAACGATGTCTTAATATTACCAACACTTCCATCAAAATTATCACCTTTTAAAAACAAAGTAATTTCACGATTATCATTTTGAACTTTAGTATCATCAAAAGTAGCATTTATAGCAATACCAGGCGAAATATCCCCATTTATCCTAAGTTTAAGACTCTGATCTATAAAAGTACCAGTTTTAAGATCAGGATTTTCCGAAAAAAACCTTGTAAAATCACCTTTCATATTAATATTATTGTAATTAAAATTTTTATTTCCAAAAATCATAAGATCTTCTGCATTAATTACTAATACAGAAAAAAATAAAAATATAAAATAAATAATACACTTTTTCATTTTTTAGCCCTAGGATGATATTTCATATAAGAATTTTTAAGTTTTTTCCTCGATACTTGTGTATATATTTGTGTAGTTGCAATATTACTATGACCCAAAAGTTCCTGAACAATTCTAAGATCAGCATCATTATCTATAAGATGAGTAGCAAATGTATGTCTTAAAGTATGAGGTGAAATATCTTTTCTAATACCAGCTTTCTTTGCTATTTTTTTTATATTTTTAAAAAAACCAACTCTACTAATATTATTTCCAAATCTATTTACAAATACAAACCAATGATTTTTGCCTTTTAACAGCAAAGGTCTTACATTTTGTATATATTCGTTTAAATATTCCCATGATTTTTGTCCAAATGGAACTATTCTTTCTTTACCACCTTTACCAAAAGATACAATAAATCTTGTATCCATATTTATTGAATTTACCTTCATATCAACAAGCTCAGTTACTCTAAGTCCAGTTGCATATAACAATTCAAGCATTGTTCTATCACGAAAACCCATAGGAGTTTGTGTATCAATTGAATTTAAAAGAATATTAATTTCGTCTTCTGTAAGATATTCAGGCAAATATTGCTCAACTTTAGGAACATCAAAATTTTCCATTATATTAGATTTTATATAATTTTCTTTTTTTAGAAATTTATAAAAATTTCTAAGAGAAACAATATTTCTAGCAATAGTCTTATTAGTTATTTTATTAGATTTTAAATGTGCAATAAAAGAATAAACATCTTCCATACTAATTAAATTAATATCTTTATTAAGAAAACAAGCAAATTTCATAAGATCATTTGAGTAAGAATTTACTGTATTTTCAGCAAGATTTTTTTCATATTTCACATAATTAACATACTCATCTATCAGAAGTTCCACTATATTCCTCCATAATATACCCATAAAGGATTCCAGTCTCAGATATAGTTACAGACTTTGCAAGCACCTGTTCCATTACATTGACAAGAATAGCAGACCCGGAAATTATAATATCAGACCTATCAGAATCAAAAGAAATAATATTTTTTCTTTCATCATCGTTTACACTTCTTAAATCCCACAAAAGTTTTTTACATCTTCTTAAAGTTAATTTACTGCCATCTACAATATCACTTTTATATGTTTTAAGATTCATATTTAATGCTGATAAAGTCGTAACACTTCCACCAAGTCCAATAAGCTTGCAATCAACAATATTTTCAAGAAACCCAATTTTTTCAAGTATTTCATCTTCCATTCTATTAAATTCTTCCGCTTTAGGAGGATCAGTCATAAGATGTTTTTTAGAAAGTATCAAAGCTCCAATATCAACACTTTTAAGAAATTCAATTTTACTATCTTTTATATATATAAATTCAGTTGAACCGCCTCCAATATCAACAATAAGAGTATTATTTACATTAATAGAAATCTTTCTATTATGATAAATACCTTTAAAAACATATTCAGCTTCTCTTTCACCATCTATTATCTCAACTTCAATTCCTAAATTTTTATTTATTCTATCAATCAATTCACTTTTATTCTTAGCCTTTCTAACAGCTTCTGTACAAAATGCTCTTATTTTTTTTACATTATATTCTTTTGCAATCTTAGCAAGCTCAGACACGGCAACAAAAGTTCTATTTAGTGATTGAAACGATAATTTTGATGATTCTCCAAGATTTTCACCCAATCTTGTAGTCATTATTTTTTGAAATACAATTTTTCCGTCAATTACATCCACTATCATAAGACGAGCTGAATTAGAACCAATATCAATACCTGCAATAAGACTATTCATTATATAACTCCATAATAAAACTCATAAGCTTATAGCAAATTGAACCCTCTGATTAAATAACATAAATTATAGAAACAAGAATTCGCATATATTTTCTAAAAACTTTTTTTTGAATTTATAAAAAAGTATTCAATTAAGCTATAAAGAAATTATCGACAAAAAAAGAAATTAATAAAAAGGTTTAACCCTCTCAATATCTCCACCAAGATTTTTTATTTTATTCTCAAAATCCTCATAACCTCTATCAATATGATATATTCTATTTATTTCACTTTTGCCACAAGCTGCTAAAGCTGCCAACACTAATGCTGCACCTGCTCGAAGATCTGAAGCCATAACAGGAGCTGCCGAAAATTTTTCAACACCATTTATAAATAAAATATTATTTTCAATAAATATTGAAGCGCCCATTCTAACAAGCTCAGGAACATGCATAAATCTATTTTCAAAAATAGATTCTTCAATTATACTCGAACCTTCAACAGTAGAAAGCATAGCACAAAATTGAGCCTGCATATCAGTTGGAAACCCTGGATGAGGTAGAGTTTTTATTTTAATAGGTTTAAGATTGGTTTTTGAATTAATAATAATAGTTTTAGGAGTAACTTTTACTAAAGCACCACATTCAATACATTTATCAACAATATTTTTTAAATGCTCGCTTTCAATATTAACAAGTTTTATATCACCTCTAGTTATCATAGAAGCAATCATAAAAGTACCTGCTTCTATCCTGTCAGGTATATTAGAAAAATCCACTTCATCTTTAAGTTTTTCAACACCTTTAATTAAAAGTTCACCATTTTCTGTCTTTTTTATATCAGCACCCATACATAAAAGAAAATTTATCAAAGAATCAATTTCAGGTTCTTTTGCATAATTAATAATTCTAACTTTTCTTTTCTCAAAAACACTAGCCATTATTATATTCTGAGTAGCACCAACACTTGGGAAATCAAGCATTATAACAACTTCTTTATCAAGATTTTTATCAAGTTTATTATCTTTTTTTAAATTTATATATCCTGATTTACTAGAATTTACAATACCAAGCTTTAAAAAACTCTTAAGATGAATATCAACAGGTCTTGCACCAATAGCACAACCACCAGGTAATGAAACAGAAGCTTTTTTAAAAACAGATAATAAAGGACCTGCTATAATAAAAGAAGCTCTCATTTTTTTTACAACTTCATATGGAACTTTATAAGAAGATAAGTTAGAACTATCAATCTCAACAATATTCTCATCTTGAAAATGTTTTATTTTTACTCCAGTACATTGAAGTAATTCAAGCATAGTATAAACATCACGAAGTCTTGGAATATTTCTTAAAGTAACTTTGCCACGATTTAATATCGAAGCAGTAAGCAAAGGTAAAGCAGCATTTTTTGAACCGCTAATTTTTACAATACCCTCTAAAGGTTTACCGCCTTTTATTATATATTTATCCATTGTACTAAAATTAACCTTTTAAAAAATTATTAAAACTATGTAATCAATCAAAACTATTCACAAAATAACATAATTCGTATAAACATAAAACAATTTTTTAATATTTTTATACAATTTACCTAATCATCAAGCTCATCAATTGATTCAATAATTTTAAGAACTTTGTCAAGTCTTGTTATTTCCATTACTCTTGTTATCGAATCATTAAGATTAATAAGGGCGATATATCCGCCTTTTTCAGCCACAGGTTTATAATTGATAACAAGAATTCCAAGACCCTGACTTGATATAAATTCAACATCTTTAAAATCAAGCAATATCTTCAAAAAACCATCTTCCACAAGTGATTTAATCTTTTTTTCAAACTCGTCAATTGTTTCTGAATTAATATTATCATTCAACTTTAACTCAATATTATCATCTATTCTTTTAATTTCTTCAAACAATGCCATAAAAACCCTCCGTTTTGACATAAACACTATTAATGATATAATATACCAACAAAATATACAAGGGGGGAACAGTCATGATACAGTCTGAACAGTTACCAAAGATCATCGAATTTGTCGAAGAAATAGAAAAGCTTAGGAGATTTCTTTGACCCCGCTAAACTTAAAGAAGAAATCGACACATTAGAAAAACAGAGTACATCTACTGACTTCTGGAATGACCAGAATTCAGCAAAAAAAATAATGAATAATTTATCTTTCCTAAAATCCCGACTAGAAAAATTTAAAGCAATTGAAAATTTATATGGTGATATAACAGTGTTAATTGAATTTATAAAAGAAGATAATGACCCTGTTTATTATGAAGAACTAACAGAATCATGGGAAAATCTGCAAAGTAAACATTATGACTTTGAATTAGAACTTCTTTTATCAGAAGAATTTGATACAAGTAATGCTTACTTATCAATACATCCAGGAGCAGGCGGAACAGAAAGCCAAGACTGGGCTGCAATGCTAACAAGAATGTACACAATGTGGGCAGAAAAACGTGGTTTTAAAGTAGAAACAATAGATTATCAACCAGGAGAAGTTGCCGGAATTAAAAATATAACTCTTCTTGTAAAAGGCGAAAATGCCTATGGATATCTCAAATGTGAAAAAGGAGTTCATAGACTCGTAAGAATATCACCATTTGATTCAAACGGAAGAAGACACACTTCATTTGCATCAGTAGATGTAACACCTGAATTTGAAAGCGAAACTGATGAAATTGAAATCGATGATAAAGATATAAGAATCGATACTTTTAGAGCATCAGGAGCAGGCGGACAACATGTAAATAAAACAGACTCTGCTATTAGAATCACACACTTTCCAACAGGAATAGTCGTACAATGTCAAAAAGAAAGATCACAGACACAAAATAAAGAAACATCAATGAAAATGCTTAAAGCTAAATTACTTCTTATGAAAATAGAAGAACAGAGAAAAAAAGTCGAAAACATACAAGGCGTTCAAAAAAAGATAGAATGGGGTTCACAAATAAGATCATACACACTACAACCATATCAGCTTATAAAAGATCATAGAACTGGTGTGGAAAATGGTAATACTAGTGATGTACTAGACGGAAACATAGATGAATACATCAAAGAATGTCTTTTAAAAGCATGCTGGTAAAAATAATAATTAGCGGAAACCGGTATCGCTTGACATTAAAAAGAAATTGTGGTTAAATAAATCACACTCCAAAAGCCGGAGTGGTGGAACAGGTAGACGCACCGGACTTAAAATCCGGAGGGCTCCGGCCCGTGTCGGTTCGATTCCGACCTCCGGCACCAGGAGTTAAGTTTACTATTCAATATCGCGGGGTGGAGCAGCTAGGTAGCTCGTCGGGCTCATAACCCGGAGGTCGCAGGTTCAAATCCTGTCCCCGCAACCAAACCTCATAAATGGCGGTGTAGCTCAGTTGGCTAGAGCCCACGGTTCATACCCGTGTTGTCCGGGGTTCAAATCCCTGCGCCGCTACCACTTCTTTCATCAAATTAGTGCCTTATACAACCCATCTTTATGTTCTTTTGAGTTTATATATATTGAAAAAGCCTTGATATATTTATATATATCTACATTTTTTCTATATATCTAAACTCAAAATATTCAAAAATCTGAATTATGAGTGCTATGATTAAATTCATAATTTAGAGATTTAATATAAATATAAAAAGACAAGGCATTTTGAAGCAGGCTTACTATTTGTAAGCCAATGAGAATAACGAAGTATTTTTATATTTATATAAATCCTGAAAGGAAGTAAATTTATAAATTAAAATATATGTAAAATTTTACTTCTATAATTTATGTTATTTAATAATAGCACTCAACTTAACAATAATTTGATAAAAGTATTGGATAAACCTTGAAAATCAACAAAAATATATTTTTGTTTTTGAAATACATCTATAAATAAAATTCCAGAGAATTTGAAGTATAACAACAATGATTTTACAAAAGTATAAAAACTGAAAAAC
>Ga0265293_10007487_pt1 | contig 16768 bp, 15 predicted proteins | sample Munlanlewell138R_FD_192505 | JGI IMG/M metagenome (GOLD analysis project Ga0265293, IMG submission 192505) | Leachate microbial communities from a municipal landfill in Southern Ontario, Canada - Leachate well 138R | ecosystem: Engineered > Solid waste > Landfill > Unclassified | place: Canada...
CCATCAGATGGCCGAGCCAGGGGCTGAGCCTGTGGCCCGCATAATTCTTCATCGCCCGCATTTCTGTGGCGGTTCCGAGGGCGTCCGAAACCCGTTTCGCCGTCCGCTCGTCGTTGGTCGCGAAGGAAACGCGGACGTGGCAATTGTCCAGGATCGAGTGATTGACGCCATAGGCTTTCTCGATCTGGTTGAGCGACTGGGCGATCAGGAAGGATTTCATTCCGTATCCGGCCATGAAGGCGAGCGCGGATTCGAAGAAGTCCAGCCTGCCCAAAGCCGGAAACTCGTCGAGCATCAGCAGCAGGCGCTGCCGCTTGGCAGTGGAGTTCAACTCCTCGGTCAGCCGGCGGCCGATCTGGTTGAGGATGAGGCGGACCAGTGGCTTGGTGCGGTTGATGTCGGACGGCGGCACGACGAGGTAGAGCGAGACTGGATGCGGCCCGTTCACGAGGTCGGCGATGCGCCAATCGCATTGCCGGGTGACGGCTGCGACGACGGGATCGCGGTACAAACCCAGGAACGACATGGCGGTCGAGAGCACCCCCGACCGTTCATTCTCGCTCTTGTTGAGGAGTTCCCGCGCCGCCGAGGCGACGACCGGGTGGACGCCGGCTTCCCCCAGATGCGGGGTCAACATCATGGCCCGCAGCGTGGTCTCGATCGGTCGGCCCGGATCGCTGAGGAAGTTGGCGACGCCGGCCAGCGTCTTGTCGGACTCGGCATAGAGCACATGGAGAATGGCGCCCACCAGCAGCGCGTGGCTGGTCTTTTCCCAGTGATTGCGCTTCTCCAGCGACCCTTCCGGATCGACCAATATGTCGGCGATATTCTGAACATCGCGGACTTCCCATTCGCCGCGGCGCACTTCGAGCAAGGGGTTGTAGGCCGAGCTTGCCGCATTGGTCGGGTCGAACAGCAGCACCTTGCCGAAACGGCTGCGGAAGCCTGCGGTCAGTCCCCAGTTCTCGCCCTTGATGTCGTGAACGATGCAGCTGCCCGGCCAGGTCAGCAGGCTTGGCACGACCAGCCCGACGCCTTTGCCGGAGCGGGTTGGCGCGAAGCACAGCACATGCTCCGGGCCGTCGTGGCGAAGATAGTCGGTTCCCATTTTTCCGAGGATCACGCCATCATCGCCGAGTAGGCCGGCAGAGCGCGCCTCCCTCTCGGTCGCCCAGCGCGCCGATCCATAGGTTTCTGCATTCTTCAGTTCACGGGCGCGCCAGACCGACATGCCGATAGCAACGGCGATGGAGATAAACCCGCCGGAAACCGCGATATAGGCGCCGCGCCGGAAGATGTCGGGCGCATAGGCGTCGAAGGAGAACCACCACCAGAAGAAGGCCGGCGGCGGATAGATCGGCCAGTCGCCAAGGTTGAACCAGGGCGATCCTAGCTGCGGTTGATGTGCGAGCGCCGCGGCCGTCCACTGGGTCGCGCCCCAGACCGACGTGAGAACGATCGCGAAAACTGCGAGGATCTGGCCCCACAGTATCTTGGTAGCCGACATAACCCTTCCTTTCCGGCAAATTGCCTAAAGGTCGGGATCGAAATGGCGCTTTTACAATAGGTTATGGGGCTCCAGCGTAGGGACGGCGATTATAGCGTGCAAATACAAGAAATGGCGTAGATGTCGGACAGTCCCGAAAGGCAGCTTCACAGTCTCGAAAACGGGATAGCGGACATTCGAATGCGTTGGTGTAGTCTTCCGGGTCCGACCGATTACCCGACGCTCAGCGTCAGATTTTCGATCCCAGCAGCAGACGTTCCGCTTTTCCTACAGATGTCGACCAGACCCGGTCGTTCGCACAACAACCTCCAGATGGCCGCTAGCGATATAAGCGGCTGTAGGGCTCGTACCTAGCGGACGCCCCTCGATGATGCTCTGGGAATATGATCTCTTTGCCCGCTGATCGCGGGCGCGGGGCGCGGTGATCCAGCCCCAGATTGAGCAACGAACACCGTTCTGCTAAATCATTCTCAAGCCTTTCGACCTCGGAAATTGCCCGGAATTTGCACATGGACTTTGAGAAAAGCCCGTTTCACGAAACCTATATTCGCGCAGCCGGAGCTGTCGCCTATGTTGCGGTTGTGGATTCAAAGGGCGATGAGGGCATCGGCTCCTGCTTCCACATCGGTAATGGGATATTCGTCACCGCGCGCCATGTCGTCGAAGGCCTGACCATCAAGGAAGTCGCAACTACCAAGTCTGCCTACCCGAAGGAGGAAGCCAACTCCGACGCGATCGCCCCGCGCCGGCTGACAATCGTAGAAGGCCCACATTTCGGGCCCGAGAATATCGACGTCGCCGTCTTCCGCGTCGATGTCGGTAACACGCCACTGCCAGCGATCTCGGTGAGCCAGCACACCGAGTATGACCTTGAGGAGCACGATCTCGTCCTCGCCGACATCCTCATCCTCGGATACCCGCCGATCCCGTACACGACCATTCCTGTGCAGGTCGCGACGCTGGGGCAAATCAACGCGGTCGTGCGCGTCCGACATTCACCTGCGAGCCACTTCATCGCCTCAACCATGGCGCGCGGGGGCTTCAGCGGCGGCGTCGCACTCGACCGCTCAGGTATCGCGCTGGCGCTCGTCACCGAAAGCCTCGGTACAGACAAATCGCTGGTCGAGACCGGCTATAACAGCCTGCTTTCCATCACGCCGGCGGTAGATCTTGCCGCGGAAAAGTACGGCTTCAGTCCGAGCTATGGCGTGCCCGGACGATACTCTGAGACGCTCGTGGCGATGCGCTTTTCAAAGCATGAAACCACCAGCCTCAACTCCTATGTCTACGACGCACACATTTATGTGATGGATGATAATCGCGACGTCTTCGTGGAAATGACATGCAACGACGATGGCGTCCTGCAAGCGGCGCTCGACGCCTTCGCCGCCATCGTCTCACCGCGTGTTCACAAGCGCGAAACCGGTCTCGTCTGGTTCACACCGGCCGACAATCCTGCGCCGGCTAAGCTGATCGCGGCAGCTGATTCCGCCCGCGCTCAGTTCTTGGCGTCGCGCTATCTCAAGGTAGCCACCGAGCACAGCAATTGGCAACTCGATACTTGGCGGGGCGATTGAATCAAAAGTTCGTCCGCCTTGGCTGCCCAGAGGGCGGTGCCCGATCCGATGATCAAGCAACTACCAGCTATTTTCCCGGCGCCGGTATCAGCGCCAACATAGCGCGCAAAGCGGGCATCCCTGTCTGGCGCTTCGGTGACGGCTGACTGGACGTCGCGCCACCGTTCATGAACATGGGATCCATGGACAATGACGATGTCGCCCTCAAATGGGACCATGAGGCGAGCCGGGCAAGTGCCGGAGCCGCGATCGCGCAGATCGCGGCGGCAAGGCCGCAAGCGCTCGACGCGCGTCGCACCGCGCGCCGCTCCAAGCTGCCGTTCAAGGCAACGCTTTATCGTGACAGCCTGCTCTGGCGGATAGAGGAATTGGGACGATCCGCACTCGACGCCTATGATCGGGACGACCATGTCGCCGGCATCGTCCTCACCCGAGCGACGATCGAGACGATCGCCGCCCTCAACAGCCTCCACCGTTTGGTCACCCGCTATGAAGGCGGTGATATCGAGACGCTGGACGCGACGCTCATGAGCATGCTGATGGGCTCGCGCGTCCGTGACGACCGGCCCGACGCCATCAACATTCTGAACGCCGTCGACAAGCTCACGAAGACGCTGCCGGCATTCCGCGCGCTCTATGATCAGCTGAGCGAATATGCCCATCCCAATGACGCAGGGACCGCATCCTCGTTCGCAGTGCTCGACATTATCCGGCTCGGCGCGACCTTCACGCCGCGCGGTGAGCAATATGCGCGCCGCGCCTGGCTTCTGATCGAGTGCCTCGCGACCTCGCTCATGCTCGTCATGCCGCTCTATGCGGAGCTAAGCACCGCAGCCCCGAATTTCGCGCGGCTTTGCGACAGCGATGTCGCAGACGATGACGCTTAGAAATGAGCGAGCAAGGCCTTGGCCAGCACGAAAAGGTCATGCGCCAGGTCGCCGAATAGCGTGAGCGCGCCGGCCCATGTAATAGCCTTGATGCCGTTCTTGATGAGCTCGTCGACCGCCAGATCGCCTTTCTTGGCGAGCCATAGGCCGAGTTTCTTGCCCCATTGCTCGAATCGACGAGACTGGGTGGCAAGCACGGCGGCGTCGGGGTCGGCCTCAGCCAGTTCCGTACGCGTCTCGGCAATCGCCGCTTTGATCTCCGCCACTTCCTCGTCGCCGTATGGCGGCAGACCAATCTCTTCTGGCGGCGCATTGTGGCCAATATTGCCCGGCTGCCCAGGCATTGCCGCGATCGCCGCTTCAAGCTGGTCGAGACGATCCAGGATGCGGCCCGTCAACTCCACGCGCGTCGCTTCGGGCTCTTCGTCAGGTTCGCTGTCCGGATGCTCATAGAAGTCGCCGTGCGAGGTTGGCGCCCATTCGACTGTGCCGTCGCGCTCGATATGCTCGACCGCCGCCATGATGGTCGCTTCGTCGAACCGGTGTGAAAACTCGCCGTGGAGGACATCGCTTGCTTCGAACGGGCCACCCCACGGAAAGATGAAGCTCTGCTCCTCGCTGTCGCGAGGCATCTCGACTTGCGGATCTTCGAACTGCTCGAAGAACCACGTTTCCATGGCCTCTATGGCGTCAGCTCGTGCCTGCGCCGCTTTCTCTTCTTCTTCCCGCTTTTCGTCCTCGATCGATTCCCAATAGTGGCGCTCCTCCTCAGCGTCCTCCCACCGTTTCCTTCGCCGATCGTCATCTTCATCCCGCATGGACCCAACCTATGCGAAGGGACTTGCTCGACCAAGCCCCACATTGACTTTGGAACAAATTGAGAACATTATTGCGCGGCTGTTGAGGACGCTTCGTCTCGTATAGCGGCACCTGGAGCAGCGCGCGGACGTTTCACTTGCCTTGGCACGTCCTTGGCTTCACATCTGTCAAGCCGAGGCTGGCACCGAGGGGAAGGATAAGCCCGGATGGGACACATATATTCAACCGACGCAAGGGCCGCATGAGCATGCGTCTCGCCCTTAACGATTCAGGACCAGCGCTGGCGCCAATCTCGCCGCGCCGAGAGCTCGGCGCCTATGAGGCCCTGTGGCTGGAAAAGGGCGCGACCTTCAAAACCCTGGCCGATCGCTTTGCGCTCGATGCCGAAGCGCTTCCGTCCGACTTCGTGCCAGCCCAGCTTGCCGAGCAGTGCGCGGCCGAGGTGATGGCAAAGCTCAAGAAGGCCGGTGTCCATCAGTTTGGCGTCCGCATCCATCATGCCGGTGACTATCCCGCAAAGCTGCGCGACGCGCGCCACCCAGTCGAGCTTCTCTATTATCGCGGCGCCTGGGAGATCACCGAAACCCGGTGCGTGGCCGTCGTCGGCAGCCGCGAGGCCTCGCCCGATGGTATCCGTCGCGCCGAGCGGCTTGCGCGCGAACTCGTCGATCGCGATTTCACGGTCGTCTCTGGCCTTGCCAAGGGCGTCGATTCGGCCGCCCATCGCGGCGCGATCGCGCGCGGCGGACGCACCATTTCCGTGGTCGGGACGCCGCTTGGATCCTGCTACCCCAAGGAGAATGCCGATCTGCAAGAGGAAATCGCCCGCGATCATCTGCTGATCTCGCAGGTGCCGGTTCTGCGCTACGCCAAGCAGGCACCCCAGCATAACCGGCTTTTCTTCCCCGAGCGCAATGTCACGATGAGCGCTCTCACCGAGGGCACGATCATCGTCGAGGCTGGCGATACGTCGGGCACGCTGACCCAGGCGCGCGCCGCGCTCCATCAGGGCCGCAAGCTCTTCATTCTCGACAATTGCTTCCAGCGGACGGACATCAAGTGGCCAGCCCGCTTCGAAGCCGAAGGTGCAGTGCGCGTGAAGACGCCCGACGACATCTGGAGCGCCCTTGGTTGACGGTGTCCGGCTCTCGCAGATCGATGAGACGAGCCGCGGGGATCATTATCACCTGACGGCCGAGGATCGGTGCTACTATCTCTACGAATATACCTCGCACCGCGACTATTCCTTCAGCGCCACCAACCAGCTGATCAGCAATCTCAAGAAGAAACCCAGCCAAGGCGACCAGCCCCATTATTGGTACAAGGGCCAAGCGATCGGCACGTGCGGCCGCGCGCTCGGCGTCGCGCTTAACCCGGCGTGGCTCGGCAATGCCACCCTCGTGCCCGTGCCCGGGTCGAAGGCAACAGATCACCCGGAATATGATGATCGCATGGAGCGTATCTGCCGGCTGATGCGCCAGCCTGCGCCCGACGTGCGCGCGCTCGTCCGTCAGGCTGCCTCGACCACCGCGTCGCACGAAGCGGGACAAGGTGACCGCGTCACCGTCGAAGACCTGCTCGACCTCTACTCGATCGACGAAACCATTGCCGCCCCGGCACCGCAGGCAATCGGTATCGTCGACGATGTCCTGACAGCCGGAACCCATTACCGGGCCATGCACACCGTGCTTGCGGCCCGATTCCCGAATGTTCCGATCATCGGCCTCTTCGTCGCGCGGCGGGTCTTTCCCGACGATCCACTTGCCTTCGGAGGCCTGTGAGCATGGATCGGCCAAGCCACGACGGATCGCCAGACCGTGTCAGCGACGTCCATGCGGCGACCGCGCTCACCCCGCCGAGCGCGGGCACGATCGACGAGGAGCGTGCCTTTCTCGCTCTCGCGACGGTGCGGGGCATTGGTCAGAAAACCCTGTTCGCCATGGCCGACGACAAAAGATCGTTCAGCGATGCGCTCGAATATGGGCCAGAGGCGTCCAACCCGGCAGGCAGCGACGGCAAGTCCATCTCAGAGCGGCACTGGTCGCGGGTTCGCGGGCATGCGCTTGAACAGGGTGACCGCCTGGCCGAGCATCTCGAAGCGCTCGGCATCGGTCTGCTCTTTCGGGGCTCGCCCGGCTTTCCCTCCGCCTTGCTCGACCTTGAACGCCCGCCGCACTGGCTTTTCGTGCAGGGCAGCGTCGAGCGCCTTGCCGAGCCGTCCATTGCGATCGTCGGTACCCGCAAGCCCAGCGCCGACGGCTTCTTCCTGTCACGCTATGTGGGCGCTTGTCTCGGCGAATGGGGTGTACCGACCGTCAGTGGCCTCGCGGCCGGCATCGATCAGCTGGCGCATGAACACTCGCTACGCGCTGGCGTGCCGACGATCGCGGTGCTGGGCACCGGCATGCTCGAAGACTATCCCAAGGGCTCAGGTCGACTGCGCGATCATATTCTGGCGACCGGCGGCGCGATCGTCAGCGAGTATCTACCAACAGCGTCCTACAGCGCCGAGAATTTCGTCCAGCGCAACCGGCTCCAGGCGGCGCTCGGCCGGATCCTGATCCCAGCCGAATGGAATCGCCGCAGCGGCACGGCCCATACGGTCCGCTTCGCGACCGCGCTCGGGCGGCCTATTGCCTGCCTGCGCTTGCCTGAGTGGCCGGACGAGCGCGTGGTGCTGGAGCGCAGCATGGGGCTTCCGACCGGCGAAATCTTCACCGTACCGCACGACCAGGGACGGTTCGACGCCTTCGTCCGGTCGGCGATCGGCAAGTCTTCACCTGCCCAGTTGGGCCAACTTTCGCTATTTGGGGATAGCTAGCCGTGCTCAAGGGGGCGATCTTTTCGCTGCACGATGTGCTCGTGACCAAGGGCACGATCAACGCGCCGCTGTTTGAGGAAACGCTGCGGCTGCTGCGCTATCTCAAGGCGCGGGGTGTCGAGCCGGTTTTCATTGGCAACCATGACTGGGCGGTCACCAGTCTCGGCCAGTCGAAGCCGTTCCGGACCCTGCTCGAAGAGCGGCTCGGTCCGATCAGCTATTATATCGGCGGCCAAAACGGGATGCCGTATAAGCCACGCGCCGATTCCACCGCGCATATCCTCTCCGAGAAGGGCTGGCAGCGGAATGAGGTCCTCTATGTCGGCAACACCACCGACGATATGAAGACCGCTGCCAATGGCGGCCTGATGTTTGTGAACGTCATGTGGCACGGAGTGGCGAGCCCCTACGGCTTTCAATTCGACTCTCCACGCGACGTCGCGCGCTTCGTCGATTGCATCTGTCTGGGCCTCGACGGCTGGTTCTGGGCGCTCGAACAGGGCGATCTGCGGGTCTATGCGCTCGCGCCTTTCACAACGCTCTCTCCGCGCTACGCACAAGCGCATGCCTATTCTGAAAACGCCAAGGCGACCTCGAAACACGGGGCCGGCGATGCGAATTTCTGGGGCCGTCTGCTCGCGGCGCGCATCTATTTTTCAGGTCTCGCTGACGAGATCGACTATATCACCGCCTATCCTGGGCACGCGCCGACTTCCAACGCGACGGTGATCAGTGAGGCGCTCAACATCCTGGGACAGTCACTGCGCAAGAGCTATCTGCCCGACCTCATTCTCCGTCACACCAAAGCGGTGAAATCGCAGACCGCGCGGGCCTCAGGGGGAAGCGTGGGCCTCGACAATCAGCTCAACACGATCCGGCTCAACCCGGCGCCGGTCCGCGGCGTGGGCGGCAAACCCTATAAGTCGCCGCCCGCGCGCGGCGGCAAGCGTGTCCTCGTTATCGATGATATCTGCACCGAGGGTAACAGCTTCGAGGGTGCGCGGGCCTATCTGAGGGCCGCAGGAGCGCAAACAGTCTGCGTGAGCTGGCTCAAGACGATCAATAAGGACTACCGCGCCGTGTCACCAGCCTTCGGCCCGTTCAATCCCTACATCGCGCAAACCTTCCCGACACCGATCGCGACCACAACGCACTGGTATTCGAGCGCGATCAGCTCGCATGCTGCGCCGACTGACCTCGCCGACGTCTATAATCGCTACTTCAGCTGGGCCTGGCCCGCCGATATATGAAGCAGGCGTTTGCACTGGAAAACGATCATAAACGCCATTGCCCTCTCGATACCTTCCCTCTGAACGTCACTCGGCTAACGTCAGTTGTCAGCCTCACGCTTTCTGCTGTGATCGATGACGCCGAGTGCCATGATTGACGCTCTATGACGGTTTTGTCGTGGATGTGCCGGAAACACAGGTGCGCTCCCAATGTCGGCTATTGCTGCTTCGGCGCTCTGGAGCGGGCAGACAGCAAAGTCGACGATCGCTGTCTATTTCCTCAGCGCAAAGCGATCAACCGTGTCCTCGACCTCATCGTCTTCCCAGCCGTCAGGCAACACGCCGTAGTCCTCAAAGATAAGCAGCGAGATTGTCATTTCGTAATGGTCAGCGAAAATCGCTACTTCGCGCACTGGCCTTTTCCACCAGACGCCCGGCGGCAGGTCCTGCCCCTCAGGCGGAGGGGATGAGCCGCCGCTTCCTGCCGCGAGGGATCCCTGCGGCAATTCCATGCCGGATGGGAAAAAGATGCGAGCGCGGGCCGCTGCTGCACTCCGGCGGCCCCACAGCACGAAACCGTTGGTGGCGACCACAACGGCGGCGCACAGACCGGTGCTCTCCAGCCACTTCAACGCAGCGGCCGTCAGCGATACACCATAGCGATCAGCGCAGTGCTTCAAGAGGTCCAGCGTCATGCACTGTTTGCCTACTTGGGCTCGGAAATCGGTGAGCGGCATCAGCAGATAGGATGCAAACTTGTCCGCTTCCCGCTCCTGCTGCCGCGATCCGCCCAGCACATCGCTCTCGCCACACTCGAATCCAGCGGGCGCTTGCTGGCGGTGACAAAGGTAATGTCCCCATTCGTGCCCGAGGGTGTAATTGATCCGCCCGGCCGAGCGGATGCCCGGATTATACAGGATGGCCCACCCGCCACGCTTTTTGAGCGGAGCAAGCGCGCCCTCGAAGCTGGGCACGGGCGCTTCAATGATGTCCAGGACGGGATCGCTGAAGCGCTTGGAGTATTCGAGCGCGATCTGTCGCACATCTACCGGGAACCGTGGCCCCCACATCGTCACGAGGGTATTGGCCCACGCGCATGGGGTGGTGGGATCACTCCTCATCGTCCAGCACGTCCAGAATCCGCTTGAGCTTCGCCTTCACATCGGGATCAGCCTTCTGAAACCGATGAAAGAATGCTGTGTCTTCGACGTCCTCGGTCGGCTTGACCTGCGAGGCGTCCATCAGGAACGTCGACGTGACGCCTAAAGCGTTCGCAATCCTCTCAAGTTTCTCGGCGGATGGGCGGGCCACGTCCTTGTTTTCGATCTCCCACATATAGCTCTTTGAGCTGTCAGTCGCTTGTGCAAGCTGTTCAAGCGTGAGTCCGCGTTCCCGACGAAGTTCATTAATCTTGGTGCCGAGCAGGGATGGCATCTGTCCTCCGGTGCTGTTAGGGAAGTTCGGCGATAACCCGACTTCTTGTGCTTGACAAGCGAACTCGTGATAACCATACAAGAGATATGGCAGTAACGAACTCACCTGCCACGAGCACAAGGAGCCTTGATTATGGCAAAAGGTAAAAGTGGCGGTGGGCACTACCGCAGCGCAATCAGTGGACGCTACGTGACCTCGGCACACGGGAAGCGCAGCCCGAGCACCACGGTCCGCGAAGCGAGCGGCAAGAGCGGAAGCACCGGCGGTGCGTATCGCAGTGCGATCTCCGGGCGGTTCGTAACCTCCGCGCACGGCAAGCGGAGCCCGAACACCACTACCCACGAGAAATAAGTCCTCAGCGCCGCCCGCTCACCCGGGCCGCGCTTCCTTTTCAGGAGACGATGCGAAATGGCCTACCGTGCATTTCCGTGGAAGAGGAACTACCGCAAGGTTCCCACGCAAGTTCTGACCGCACTCGAAGAAATTGAGGGCGATCTTATTGTGATTGCGGCCACGAAGAGGATTGCTCGCGCAGACATCGAACGGGGCCAGTACGCCCACATTGGATTGCGGGCAGCGGACGGCGCCATAACCATAGACGGGCCTGTGATGCCTCCGGCCGACGCCGGTAAATGGTCGGAACGTAATGCCCACGGGTGGGACCGGAAGCGAACCGACTGGCCGATGGTCACGAAAACCTACGTGTTCGAGACGCCGAACTTCGGGGATGCCGCCACATACGGCACCCACATGCACATATGGGATCGCGAGGTCTATCAGCATCAAGTGTTCGAGCCGCAAGGGATGCTGATCGAGCCGGAGGTGCTGCAAGACGCGGGCGGCGATTATGTCGCCATCAAGTTCACCCTGACCCCTTTCCTGGAGCGGGCCGAGCGCGAGTTCGATCTGATGCTGCTGTGGTCCCTTAATGTTCTTCAGGAGAACACGGGTGTCACCGGGGTTTTCGCGGCCGACGCCACCCGGGACGATTACATCGCCACCATTACCCTCGATTGGCAAATCTTCCCGCCGGGCACGATAGACGAGGTGATCGAACGGCTGGCGCAACTACCAGCGGACCCGCGCAACGCACCGGATTTCGACAAGCATGTTCGCGACCGTGTGCGCCTCTTCGAGCGACTCAACCCCACCGCATACATTCGCGGGCAAGGCGGCTTCGGTTCCTATTTCGGAGCCCAGTTCGCAGACGATCTGGTGGTGTTCGAGAACCTCAAATACGGAAATGCGGTTTACGTCCTCTACGAGGACTGGCCCACTATTTCGCAGCGCTCCCGCCTTGAACTCCTTCGCGACCACGATGCCCACTTCGATCGGATCATCCACTCGGACGATTGGAAGGACCGCCTTCTGGCATTGATCCAGAAGGGGCTGGACGAGCGGGGGCTTGGGCGTCGTGGAGGAGGGTTGTTCCGCCGATAAAAGATGGCGCGTTGGGTTTGCGAGTTGGTCCAGCTCGTGAGTTCCGCATGAACGAAGGACAGCTATCAACAAGCAAGCTTCGGCTGCTCAATGACTGCTTAGTCGGCGAGAGGTGAAGCTCGGCAGCGGGGACTGATAGGCTTCTCGCCGCAGCGTGCATCTTCGTCATAACCGCGATCAGGTGCCGATCTGGTCCAATGCAACCCCATCGAGGCCCAGCCAGCGGGCGAGCTTCTCCAGCTCGATCTGAAGCGCTTCACCCGTGTGGCGGGGCGCGGCAGGCTCCATATGGGTCTGCCGCACGATCAGCCGGCGCCCCTGCCTGTCGGCTTTCAAATCGACCCGCGCAATCAACTGGTCGCCCAGCAGGAAGGGCAGGACATAATAGCCAAATTGCCGCTTTTCCGCCGGAACATAGATTTCGATCCGGTAGCGAAAGCCGAACAGGCGCTCGACGCGGTCGCGTTCCCAGATCAGCGGATCGAAAGGGGCAAGCAGGGCCTGTCCCTCGATCCGGCGCGGGCGACGGGCGTCGCGATGCAGCCAGGCATGCCGCCAGCCGGGTACATCGACCGGAACGAGTATGCCCTCTTCGGCCAGCGCCTGGATGGCGGGATGCGCCTCTTCCGGCGATTGACGGAAATAATCCCGCAGTTCGCGGCTTGTCGCGATGCCGTGCGCCCGCGCCGCCCGTTCGATGAGGGCACGGTGCGCGTCAGGCTCGGCAGGCGTCGGCTGGGCGAGAACGGCTGACGGCATGGCCCGCTCCGTCACATCATAGACCCGCTCGAAATTGCCGCGCCGCGTCGCCGTCGTGATATGGCCGGCCCAGAACAGCCATTCGAGCGCGCGCTTGGTGTCGCTCCATTCCCACCAGCCCGATTGTCCCTTGTGGGCCTCGAAGTCGGACACCGCCAGCGGGCCTTCGATCCGAATGCGGTCCAGAAGCGCCATCGCTTCGCCGCGGCGTTCGGTGGCATAGACCCGCATGCCCGACCATCCGGCATTGCCACGATCCGCCCGCTCCATGCGCCAGCGCAACAAGGGCTGAAAATCATGGGGCAGAAGCGACGCTTCATGGGCCCAATATTCGAACAGCTTGCGCTTTCGCGCGGAACCCCATGCAAGCGTATCGAGATCGGCGCGATCATAGGCGCCCAGGCGCGAGAAGGCAGGGAGATAATGCGCACGGCTCAGGACATTGACGCTGTCGATCTGATGGAGGTGAAGCCTGTCCAACGTATGCAGGAGATGCCTGGGACCAGGCCGGGGCGGCTGCTTCTGGCCAAAACCCTGGGCGGCAAGGGCGATACGCCGCGCCTGCGGCAGCCCGATGCGCTCGATTGTAGTCATCAGCGTGACGCTAAAGCGATTTCCGCCGCCCCTAGGCGATGGTTCCCTATCGCACCGCCGATCGCCGCTTCCAGAAGGAAAGAGGCAATCGTCCGTGCAGGATTGATTCGCGCGACGGGCGGCAGGACAAGATCCATGAAGCGCAGGATGCCGCCCATGACATGCTCCATCGGCCGACGCTCCTTCCGGTCTCCGCCGATGAAACCGGGACGAAGGATTGTCAGCGAAGGAAAGCCGAGGCGCATGACCGCATCCTCCAGTTCGCCCTTGGTTCGGGTGTAGAAAAAGCGCGATCGCGCGTTTGCGCCCATGGAACTGGTCAAGGCGAAGCGGGTCGCGCCGCCGGCCCGTATCCGCGCGGCGATGGCGAGCGCAAAGTCGAAGTCAATGGCGCGATACGCTGCCCGAGACGGTGTCTTCGCCCTTGTCGTGCCAATCGCGCACACGCCGCCGTCCACGGTCCACCAGTCGGCATCCAGTGGAAGCTTGTCGGCCTCCACGATGGGATTGAGAAGCTTGGGATGGGGTGTAAGCAGGCGGCGCGTCGGCGCGACGACATGGGTCACGCGCTCGTCGGACAGGGCCAGCGCCAGTACCTCGCCCCCGACCAGCCCGGTTGCGCCCGCCAGCAGCAGCTTCGTCATCCATCCGTCTCCAGCAGGGACCGGCAGGCGCCGGGCCGGGCCGATCCGTTCGCCCCTTCCAGTGCGTCGAGCGTGGCGAGAGCCATGGCGCGATAAGGCGGCAGGAGAGAGGGGCAGTCCTTACGCAGCGCGGAGACATGCCCGCCGATCGTCGCGGCGTCGCCTCGCAGCAGGGGACCCGACAGACCCGCCATGCCTTTGCCAAGGCTGTTCTCCAGCGCGGCGCGCGCGAGCGGCGCGAGCAGCGCGGCGGGATCGTCTACACCGGCCGCCGCCAGAGCCTCGCGGGCTCCGGCGATCAAGGTGACGAGATGATTGGCACCATGGCACAGGGCGGCATGGTAGAGTGGGCGGTGCGCCTCGCTTATGTCGACCGGGACGCCGCCCAGGCGCGCGACGATGGCTCGTGCCTCCGCGCCGGCCTGCCGCGTCGATCCGGTCACGGCGAAACGCGCACCGATCATCTGCCGGACCTCCGCCCGCGGATCGCCGGTGAAGGACATGGCCGGATGGACTGCCGCGGTGCGCCATCCCCTGGCATCGAGCGGCGCCAATATGGCCGCACCGCTGCGCCCGCTGACATGGAAGGCAAAGGGAGATGCCGCTCCGGCGACGGCGGCGAGATCATGGACGCATGGTTCGAGCGCGTCGTCCGAAACGGCAAGGACGATCAGATCGCAGGCGTCGGCGATGTCGGCCATGCGCGTCGCCGCGCGGGCTCGGCCGATCGAAGCAGCGAGGGCGGTGGACTTTGCGGGATCGCGACCCCAGATCCAAAGCGGATCGGCGGACTGTCCGGCGAGGGCCAGCCCGATCGCGGCGGCGACCCGGCCCGTGCCCATAATGCCGATCTGCCGATAGGGCGGGGCGTCGGCCATGTCCTAAGCGACGGCGCGGCGCATGAGCCTGTCGAGCCGTTCGGCGAAGGCGCGCGCATCGGCGGGCTGCTCGCCATCGGCGATCCGCGCCTGATCCAGCAGCAGATGCGCCAGGTCGGCCTTCAGTGCGTCGGCATCGTCGGCGATCGCCAGCTGCTGGATCAACGCATGGCCGGGATTGATCTCCAGGACCGGGAGGGCCGCCTGCGGCAATTGCCCGGCGCTGGCGAGCAGCTTTTCGAGGCTCCGGTCCATGCCGCTTTCGGGTGCGACCAGACAGACCGCGCTGGTAGTCAGCCGTTCCGACACGCGCACGTCCGACACCGCGCCGGCCAGCGTTTCTCTTGCGAAGGCCAGGAAGCCATCCACCGCGCCGCTTTCCGCTTGCACCGCCTTTTCCCTGTCCTCCGCCAGCGGAATGAGGGTAAGGTCGGCCCCGCCCTGGGTCACCGACTTGAAGGGCTTGCCCTCATAATCGACGCCGATGGTGGTCCAGAAATTGTCGACCTGATCGGGCAGCAACAGCACCTCGATCCCTCGCGCGCGGAAGCCTTCAAGCTGTGGCGACGTTGAGAGCCGGTCAAGATCGCTGCCTGTCGCGTAATAGATGGCGGTCTGGTTTTCCCGGAAGTCCGCGACATAGTCTTTGAGCGAGCGCCAGCCGTCCCCCGATGCCGTGCTCTTGAACCGCGCCAGCCCGAGCAATGTCTCGCGGCGCTCGAAATCCTCGTACAATCCTTCCTTGAGAACCGGCCCGAAATTCTCCCATATCCGCAGATAAGCATCGGCGTCGCTGTCGGCGAGCTTCTGCAATTCGGTGAGCACGCGGCCGGTCACGCCCTTCTGGATCGCCGCCAGCACGGGGCTGTCCTGGATCATCTCGCGCGACATGTTGAGCGGCAGGTCGGCCGAATCCACAAGGCCCCGCACGAAGCGCAGGTAGCGCGGCAGGACAGGCGCCTCGTCGGTGATGAACACCCGGCGCACATAGAGCTTGATATGCCCCTTGCGATCCGGGTCGAACAGGTCGAACGGCTTGGTTTCGGGGATGAAGGTCAGGACCGAATATTCGTACCGCCCTTCGGCCCGGTAATGGATCGTGCGCGCGGGCTTGTCATATTGACCTGCGACGCTCCGGTAGAAGTCGGCATATTCCTCTTCGCTGATGCCCGACCTGGGTTTCAGCCACAGCGCCGCGCCGTCGGCCACGGGGGCGCCTTCGGCATCGGGCTTTTCGAACAAGGTGATCGGCACGGGAACATGGCCCGACTGCGCCTTGACGATCCGCTCGACGGTGAACCGCTCCGCATAGGATTTTGCGTCCTCCATCAGGTGCAGGACGACCCGCGTGCCGCGCACGGGCGCATCGGCCAGGTCCACCAGCGCGATCGTGTAGGTGCCAAGCCCGTCCGAGCTCCAGCGCGCCGCCGCGTCCGTGCCCGCCCGGCGGGAGAAGACCTCCACCTCGCGCGCCACCATGAAGGCGGAATAGAAACCGACGCCGAATTGGCCGATCAGTTGCGATTCTTCCTTGCCCGCATCGGCCGCAAGCCTGTCCATGAACGCCTTGGTGCCTGACCGCGCGATGGTGCCCAGCGTCTCGCCCATGTCGGCAGCGGTCATGCCGATGCCATTATCCTCGATCGTCAAGCGGCCCTGATCGGGGTCGAGGATCAGGCTGATGCGCGGCTGCGGATCGTCGCCCAGCAGCGACGGCGTGGCGATGCCCTCATAGCGCAGCTTCTCGCAGGCGTCGGCAGCGTTGGAAATCAGTTCGCGCAGGAAGACGTCGCGGTCGGAATAGACCGAATGCACCATCATATGCAGCAGCTTCGACACGTCTGCCTCGAAGGCGTGGGTCTCCGGCGGCGCGGCGGTGTCGGTCGTCATGATGCTCATCCCCGTACAGTATCAAATAGCGCGGAAATGGCGGCGGCGCCTCCCTTTTGCAAGATGAACGGATGGCAGCTTCCGGGAAGTCGAAGCTGAACGCTGGGCGTCTGCGATGTCGGCGAATTCTGTCTTCGACGAGTACCGATCACAATCCCAGTCCACGTTGCCGTCCAAAGGACCAGTCCACACCGCCGCCCGGCGTCATCGTGCCGGAGACGTGGCGGCCGAGATGCTGTTCGAGCGCCGGCCGCCAGGGAACGAGCTGGAAGCCCAGCCCATTGTCGAT
>Ga0265293_10007488_pt1 | contig 16768 bp, 16 predicted proteins | sample Munlanlewell138R_FD_192505 | JGI IMG/M metagenome (GOLD analysis project Ga0265293, IMG submission 192505) | Leachate microbial communities from a municipal landfill in Southern Ontario, Canada - Leachate well 138R | ecosystem: Engineered > Solid waste > Landfill > Unclassified | place: Canada...
CCAAGGCGTGCAACTCAATCGCTCGTTCCAATATAACACCTTCGTCCGTCGCATGCTCAACCCGAAACAACGCCGCCACAAAATTTTCAGGCGACATTTCCGCGAGGTCTTCTTCTTTCAAATCCTTCATTTGAAGCAAGAAGAACGCCATCCGCGGCGAAAACCGAGAAAGCGCAGGATCTAGCTCGTAAATGAGGTCGGACACCTCGCAGCTATAATTCCAGGGCTGCTGCCCGCTGTAGAGCACGAATGGCAAAATCGGCGGAAAGAGTTTGCCGCTGTCGGTATCGATCATCTGCTTGGTTTCGCGCAGGTGTTCCATCAAAAGGCCCACGTACGTCATCATGCGCTGGGGCATGTAGCGGTTCGGCGTGGACTGGAACTCCATCATCAAGCACACGAGCATCTCGCTGCCAGCGACATTCACGCGCCAAACGATGTCGTGAAACCGTTTGTCCAAGCGATTGCTGATCTTTTCGGTGGGCAGCAGCCGAAGCGTGCTGAAGTCGATTTTTTCCACCCACTCGTGGCTGACAAACCCCCGGATGAGCTTTTCGATCGCCTCGGGCTGGCTAAAAATCTTTTTGAATCCCGCATCGTGATTGGGCAAGTGGCCTCCTTTTGGCGGAAGGGTAGCTGCGCGTTGCGTTGTGTATTTCGCTGCATGTCGCGTTTTGTATTTCGCCTCATGTCACTTCATGCATTTCGCTGCGCGTGTTTCCGCCATTGAGTACATCGGCCGCTTTTCGGGAAAGTTTCCTGTTGAGCGCAAAAAAGATTCTTTTTTCCCAAATTCGCTGCGAATTTTGCGGACGGACTGACGTGTCAGCACCCAGCACCTGCGCGAGGGGATGCGGAAAGAGATGCGGAAAGTGGAGAATCGGGCGGAGCGTTTTGTTGCATTTTGCAGCGGCAGCACCCGGCGTGAAGAGAGCAACCCAGTAAGTCATTGACGTACTAAGTCATTGGCTTACAATTTCCGTATGAGGTTCGAATGGGACTCGACAAAAGAGCGCGCTAACCGAAACAAGCACGGCATTGGTTTTGATGAGGCAAAGGCGCTTTTTGAGTCTGAAACGGATTACCTCGAAATTTTTGACGATACACATGTCGGCGTTGAAGAGCGCTTTATTGCGGTGGGGCCAATTCGCAGGGGACTTGTCGTTGTGGTTTGGACAGAGAGAAAAGAGGAGATCATTCGCATGATTAGCGCCCGCTTTGCGACCCGGAAAGAAGCGGCTCTCTACTTGGCGTACATGGAGGCAAAATGAGTGAAGCAACCAAAGAATTGACCCAAAGGGACTTTACCAAGGCCATTCCGCGGAGCCTGCGCGCCCGGATAATGCAGGGAAAAATTGAGTCTGGGGATGATATTGTCGCGCTCAGAAATTTCGTCGGGCTCACCCAAAAGGATTTTGCCGCTGCCATCGGCATTAGCGTTCACACCCTTCGCAACTGGGAGCAGGGGCGCCGAAAACCAGAGGGACCCGCGCTGGCGTTGCTGCGAATCGCCGCCCGTCATCCAAAGATTGTGCGCGAAAATATCGTGACCGCTGCCTAAAGATCCAAACCGTTTTGCGCGCTCCGCGCCAATCTTCCCGCTTCGAGAACGCTCATTTTTTGCGCTGCGAATTTTGCGGACGGGATGAGGTGTCATCGCCTAGCACCTGCGCGAGGGGATGCGGAAAGAGATGCGAAAATGGCAAGGGGGAGGAATGCCCAGAAGGGGCGGAAAAACAGGCTTGCCAGGGCGCGTTGTGTCGTCTATGAGCGGTGCAGAAAATTTTACTTTCACAGCGGCTCTGTGATACTTTTTCTCTTATGAAACCGATGCCGGGGGGCAAAGGATTTTATACTTGAGCCACAACTTACCGTTAAAGAAAGAGCGCCGCGCCTTTCCCCGCTTCGAAGCCTCCTGCCGGTGTTGGGTCGAACACGATTCCCTCACACTTTTCGGCACGGTCACCAACCTCAGCTCCGCGGGGTTTTTCCTGCGCACGCTGCCGGTGATGGACGCTGGCGCTGTCATCGACATCCGGCTGAACATGGAAGCGGGCGACGTGCTGGCGCGGGGCGAGATCTGCTGGACCAACAAAGAGAACCTGGGACCGCGCGACTCCTTTAGCGCCACGCCCCTCGGGTTGGGGGTGCGCTTCCTCGAGATCACCGACGGCGCCGCGCTCATGCAAAATTTCTTTGCCCGCAATTCGATTGTCCCGATCCCGGAGCCACCCTCCCGCGATTGAGCCGCCCGCGGTGAACGCCCGGGATTTGGCGCTGGCAAACCCATGTACTTTGTGCTTTATTCGCCCGCGTGAAAAACGCTGAGCGCCCCGGCGCCAAACGGTGCCATTTGAAAGACCATCGACCATGTTTACCGGACTGATTCAGGATTTGGGACGCGTAGAACGCCTCGTCCACAAAGGCCCCGAAGCCGAATTGGTCGTCGCTTCGCAGCTCGGCGATTTTGTGCACGGCGAGAGCGTCGCCATCAACGGCGTCTGCCTGTCGGTCACCGCCTTCCAAGCCCACCAATTTACGGTGTTTGCCTCGCGCGAGACCCTGTCGAGCAGCGGCATTGGCCAGTTGCGCGGCGGGCAGCGGGTCAACCTGGAGCGCGCCTTGAAAGCGGGCGACGCCCTGGGCGGGCACATCGTTTCGGGCCACGTGGATGCGCGCGTTCCCCTGCGGGACCGGCAGCGCGTCGGGGCGGCGGAGGTCTTGACGTTCGGCTTGCCGGAGGGGGCGTTGGCGGCCCAGGTGGCCCCCAAGGGATCGGTGGCCCTGGACGGCGTGAGCCTGACTGTTAATGATGTGGGGCCGGACGCCTTTGCTGTCATGGTCATTCCCATCACGCTACAACAAACAACACTGGGAGCGCTGGTGCCGGGCGATTGGGTCAACTTGGAGACCGATATCTTGGCCAAGTACGTCAGCCGCATGTTGTCTCTGCACACCTCCGCTGCGGACGACGCCGCGCCCCGCGACATCACTTTGGACATGCTGATCAACAGCGGATTTGTGAGGTAAATTCGTGTCTCATACCGATAAAGAACAAGCCATTGCGCGCGTGCAAGCCGCCATTGAGGCCGTCCGCGCTGGCAAAATGGTCATCCTCGTCGACGACGAAGATCGCGAAAACGAGGGCGACCTCACCATGGCCGCCGAGATGATTACGCCGGAGGCCATTACCTTCATGGCCACCAAGGGCTGCGGCCTCATCTGCGTGACCCTGACGCCGGAGCGCGTGAACCAACTGGAGTTGCCCATGATGGTGAAGGCCAATCAGTCGCCGCTGGGCACGGCCTTTACGGTGTCCATCGAGGCGGCCAAGGGCGTGAGCACCGGCATCAGCTCGGCGGACAGGGCCCAGACGATTCGCGTGGCGGCCTCGCCGTTTTCCAAGTCGACCGATTTGGTGAGCCCGGGGCACGTGTTCCCCCTGCGGGCCATGCCCGGCGGCGTGTTGCAGCGCACGGGACAGACCGAGGGCTCCGTCGACTTGATGCGCCTGGCGGGCCTGGAGCCAGCGGGCGTGATCTGCGAGGTCATGAAGGAAGACGGGACCATGGCGCGCTACGAGGACTTGCAGCGCTTCTCCCAAGAGCACGATATGGTGCTGCTCAGCATCGCCGATCTCATCGTCTACCGCCTGCAGTACGACCGCCTGGTGGAGCGCAAACACACCGGCGCGGTCACCCTGGGCACCGACGCCAAGGCCGAGTTTCAACTCTACCTCTACGGCGCGGTTCCGGGCATCGCGCGGCAGGAATACATCGCCCTGACCCTGGGCGACGTGGCGGACGGGGAGCCGGTGCCCTGCCGGGCGCACGTGGCCTGCTTCGTCGACGATGTGCTGGGCGCGGGAAACCCCTCGGGCAGCCCCTCGCTGCGCGCGATCATCGACGCCATCATCCGCCGCGGCCGCGGGGTGGTCATCTTCTTGCCCTCGCGGGAGAGCCTCTACTCCGAGCTCGACGTGCAGCGGGCCTTCCCCGATGAAGCGTCTGCCGAGCACGACAACACGATGATCCGCGAGTACGGCATCGGCGCGCAAATTTTGCTGGACCTGGGCATTCGCCGCCCGCAATTCATCTCCAACAACCCCCACCGTTTGGTCGGCCTGAGCGCGTGGGGCTTCGAGAGCACAGAGCAAATCACCTTGGAGGAGGTATGACGATGCATCAGCAGAAAAACCCCACGGTCATCGAGAGCGCCTTGGATGCGAGCGGCATGAAGTTCGCGATTGTCGTCTCTCGCTTCAATCACTTTATCGTCGACCGGCTGCAGGAGGGCTGCGAAGACACCCTGCGACGCCTGGGCGCCGACCTGTCGCAGAGCGCTGTGGTGCGGGTGCCGGGGGCCTTTGAGTTGCCCATGGCGGTGAAGCGCCTGGCGCAGCAAGACAAGTACGACGCCATCATCGCGCTGGGGGCGGTCATCCGGGGCGCCACGCCGCACTTCGACTACATCGCCGCCGAGGTCACCAAGGGGCTGGCGCAGGTCTCCTTGGATGCGGGCAAGCCGGTGGTGTACGGGGTGTTGACCACCGACACCATCGAGCAGGCCGTGGAGCGCGCGGGTACCAAGGCGGGCAACAAGGGCGCAGAAGCAGCGATGTCGGCCATCGAGATGGCTGGATTGTTCAGGAAGATTTGACACATGGCCACACGCCGCAGGGCACGGGAAGTCGTGCTGCAGATGCTCTTTCAACTGGAAGCCAACCGCGACAGCGCGGCGCAGGTGTTGGCGCTGTACCGCGACAATTTTGGCGAGGGGCCGCTGCCCGATGCCTTTAGCACCGAGCTGTTTTGCGCGGTGGCGAAAGACATCGAAGAGATTGATCGCATCATTGTTACGGCCAGCGACAACTGGCGCCTGGAGCGCATGAGCCGCGTCGACCGCAACATCCTGCGCATGGGCGTCTGGGAAATAGAACACCCCAACGACACCCCGGTGCGGGTGGTCATCAACGAGGCGGTGGAGCTCGCCAAGCGCTTTGGGGCCGAGGACTCCGCGGCCTTCGTCAACGGCGTCCTGGACCGCATCGCCAAAGAGCGCCAAAAGCTCGATTAAAACATGGGCCCGCCGACCGCCAAGATCGCCTTTCTCCCCTCGCGTCTCGAGCGCCTCGAAGCGGCTCACCCCGACATCATCGCCTGTTTTTGTTTTGCCGCGCGCGCGCCGTTTCGCGGCATCGCCGGTTTGCTGGATTGGCGTCTGGGCGGCGCCTTGTCGCGGCTGCGCATCGACAACTTCATCACCGGGGCCGAAAACGAAACCGTCTTGTATCCCTTGGGGGAGCGCCTGGCCGGGGCGCGGCTGCTGTTGGTGGGCGCGGGACCGCAGGAGTCCCTGGACGCACAAACGGCGCGCCACGCGTTGCAACACCTGTTTGCCACGCTGCAAAAACTGGACGCCTCCGCATTTCATCTGGCCCTGCCGGGGCGCCCCGAAGAGGTGAGCCGCCCCGAAGACGCCGTGGCGGTCTTTCTCGATGCGCTGACGGCGTTTCCGCATTTTCGCGCGGTGACCCTGGTCGACACTGTGGCGGCCCAGTCCCGCATGCAGCCCTTTGCCGAGCGCTGGCGGCTGAAGCACTCCGTGTCCGCGTCATGACGAGCGCGCGGCGACGTGCGCGAACCGGGGACGGGCGATGAGGCGTTGCGCGGTGCGATGCGAGCGCTTTGCCCTGTCCGCCCAGTCGTCGACCTTGACCGCCCGCACCGAAGCGCAATCGCGCACGGGGTTTCGCCTGACGATTTGCGATGCGCAGGGCCACGCGGGGGTGGGGGAGGCCGCGCCCTTTCCCGGTTACTCTCTGGAGACCGCCGCGCAGTGCCACGCGAGCCTGCAAGCACTCGAAGCGCCGCTGCAAGCGCTCTTGTGCGCCGAAGCGGTGTCGTCGTTTTCGCAGTGGCAGGAGGTAGCGCCGCAGCTCCGCCTTGGGGAACACGCCGCCAGCGCTGCCTTTGCCGTTGAGACCGCCGTCATCGATTTGTGCGCCCGGCGCAGCGGTGTCGCGGCGCATCGTTGGATCAACCCCGACGCCGGGACGACGCACATCGCGGTCAACGCCACGTTGGACTTGCGCGCCTCTCTTGCGTCGCTGCGGTCGCAGATGGCGGCCTACGCCCAGCGGGGATTCGACGTGTTCAAGCTGAAGGTGGGGCATTCCGATTGGTCGTGGCGCGACGAACGCGAGCGCCTCGAACTCGCGCGCGAGGTGCTGGGCGGCGATGTAACGATTCGCCTGGACGCCAACGGCGTGCTGCCCCCGCGCGACTTGCCGCACCGCATCGAGACCTGGCAGCGTGCGGGCATCGCCTTTGTGGAAGAGCCGGGCCCCGTGTCGCAGTGGGCGCCGATACGCGACGCGGGCATTTCGGTGGCGGCGGACGAGTCCCTGGCCTGCGCGGCGCACCGCTCCCGCATTGCCGATGAGCGCTTGGCCGATGTGCTCGTCATCAAGCCCGCCATGCTGCACGGCATCACTGGGGCGTGGTCGTTGGCGCAGCGAGCGGCGGCGTTGGACATGCGCGTGGTGGTGACCCATCTCTTCGACGGCCCGGTGGCCCTGGCGGCCTGTCGCGCCCTCGCTTTTGCCTTGTCCCAGCCGCCCTTGGCCTGTGGCCTCGACACCCACGAGGGGCTGGCGGGATGGCCTCCGGGGTGCGACGTCGCTTTAGACGGCGGTCCCGTACTCACGCCGAACGAATCATTGGGACTCGGCTGTTGCTGGGAGCCGCATTCATGAATGGGCCGGTGAAGCCGTCGGCGAGTGCTTTCTCCGCGAACGCCTTGCCGGCGATCGACATCCTGCGCGCGGCCGATCTCTTCGGCGACGCGCCCCTCATCATCGACGACGCGGGCGTTTGTTCCTACCGCGCGGCGGCAGCGTATGCGCAGCGGTGCCAGCCCTTTTGCCGCGACTGGCGCCTCGTCCACGGCGACGCTCCGGTGGCGTTGGTGGCCGCGCCGACCCGCCGCGTTCTGTTGGCCGTCCTCGCGCTGTGGGCGGGACGCATCCCGGTGGTCTTGCTACCCCCCACGGCTCCGGAGCTGGAGCGCCAGCGGTTGTGGCGACAGAGCGGCGCCCCGCAGTGCCTCGACGTCGACGCGCTGTCATCGCTGGCGGCGAAACCCGTTGTTGCGCCCGGCGAGGCCGCGTCTCCGGAGCCCGCGGACACGGCGGTGATCCTCTTCACCTCGGGGTCGAGCCACCGGCCCAAGGGGGTGCGCCTCTCCCACCGCGCCTTTGTCGCCTCGGCCCGCGCCCACGCCGCCAACCTGGGATGGCGCCCGCGAGACCGCTGGGTGCTGCAACTGCCCATCTGCCATGTCGGCGGCTTGTCGGTGTTGACGCGCAGCGTGCTGTTCGGCGCCACGGTGCTGCTGCCCCCGACCTTCGACGCCACGACCGTTCTCTCCTTTTCGGCGCGCTACGGCGGCACCTTGTTGTCGGCGGTGCCCACCCAACTGCAGCGCTTGCTCGACTGCGACCAGGGCAATGAGCTGGCGCGGTTTCGCTTTGTGCTGCTCGGCGGCGCGGCCCCTACGGTCGACCTGTTGTCGGCGTGCCTGGCGCGCGGCGTGGTGGCCCTGTGCACCTACGGGCTCACCGAAACGTGCTCCCAGGTCACCTGCGAGCACCCGCGAGACTTGGCGGCTGCGCACCGGGGGAGCGGCCGGCCCTTGCCGGGCATCGCGGTGGACATCCTGCGCGGCGACGGAACACCAGCGGCGCCAGACGAAATGGGGCGCATCGCGGTGCGCGGGGCGGTGTTGACCGACGGCTATCTCGGGGCGCCAAGGCACGCACCGGACGCGGCTTGGATGACCGGAGACCTGGGCCGGATGGATGCGCGCGGCGTGTTGCACGTGGCGGGGCGCAGCGACGCGGTCATCATCAGCGGCGGCGAAAACATTCACCCGGCGGAGGTGGAGTGGGCGTGCGCGCAGGCCCCGGGTGTCTTGGGGTGCATCGCCTTTGGCGTGCCGGACGCAGAATTTGGACAGGTGGTGTGCGCGGCGCTGCGCGTGTCGGATGGCGGTGAAGGCGATTTTGACGAGCGGGCGTTGGCGGCGTTTTTGCGCCGTCAGTTGGCCCCCCACAAGGTGCCGCGGCGCGTGGCGGTGTGGGGCGAGCCCTTTCCCCTGCTGTCCAATGGCAAGGAAGACCGGCGGCGCGTGGTGCAGGAGAGCGCCCCCGTGTTGCGGCCGCTCAATCGATCATAATGATGATGACGTCCTCTTCGCTGCAGGCCATCTGCACGTTGATTTGATCGACGCTGCCGCTCTCCAGTGTTTGACATGCCTGTGAGCAAAACTGGATGGCCGTGCGATCCGCGTTGGCCCAGGTCCAGCCCTGTTGGGCTTGGCAGCCGTCGTCGCGCGGCACGGGGGTGCCGTCGAAGGTGACGTTGACCCAGTCGAGGTTGATGCTGTCGGGGTCCGTCAACTCGCCGAGCTGAAACAGGCACGAGACCGACATGCTTTGCACGATCTCTCGCAGGGCCACGTCCAGGGCGTCGGCGTCGATGGCGTCGATGAACTCCGTGTACTTGGTGCCGCCCTCAATGGCGACGGCGTTGAGCTGCGCGGGATCGGCTTCGCTGCCAAAGCCGATGACGATGGTCTTGATGTCGTGCTCGTTGAGCAACTGGGCCGACAGCGCGGAGAGGTCTTCGAGGCTGGTGTCGCCTTTGATCATCACATCGGTGGGCTCTGTGCCGCAGGTGTCCTTGCCGTCGGAGATGACGATGAGGTAGCTCGCGGCCTCGCGGTCTTGAAACACCGGCGCGTAGTTGGGCTTGGTGTAGTTGGCCATGCCCAGGTAGAGCGGCGTGGAGATGTAGGGACTGCTCTGGGCGAGGAGGTCGATGATCTCCTCTCGCGATGTCTCGTCCACGTCGATGAGCGCCTGTTCGCCAAACCAGCATTCGGTCTTGATTCCGCCTCGGGGGTCGAAGGCGTGTGAGAACATGTCCAGGCCGAAGATGATGTCGCCTTCAAACGTGGCGACCATGTCGGTGATGGCGTCGATGGCGATCTCCCACTTGCTCTTGCCGCTGGTGGAGTTGGTGTCGATTTTTCGCATGGAGCTCGAGCGGTCCAGCAGCAACATCGCCCGGGATGGGATGCGGATCAGATCTTGGGTGACCTCGCCGCACACTTGAAACACGGGCGGCGTGTCGCTGTCTGCGATGCCGATGGGGGGGCGGTCTCCGGGGTCGATGACCTGCGGCGTGTCGTTGGGGGCACCGTCGTCGGGGGTGGTGGGCGTGCCGTCTTGGTTGTTGGTGGGGGCGTCGTTATCGGGCGCGACCGGGGGCGCATCGCTGTTGCTCTCACAGGCGACCAGCGCGAAGAGCAAGGCGGCGGCGAGCCACCACCTAGATGGCGTTGCGGTGATGTGACGGGACATGGCGTCTCCTTTCGGACGTGGCAAACGATTGCGCGGGCAGCGGCGCGGGCAGCCGTTTGGCGTATGTGTATCTGATGTCGCGCCATTGAAAATAACGGCTCACGGGATTGGCGCTGGCGACAAAACCCGGTGTCAGGTTTCGAAGTCGAAATGGCATTTTACAAAATGGCGCGGGCGGACTTCTCGGGTGTTGGGAACCGCTTGGCGGCAGATGTCGTCGGCGTGGGGGCAATGCGGCGCGAAGCGGCAGCCCGTCAGGGCGGGCGGGGCCAGGGGTTCGTCTTCGGAGAAGGCGGCGGATTGCTCGAGGGCGCTGCGCAGGTGAATTTTTTGCGCCGCGATGATGGCGCGGGTGTAGGGGTGGGCGGGCTGGCGAAACAGGGTGTCGGTGTCGCCGATCTCGACGAGGCGCCCCTGGTGCATGATGGCGGTGCGGTGGCAGTTTCGGCGCACGGTGTTGAGGTCGTTGGTGATGAGCAAAATGGTGATGCCCAGCTCTTGTTGCAGGTGGTGCAGCAGGGCGAGCACTTGTTGTTGGCTGGTGATGTCTAGCTGGGCGATGGGCTCGTCGGCGATGAGAAATTGGGGCTCGATGGCCAAGGCGCGGGCGATGACCAGGCGCTGTTTCTCGCCGCTGGACAGCTCGGCGGGGCGGCGCTGCAACATGGCGTGGGGCAGCCCCACTTGCGACAGCAATGCCAGGGCGCGTTGGTACAGGGCGGCCTTGGGCTGGCGCTTGCGGTGGGCCTTGAGCGCTTCGAAAATTGTTTCTTGCACCGTGTAGCGGGGATGGAGGCTGGCGGCCGCCGCTTGAAAGGTGATCTGGATGTCGCTGCGCCACTTGCGCAAATCTGCGCCCCGGATGCGCGTGACGTTGTGCCCGTTGAAGAACACCTCGCCCTCCGAGGGGGTGTCCAGGCGGGCCAGCAGACGTCCCAGGGTGCTCTTGCCGCAACCGGACTCGCCCCACAGCCCCAAGATTTCGCCCCGGAAAATTTGTAGCGACGCCCGGTCCACGGCTTGGATGGTGCGCTGCAGGTCAGGGGTTTGCGCGGTGACTGCGGTGGCGAAGTGCTTGGAGAGTTCGACGCACTCCACGATGACGGGCAGGGGCGCGGGGGCGGCGGAGGGGCGATGCGGGTCAGCCACGGTGGGTCCTCCAGAGCGAGACGATGGATTGCGTGTAGGGATGCGCTGGGGCGTTGAGCACGTCTTGGGCGGGCCCGGTTTCGACGATGCGTCCCTCGTGCAGGATGGCCACGCGATCGGCCAGGGCCGCCACGACGCTGATGTTGTGCGAGATGAGCAAGACCGACATGTCCAGCCGCTGGATGAGTTTGGAGAGCAGCAGCAAGGTGTGGACCTGCACGGTGGCGTCCAGGGCGGACGTGGGGGCGTCGGCGAGGAGAATCTCCGGTCGACACGCCAGGGCCATGGCGATGCTCACGCGCTGCTTGGTGCCGGTGGAGAGCTGGTGGGGGTACATGCCGAGCATGCGCTGCGCATCGGAGATGCCCATCTGTTCGAGGAGCTGGAGAGTTTCGCGGCGGGCGTCGGCGCGGCTCTTCTTTTGGTGGATGCGCAGGGGCTCGCCGATTTGCACGCCTATTTTCATGAGGGGATTGAGGGCGGTCTCGGGCTCTTGAAAAATCATGCCGATGCGGTTGCCGCGGATGGACGAGAGCTTGGAGGCGTCGAGTTGCAAGATGTCGCGCCCGTGAAAGAAAATTTCGCCCGCAGCGATGTGCACTGAGGGCGGCAGGATGCGCAGCACCGACAGGGCGGCCAGGGTTTTGCCGCTGCCGGTCTCGCCGATGAGGGCGGTGGTTTGGCCCTTGTACACATCGAGAGAAAAATCTTTGAGCACGGTGCGTTGGGCGTCGAGGTTTTGGGCGCACAGATGCAGGTTGCGGATGGAGAGCGCCACCGTGTCGCCTTGGGGCGGGCGGGAAATGGGAGCGCTCACAGCGGCTCCGGCGCGTCGGGGGCTTCGTCGCCTGCGGGGGCTTCGTCGGTGAGGGCGTCGCCTTCGACGGGTGTGTCGGGGGCGGGTGTGCTGGGGGGTGCGTGGAAGATGCGGGCGAAGGCTTCGCTTTGCACCGGGGCGTGGGCCCAGCCGCCGATGGTGATGTGCGGCGGCAGCAAGAGGGGCCGTAGGGCCTCGGGGGCCGCGATCCAGGGGAGGAGGACCTCGGGGATGAAGGTGGCGTCCACTGCGGCGAAGCGCTGCGAGCGTTGCGCTCCGTCGCCGTAGATGTAGGGGGACGTGGCGTACTCGTAGCGCAGGGCAAAGCCCAGGCCCGGCAAGTAAAAGGGCTCGGCGGCGTGCAGCGACAAATCCAGCGGAGAGCGGGGGAAGCCGTCGCGGCGCGGGATGGCTCCGAATGCGGTCATTTGTTCGTTGCGGGCCAGGTGTTCGAGTTCGGCGTCGGTGAACAGCGGGGTGGCGTGGCCCGTGCCGGCGTGCACCAGGAGGGTGGTGTCCAGGTTTTGGATCGCGTCGCTGTGGCAGGGGCGCAGGAAGCCGCGCACGGAGACCAGGGCCAGGGGGCCAAAGGTGGCGGTGACGGTGGCGCGGTACGCCAGGGCGGCGTAGGGAGTGTGCCCGGTGGGGTCGAAGGGCAGGGGCGCGAGGGAGGTCGGCGCCGGGGCGTCGGGCCGGTGGTGGATGTGCTCGGGCCAGGACACCACGGCCCAGTTGGGGGATGTGATGTCTGCCAGGGGAGGAGTGACGTCGCCTGCAGCGTGGCGGTCGTCGGTGCCGTCGGTCTTGGGTGCGGTGTCGTCGCTCGTCTTCACGGGGCACGTCTTCACGGGGATGCGGGCATGCTGTTGGGCAATTTCAACCAAGTGGCCGTCGTCGGCGACGAAGATGCCCGGCACGGCCGTCAGGACCGCGGTGCTGTGGCGGTTGCCGACAACCCAGTGCGTTTGCGGGTCGCCCTTGTCGTCGCGCGACCAGAGCAGCACCGGATGCAGCGCTGCGCTCTCGTCGAGGAGCAGGGCTGCGGTGATGAGCGGCGCGTTGCGCTTGGCGGCTCTGCGCTTGGGGGAGGCTTGGCGTTCACCGGCGGCAGACGCAGTGGCGCAGGCGCTGGCAAATAGCACCGCGACGAGTCCCAATGTCCAGAGGTGAAACCAGCGAATCGTCATGGTTGTTTCATACATGCATGGCGATTTCGGCACAACAAAATGAAAATTGCCGTTGTTTCTCGGGCGGCCAGTGTGGATTTGAAGATACGTGAAGAGAGGTGGAGAGAAGTGAAGAGAAGTGAAGAGAAGTGTGGGGGCTGTTTCGGGGAGTGTGTTACCTTCTGCCATTATGCGCAAACCGAACTCTGCCAAACGCATCGCGACGACAGTGGCCCGGGTGGTGTCAATGGGCGTGGCGATCGCCGCCATTATGTCGCTGGTCCACGTGGCGTGGCACGGCGGTGGCGCGTTCTTGGCACGTCCCGCTTGGTTTGCCGCTGTGCACTTGTCGCTGGGCATGCTCGCCGCGCTGTTGGCCTCTTGGATGGCCATCCGCGTGCTGCGCACCGGCGCCCCCACGCCGAAGGACAGCGACTCGGGGCAAACCCCGGCGGATCGCGAGGCCCAGGCCCAGCAGTCCCAGATACAAAAGCTCGAGGCCATCGGGCGCCTGGCAGGGGGCGTGGCCCACGACATCAACAACGTGCTGACCTCGGTGATGAGCGTCGCCGCTGCGGTGAAGCTCGACCTCGAAGAGCACGCGGGCGCATCGGTCTCCGCCGAGGACATGAACGACATCCTGGAGGCCTGTCGCCGCGGCCGGGATTTGACGCACTCGCTGTTGGGCTTTGCCCGCAAGGGCGATCTCTACAAGCACGCCATGTCCCTGGCCGACGCCCTCAACGACGTGCACAAGCTGCTCGAGCGCGTCGCCCCCAAAACCATTGCCATTCAGGTGGAGATGGCGCCCGATGTCTCGCAAATCCTCGGGGACGCGAGCCAAATCAAAAACGTGCTGATGAACCTGTGCATCAACGGCATCGACGCCATGAAAGACGCGGGACAACTGCGCTTGCGCCTCTTCGACACCGTGCTCGACGCGGATCAGGCGGGGCTGCCACCGGGCAAGTACGCCGCGGTCGTCGTCCAGGACACCGGAGAGGGCATGAGCGAGGCGGTCGTCGCGCGGGCCTTCGATCCCTTCTTCACGACCAAGCCCGAGGGCATGGGCACGGGCCTGGGGCTCTCCCGCGCTTGGGGCACGGTGAAAGAGCACGGCGGCGGCATCGACATTGCCAGCGAAGTGGGCCGCGGCACCACGGTGACCGTGTACTTCCCCGCCCTGGGCCTCATGGAGCACGACCCCAACATCCGCCGCAGCATTTCACCGGTTTCGAGCACCGAGGCCGCGACCATCCTGCTGGTGGACGACGAGGAGCTGGTGCGCAAAACCACGCGGCGCCTGCTCGAAAAGTTTGGCTACCGGGTCCTGGTCGCCGGCAACGGCCAGGAGGGCGTGTCGGTGTACGCGGAGCGCCAGCGCGAGATCGACTTGGTGCTGCTCGACATGATGATGCCGGTGATGGACGGCGCCACGGCCTTTCGCAACCTGCGCGCCATGAACCCCGCCGTGCCCGTGGTGTTTTGTTCGGGATACAGCCGCGACGAGACCGCCGGCGAACTGCTGCGAGAGCCCTTGGTGGGCTTTGTGCAAAAACCCTTCAGCCCCGGCGAGCTCACCCACCAACTGCAACAGTTGTTGCAAGACGCCATCAACGGTTGATTTTTGCACCTGTTTTAAGCCGAAATGTTCGCTGTTTTTCTGCGCGCCGTTGTAGCATGACATGAAGACGGTGTGGCGGATGCGCCAAGTGGACACCCGGTGCAACGCGTTGCCCAACGCATGCCGCACCCCAGTTTTGAAATAGGAGAGCTTATGCACGACAAATACAGATGGATTTTTGGCTTGGGGCTTGGGCTGGTCTGGGTGTTTGCTGCCCTCGGTTGCGATGCCGACAGCGGGCGCGGATTGCCAAGCTACGATGACGGATATGATGACTACAACAACAACAACGCCAACAGCGGCAACAACGATATTGGCAACAACAACAACGCCAATAATAACAACAGCAACAATAACAATAACGCGTACGACACCGGCAGTGTCCCGCCGCCTGTCAACAACGATGATGTGGTCGTCGTCACCAGCGGCGTGGTGGGACGGCACGGCACCCTCCAGGCGCGCAACGGAAAAATCATCGACAAAAACGGACAGGTGGCGCAGTTGCGCGGCCTCAGCATGTTCTGGAGCAACTGGGCCGAGGGACGCATTTTCTACACCCCTGGCGTGGTGCAAACGCTGGCGAACACGTGGCACGCCGGAGCGGTGCGCGCTGCCCTGGCCGTAGGCCCCGAAGCCAACGGATACGCCTCGGACAACGCCGGCGTCAAACAGCTCAACCTCGAGCGGGTCGAGACCATCATCGACGCGGCCATCCAACAAAACATCTACGTCCTGGTGGATTTCCACACGCACTTCGCCGACGAGTACATCCACTTGGCCCACGAGTTTTTCGGCCACATCTCGCAGAAGTACGGGCGGTATCCGCACATCATTTACGAAATCTGGAACGAGCCCCTGCTCAACGGCGCCACGAGCGCGAACAAGTTGTCGCCGGACAATCCGAATGGGTGGACGCAGATCATCAAGCCCTACGCCGAACAGGTCATCGCGACGATTCGCCAAAACGACTCGCGCAACCTGGTGTTGGTGGGCACGCGCGACTGGTCCAAGCGCGTCGACGAGGTGATCGGCAATGAGGTGCAAGACGTCAACGTGGCCTATGTGCAGCACTACTACATCGGCTTGCACGACATCCTCGAGCGCAATTGGGGACAAGCGGCCATCGATGCGGGCATCCCCGTGTTCATCAGCGAGTGGGGGTTGGCCATCGACGCCTATATCGATAAAAACCTGGGCAGCGGCGTGCGCCCCGAGGCTTACAATATTTGGCCTTCGTATATCCGCGACAACCAGCTCTGCTCCATCGCCTGGTCGGTGACGCACAAGAATGAACCCTCGGCCACGCTGGCGCCCACTGCGGCGCAAAAACCAGACGGCAACTGGACTTCGGCAGATGTGTTGGGGTGGGGACAGTGGCTGCAGTCGTTTAATGCCGAGATGCATTAACGCCGCCGCAGCGCAACGACAATGAGATCAGCGGTAGGGCGCCCACTCGGGCTCGTTGGCGAAGATCCAGCGATAGTACTTGTGTCCCTTCAATTCTGAGGCGGCTTCTTCGTCGGCGATGATGATGCACTTGGGGTGCAACTGGAGCGCCGAGGCCGAGATCATCGAGGTGATGGGGCCTTCGACGGCGGCGGCCAAAATTTCGGCTTTCTTTTTGCCGGTGACCACCATGATGACGTGGCGGCTCTCCAAAATGGTGCCGATGCCCATGGTGATGGCGCGCTTGGGCATGGTCTCGGGGTCGTCGAAGAGGGGGCTGTTTTGGGCGATGGTGTGCGGCGTCAGCGCTTTTTGGCGCGTGCGCGAGGCCAGGGACGACAGGGGCTCGTTGAAGCCGATGTGCCCAATTTCGCCGAGGCCCAGCAGTTGCACGTCGATGCCGCCGCAGTCGCGGATGGTTTGCTCGTAGCGCGCGCATTCGGCGTCGAGGTCCGGGGCGTTGCCAATGGGAATGTGGGTGTTGCGCGGGTCGATGTTCACTTTGCTGAACAGGCGGCTGTTCATGTAGTGGCGGTAGGAGTTTTTGTCCTCGGGCGCCATGCCGGCGTACTCGTCGAGGTTGAAGGAGCGCGCCAGCGAGAAGTCGAGCTTGCCTTCGCTGTGCCAGGCGGCGAGTTTGTCGTAAAGGGTTTCCATGGTGCGGCCGGTGGCCAGTCCGAGGACGATGTTGGGTTTCTTTTGAATGTGGTTGGCGAGTAGGCGCGCGGCCAGATCAACGGCAGCTTCCGTGCTTGGGCGGATGATGACTTCCATGTGTTTCCTCTTTATTTCTTGGGGGTTGGGGGTGCAGCGCACCAAAATTTTGTCCCCGAAGCTTACAAAAATGTACATTCCTTTCAAGGAAAATGTACATTGGGAGGGATGGCCCAGGAGGTGCGCGATGCGAATCATGCGAAAAATACGGTGTTGTTGTGGGGTGTTGGCGGTGTTGGTTTGGGGCGCCTGTAGCGCGTCCGATGATTTGCCGAACGACGAGTATATCGGCGACACCGCGCCGCCCGACACGCACGTTGTCGATACCACCACCGCGCCCCGCGACACCGCGGACACCGCGGACACCGCGCCACCCGCGACGGAGAGCGACGGACCCGCGACACCGACAGACACCGGGACGCCCA
>Ga0265293_10007489_pt1 | contig 16767 bp, 17 predicted proteins | sample Munlanlewell138R_FD_192505 | JGI IMG/M metagenome (GOLD analysis project Ga0265293, IMG submission 192505) | Leachate microbial communities from a municipal landfill in Southern Ontario, Canada - Leachate well 138R | ecosystem: Engineered > Solid waste > Landfill > Unclassified | place: Canada...
AGCTACCACCTCCATCCCAAGCGACGGGGCGTCGAGCAGGGCGCGGTAGCCGCGAATAATGCCGCTTTCTTCCAGGCGTCTTACACGGCGGAGACAGGGAGGGGCGGAAATGCCTACCCGTTGCGAAAGTTCGACATTGGTCATGCGACCATCTTGCTGCAATTCGCGCAGGATTTTCCAGTCGATGGCGTCGAGGTCGGCCTTCAGGGTCATGCGATCATCTCTGCGCAAGAATCTATCGTCATCTGGTAATTAAACAACTTTTTATGATGCGCCAGCGGTTTGTCGTTACCCTGCGCATTCCGTCAGTTTCTGGCGAAGCTTTCCGGGGACACTTTGTCGTTTGCCTTGCTGGCTTGGCTGCAAGCACTTACATTGGCGGCATATTTCGATTTGCGTATCTGTCGGGCCGTTTTGACGGTCCATCATCTGCAAGGCAACGCCATGACCGTCAAGCATGCTCCCGTTCTCATCATCGGCTCCGGTCCGGCTGGCTATACGGCTGCCATCTATGCGGCGCGCGCCATGCTGAAACCCATGCTCGTCGCCGGCCTGCAGCAGGGCGGCCAGCTCACCATTACGACGGAGGTGGAGAATTACCCGGGTTTTGCCGAGCCGGTGCAAGGTCCTTGGCTGATGGAGCAGATGCTGAAGCAGGCCGAGCATGTCGGGGCGGAAATCGTCAATGACATCATCATCGAGGTGGATCTCGATGCGCGCCCCTTCGTGGCCAAAGGTGATTCAGGCACCGTTTATACGGCCGACGCCCTGGTTATTGCGACGGGTGCTCAGGCAAAGTGGCTGGGAATCCCTTCCGAGCAGACCTTCATGGGCTTTGGCGTATCCGCATGTGCCACCTGTGACGGGTTCTTCTATCGTGGCAAGGATGTTGCCGTCGTTGGTGGCGGCAATTCGGCCGTCGAGGAAGCTCTCTATCTTTCGAACCTTGCCCGCACCGTCACCGTCATTCATCGCCGCAACGATTTCCGCGCCGAACGCATTCTGCGCGAGCGGCTTCTTGCCAAGGACAACATCAAGGTGATCTGGGATACGGTTGTTGACGAGATCACGGGCCGTCCCGGGCAGGCGCCACTTCCACCTTCCGTGGAGGGATTGAAGCTACGCAATGTCGTGACTGGCGAAGAAAGCCGGTTGCTTGTCGATGGCGTGTTTGTGGCCATAGGCCACGTGCCGGCCGTAGAACTGTTCGCCGGCAAGCTGAAGCAGAAGCCGAACGGCTATTTGTGGACAGAGCCGGATTCGACCCGTACCAACATTCCAGGTGTGTTTGCTGCCGGTGATGTCACCGACGACATCTACCGTCAGGCCGTAACGGCAGCCGGAATGGGCTGCATGGCTGCGCTGGAAGCGGAAAAGTATCTGGCAGGCATCGAAGCGCACAGGGACGCGGCGGAATAGCCGTAAAAAATCCCAACTCTTCCTTCAGACGCCGACATACACGAGGGGAATCATGGCGTTGGATTGGGACAAGCTCAGGGTATTTCATGCGGCCGCGCAGGCAGGGTCGTTTACCCATGCCGCCGAGACGTTGCATTTGTCGCAATCCGCCATTTCGCGGCAGGTGAGTGCGCTGGAGCACGATGTCGGCGTGCCGTTGTTTCATCGCCATGCGCGCGGGCTTGTGCTGACCGAGCAGGGTGAGATGCTGTTCCGCACGGCGCATGACGTGCTGATGAAGCTGGAATCCATCCGCTCGCGTCTGCTCGAAACAAAGGATCACCCGACCGGTGTTCTGCGGGTGACGACAACCGTTGGTCTGGGCACCGGCTGGCTTACCGACCGGACCAAAGAATTTCTGGAGCTTTATCCGGAAATCAACCTGCAGCTCGTCTTTACCAATGAGGAGCTCGACCTGACCATGCGACAGGCCGATTGCGCAGTGCGCCTTCGGCAGCCTCAACAACCGGACCTCATTCAGCGGCGGCTGTTCACCGTGCACCTGCATGTCTTCGCATCGCAGGAATATCTCGACCGCCATGGTGTCCCGAAATCCGCTGCCGACCTCGACCGCCATCGGATCATCACATTCGGAGAACCGGTGCCGAGTTATCTGGCGGGACTGAACACTCTTGAGACCGTCGGGCGGCCTGATGGTGAGAAACGACCAAGCGTTCTTCAGATCAATGATCTGATGTCGATCCGCAAGGCCGTGAAGCGAGGGGTTGGTATCGCCATGTTGCCGGATTACATGTCCGGCAAGGATTCAGGGCTCGTTTCCATCCTCGAAGAGCTTGAGGGCCCGTCCTTCGATACATTCTTCGTATATCCCGAAGCGATGAAAAACCAGGCTAAGCTCAAGGCGTTTCGTGACTTCATGTTCTCAAAGGCCCGTAACTGGTCCTATTGATTCATTTCTGAAGTCCGGCTGATTGTTCCACCCCAACACGGCGCGTCTGGCGGTTGCTGTCAGCAAACCTGTCGTCGGGTTCTGCCTGCATAAACAGCAATGCCCTCTTTGAAGGCGTATAGGGATGCGGAAGCTCCCCCGCTTTTGGGGTACACCTGCTTGCGAAGCGGGCAGGCAGATGCTCATAGCTGCCGCTGTCTTGGTCTTATTGCATCGCTGCGGGCATTGGACCACAGGTCGCGTGTTTTTGCATGTGTGCGTTGCAAAATAGTTGCTTGTTCATTGTGCAGTCGTGGCTCATATATAAGACATCTCCTGAGCGCGTTCTCCTCCCATTAGCGCTCACGAGTGTTCCCCTCTGGAGGTTTAGCCTTATAGGCACTTCCAACAAACTCAGCCGGATCTTATGATCCGGCTTTTTTGTTTTAGCCAACCTGATCGCGCGCCTGCTTATGTTCGCATGAGTAGGTTGTTGCCACCCTTTGTCTGTATATTTTGCTCCGCTTTCCCGACATGTTGCTCCTCGGGGAGGTGGTCTGCCGCTGCTTTTCGCAGGCATTTAAGCGCGTCACCCAGGTTCCGGCGGCGCGTAACGGTCATGTAACCCCTGTAACGTGACGGGACCGGCGGAACTTCTGTAGTCATATCCTGAGGGCGCGGCCGGCTTTCAGGGGATGGGGGCATCTTCCGGAAAGCCGGGTCTCAGGCGACGGCCGCGTCCGTCTTATTCTTGCTGGCAGATGCCGGCATCCTTCCTGCGGCGGACCTGCCGTTTCCTCCCCCGGAGACGGTCCGCAACAAACGGCGACAGGTTCTCCCTGTCGCCGTTTGTTTAAGCATAGCTTATTTCAGCCTGTCATGCCGCCTGCGTTCATGACCACATCTGCCAGGCGACCTGTCAACTCCGCCATGTGGCTGAAACTCGCAATATAGTTGCCGACGCCGGACGTTGCCGATCGCAACTCGATGATGAGATCTCCCATTTCGGCTTGCGGCATGGTTGCTCTCACCACATCCCAACCCGGCCATCCGCTACGTGCGTCGTAACCCAGGATCTGGCCCCGCCGCTGGGGAATGATGGCTATGATGCGTGCAGTTGCCTCGGATGGTGTAAAGATTTCCACCTCCATGATCGGCTCCAGCAGAACGGGGGAGCTTGCGGCCATTCCCTCCTTCATGGCCAGTCGTGCCGCTATCTGGAATGCCATGTCGGAAGAATCGACGGTATGATACGAGCCGTCGCTGAGATTGACCGCTATGTCGACAACCGGAAAGCCCAGCGGGCCACATTTCAGATAGTCGCGAACGCCGGTCTCCACCGAGGGAATATATTGTTTCGGAACCACGCCCCCGCTGATGGTGTCGGTGAATTCGAAGCCGCTTCCACGCGGGAGCGGTCTGATCTCGATGACGACATCCCCGAATTGCCCATGGCCACCCGATTGCTTCTTGTGACGACCGCGCTGCTGCGTTCCCTTGCGGATGGTCTCCCGATAAGGAACTGCCGGAGCGTGGCCTTCGACGGCGATCTGGTTGCGGCCTTCCAGGCGCTCGCGCACGACACGAAGATGCATCTCGCCGTGACCTGAAAGCACCGTTTCTGCGGAATCCTGATTGTGAGCGAGGCTGAGGGAGGGATCCTCTTCTGCCAGCCGCTGCACGGCTGCGGACAGTTTCACATCATCCTTGCGTTCTTTTGGCCGCAACGCGAAGGCGTAAACCGGTTTTGGCGGAACCAGTTCGATCAGGAATTCCCGCCCGCCCTTTGCGGAAGTGAGTGTCGCCCCGGTGCGGACGCCCTCGAGCTTGCCAAGCGCAACAGTATCGCCGGTTGCAGCATCTGCGATTTTCGTCTGGTCTTTTCCAAACATCCGGTAGAGGCCGGACACTTTGGCAGCTTCGCCATTCGGCAGAAAAAGCTCGACGCCGTCCGACAACTGACCTGCCAGTATTCGCGAGACGGAAAGCTTTCCGCCGTGCGGTGTATGGATCGTTTTCATGACCTGCACGAGCGTGGCGCTTTCGTCATCTGCCACGCCCAACCGGCGTCGCGTTGTCTCGATGCTAGGCGCATCGTGGCGGATTGCCTTCAGCAACCGCAGAACCCCGTTGCCCTTTTCTGCGGTGCCGATGAGCACGGGCGTCACCCGCCCTTCGCGCAAATCGGCGACAAGATCGTCGAATACGGCATCGCGAGGCGGCTCGATCTCTTCCAGCAACTGCTCCATGAGGGCGTCGTCATGATCGGCCAGCGTTTCCAGCATGGAGAAGCGCGCCTCGATCTCGCGTGCTTTATCGTCGCCGGGAATATCGGCAACTTCGCTCGCCGCGTATTCACGGTAGATGTAAGCGCGCTCCAGCGCCAGATCGATCGAGCCGATGACGACCCCATCCTTGCGCAACGGGATCTGGCGCAGAAGCAAGGGCACTGAACTTGCCGGCTGCAGGGTTTTGAGAGTTTCGCGCACTCCCGCTGCGGCTTTGTCCACTTTGTTGAGGAACAGGATGCGGAGTATGCCGAGCTCATCCAGCCTGCGCATGATGAGCTGCAGGGCCGGGATTTTCTTTTCGTCAGGCTCGGCAACCACGACGGCCAGATCGCAGGCAGCCAGAATGGGCTCGGCCTCGAAGGCGAATTCGATCGAGCCGGGGCAATCGACGAAGGTCAGGGTGTCGCCCATGAATTCGACTGTTGCGAAGGTCGCTTCCACGCTCATCGCGTGTTCACGAGCTTCGGGGGAGTGGTCGGAAACCGTGTTTCCTGAGGTGATTGGGTTTTGGCGGGCAATTGCGCCCGTGCGGGCAAGAATGGCTTCGAGAAGAGTCGACTTGCCGCTTGAAAAGGGACCGACGATGGCGATGCACTTCGGTCCCGTGCGTCTTCCTCCGGCGCGATTACCCATGACTGACCTCCGCTCAGGCATTTTGACGGGAGCGGCGGCCGGCCTGAAGACCGTCGCGCGGAGGCACTATCGACGTCTATCGTGGAGAGCTGCCTTCCGTAAGGGTATGGTCACATGGCTTGGCGGATGGGGCAAGGGGCATGAGACAGCGTCATGGAACTGCAAAAGAAAAGCCCGGCCTAAAGCCGGGCTTTTCTTGAGTCTTCTGAATCGCTTGCGATGGTCAGCTCAGGCTTGCCGTGAAGCGCTGAATGCGTGTGCAGGCTTCTTCAAGAAGCGTGTCCGAGGTGGCGTAGGAGATGCGGAAATTCGGTCCAAGGCCGAAGGCCGTGCCAAACACAACTGCCACGCCTTCCGCTTCCAGCAACTCGGAAGCGAAAATTTCGTCGTTCTCGATCACCTTTCCGTCTTTCGTCTTCCTGCCGATCAGGTCGGCACAGGAGGGATAGACGTAGAACGCGCCTTCCGGCGAAGGGCAGGAAATGCCGCGCGCCTGATTGAGCATCGAGACAACGAGGTCGCGACGAGCCTGGAAGATCGCCTTGTTCCTGCCGATGAAGTCCTGCGGCCCGTTCAGCGCCTCGACCGACGCCCATTGAGCGATGGTGCAGGCACCTGAGGTCTGCTGACCCTGGATCATGTCCATGGCCTTGATGAGCTGCAGCGGGCCAGCGGCATAGCCGATGCGCCAGCCGGTCATGGCGTAGGCCTTGGACACCCCATTCATGGTCAGCGTGCGTTCGTACAGGTTGGGCTCCACCTCGGCAATGGTCCTGAACACGAAGTCACCGTAGGTGAGGTGCTCATACATGTCGTCGGTGAGCACCCACACTTGCGGATGCTTCAGGAGAACATCTGCCAGAGCCCTGAGCTCGGCTTCCGTGTAGGCGGCGCCCGAGGGGTTGGACGGCGAGTTCATCACCAGCCATTTGGTCCTTGGCGTAATCGCCTTCTCAAGTGCCTCGGCGGTCAGCTTGAAGCCGTTGTCGATCGAGGTTTCTGCGAAAGCGGGCGTACCGCCGCACAGCGCCACCATCTCCGGATAGCTGACCCAGTAGGGGCGGGGAATGATGACTTCGTCGCCGGGGTTCAGCGTCGCCATGAAGGCATTGAACAGGATCTGCTTTCCGCCCGTGCCGACGATGGTCTGCTCAGGCTTGTAGTCGAGATTGTTCTCGCGCCGGAACTTGGCGGCGATGGCTTCGCGCAGCGGCGCGATGCCGGATACCGGCGGGTACTTGGTCTCGCCACGGCGAATGGCCTCGATCGCGGCATTCTTGATGTTGTCGGGCGTGTCGAAATCCGGCTCGCCGGCGCCCAGTCCGATCACGTCCCGGCCCGCGTTTTTCAGCTCGCGCGCTTTCTGCGTTACCGCGATGGTCGCGGAAGGCTTCACGCGGGAAAGGGCGTCGGCAAGAAAGGCCATTGGAACGTCTCCGATATATGGCTTGAACGGGGAAATTTCTGCACGTCTCTAATGTCGCATTGCGTTACTCAGCGCAAGTATCCTTCGTTTGCCGAGTTGATGGGCGGTGTGTTTCGCCGGAACGGCCAAAGGGTGATTAAGTGGCTCTTAAGCGTTTGCTGACAATCTGATGGAATGCCGAAAAAGTGAGCGGAAGACTGCAAAAGTGGGGCGCAGAACCGGGCTGGACCACATAGAGCGCGAGGAAAACGGAACCGCTGTCGGACAGTGGGGTATGTTCACGCTCAGAAGCGCCTTCCAGCCCATCTTCGGATTCCATCAGGGGAAGTTGCGCATCGAGGCTTTCGAGGCTCTCATCAGACCGTTCCGGGACGGCGAGCCGGAAACCCCATCAACCTTCTTCGCGACCTGCAATGCCGAAGACAGATTGCAGGTGGAAGGATTGACCCGGACGCTGCACTTTCTCAACGCAGCAAGATGCCTGCCCGACGATGCCACGCTTTTCATCAATATCGATCCGTCGGTATTTACCGCGCAGGACATAGGCGACGGTACGCTGCGCGACATAAGGCTGGTTCTGAACAGTGTCGGTATCGAACCTGCACGCGTGGTTTGCGAAGTCACGGAAAATCCCACCGGATCGCAGCAGGCCTTTCACAGCTTTGTGTCGGGCCTGCGTGCCAACGGCTTCCGTATTGCAGTCGATGACTACGGTGCCGATGAGTCCGACATAAAGCGCATCAGGGAACTGATGCCCGATATCGTCAAGTTCGATGCGGTGTGGATCAACCGGCTGATGGAGTCCGATGCAGGCTTCGTCCTGCTTTCAAACATGGTCAAATCCTTCGAGGATCAGGGAATAAGAACCGTTTTCGAGGGAATAGAGGAGGACTGGCAGATCGATCTGGCCGAGAAATCCCGTGCTTCCATGGTGCAGGGCTTTGTGCTGGCGCGCCCGCAGATAGCCTGCCCGGAATTGAAGACCATGGGTATGGCGCCAGCTCCTGCATCTGAACAGGGCTCGCCGGAAAAACCGGCAGGCTCAAGGCCCGCCCATTCTCCCAGGACCTTTGGACGGCGGGTGGTGAAATGACATCCAGGGACAGGCGGCGGAAACAGGTTGCCGATGCCATTTTTGCAGATGAAATCGGCCTCGAATATGCGATACATGAGGACTTTCGTCTGCGCAGCACCTACCAGCCCATTTTCGAGCCGCGCGGCAGGTTGTTGCGCATGGTGGCAGTCGAGGCGGCCGTTGAAGCGCACCGGCGTGGCTGCGCCGTTTCCCCGGCTGAATTCCTTGATACGGTCGCCCCTTGCGAAAGGCTGTATGTGGATGCCCTGTGCCGGATGCTGCATCTGCGCAACTACCGGCATGTGGGCGTTGAAGGGGTGAAGCTGTTCTTCAACTTCGACTTTGCCGCAAACGACCTTGACGGCCGCATGGTGGCAGAACTGCGCCAGATGGCGGGAAGGCTGGATGAACTCGGGCTGCATCCCGCCCGGCTGATGTGCGAGATCGTGGTGTCGTGCAGCGATGACAGCGACACGCTTGACGTTCTGGTGCAGGAAATGCGGGCAGGCGGGCTTGGGGTAGCGCTTGCCAGTTTTGGAACCGGCAACGACACGGAGTGGCTGCTGAATCTGGTCCGTCCGGATCTGGTGCGTGTCGATGGCGCTCTCTTCGCGCTCCTGTGTTCCTATCCCGCAGCAGGCCGCTTGTTCGGCCGGCTCGTTTCCGTTGTGCAGGACAGCGGGGTTAAGGTGCTTGTCGAGGGCATTGCCACGCCCGGGCAATTGCAGGTTGCTCTGGAAGCTGGCTGCGATCTTCTGCAAGGTTCGTTGCTGGCCAGACCGCTTTCAGCCGGGGCATTCTTCGATGACGGGCCGCTGGCAATCCAGCATTTCCTGCCGTCGGCCCGCGAAGCGTCCGAGCAGGCTTTTTGATCTTCCCAGCAAATTAACTCATTGGAAGCGGTGACGTGGCTGCGCAATATGCGGGGCCACGGAGATTTTTCGATGACTGTGCTTTACGGAATGACCGACAGCGGCAACTGCTACAAGCCGCGTCTGCTGCTGGCGAAGCTGGGCCGGCCCTTCACCCATGTCGAAGTGAGTTCCCGCGACGGGTCCACCCGCACGCCCGAATTCCTCACGCGCAATCCGAATGCCATGGTTCCGGTGCTTTTGCTGGAAGACGGCCGGCCGCTTGCCGAATCGAATGCCATGCTGCTGCATCTCGCCGAGGGCACGCGCTTTCTTCCCCATGACAGCTATGAACGGGCGCTGGCCTATCAATGGCTGTTCTTCGAGCAGTACAGCCACGAACCCTATATCGCTGTTCGCAGGGCGTTGCTGACTTATCCTGAGCGCGCGGCAGCCGCCACGCCGGAACGGCTGGCGCTGACGCTGGAGCGCGGCAACAAGGCGCTGGGCGTCATGGAGGCGCATCTCACAGCATATGATTTCTTTGCAGGCAATGCGCTGAGCGTGGCGGACATTGCGCTCTATGCCTACACCCACACGGCGGACGAGGGCGGCTTTACCCTGAACGATTATCCGCAGGTGTCGGCGTGGCTGCGACGGGTCGAGCAGGATCCGGGACATGTGCCGCTTACTTGGGTACCAGCCACCTGATCCGAAGCCTGCCTTTGGTCAGCGGGACGATGTGCTTGCGAACAGGGTGACGGGCATGCCCTTGTAGGGGTTGGTGTGCATGGCCAATATCCAGAGGCACACGCAGACCACGACGCTGAAGATCGCCAGCGCGTTTCTGCCGGCCTTCGGAACTTCGGCGTGAACCATGGCGATGGTGATCATCGCCATGACGGTCAGGCAAAGCACGAGATACCATTTGGTCAGGTCAACGGCAGTCTGGCCAATGGCGAGGCGCTCGTTGCGGGCATCCTGCAACTCGTCGAAATCATTCACGGCCTTGCTGACGAGAGGGGAGGCGATGCCTCTTTTGACCATGTCCACGATGCCGATGCGTATCTCCTGAAGGGCGTCGTCGACCAGCGGATTGGGGACGCGGTTCAGCGTCTCCTGCCATTCGGTGGTGCGGGCCAGATCGGCATAGTTGCGAACGGCTTCATTCATGGCGGGCAGGTTCAGCGCCGATTCATCCGACACGCCGATCAGACGCATGACGGCAGAACGCTCGGCTGTTGCGGCGCTGTCGGCGCGGGCATCGAGCGACCACACGTCGGAGGCGGCGAAGCCCATGGAAAGCGCCCAGGCCGTGGAGACGACGCCCATGAAGGCCGGCGTGGGAACCTGACCCGGCATGCCCTTGAAGAGCCGCGAGGCGATGTTGAGAAATGAAAGGCCTATGGCCAGTGCGCCGATGCAGAAACCTGCAATGACAAGGAAAAGAACCGGCGAGGACTGGGCGAGCAAAGTGTGCATCGCTCAATTCCAGCACGACACCCTTAAAATGGGGTCAATGCGCTGTGCTTATCACCCGAAACCAGAAAGGCGGGCAAAGCCCGCCTTTCCGGATCGGTAGCCTGACGGGAAGCTTTCTGTCCGGGCTGGCAGACAATCCGCTGCTCGGCTGGTCGGGTCTTCAAGCTTCGACGCGCTTCCAGCGCGACCGCCAGTACATCCGTGGCTTGTCGCGCAGTCCGGGTCTTTTCAGACCCGGCGCGCGCTCACGCTGGGTCAGGCTGCTTCGAGCGATCCAGCGGACGACTTGCCGGTGCGGCGGTCCTGCTCGATTTCGAAGCTTACCTTCTGGCCGTCAGCAAGCGAGGTGAGACCTGCGCGCTGCACGGCAGAGATGTGGACGAAAATGTCCGGGCCGCCGTTATCGGGCTGGATGAAGCCGTAGCCCTTGGTGGCGTTGAACCACTTGACGGTTCCAGTTGCCATATGCGTATTCCTTCAACTTCTGCTTTGTCTAAGACCAGAAATACATCCGGCCGGTGGTATCGAGATTTTGGAGATAGACGGCAGCAAGCTCTTAGGAACGCGCGGCCCGGATCGATCGGCCGAAATATCAACGGCACCAATATAAACTGTGCTTGTGATGCTTTCAAGAGGCTGCAATAAGCCTAATTTACGGAACAATGCAGGCACAACAGCGTTTCTGATGCCTTGCATTGCGGAGGATGCCATGCGGATTTCCAGATTGATCGGACTGGCCATCGTGGGGGCTGGCTGCCTCGTCGCGGCAGGGCAGGCCCATGCCATATCCCGCTATGATCCGACGCGCATGAGCTGCGGTGCGATCCAGGACAGGGTGGCGCGCGAGGGCGCGGTGATCCTGCGCTATACATCGAAGCGCAATCCCAACCTGCCGATCTATGATCGCTATGTGCTCAACAACCGGTTCTGCCCGGCTGGACAGGTGCGCGAGAGGGCCTATGTGCCGAGCGCCGATGCTTCTTCGTGTCCGGTCTACAAATGCGTGCAACCGGAATTCGAGCGCCGGGGCCGCATCTGGCGATTCGGGCACTGACATTTCAGAAGCCATAATACCTGCCGGTCAGAAGCCGAAGGATTGCTGAGCTGACGGCGGCGGCCCGATCTGTACGCCCTCCAGCTCCAGCATCTTCTGCTTGGTTGCCGAGCCGCCCGGTGCAGAAAAGCCGCCGATCCGCTCGCCAGCCGCGACGATGCGGTGGCAAGGCACCACCAGCGGCACCGGATTTGCGCCGAGGGCGACACCGGTTTCGCGGGCCATGCCCTCATGCCCGGCGCGGCGGGCAAGCTCGCCATAGGTGACGGCTTCACCGAAACGCAGGCGCCGCGCGGCCGCGTAGATGTCGAGGCGGAAGGACTCCATGCCGGCGAGATCGACCTCGACATCGGAAAAGTCGATCGTGTTTCCCTCGAAATAGGCTTCGATGCGGGCGACCAGTTCCGCGGCCTGCGCGCGTGGCGAATCAACGGTCGCGCCGTGGTCCGACAATCGTCGTTCCACAGCCGCCCTGCTTCTTTCCGGCAGGCACAGGCGCGTGATGCCGGCATTCCCCCATGCAAAGCCGGCAAAGCCCATCTTTGTCTGGAAAACGGTATGCCCGGCGGTCTTCATGGCGCTGGCGTCTTCGTTCGGAATGTTACGCACTGACATATTATCTCATCTGTCCGGCTCGCCCACCACCCGAAAACCGCGCCGGTGCAGGTTGCTCCGCCGAATCGGCTGGTGTAATGACCGCTTAACCGAACAACGGACTTTGAACGTCTCTTGCCAGCGAAGCTCAAAATCGTCGCCCTTGGCATGGTGCTGGCCGCAACCGGTCTTTCCGGCTGCACCACCACCTCGCAGACCAGCCAGAGCTTTGCCGAGACGACCGAAGCCGATGGCGGCGATGCCGGTTTCGCGCTGGCGCTGCCGGACATGGTCGCCGTTCTTCCCGAGAGCGCTTTTGCCGGGACGACGGCGACTGCCGATGTCGCTGCGCTTCAGCCGCAATTGCCTGCCCCGATGCAGCCGGGCGAGACGCCTGTCGCCGCGCTGGCGCTGGCTGCCCAGCCTGCCGCTTCCCCGATCCAGCTTGCTTCCGCAGCCGCGCTGCCGCGCGCGGAGCCTGCCGTGCTGACCACGGCCGAAGATCCGGTGCCGGCTTCGCGCGGCCATGTCGACGGGCTGATCGCCAAATATGCCAATGTCTACGGCCTGCCCGAACCGTTCGTGCGCCGCGTGGTGAACCGCGAAAGCACGTTCAACCCGAGCGCCTACAACAACGGCCATTGGGGCCTGATGCAGATCAAGCACGCGACGGCGCGGGGCATGGGCTATGAAGGGCCGGCCAAGGGCCTTCTCGATGCCGAAACCAACCTGAAATATGCCGTGAAATATCTGCGCGGCGCCTGGCTGGTTGCCGATGGCGACGAGAAGCGGGCCGACCGGCTCTATCAGACCGGATATTACTACCACGCCAAGGAGCGCGGCATGCTGGGCATCACCGGGCTCGGCAAGGACCGCAAGCGCCGCCGCGAACCGGCTGCCGCAACGCCGGCGGTTCTGGTCGAGACGCCGCAGCAGGTCGACCTGCCGATCGCGCTGAACTGATCTTTTCACCGTTTTTCTCTTCCTGCGCATGATGCGCTGCATACGCCGCGTGATTCTGGCCGTGCAATGCTGGCCGCGCGGGGGCACCGCCACGCCCGGAAAACCGTCTGGCCATTGATCGCATCAGGATGACGGGCGGCCGTCAGGTCGCTCGTAAGATGTTTTTGGGTGCGGCCTTGCGACCGCCCGTCCGGCGTCCTACCGGGCCCGGCTGGCACGCAGCGCTCGAAGCCCGCGTGAGGCCGTTGCCGACACGCACGCGGAATGGACCGACCCGTTCCCGTTTCCGGGATGGTCTGAGCCGGACTGCCGCATTACCAAGCAGCCCAGCCTGCGGCGAACCATCGGTCCCTTCGCCAGGCACTCCCGGTCGGCGGCCCGCCCTCACGTTCAGGGTTCGCCACCGCGCCGTCCCATCCCAGGCCTGCCATCGTCATGACCGGCTTTCCCGCAGGAAGGGCACGGACATGATAGGCGAGGCGCAGGGTGTGGGGATAAAATAAGGGGCGCGGCGCAAGAGGGGGCGGCGGCGCGCCTGCTTCAATTCATCACGATCGTTCTGACGGATTGCCGCGTCTTCATCCAAACGCAGGGAGCGGTGTGGGAGATCGATCGAGCATCGCGCCAATCGTAAGCCGGTTATCGTTTTTTTGCCTCTGCCATAGGTATGAAGGCAAGGAATTTCCAGTATTTAGCGTTCAACATCCGTGAACAAAGTGGACACAAACCGAGCCTTTCAGCGAGCGGAAAGGAGACCTATCTCCCTGATATCAAGGCAGGCAAGAAGCTGCCTCGAGACAAATCGAAACCCGATCCAAGGAGTTTATCATGATCAGGATTATCGCTTCCGCAGCCGCTCTCGCACTGGTGTCCGGCTCTGCTTTCGCCGCCTCGATCAGCGGGCCGGTGGCTTCCTATGACGCACAGGCACGCACCATCCATTTCGAGAATGGCGAGACCGCGTCGATCCCTGTTCAGGTTGCCGTACCGGCCGATCTGGCCGCTGGCTCGCATGCCACGGTCAAGATCAATGACAATACGGGCCGGATCGGCGCCGTGTTCTCCAGTACCCTGCTCGGCAGCTAAGCGTCAGCGACCGTTAAAAAAAGGCCTCGCAACGAGCGGGGCCTTTTTTATTGTGCCCTGCGGGATTTGGCTATTTTGCACCGACAGATCGTGGCCGCTGATCATGGATCGGACAGAGACCGCATTGCCCGGTTTCAGGTGCCGGAGCTGGAAAGCTTCATCAGAACCAGACCCGAAACGATCAGCGCTGCGGCTGCGACACGCATCGGGGTGATAGCTTCGCCAAGCAGCACGATGCCGACGACGAAAGCGCCGACCGCGCCGATGCCTGTCCACACCGTGTAGGCGGTTCCGAGCGGCAGCGACCTCATCGACACCGACAGGAGCGCGAAGCTTGCGATCATGGCAATGATGGTGATGACGCTCGGTGTCAGCAGGCTGAAGCCTTCCGACTTCTTCATGTAAAACGCCCACACGATTTCAAGCAGACCGGCGACCGCCAGATAAATCCAGGCCATGGTACGGCCCTCCTTTGATTGCCGGGCCGTCCCGGTTTTCGATGGTTTTGAAGAGAGGCCGTCCTCACTCCGGATAATTGGTACGATTGTGGCCTCCGGTCAATGACCGGGATGCAACGCATCGTTCAGATACATGCAGGTGAGCATGGTGAAGATATAGGCCTGTATGACCGACATCAGCAGTTCCAGCCCTGTCAGGCCGACGGTCATGGCAAGCGGCAGAACGGCTCCGGCGATGCCGAGCGCGCCCTGTTCGCTCAGCGAAACCACAAAGCCCGCAAAGACCTTCAGCGTGATGTGCCCGGCCAGCATGACCGCGAACAGGCGCACCGAATGGCTGACGGGCCGGGAGATGTAGGACACCACCTCGATCGGCACGAGGATGGGCGCCAGCACCAGCGGCACGCCGGGCGGCATGAACAGGCGCAGGAAGCCCAGTCCGTTGCGGATCAGCCCGTAGACGGTGACGGTCAAAAACACCAGCATGGCCAGCGCAAAGGTGACGATGATGTGGGTGGTGACCGTGAAGGCATAGGGGAACATGCCGATCAGATTGGCGACGAGCACGAACATGAAGAGGGAAAAGACCAGCGGGAAGAAGCGCATGCCTTCTTCGCCGGCATTGTCGCGCAGGGTTTTTCCGATGAACTCAAACAGCAGCTCGGCGCAGGATTGCAGCCGGCCCGGCACGATGGCGCGGCGGCGCGTGGCCAGCAGCAGAAAGCCCGCGCCGAGTGCCACGGTGAGCACCATGTAGGCCGACGCATTGGTGAAGCTGAGATCGAGCCCGCCAATTTCGAGCGGGACAATCCGCGAAATCTCAAACTGTTCGATTGGTCCGGCCATGGCGCGGCCCTCCTTCGAGTGGCCGGGCCGTCCCGGAATTCTTCAGCTGAGGCGAGGGTCGTCCCCCGCGAGGCTCCCCTAGCCAACGCCACGGCTTTCGTCAATGGAAGGGCGTTGGCCGGGGTTTGAGCGGGGGCGGATGCCGCAGAGGATCGGCACCCGACAGGCGGCGCCGCTTGGCCAATATGCGGGCCGCTACTGGTTGATCTCGGGTTCGACCAGTCTCGCCAGCTTGTGCAGGGAATCCTGCCAGCCCAGATAGCAGGCGTCCGGCGGGATGATGTCGGGCACGCCCTGCTGCTCGATATGGATCTCGGTGCCCATGGAAACGGCCTTCAGGGTGATGGTGACGCGCATTTCGCCCGGCAGGTTGGGATCGTCGAAGGTGTCGGTGTAGACGAGGCGCTCGCCGGGCACGAGTTCGACATAGGTGCCGCCGAAGGAATGGCTCTGGCCGGTCGTGAAGTTGCGGAACGACATTCTGTGCCGGCCGCCGACCTTCGCATCCATTTCATGCACGGTGCAGAGAAATCCGTAGGGCGGGAGCCAGCTTGCAATGGCATCGGCCTCGGTGAAGGCGCGGTAGACCTTTTCGGGGCCGGTTGCGAGCACGCGGTGAAGTCGGATTGTAGCGGGCATGTGACAGTCTCCTCCTGATGTGGCATTACGGTTGGTGGTCTGTGGCCCCCGGCCCGAAAAGCAGACGCAGATAGCGAATGAGGTGGTCGATGCTGTCGGCGGCGATTTCAGCGCCGCCTCTGGCCTTGGCGAGAATGAAGGCCCCCTGAAGGACGGCCTGCGTGTGCAGCGCCAGCGAAGCAGCACTCCACTCCGCAGAAAGGCCGCGCGCCTGGATGGCCGCTTCGATGTCGGCTTCAAGGGTTGCCGCGTGAGCGCTGATGCTGGCGTTGCAGGCCTCACGGATGGCGGGCGCGGTCTCGTAGCTCTCCTGCACCATGGTGCCGACAAGACAGGTGAATTCCGGCACGCCGCCCCGCAGCAGCGTCTTGCGGAATTCCAGATAGCCGATGATGCGCGCGAACGGATCGGCATGGGCGTGATAGGGGGCAGCCGCGAACAGGGCGCCGGTGACCTGCGACCAGTGGTTCGCAGCCGCGACGCCAAGCTCTTCCTTGCTTTTGAAATGGTGGAAGAAGGCCCCCTTGGTGACGCCGGCCGTCGCGCACAACTCATCGACGCTGGTGGCCGTATAGCCTTTCGCACGAATCACCGACAAAGCGGCATCCAGCAGCTTCAGCCTGGCATCCGGTCTGGCAGCGGGTTTCGGCATCGGTTTTGACATTTTGCAAAATCATACCGACTGGTTGGTATGTTGTCAATGGAAGGGCAAGCGGAAGGCGAAGATGCTGGTGGGGTTGTTGAGAGCAGGGAGGCCAGGGATGGCTGGCTGCGGAGGGATCGCCGATGAACTGGGAGTAACAGGCACCCCCGGCTTGGCACGCGTTGAGCTTGGCGTTGGAGGGCGGGGAGAATGGCACGAACACTGTGGGGAAAGGGCGTGTGGCGGGCCGGATGGATGGGGTCTGAAGAGCGGTGTAGCGCGCCAAGAGGTTTGCGCACTTCCGCCAAGAGGTTTGCGCACTTTTCGGACCCCCGTTTGAGCGCCATTTAAACACTCTCAAACACCTCGTTTAAACGCC
>Ga0265293_10007491_pt1 | contig 16763 bp, 13 predicted proteins | sample Munlanlewell138R_FD_192505 | JGI IMG/M metagenome (GOLD analysis project Ga0265293, IMG submission 192505) | Leachate microbial communities from a municipal landfill in Southern Ontario, Canada - Leachate well 138R | ecosystem: Engineered > Solid waste > Landfill > Unclassified | place: Canada...
CCTTAATAATCTCATCCATCATTTCAGACTCTGTCAAGACATCTTCCACAGAGGGAAAAGTCGCGCTTTCATACCAGGTGTTGTTGTAGTGTGTGATGTCGCCCGTTGTCCTGTTTACGGTTACGTTGAGACCGTTACCTTCAAATTCAGTGCTGTTAACCAGTCGATTATAACGAAAACTGTAAGCCGACGGTTTCTCATTTTCTCTTGTGTATATTACATATTCATTGTAATCGGGGACGTAAACGCTAGTTGAAAATTTATCATCTGCAGCTTTTTGAAGGAAGCTTTCTGCTATTTTCCTTGCGGCCTCCTCGGTGAGGTCCCGCTTTCCTTCCGTGCCATCGCTGTAATAGCTGTAACTCAAAAGTTCACCGGTGCGGGCATCGACGGCTCCATAGGATTTTTCAAAATAGATTTGCCAGATGTACTTTTCTGCATCGATGTTGTCTCTTCGGAGAGAAGCGCTTTGCACATCTTTTTGATTCAGATTGACCGGTATCTGCCCGAGAACTTTAGCGGCAGCCTCATCTTTGTTGAGGAGCTTGCCTAATTTTTCGATGGCATCCAGCTCTTCCTTGGTCAAGTTTTGCGGGGCGGGACCTCCCATACCTCCGGCATCCATAGCCTTTTCTTCTGTATTTCCATAGCGGATCCCGCCATATCCACCATAGAATAAATCCACAACTTCACCAGTGTGGGCATCGATGGCTTTGTTGCTGTTTGCTATCCGATATACCGGAAAAACAGATAATTCCTTTTCTTTGTAGGCGTAATAGGATTGGTAGGTCAATTTGATTCCAATACTCTCAAGAAATGCCGCCTGCGCTTTGTCCATCCCGATGCTCGCTTCAGCGGGTGGGAAATCTGGAAGATCGAAGCCTGCTTCTAAACCGGAATAGGACTCAATTTTTCCTGTATATTTATTCACTCTTACAGTTATATTTATAAATAATACAGGTATATCAGCGTTATGACACTTGTACTGAAAAACGTGGCGATAATTGTCCTGAAGGCTGTTCTCCACATCCACTTCCTTCATGTCAGAAGCCAGGTTCGGCACTGATTTTTGCAGGAAAACCTCTGCGGTGTTCGATGCCTGCTCCCTCGTCACCTTTGCCAGACCTGATTCATCAGATCTCTGATAGTGATCGAGATAAAGCAAATTGCCCTTCCAATCCACAGAAGCAGAAATAGCGGATTTGTTATCCTCTTTACTCCAGTTTAGGCTCCAAACGATACCGGATCCCCAATCCGTCTCCTGCTCATAAGTATAATATGAGAATTCCTTGTAGTCTTCAGGGATAGCAACTACTTTTTTAACAGACAGAATCGCTTGTTCCAGCCCCTTTCCATCCTCCTCACCCGCATAAGAAGGGATAGCCATGGTTATCCCCAGGCAGGCTACTAAAGCCAGACACAATATTTTTTTCATATCTTTTTCCTTTCCGCACAAGGGCCACCGGCCATATGCACTTTATGCAACTTAAAGTATGACGAGAAAAATCAAGAAAAGTTCCAAGAGTTTGGCCAGAAAATAAAACATCTATGGAGTTCAAATAACCCCATAGATGGTGGTGAGTAAGTCTATAAGCCGGGTTCTGTATTGGACGATCATCTATCTAGGCCTGCTGTCGCCAACAGGCTCATGCGACCTACCTCTCGGGAAGCGACGGGCTGCCGCCTTTCAGGAACTGTGCCTATTGGCAATTTCCTCCCTATCTTGGTCTTGCTCCGGGTGGGGTTTACACGGCCGGTATGTTACCATACCGCCGGTGAGCTCTTACCTCACCATTTCAACCTTACCTCGGCCTAAGCCGGTGGGCGGTGTGTTTCTGTTGCACTTTCCCTAAAGTCACCTTCGCCAGACGTTATCTGGCACCCTTGCCCTATGGAGCCCGGACTTTCCTCATGCATCGGGTTCCCCCGGTACATGCGATCGTCTGACTTACTCACATTGTAAATTATAACATAAGCTTCGATCTTTGGCGACTCTGTCGAAATGTAGCTTATGTTGAAATAACCTAATCCGTTAGCAAACTTCGTTTGCGGTTATTATAGCATAGAATCAAAGGGATTCACAATAGCATTAGATTCCAGAATTTCCACTTGATCTCCTACTGCTTTTTTTAACTTTCCCGCAAAATTTTGCGTGAATATATATTCAGTGCCATAATGGCCGGCGTCTATGATATTCAGACCCATTTCTCTTGCTTTTTGTGCCTGGTGATGCTTCACATCTCCGGTTATAAACAGATCGCAGCCGTTTTCAATCGCTGCGTCAATGGAGTCTCCTCCCGCTCCGGTACATATGCCCACGGTACGAACCGACGCATCGGGATTACCCACAACTTTGGGGGACTCCTTCAGATCCAGCACCGATTCAACTAAGGAAGCTGCATCTTTCAGCGTCATGGGCTTAGCGAAGCTTCCCATACGGCCTACGATTTCCTTATCTCCTAATGGTGTCCAGACTTTTAATCTGCGGACTTTTTGAAGATCTAAAAGATCAGCCAGATAGTCGTTGTTCCCTCCGAAGACGGAGTCAAAAGAGGTATGGGCGGCATAGACGGTAATGCCGTGGCGAATCAACTTAATGAGGTAGTTTCCTGTCAGTGTTCCGGCGTCGACCACATCGATTTTTTTCATGAGCAGGGGGTGATGGGTAACCAGAAAATCGGCTTTGCGCTTTACTGCTTCTTCAATGACCGCATTGGTGATTTCCAATGTGACCATGATGCGCTTTACCTGTTTGTTTTGCATGTTTATCTGAAAGCCGCCATTATCCCACTCTTCTTCCAGCTCCCGTGGTGCAATAATCCGAAGCTGGTCCAGTAGGTCATCGATTTTGATCGCCATTACTTGCCTCCTATTTACAACGTTTGGATAATTAATTGTCTTTCCAGTTCTCTAAGTTTTTGTAGCCTTTCCTTCTTTTTTTTTAGTTCGCGGAGGCTGGACTCAGATCCCTTTTCACATATATCTGCTATAATATTTTCTTCAACTTTTATTCTACACTCTAACAATTCTTTGAGCAAGGGATCTTTGCTTGAAAAGAGCAAAGGACTGACCTCGAACTCCAGATCAGATAACATTTTTTCATACGACTCATCGTTCTTTGATCGTTCTTCATAACGGGATGCATCCACTACTAAAATTTCACATATGTATTTACCTTCTCTTACAAGGCGCTCTTCGCTGATGGTGTAGCCGTTATGATACAGCCAGATCCTGAGTTTGTCCCGGCCGTTACGAGGTTGTAATATGAACTTGCGATAGCTCCTGGTTTTCGCCTGATCCGCAGCCAGTATTTCTGTCATCATCACTCCTCCCATGCCTGCAATAATGACCGTATCCACTTCGCCCTTCTCCAGTGGTTCCAGACCACCGCCAAGGCGGAGATCCGCTTCTATATCCGGTGCGTGGGCAAGCAAATTGGATTTGGCCTTTTCTAAGGGACCTCTTTTGATATCCGTAAGCACCACCTTGGGACTTATGTTTCGTTGCAGCAGAAAAATAGGCAGCAGACCATGGTCTGTGCCTATATCGGCTACGGTTTCCCCTTGAAAAACATACCCTGCGATTGCAGCCAGTCTTTCTGAAAGTTCCACGATGAATATCTCCTTATCTTCCCTATGCTTCCTACTCTAAATAGTCCTTGAGCTTCTTACTTCTACTTGGATGGCGGAGTTTTCTGAGGGCCTTAGCTTCAATCTGGCGAATTCTTTCCCGGGTCACGTCAAAGCGTTTGCCGACTTCCTCCAAAGTTCTGGCTCTTCCATCATCCAGCCCAAAGCGCAACCTAAGCACTTTTTGCTCTCTTTCTGTCAAGGTGTCCAGCACCTCTACCAGCTGTTCTTTCAGCATGGAAAAGGCTGCCGCATCGGCAGGCGCCGGGACATCGTCATCGGGAATAAAATCACCTAGGTGACTATCTTCTTCCTCCCCGATGGGAGTCTCCAAAGATACAGGTTCCTGGGCAATTTTCAATATTTCCCGAACCTTTTCCTCGGAAATATCCATTTCCAAAGCTATCTCTTCCGGGGTCGGTTCTCTGCCGTATTCCTGGAGAAGCTGTCTGGAAATCCGTATCAGCTTATTGATCGTTTCTACCATATGCACCGGGATCCTAATGGTTCTCGCCTGATCCGCTATGGACCTTGTGATCGCCTGTCTGATCCACCAGGTAGCATATGTACTGAATTTAAAACCTTTTCTCCAGTCAAATTTATCTACCGCTTTGATCAGTCCCAAGTTGCCTTCTTGAATCAGATCCAGGAAGAGCATTCCTCGGCCAACATATCGTTTTGCAATGCTCACTACCAGCCTGAGATTGGCCTCACAGAGCTTTTGCTTCGCTTCCTCGTCCCCCGCCTCCATCCGTGTTGCCAGATCTATCTCTTCTTCTGCCGTCAGCAATGGCACTTTTCCGATTTCCTTCAGATACATCCGGACCGGGTCATCGACTACAATGCCCTTTGAAATGGTAGCTTCCAAATCTGCTTCTTCGGCTGTTTCTGCCTCCGGCTCCTCTTCCTGCTCTATGGCTATGATCTCTAAGTCATCGGGGTCTGTCTCCGATACAATTTCGATTCCCATGGAAATCAAAGCATCATAGAGGTCATCCATCTGATTTTTATCCATTTCTACGTTTTCCAGATGGGTCGAAATCTCCTGATAAGTGATAGCCCCCTTATTCTTCGCTGTCTCCATCAACTCATTGACGAATTCGAACCTCTTGTCATCCGGTTGTTCCATATCATAGCTCATTGCGTGTTCCCTTGTACCTTTCCTTTTGTATCTCCATCAATTCTTTGCTCAGTTTCAATACTTTATCACTATCCTTTTCATCATCTAATATAGAGAGAACTTTAATCAGTTCTTCTTCACGTTTTAAGTTTGCCGCAGTGCGGATGTGCTCGATGCACTCTACAAAAACCTGACTGTCTCTGTCCGCAAATTGAATGGTCTCCATCGTATGCTTGAGGATTGCATTGGCCTCTTCATCCAAGCTGTCCGCAAGCTGCTTTAAGTCAATCTCTTCATCCGCCCTATATAAGGAGCGTATGCTCTCATAAATCCTGTAACAGGATGCTGTTTCGAAGGAATCCTTATATGGCTCTATCTGGGGAATATAAGAGCTCTTAAGCAACATCAGGCGAATTAAATTTGCCTCCAGCATGGTGCATCCGGTTTTTCCTGTGTGGCGCCCTTCTGACCTGCCCTGTTCCTTTGGGATTGTGCTGTAGCCGCTCCCAAACACTTCGAACCGGAACGCTCCTTCGGAAATGCCTGTCTCAGCGGCAATCTTTTTGATATAGGTCTCCGCTTCCACCGGGCTCAAGCTCTTCATTTCCCGAGCAGCCTTCTTTAAAAACGTGACACTTCCTTCCGTAGTATTCAGGTCAACCTGCCTTTTCAAGCGCCGTAGTTTGTAATCCATGAAGGGCAACGCCTCTTTCACCAGCTCTGAGAAAGCTTCCCTCCCATTCATTCGAATATAATCGTCCGGGTCCTTCCCGTCGGGAATAGCCAATACCTTTACATTGCAACCTGCATTATAGAGAATATCCATCCCTCGCAGTGCGGCAGTTTGTCCCGCTTCATCCGCATCGTAGGCTAAAACGATATTATCGGTGTAGCGCTTCAGCATCGCCGCTTGACTCTCCGTCAGCGCAGTGCCCAAAGAGGCGGATACGTTGCGTATACCGTGCTGATAAAGGGAGATTACATCCATATATCCTTCTACAAGTATTGCACAATCTTCTCTATTTATATCCTGCCTTGTCAAATTTAATCCATATAGGTTATTTTTCTTTAGAAATACGGAAGATTCCTGCGAATTCAGGTACTTTGGCATGCCGTCCCCGATGGCTCGTCCTCCAAAACCGACAACCTTACTGCTGGTGTTGATAATGGGGAATATAATCCGGTCCCTGAATTTATCGTAAATCCGGTTGTTGGAGCTCGACACAAGCCCCAGGGAAAGCAGTAATTCGTCCTCGTAGCCCTTCCCTTTCAGTAGTTCGTACAGGCTTTGCCACTCATCATCCGCATAACCGATGCCGAATTTCCGCAACACGTCGGACTCCAGCCCTCTCGATTTCATATAAGCGGTTGCTTTGTTTGGTTTCTTTGTGAAGCACCTGTAGAAGAAGGTCGCTGCCTCACGGTTCAGTTCGTAGAGCCGGACCTTTTTTCCCTGAGACCCGAAACCTGCATTTTTCATTTCAAGGCCGTGCTCATCCGCCAGTTTTTCGATGGCACCTTGAAAGTCCAAGTTGTTGTACCGCTGTGTGAACTCAATCACATCACCGGTAGCACCACAGCCAAAGCAGGTAAAGATCTGCTTGTCCTCAGAAACAACAAAAGAAGGTGTCTTCTCATTGTGGAAGGGACACAAACCTTTGTGATTGCCGCCCATCTTCTTCAACTGGACTTGACGGCCGATCACATCTACAATGTTACATCTGTTTTTTATTTCATCTACTATATTGTCATTGAATCCCATGCCGTATGTCCTGTTCTTTCACTTCGTCTTTATATACGACAATCGTAAGAAGATTCCTCTTTTTTATAAAAAAATTATTTCCAAGACTTCGGTACGTATATTTCAACAAAAAGATTTACCGCATATCGATCCGTCATGCCGGCGATATGATCCTTGGCCACTTCCTGCACTCCGTAAAGAGGAATCCGGGTTTTCCACTCCTTCGGTAGCTTTTCCGGATTGCTTTCAAAGTAATCATAGAGTGTAAAAATCATGGCTTTAATCTTGCTCAACTCTTCGTCTCTTTTGACCTTTTTGCTATGGTATACGTTCTCAAACATAAACTCCCGTAGCTTGTTCATATAGAACTGCTTTTCCTCGCTCATGACAATATTGCCCGCATCGTCGCTGTTTCTGACGAGATCGCTGACCAGATTATTGATGCGGTTCCGATGGTCGGCGCCCAATTCCTTCACACAGTCGGGGGGCAAATCCTTTTCCTGGATTACACCACTTCGCAGAGCATCGTCAATATCGTGATTAATATATGCGATGCGGTCACTGAAACGGACGATTCTGCCCTCTGGTGTGAAGGGTCTGCCCTCTCCCGTATGATTTAAGATACCGTCCTTCACCTCTGCAGTTAGGTTCATACCTGTCATCGTTCCGTGATTTTCTAATATCTCCACCACTCTAAGCCCCTGGACATTGTGCTTAAAGCCCTTTTCATGCCTTTCGTTTAGAAAGTCCTCACCATTATGACCGAAAGGGGTATGTCCAAGATCATGGCCCATGGCTATGGCTTCTGCTAGATCTTCATTCATGCCCAGAGACCTGGCAATAGTCCGGGCAATCTGTGAAACCTCAAGGGTGTGGGTCAGGCGTGTCCGGAAGTGATCCCCCTCCGGTGCAAGGAATACCTGCGTTTTGTGCATGAGTCGACGGAAGGCTTTAGAGTGGATGATTCGATCCCTATCACGTTGGAAATCGGTTCGATAGGCGCATTTAGACTCCTCTTGCGTGCGTCCTTTTGAATCTACGGATTTAGTGGCACCTGCTGCAAGAGCAATAAATTCTCGTTGTTCCAGTTCTTCTCGAAGGATCATTGGCCCCCTCCTTTTTTAATTTCTATCATAGCCCTAACCACTTCTCTAGAGAAGCGCCCATGGCCTTATTTGCATCTTTCAGATAGGTAACAATCCTTCGTTGCATCCCTTCCTCAATAAAGAGCATCTCTTCTCCCATATTATCAATTAAGGTGTTTTTCTCCTTTTCACTCATGGATTGAAGGCGCCAGGCCAGTTGGCCTGTGGCAGTGCTCTTCCCATCTGACGAATGACAAACGGGGTTATTGACGGCAACCTCCTGCTCTAGGAAGGATAAGGTAGTGCCTCTCTGTGCGTTTCCGAACCTACATCTCTCATCGTCCGTGCAAAGGAATACCATTGCAAGTAGCAAGGGTTCGGGAGAAAGATGAATTCCGGGAATGAGTCGTCCCGGTGAGAAACTGCAATTCTCAACCTCTTCGCAGTAGTTTTCCACTCCGCAGCGCAGAATCATTTTACCCACTTTCATCCACGGAACGGAGGATTCCGGCCAAATCACTGTGGGGTTCAGCAGGGAAAATTCACTTTCGATGCTCTGCTCTGTGGAAATTAGCTGAACGCAAAGTTCATAGCTGATACTGCGTCGGTCTTCCAGCGTTCCTGCCAGATCCCGGGCAGCGGCGTCCGGATCGTAACCTGCAAGAAATTCTCCTTCCTGACGGCTTATTTCCTCTATTCCTTCCAGAGGCCTCCAGTGGTACCTTACCCAGAAACGCTCACCCTGAGCATTTTCCCAGACATAGGTGTGTACACTGTGCCCTTCCATGGTGCGGTAGCTTTTTATGGTCCCACGATTGGAGTAGAGCCAGGTAATCATGTGCATGGTTTCAGGGTGATCAGCGACAAACCGCCATAATCGCGATGAATCCCGGATATTCGTCCTGGGACAAGGACTGAGAGCATCCAACAAAGCCGGGTATTTCTCCGGATCCCTGATGAAAGACACAGGAAGGTGCGTGCCCATCAAGTCATATATACCCTCCGGGGTAGAGAACTTAACAAAAAATCCTCTTACATCTCTCGCCGTATCCGATGATCCGGTTCTTCCCATCATACGGGAAAAGCGCACGAACACGGGGGTTTCCAACTCAGCATCCTGTAGGAAGCAGGCTTTTGTATACTCCTTCATCGTCATATAAGGAATAAAGATACCCCTTGCTCCTGCTCCTTTGGCATGTACTATCGGTTCGGGTCGCCTGATTCGGTTTAACCGGGCGAGGCTTTCAATCAATCCCATGGTTAGCATAAACAAGGCCTCCTGCGTTTTCTACTAATATATGCAGAAACAGACACAGGAGGTGCAGGATTTGTCTACTAATCAAATCCCCGTGTGACCAAAGCCACCTTCACCCCGGCAGCTTTCATCCAGTTCATCAGAAAGTTCCCACTCCACGGTTTTGTATTTTGCCACGATCATTTGAGCGATGCGGTCCCCGTCATTGACAACAAAAGCCTCTTCTCCCCAATTGATCAATGCGACCTTTATTTCGCCCCGGTAATCGCTGTCAATTGTTCCGACTCCATTGACAAGTCCTATGCCGTGCTTGACCGAAAGTCCGCTTCTCGCGCGAATCTGTGCTTCGTACCCTTCCGGCAGTTCAATGGAAATCCCGGTAGGAATAAGCCGCCTCTCCCCGGGGTCCAAACGAACAGGTTCGGTGAGAAATGCACGGATATCCATACCGGCGGAGCCATCGGTCTCGTAGCCGGGAAGCGATCCTCCGGCAGATGTGATTCTTATCTTCATTCGCCAAAACCCTCAATCTTTGACCGGATATCATAATCGCTGTTGCTGATAAGGGCAGCCGAATACCGGTCCATATGCGTGATCATCGCTGTTGCTGCGCTTAGCTCATCCATACTCACACCATCAATTTTATCCATGATTTCCTGGGTGGGAAGCATGCGGCTTAACAACAGGGTATTCTTGCCGTTGGCATACATCCTGTTGTTAACATTTTCCTGCCCGAAGACATATGCGCTCTTCAGTTGCTCCTTAGCGATAGCAAGCTCTTCGCTGTCGATGCCCTGCGTCTGTACCTGTGTCATCTCTTCTGCAATGGCATCAATGGCTTCCTCAACCTTGGAGTGACTCACGCCTGCATAAATAGTGTAAATCCCGTCTGTAACGTAGGAACTGGAGCTGGAGTATACCGAATAAGCAAGGCCCTTCTGCTCCCTTATATTTTGAAACAGGCGGGAACTCATGCTTCCGCCGACGATGCTATTCATGAGAATCATGGGAAAATACAGCGGATCCTCCTGAGGCACACCTTTCAATCCCATGCAGATATGACTTTGCTCCACTTCCTTGACACGGACTTGATAGGAGGGTACATAGGGAGCTATCTGATTGGGTGTCTCTGCTCTGCTTGCGGATCCCACATGAAAGCTCTCGTTAAAGAGATCGCAGATATAATCCACATCGAAGTTTCCCGCCACCGAGATTACGATGTTACCGGCGGTATACTGCTGTGAGATATACTTCAAAATTATGTCACGGTCAATGCCTTCCAGAGATTTGCGGTTACCGATGATAGGCTGTTCTAATGCGGTTCCCCGGAACACCATCTCCAGCAACAAGTCTCCGGCATGATCTTCCGGGCTGTCTTCGATCATCTTAATTTCCTCGAAGATCACGTCCTTTTCCTTGAGCAACTCTTCCGGGTCAAACTTGGAGTTCATAAACATGTCCATCAGGATTTCGCAAGCCTGATCAACGTTATTTTTTAGTGTCTTAATGTAGTAACAAGTAGCTTCTTTTCCGGTAAAAGCGTTCATGTGGCCGCCGATGCGATCTACATCCTCCGCAATCATTCGCGCACTTCTCTTTTCTGTTCCCTTAAATAACATGTGTTCAATGAGATGGGATATTCCCGAAACATCCGGTCCTTCGTCAACAGAACCGGCTCTGACCCATATACCTATGGAGACGGACTGTACAAAAGGCAGTTGCTCCATGACCATTCGAATACCATTGTTCAGTGTTTTGTTGATTATCATCAGCTGTAATTTCTCCTTAGTGTTCTTTTCTAATAAAGCATTATACCACAGAGAGACGTAAGGAACGGTTCTTTTTAATTTTTAGCCCAACTAAATCAAAAAGCATCGTCCCTAATGATTTCTGAAAGGGGTACGATAGCTAAACCGCGATTCTCTATCTCTTCAATAATCGCCGGAAGTGCCTTCATTGTCTCCTCTTTCGGGTGCATCAATAGAATGGCTCCGTTCAGATCCCTTTTTAGAACTCGGTCTTGAATAACCTTAGCTGTGGAGTCCTCTCTCCAATCGATAGTATCAACGGACCACAAGCTCAGGATATAATCCATATCTTTGCATATACCCACCGTTTTCTCATCATAATCGCCGGCGGGCGGAGCAAAGATGTTGGTTTCAACGCCGGTATAGTACTTGATGGCATCCTCTGTCTTCTCAATTTCCTCCCTTATCTCTTGCTCGGAAATCCGAGAGCACAATCGATGAGCGTAACCATGGTTTTGGATTTCATGCCCTTGCACATAAATTGTCCGCAATAACCAGGGGTTGTTATTTGCCCATTTACCGCTGATAAAAAAAGTGATCTTTAGGTCGTTTTGCTCCAGAATTTCAAGAATATCCGGCAGCACGTCTTCCCCCCAATCCACATTGCAGGTGAAGGCGATTCGCGGATCATCCGCCTCACCTTGACGAATCACAATCCCTTCTTCCCCTTCTATAGATACCGATTGCATGTGAAACATCATATCGTACATGGTGTACACTTGAAAACTGATGAATACAAAAGTACCGGCCACAACCAAACATAGGAAAATTCTCCGAAGCATATTATCACCCCCCAATAACCTATGCGGTGACAGGGGCTTGCATTCAAAAAAACAGCCAGAGGGACAGACCCCGTGGGTGCAAAAGCAACCACGGGGTCTGTCCCTCTGGGTTCAAAAGCAACCACGGGGTCTGTCCCCGTGGTTGGATTTTTTATAGCAGTTCTTTTCTTGAAAGGTTTATGCGGTTTTGACTATCAATTTCCGTTACTTTTACGGTCACTGCGTCGCCAACTGCCATCTCATCTTCCACTTTCTCGACTCTGTGCTTCGCCATCTTCGAAATATGGAGAAGACCTTCTTTACCGGGCAGGATCTCGATAAATGCACCGAATGCCATGAGCCTGGTGACCTTACCTTCATAGATGCCACCCACCTCAACGTCTTTCAACAGCAGCTCAATCTCCTTCTGAGCAGCCATGGCAGTCTCCATATCCGGCGATGCGATGGATATGATCCCATCGTCGTCAATATCGATTTTAGCACCGGTTTCGGAGATGATACGGTTGATGGTGCTACCGCCTTTTCCGATGACAATCCGAATTTTTTCCGGATCGATGGACATAGAAATAATCCTGGGAGCATAGGGCGAGAGCTCCTGTCTGGGCTCCGAGATCTCTTCCATCATCTTATCCATAATAAACATTCTTCCTTCATGGGCCTGCTTCAGAGCCGCCTGAAGTATTTCTTTAGAAAGACCGTGGATCTTGATATCCATCTGGATTGCGGTAATACCATTTTTTGTACCGGCAACCTTGAAGTCCATATCGCCAAGGAAGTCTTCCATTCCTTGAATATCGCTTAAAATAGCGACTTTATCTTCGGATTTGATTAATCCCATGGCAATACCGGCTACCGGGGCTGAAATGGGCACACCGGCGTCCATAAGGGCTAATGTGCTTCCGCAGACGGATGCCTGGCTTGAGCTTCCGTTGGAAGAAAGTACTTCCGAAACCACACGAATGGCATAAGGGAATTCTGCTACTGAAGGGAGTACCGGTATCAGGGCTCTTTCTGCCAAGGCACCGTGACCGATTTCACGCCTGCCCGGGCTTCTCATGGGCCGAGCTTCTCCTACGCTATAAGGGGGGAAATTGTAGTGATGCATATATCTTTTTTCTGTATCGTCGCCGATGCCGTCGATGGTCTGCGATTCGGAAGCAGGTGCCAGAGTCGCAACGGAAAGTACTTGCGTTTGTCCTCTCGTAAAGAGTCCCGTTCCGTGGGTTCTGGGGAGAAAATGAGTCTCGCACCAGATGGGCCTTATTTCATCGCTCTTTCTGTTGTCCGGACGAATGCCGTCGTCCAGAATCAAGCTTCTCACCTGCTCTTTCGTAATCGAATACAGGACATTGGCGATATCCTTTCCATTGTCCGGGTATATTTCGCTGAAATGTGCCAGAGTTTCTGCTTCTACAGCATCCATGTTATCCAGGCGCTCCTGCTTCTCGTAGGTCTGGATAGCACTGCGCATTTTGTCTGTGGCAAATTCTTTAACTGCAGCTTCAATCTCCTCATGCACTTTGTATAGTACAATCTCTCTCTTAGGCTTTCCAACCTCTTCCACGATACCATTAATAAAGTCTATCAGAGCTTTAATCTCCTCGTGTGCAAAGAGTATGGCTTCCAATACGGTCTCTTCGGAAACCTCATTGGCACCGGCTTCCACCATCATGATCGCATCTTTTGTTCCCGATACCACCAGGTGCAGGTCGCTGACCTCTCTCTGGGCGTGGGTCGGATTAACGACGAACTCACCATCCACCAAACCGATGAGAACCGAGGCAGTCGGCCCGTCAAAGGGAATGTCGGAAATGGAAAGGGCGATAGAAGAACCGATCATCCCCACGATATCCGGTGTACAGTCAGGGTCCACGCACATAACGGTGGCCACTACCTGCACGTCATTGAAAAATCCTTTGGGAAAAAGCGGTCTTAAGGGCCTGTCCATAAGTCTGGAGCTGAGGACTGCCTTTTCCGAAGGTCTGCCCTCTCTCTTTATAAATCCGCCCGGAATCTTTCCCGCTGCATACATTTTTTCTTCAAACTCGCAGGAAAGAGGAAAAAAGTCAATGTCTGCACGGGGGGTCGCTGATGCCGTTGCCGTAACGTTTACTACAGTATCACCGTAGCGTAACGTAACAGAGCCGTTTGCCAGCTGTGTAACTTTGCCGATTTCGGCTTGGAGCAATCTGCCGCCTAAGGCGGTACGATAGGTTTTGTAATCATTAAATCTCATGTGGAATACCTCCCAATTTCTTTTTTGTAATCGGGTCGGCTTGACAAGTTAACCTACTCTTTGTTCAATTACCGGAGTAAGCTAAATTCTCAAGCCCTTACCCGACACCATGCGTGACGTTCATCTGCCACGTTGGTTAGTTTATGCAATGAAGGCGGAGGAAAAACCTCCGCCTTCGAATTACCTTATTTTCTCAGCCCTAAACGTGCGATGAGGGATCTGTATCTCTCAACATCCTTATCTTTCAGATAGTTGAGCATGTTGCGTCTTTGTCCAACCATCTTTAGGAGGCCTCTTCTTGAATGGTGATCCTTTTTATGGATCTGCAAGTGGTCGTTCACGTCGTTGATCCGATAGGTCAGGATAGCGATCTGAACTTCCGGCGAACCCGTGTCGCCCTCGTGAGTCATGTACTCTTTGATAATCTCTGCTTTCTTTGTCTGATCAATCATAATATTTCTCCTTTACTTAATACTCCCATGCCGTGTCTTGCGTCGGAGAGTCGCAAAACTCAGCGATAGGAATCCCAATTAACGATTTATGATACCATGGTAGTTTGCAGCTGTCAAGCAGTCCTGCTTAATCCGGACAGCCAGTTCTTCCACGCTTTCAAAGGAAATTTCCGGGCGAATTCTTTCCAGAAATTCCACACGAATCTCCTTACCGTATATCTCTTTATTAAAATTAAAAATGTGAGTTTCCATATTTCTTGCGCATGTATTACACACAGTGGGACGTACGCCTACATTAGTAACGCTGGGGTATTTAATACCATTGTAATTGCAGTAGGTCACATAAACACCGTCAGCCGGACTTACCATTTCTTCGTCTATCGTTATATTCAGCGTAGGAAATCCGAGAGTCCTGCCGAACCGGTTGCCCATGATAACAGTGCCACGAAGGCTGTAGTAATGTCCCATGTAGCTGAGACATTGATCCACATCACCGTTTGCTATGTAATTCCGGATAATCGTGCTGCTGACGACCTGGGCCCGAACCATGTACGGCTCTAATATGTGAATACCGAATCCATTGGAAAGACCAAGCTTCATCAGGGTTTCCGGTGTACCCGCCCCCTTGCGGCCAAAGCGGTAATTGAAGCCACAATAAGCCTCTTTCATATGGAGCTTTTTCACAAGCAGGTCCATAATAAACTGATCCGGCTCCATATCGCGAATGGTTTCATCAAAGGGAACCGTCACCACATAGTCCACGCCTAAATCCCCGAGAATTCTAACCTTTTCATCCCAATACAAGATGTTTTTCACCACAGGTTTTCCTGCCAGAAGGTTCTTAGGATGGTTGCTGAAGGTAAAGACAGCACTTTTGAGATTCGTTCCGATTGCGCTGTTCACAGTCCTGCGAATCAGTTCCTGATGGCCTTTATGCACGCCGTCAAAATTACCTAATGCGATGACGCTCTCAGGCAGCTTATCTATTTGTTCAAAACTCGTAAACAATTTCATCTGCATAACACCTTATCCGCAGTATATAGCTTTTTATCCTCGTCGTAAAGGGCGAGGCCCAGAAACCGATTTTTCGCATAGACGCGATAGATTCGATCCAGGCCTTTTCGCGTACGTATATGTGTAGAGATATCATCCTTGCGGGGGTGTTGCAGAATCTCCGCCTCACCGCTTCTGATATATCCTCCGTTGCTGAACCAGGCAGCCCGGTCATCTCTGACATCCAATTTACCGAAGCGACTCAGCGGATAATCCATAGGCAATAAATAATCTTGCCAGCCGGCCTCCAATTGCTCCGTAGACACCGCGTCCTCCAAAAGGAAATCACCGCTTCCCATGCGAAGCAGAAAGCTCATCGCCCCGCCGCAGCCTAGAATATTTCCAACTTCATGGCAAATACTCCGAACATAAGTGCCCTTAGAGCATTGAAGATCAAAGGTTATCCTGCCTGTAGAACTGTCGTAGTCCTTTAGCTGCAGCCGATGAATGATCACCGGCCTTTCTGCTACTTTTATTTCCTTACCTTCCCGGGCGTATTCGTAGAGATGTTTCCCCGCAATTCGAACGGAAGAGTAGGAAGGTGGCGTCTGAAAGATTTCTCCTATAAAAGGTCGGAATGCCTGCTCTATGGTTTTTAAGTCCGGTTTTGGGAATTGACCGCGCCTGTCCTCAGTGACTTGACCCCATATATCCCAAGTATCCGTCGTGATGCCGAGTATCATTTCGCAGCGATAGACTTTGTGATCCATATCCAGATAATCCATGATCCTTGTAGCATTTCCCACACATAAGGGAAGTACACCTGCGGCCATAGGGTCAAGAGTACCTGTGTGCCCTATGCGTTTGATTCCCGATGTTTTTCTCAGGAAATAGACACAATCATGAGAAGTCATACCTGCCGGCTTTAGAAGATTTATGATACCGTGTTGTTCCATGGCCAATTAACCTTCCAAACTGTCCAGGTGTCGATCTATCGCTTCAATGATCAACTTTCTGACTTCTATGATATCACCGGGAATGGTGCAACCCGCAGCCTTTGTATGTCCGCCACCGCCAAAGCTTTCGGCAATCTTTGATACGTCTGCATGCGTTTTCGCCCGCATTGTCACTTTAACTTTCCCTGCATCTTCTTTCAAAAACGCGGAAACTTCTACGCCATCAATGCCCCGAAGCTCTTCAACAATGCCTACCGTCTCTTCCGGAAAAGCTCCGGAGTCCACAAGCATCTGCTGTGTCATGGAAGCCAGGTTGGCTCTCCCATGATGGAACAGCTCCATGGTTCCCAAAATCGCACAGATAAGTTTCACTTTCTCTATGCGTTTTCGCTGATAGATTCCCACTGCGATCCGATTGTGGTCCATGCCGGTTTTTAAGAGCTCAGCCACCGCCAAGTGAGTCTCCAAGGTGGTGTTGGAATACGTGAACCTGCCCGTGTCCGTCATAATTGCCGTATAAAGAGCCTCCGCTATTTCCACATCGAGGGCCAGTCCCATTATCTTAAGAAGAAGGAGGACAATCTCTCCCGATGATGAGGACTCGGAATCCACATAGTTTAAATCTGCAAAAATCTGTGTGGTGGCATGATGGTCAAGCAAGGCTGTCCGCTTTCCCTTTAGAAATGCATCCTGTCTATTCTCGATT
>Ga0265293_10007492_pt1 | contig 16763 bp, 8 predicted proteins | sample Munlanlewell138R_FD_192505 | JGI IMG/M metagenome (GOLD analysis project Ga0265293, IMG submission 192505) | Leachate microbial communities from a municipal landfill in Southern Ontario, Canada - Leachate well 138R | ecosystem: Engineered > Solid waste > Landfill > Unclassified | place: Canada...
TTGAAGCAGATATAAATCTGTTTGTTTGCCATGCTCAAAAACTTTTAATCCCTCTGTATCATCAAAACATTCTAGTGATTCGTCTACCTTTTCCATAACTTTTTCTTTTTGCTGATAGAAAAATACCTTTATCGTTAGTTAACTAAATGACATTGGTTCACAGGTAGTTAAAGAGATATAACTTTTGCAATGTTAGGAAACATTAGCGAAATCCAGCTTAGAGATGTATAGTCAGAGTGAGGAAAAGCAAGCCGACTGTTTGAGCAAAAATGCAACAAAGTTACATTTCAAAATGCATTTTTGCGAGTTTCGGCTTGCCCGAACGAAAACTTTTACAGCTCTTGCAAATGAAGCGAAGTTTCCGTTATTGCGAAAGTTTATCTCAATATGTAGGGTCTGAACAGTCCTCCATGAAGTTCACTACACCCCGGTGAACGAAACCGGGGTGGTCTAAGTTCCGGCGCGAATGACAATAATGAGTGTAGCGACAGAGGTCGACGTTACTTAGAGCTTCGAACCTGTTGAACAGTCTGGCTTAGCCTCCTGTTTCTACCCCAAATTGTTGCTAGCCGCAAGGCGGAGCACGCATAGTAGAATATGAATCACGGGAGGCTGCGCTATATAAACAAGGAGGAAGATTATGTCTAGAAAGGCTAAATTACTGGAGAATTCCGGAACACCAGTCGCCCCCGAAAACAATATGGCGGAACTGGAAGTTGTTTATCGGCGTTGCTATGGGTTGGATGTACACAAAAATGTGGTTGTTGCGTGTTCCGTGAGCGCATACGGCCAAAAATCAGTTAAGTCATTTGGCACTATGACGGGATCGTTGATCGAGCTTTGCGAATGGCTGAAAGCTGAGAATGTGGAAATGGTAGCTATGGAGAGTACGGCATCATACTGGAAGCCCATATTCAACCTTCTCGAGATGGAAGGGATTCCTGCTATGTTGGTCAATGCTCAGCATGTTAAGAACTTGCCAGGACGCAAGACCGATATCAAGGATAGCGAATGGCTGGCCATGCTTTTGCGAGTGGGTTTGCTGAAGGCCAGTTTCGTCCCGAACAGGGAACATCGGGAGCTGCGGGAACTTGTACGCTACAGGAAGAGCATTGTGGAGGAGCGGTCACGCGAGTATTGCAGGATGGACAAAGTTTTGCAAGGGGCAAACATCAAATTGTCAAGCGTAGCAGGAAGCATGGACACCGTCTCAGGAACACTAATGATTAAGGCGATGGTTAGCGGGGAAGACAACATGGCTGTGTTGGCTAGCCTTGCTAAAGGGACCATGATAAACAAACGAGACCAGTTGGAGAGGGCGCTAAAGGGTTATATTCAGCCTCATCAGCGTATGATTCTCAAGTCCATGGTTGACCACATTGAAAGCTTGGGCAGGCAGATTGATGTTCTAGATGCTGAGATCAGCAAAAGGCTGAACGACCGCGAAGATCTGGTTAATCGTCTGTGCGAAGTCCCTGGTATCGGCAAGCAGTCCGCGCAAACGCTTATTGTCGAAGTGGGTACTGACATGGATCAATTTCCTGACCACAAGCATCTGGCGTCATGGGCAGGTTTGTGTCCTAGTAACAACGAGAGCGCAGGTAAAAAAAAACGAGGTAAACAGCGAAAGGGTAACCAGACGTTGCGAACTACCCTTGTGCAATGTGCGCGAGCAGCTGCTAGAACAAAGGACACATATTTGAGTTCTATGTATGCCCGGATAGCTTCCCGACGGGGTGCAAACGTTGCAGCTGTGGCAGTTGCAAGAACTATACTTGAAATCTATTATCATATGGTCGCAGAAGGTAGTAATTACAACGACTTAGGAGCTTGCTACTACGACGCCCGTAACTTGGAGCATATCCGCAAGCGGTCGATTAAACGTCTTGAGGGACTCGGTTATAAAGTCACGCTTGAGGAAATAGCATAACATAAGTCCAATGCTGAATACGGACAGCCATGGACGCTAATACACTGGCGAACACTTGGACCATTATGGGTCTGGGAGGGTGTTTTTTGTTCTTTTCGCTGACGGTAGTATGGTTTCATAGTAGTAACTATTACTTTTTTTATAAGCTGCAGGTACTATTATCTTGTAGTTACTTAACTTAGTTAATTACCATTATAACAACACTGGTGCTTCCAACCTAATCTGTTTTTCTCTTGTAATCTGGTGTACCTGTTTTTTGATCGCACAATGAAGTTAGAGTATATTGAAGTTCATGTAGACGACTACATAAAGATGTAGTAGAGAATTTTTGAATAACATGTATAATTTAATTAGCACTAGTTGATAAGATTATTATTTCAATGCAATTAGTTTGTGGCTGTTTTGTAATTATATTATGGAACCTGCATGATATGCTCACGAGAAGGAATGATAATGGAGGCTTGCACAGGTTTGAAAAAAACAGTTTATAGTCCTTTCGTGTGTCAGACTGTGAGTAATTGCTGTTATTCATTAATATTCTATTTGACTGATTATACTTGCGAATATGATTGTCATAGCGATGGATTTACTTCTCACCTTCATGAGGAATGGCATACAGTTTGCGGTATTATTAATCAATGCTATTATTAAGTAATAGGAAGTAAATATTTAACAGTGTTAAAAGCTACCAAGTTAACGATGTCTTGAGTACGTACAGCTATAGAATATTTACATAAGGAAATCTATAAAGAAGGCATTATCGCTTTAGATATACATCTTATTATGTGGATTGTTCACGAAGAAAGGAGGTTATGTATGCTATCGTAAAACAGGCTGCAGAAATAATTTACTTCTGCATTAGTAGCTGTAATTACTGCAAAGATATCAAAGTAACAGGTGTAGAGGTGAAAAATGACAACCGTGGATTTAATTAAGACTAATAAAAACTGGAGGTTAAATTCAATGACTAATAAAAATGTATGGTTTAAAGTTGTTATATTTACAATATTAATGGGACTGTTGTTCTCATTAAATAGTGGTGTTATGGCTAAGCAATCTGGTGAAAAGGTTAGTAGAAAGAAGTTGAATGAAAATAAGAGAATTGTAAATGATATAGCAAGCAGTAGTGACACAATTCTTGGTGAAGGAGTTCATTTAGACCATTTAAAACCAGAAGGAGATATTTCGATTAATTGGGTAAGCGGAGGATGGAATCATACGCATCAATACTTGGCTGCAAGGGCAATTGTTATTCTGGAAAATGATAAAGGTTCTACTCTTGCAAATATCTTCTATAATTATGGTACAACAATATTGGAAAATGCAGACTGGCCTGATATTAATGAAAGAGATGGTGGTACATTTAAAGGGCATTTTTATGATCCAGCTACCGGTTTGAACTATTTGTCAGAGAGCTCACCAACGGCTAAAACTAGATTTGTTTACTGGGCTAACCTTGCAACATCTTATTATTATAGCGATCCACAACTTTCCATGCAGTATTTAGGTAGAGCAATGCATTATTTAGCAGACTTGAATGAAACACATCATGCACAAAATAAGATAGCTGTAGTAACTGACCATAAAGAGTTTGAAGAATGGGTAGACGAAAGAAGAACCGATTATATGACTACAACAACAAATAAATACAATTTAGACTTTGGGTCATCGTGGTCTGAAATATGTGGAAAGCTTGCAGACTATGCTGCAGAAAATGCTGATGATTGGCTTTTTATTATTAATCCAATTACTTTTAGAGAATATCTTTTTAATAGTTGGGATACAGTTGCTGCTGATACAATGGATTGGGCTCAACAAACAATGTCTATTTTCTTATATAAATTCCTTGAGGCTGTTGGAGAAGTATAGGATTGTTTAACGAAAAATAAATACATAGTGGAAGTATAACCTTTATACGTAACACCATTATAATTCTTACCTGCACCATAACCAACAACTAGTTAAGAAAGTCAGGATCAATATTCCGAGCGAATTTCTATAGATCCCTAAGTGGCAAATTAAGGAATTGCTGTATACTGAACGGTAGTGTGAGAGGACGCTGAATAAAATAATTATTCAGTTCCTACTTGATGATTAATACTACAAATTAGATGCTATTAATAAACGATATTACTTCTAGGGATGTGATGATTAAATGCCATTTTTGCTGTTTATTTATTCAATAATTATTATTTCTATATATGAAATTATACACATCATCTATAAGAAAAATTGGAGATTGCTTTGGCTTGCTCCAATAAGCATTATATTGTTATTTGCAGTTTATTTATATACTCAGATTTTTGGTTATTTAAACTCTAATTCTTTTAAAGAGGGCTTACGATTATTTTTACACAACGACATAAGTATGGTATTACCATTATTTATATATCCAATAGTGTTATCAAGTTTTTTTTTCACAACTGTATTTTATTTTATTAGACTCATTAAATATATCAAAAGAAGAAAATGATAGTTCTAATCATGTGAGGTCGAATTCTATCAAACAAATAAACAGTATGCAAAGAGATGCCATCTTTTTTGCTTGTATAAATTGCTGTAATTATATTAATACAGTGTGAATAATCACCATAAAATGTACAGCAGTTAAAGTTACAATTTATAGACAAAAAACTCAAGTAACATAAAAGCTAGACAAAATTGTGAAATCATAATATCTCATGTTAGATTACCTCAAAATGAGATATTATGTATATCAGACGACATATTGAAAAGGCTTTGTTAGAGCGCGCAAGAATGAAAGGTGCGGTGGTTGTGCCAGATCGTACTCATATTCAAAAATAGAAGGAATAACTTGCTTATTAACCATATCAATCATTGTGGATGCTTCAGAGGGACACTTTGTACACTTGATATAAATTGTCCCCGATATTAGAGGTTACGAATAGTCCTGACGATTTACTAACTGTCCCTATACATTTTTAGTGATTCGTGCTAACATTTTTTTGTACCAAGATAAAATAAAAATGGATTCCAACATAAGCATATAGAGGTCTTAACAGCCTGTTGAAGCTTTTATAAGTAATCTGACAAGAGCAGAATCTGTGTCTACGCCGGGCGGGCTCTTGCTATAAAAATAAAGGTATAAGACAGGTGTTAAAGATAAATAAAAATTTTTTTTTAAGCCCATTTCCATGAAATCTGAACTTTGATTAAAGAGAGTTGTTTGTCAGCGATAATTTATTACAGGTGTGCGCACAGGATAATAGTAAATGGGTTAAGCTGGCATCAGCATCAGGGACATTATAATGAAAATACCTATTAATGAGATACTCCCTTTAAAAAAAGTGATATTTTTAAGAATGAGCTTAAGAAACCGAGAAAATCTTAAGATAATGGAGGAAGGATTTTTATGAAAAGAAAACTGAGCATTGTTTTGATGTTAGTACTCTGTTTATCGTTAATACTGGGCGGATGTGTAGTAAGCGACGGAGGCAAAGTCAGTGATGTCCCTAGCGGTACAACCGATGAAGAGGATTCATTTTATGTGACGCCAGCAGGACAACTTCCTATAGTAAAGGAAAAGATTACATTAACAGCATTTCAGATTATGAACGCAGGTATAGTTGATTATGAAACCAATGAGTTCACAAAATGGCTTGAAGAACAAACAAATATCCATCTTGATTGGATGCTCCAACCCGAAGCTGATGTAAACAGCAAGCTCAATCTTATATTGGCAAGTGGCACCGGTCTGCCGGATATATTTATCAGACCATCAATTTCACGTACTCTTTTAGTGGAATACTCAGCGCAAGATGTATTTTTACCATTAAATGATTATATAGAAGAGTATGGTGTGGAGATTAAAAGGTATGCCGAGATGTATCCAGAACTAATTCCTACAATTACATTGCCGGATGGAAACATATACTCCCTTTTTTCCAAAAAGGAAGTTCATAACTTAGAACATCGTACTAGGTACTGGATGAATCAGACTTGGCTTGATACTTTAAATCTGAGTATCCCTACCACGACTGACGAGCTATATAACGTATTAGTAGCATTTAGAGATGGCGACCCTAATGGTAACAATAAAAAGGATGAAATTCCGCTTACAGGGCTTAAAGGTAATAATGGAGAAAAGAAAGATGGCTTCATCATGAATGCTTTTGTGTACAATGATGTATGGGCACGCAAGCTTAATATGAGTAACGGAATTGTAGAAGCTTCATATACCAAGCCTGAGTACAAAGAGGGGATAGTCTATATTAGAAGGCTGGCAGCTGAAGGGCTTCTGGATCCATTGTCCTTTACACAGGATCCTGCTCAATTACGGCAGTTGGTCAATAACCCGGAAGTAATGCTTGTAGGCTCTGTCTTGGCTGACAACTACAACCGGTATGCAGGCGGTCGCAATTTTGAAAGTGTTGAACATTTTGTAATAGTTCCGCCGCTAAAAGGTCCAAACGGACATCAGGCTGCAGTTTATACCCCTAATAGGGCTGGTGTTGGAAGTTATGTAGTTACAAAGCAGTGCAAATATCCTGAAGCAGCATTTAGATTAGGAGACTTTTTGTTCAGCGACGAAGCTGCGCTTCGTTCACAATATGGTGTACCGGGAGTTGATTGGATAGAGCCGGATCCAGCTTTGGGATTGCTTGGTATAAACGGGAAGCCAGCGACATTAAAGCCTATTTTGGAATGGGGATCAACACAGAATCAAGCTTGGGCTGTTATGGGATGCTCTTATATACCAGAGAAATATGCTAATGGGATAGCGATTGATACAAGCGACCCATTTGAATTTGAGTTAATATTATATAATGCTGCAAAAGCCCATCACGCCTATGCATACGATGAGCCTTGGCCTACATTGTATTTTACTCCTGAGGAGACGACCGAAAAAGCTTCAATGGATACGCAAATCACCACATATGTAGAAGAATTTTTTGCCAGAATGGTGTTGGAGGAAAATGTAGATTTAGATAAAGAGTGGGATGTCTTCCAGAGCGAATTAATAAAGATTGGTCTTCCAAGATATCTTGAGCTGCATCAAATCTGTTATGACAGAATGTATAAATAAAATGTTTATGATGTAAATAATACTACTTTAGAAACATTTATTTTATCTCTTCAGAAATAGCACCGTTGAAGTACTCGTGATATTTCAAAAAAGGCGCATAAATGCGGATGATTTAATGTTTGTTTCGCTGTAGTGGCAGCTAATAAAGTTAAGAACGTGATAAAGCTTTCACATGAAAAAATGGAACTATATCACGTTCTATTTGTTTTAAAGTTATTGTTCACAGTTATATCTCAAGTTATAGAGGGTATGAACCATAAAAACACATGTGTTTGGCACCATATGGCAAACACTTGCAGAGGTAGCCGGGCTTATGATATAATTATTCCAATCAGAGGTGATTTAAGTATGAAGACTACCAAGAAAACTTATGTATTTTATAGTTTTCTGATTTCATATATTCTAATTTTGCTTATACCTTTAGTTCTTGGCAGCTTTGTGTATTTAAGAACCTTTAATGAAATGCAGGATGAAGCAGTCAATGCGTCAATATCCATGCTCGAACAAGGCAGGAATGTCTTGGATACTCGGCTTCAGGAGATACAGGGTCTGGTTCGGCAGATTTCCTTTAGTTCAAATATTAGCAAATTATTAGTTGGAAAGGTAGATCATATTTTAAATCTGAATATGGTAAGGGATCTTCAAACCTATAGGATTAACAACAGCTTTATCAGAACATGCATTATTTATATAAGAGACAAAGCTCTAATGATAACTCCTAATGGAAGTACGGACAGGGAATCTTTCTTCTATGAGAGTAGCTTTATAACCAATGGACAGGAGTATGAAAGCTGGCATAAGGAGTTTTGGTCCACGTATTATCCGGGAATATTTATGCCTTCTGTACTTAATCAATCCCTGAATTATAACAGTCCCGGAGAAAATTCTATCAGCTTTGTACAATCCTTGCCTATTGGAAACACTAAAAAAGACCCGCAGGGTATGATTATATTGGATATCAATCAAAGTGAGATAACACAGCTTTTGCAAAATATTGCCGGAAAAAACGGATGGGCTTATATTTCCAATGAAAACGGCGAGATTATTGCTTCGGTAAATGAAAGTAATTACACACCGGAAGTTCTCTCATCGGACAGTTTAAATAAAAAAGAAAATATAGGTATATTGAAAAGAGATAACGACTTCATAGTTTTATATACTGTCTCTCCTTACAATGGCTGGATATATGTATTAGGACATCCTACTGGCAATGTCATGAATAAGGTCAATGCTTTTCAAAATCTGATGATTACCATATTGCTTGCAATTCTTATTAGTGGGACTTTTGTGTCCTTGATTCTTGCAAATAAAAACAGCCGACCTATCAGGAAGCTGATAGATATTATTAAAGCGAACTTCAACTCTGCAAATGATAGTAAAAGTGCCAATACCTTTGAGTTTATCTATGGTTCTATTTCAGAGCTTTTGCGAAATAATGAAGAACTAAAGGCTGAAATTCAGGAAAAAATTCCAATCCTTAAGTCGGCATTCCTTGACAGGCTTCTTAGGGGAAGCTTCATTAGCATGAGAGAACTTAAAAATTCTATGTCAAACATAGGGATGAATCTTGATGCATGTAAATATTTAGTTCTGGTTCTTAAGATAGAAGACTATGAAAAAACCGGGGAAGACAGAGTTATGAACGAGCTTAATATAGCAAAGGTAGTTACATCAAAAGCAATAAGCAGCGTATTTCAGGATAAGGTTTTATTACATGAGGTTTCAGAAGATATGCTTGCCGGTGTGCTGCTATTTAGTTTTGATGATGAAGATCAGATCCGCAATGTAGTTAGAAATATAGCATTAGAAGTTGGCGGATTACTCAAGAGGAACAACAATATTCATGTGAGCTTTTCATCGGGACTGGCATACACTTCATTAACTGACATATACAATTCTTTCAGGGAGGCACTTGAGGCACTGGAATATAAAGCGGTTGATGATGAAGATATTGTACGCTGGTATATCCAATCGACGGAGCAGCAAAGCTATTATTATTATCCGCTGGAAATTGAAAGCAAGCTTATCAGTCTTTGCAGTGCCGGTGATATGGATGAAATAAAGGAAATACTAAAGCAGCTTTATATTGAAAACTTTAAAAAGCGAAAAATTTCTGATACAATGCTTTTTGCATTTCTGGATGAAATCCAGGGAACACTGATAAAAATAGCATCAAAATCCAAGTATACAAACACAAATGTGCAAACAGCCCTGCAGGGAAAAATGGATTCTTTTACGACCGGTAAATCAGTGGAAGAATATTGGAGAAAAATTAGAGATTTATATGAATTTGTATGTAATGAAATTTTTATGGAAAAGAATAAAAATGAAAGCAACCTATTTTGTGATATATTGAATTATTTACACACTTGCTACAAAGAACAACAAACCTGCCGTACATCAGTTGCTTCAAGATTTAATATGACGGAGGTTTATTTATCAAGATTTTTTAAGGAACATGCAGGTGAAAACTTCTCTCATTATCTTGAGAAAATCCGAATTGAAAAAGCAAGGCAGCTCATTAAGGAATCTGAATTACCGATCTCGGTAATTGCTGAGCAGGTAGGCTATAATAGCGCAAGGGTTTTCCGGAGGGCATATAAGCGACTGCATGGAGAGATTCCAAGTTCTCTGCGTTGAGTGTGAAATTTTTTAAAAAAAGGCAGATGTTACTATATTTCATGCAATCATATGATTAATACCCAAAAAGTATATTAGTTGAGCTTCACATACAATATATCGTGTTCGAACGATTTAATCGGCAGTATATATTATTTTGTGCGAAGGCGTGTTCAACTCACTTTTGGGGGAATAATTAGCATAGACAATGGGACTATTTGTGTTGTATGTACAAATAGTCCCGCTGTCTGTAACCTCGAATTAATTTCGTTGACTTCACTAATTGTCACCCGCAATTCTTAACTGTCCCTATACTTCTAATTATGATTCGTGGTAACATTTAATCATGATTTCAATTGATATCTTTGGTATTACAACTTAGTTCAAGCGAATTTAAAAACTCGCCTGAAATTTTAAGTAAAACAAATTTTAAGCAAATGCACTTAAGACTGGACAAGGAGGGGTTCTTTATCAAAGCTATAAAGGATAAAAGCCTAACAAAACATGGTATTCAAGCTCTGCCACTTAACAAAGGAACATTTTTAAAAGATATACGGAAAAGCTACCAGTTATGGCTGATGCTTTTACTCCCCTTATTATATATTATTCTTTTTAAATATGTGCCTATGTATGGGATTCAGCTTGCATTTAAAAGATTTATTGGTTCGAAAGGAATTTGGGGAAGTCCGTGGGTTGGACTGGCTAATATAAAAAGGTTTACAGACTCGTATTTTTTCCCAAGAGTAATGAAAAATACAATTGGAATCAATTTATACCAGTTAGCTGCAGGGTTTCCGCTTCCAATTATTCTTGCTATTGCATTAAATAGCACAAGGAGCACGGTGTACAGAAAAACAGTACAGTTATCAACATATCTGCCTCACTTTATATCTACAGTTGTTATGGTGGGTATGCTGATGCAGTTTTTATCCCCAAGAAATGGAATACTTGCAAAAATAGTAACGATGCTTGGAGGGGCGCCGGTTAATTATATTGGTGTTCCTGCATATTTCAAATCCATATATGTTTGGTCAGGAATATGGCAGAATACGGGGTGGGGAACAATTGTATACCTTGCTGCATTAGCTGCGATAGATTCAACGCTGCATGAAGCGGCTATTGTAGATGGTGCAAACAGATTTCAAAGAATTATCCATATAGACATTCCTGGAATTTTACCAACAGCTATTATTTTATTGATACTTCGCACGGGAAGAATGATGGGTGTAGGCTTTGAAAAAGTATATTTACTTCAGAACAACTTGAACACTCCGACGTCAGAGGTTATTTCTACTTATGTATACAAGGTTGGTCTTGGAGGAGAGGGAGTGGCGGATTTTTCATTTGCTACTGCCATCGGGCTTTTTAATTCGATCATTAGCATCGCGCTGCTTTCTACCGTAAATCAAATATCAAAAAAAGTAACTGAAAACAGCTTGTGGTGACAGGAGGGATAAATTGTATGTTTAAAAGTGCAAAGGCAATTAACAAATTAAAAGAAGATTTCTGGTTTTATTTAATAAATGATGGGTTTTTACTGATGTTTTTAATAATAACTTTATATCCTATGATTTTCTTTGTCAGTTCCTCATTTAGCTCACCGGCTGCTATTATATCAGGCAGAGTTTGGTTGTGGCCTGTTGAATTTACACTAAAAGGGTATAAAGCCGTTTTTCAGGATCGCAATATTTTAATGGGGTATAGAAACACCATTATTTATACAGTTACAGGTACTCTTTTAAATATTGTGATGACCATACTTGCTGCATATCCGCTATCTAGGAAGGATTTCAAGCATAGAAACATTGTCATGTTTATTTTTTCTTTCACTATGTTATTTGGTGCCGGTTTAGTACCTAATTATCTGCTTATCACAAAACTAGGGCTGCCAAACACTAGATGGGTAATGATAATTCCGGGAGCTTTGGGAGTTTATGAAGTAATTATTACAAGGACATTTTATAAATCAAATATACCTGATGAGCTTCTGGAAGCAGCACAATTAGACGGATGTACCGATTTTCAGTTTTTATGGAAGGTAGTTGTTCCACTTTCTAAACCTATTACAGCGGTTATTACATTGTTTTATGCGGTAGGACACTGGAATTCCTTCTTTTCAGCTTTTTTGTATATAAACAGAAGAGAGCTTTATCCGCTTCAGCTCGTTCTAAGGGACATTCTTATTAAGAACAGATTAGATGTCTCAGGGATGGAAGATTATTCAATGGTCACAGGGCAGGATGTCGATATGCAGGAGCTGCTGAAATATTCACTAATAATTGTGTCAACTCTGCCTGTTATGTGTATGTATCCCTTTGTGCAAAAGCATTTTGTAAAAGGGGTTATGATAGGAGCCATCAAGGGATAGGAGCGATCAAGGGATAGGAGCGATATGAAGTCGTGTAGATTATCCATTTGAGGTTTTCACTTCAAAACTTTTTGGGACCTTTTGATGCCGGTAGCGATCTTTGCAAGGTAAACCCCAGAACCTTTTATACTTAAGGACATGTTAAGTTTTTTGCCTGCTGGGTTTGATGGTATTGAGCAAGATGACAATGATAATAATCTTTCATGGAAGCAATTTCATGAAGGAGCTTACAGGAATTAGCTCATTATAGATCTGTACCCCCATACTACTGGATTATTAGAAACTTCTCCTGAAATACGTGAAAGCTATTTTCTAGCTGATATAGCTTGTTAACAAATTAAGTCTTTATTAGTTTTGAAATTCTATGAAAATCAAAGCTACTTAAAGAAAAGAAAATAATTATTAAGATAGGGGGAAGCTTATGAGTAAGCTAAAAGAAGTTGCACCACCAAAAGATCGTGTACAGGTGTACCAGAAGAATCCTTTTTACATCCAGTATAAGAATAAGCCTCTATTCTTATATGGCTGCAACCAGGGGTGGGTTACTTCCCTGCAAAACCTGGATCACGATTATCTTACAGAATTTGACCTTCTTGCAAAGGTCGGCGGAAATCTTGTTCGCATTACTCCATTTATTACTGAATCATTGGGTTCACCGAAGTGCTTTGATGATAGAATGTACAATTTGCCATGGTGCCGAGAGGGTGGGCAGTATCGTCTGGACTTAGAAAACGGCGGAGCAAACCCTATGTTCTGGGAACGCTTAGAGCAGTTGGTACGTGATGCATATGAGAGAGATATCATTATTTCCTTTGAGTTCTGGGATTTATACGGACCTGCGCGCGGGCCTGAAACCCATCTTTTATATAAAACATCTCCCGGGGACAGATGGGGAGCGCACCCTTTCTTTCCCGGAAACAGCCCGGATCTTACCGGCAGCGATATGCTGCCACCTGATACATATAAGAAGGATATAGCATTCTGCCGCACTGTGACGCATGGAGGATATGAGAAAGCATTACGTTTTCAGGAACAATATGTCAGGAAAATGCTGGACACATTAAGCCCTTATCCGAATGTGATTTACTGCATGGTGAATGAGACCTCGGCAAAGAAGGAATGGAGCGATTATTGGCTGGATTTTACTCGCAGATATTTTGATGAAATATGGGATGGCGCACCGTTCTTGGCTGGTGAGATGCCACGTGAGTTTTCTTTTACAGAAAACTTTACCATTGAAGATATGATAGATGATACGCGATACGGATTTGCTGATGCATCGCAGTACCTTCGAGGAAACGTAAAGAATAATCTCATCAAATTTTATGAGTATTGCAGGAAGACCGATAATATAAAACCTATTACTTGCATGAAAATTTACAACCGGCTTTCACCTGATGTTAATTGGACGAGGTTGTTTGGGGGAGCAGCCAGTTCGCGATATCACCGTCTGAAAGGTGCAGGCTGGTTTGATAAGGACAATATACCTGAGGGGGCTTTTAAGCAGCTCGATTTCGTCAAGCACTTGACCGATTTTATTAGAGACACTGATTATCAGCCGTGGAATATGGAGCCTTTTCATAAAGTTGTTATACAATCAGAAAATATTGACGAAACCATGGCCATGTGTTCTAAAGATAGGCAGATATGCGCCGGGCTGATATATTGTACCGGAAAGAGGGAAAATCGGTGTATTAGACTCTCCCTTCCTAAAGGGGAATGGAATTGCTTCTGGTTAAATCCTGCAAACGGCAAAAGGACTGAGAAAGAATCATGTGTTGTAGATGGTGATAATGGCTTGGAACGAAGAGTTCCAGAGGATTATTTAACAGGGGTTTTTTACTGTAAAATAAAACAGTTATAACCGGTAGAAGAACATACTTGAAACACATTAGGAGGTCGCTTAAGTGCTTACCGTTTTGGAAGACAATTCGCGAATAAGTGCTATGTGAATATTTTGTTTAATGAAAGGAAGGTTGATATGGTGAAAAAAGCAAAAAAAATTTGTGCTCTGACGGTATTGGTATTGATGATTGTTCAATTCATGTCCGTCGGAGTAGGAGCTTCAGTTGGCGATGAGTTTGTTCTTTATGGAGTGTCTCATTCATGGTATCCTGATCATATGCCGAATGACGGTGTGCAGGCTACATCAAGTATTGCATTTGCACCCTCAGACCCTGATAGGATTTATCACTTCATCGATGTTGGCTGCCACATGAATGTAAGTCTTGATATGGGGAAGACGTGGTCGACACTGGTTTCTTATGGTCGAACACATTCACATGGAATGGCTTATATTGAAGTCGATCCTTTTAATGCAGACAGGATTATCGCAAGGAACCTTCGCCTATGGGAGGGTGTGCATCCTGAGGGCTCCATGTGGTTATCGGAAGACGGCGGAGTTAACTGGATCCCTACGTGGACGCCCGATGATGGGTATACAGTAGGGTACGGGCTGCGTATAAACCGCGGCTGCGCAATTGATCCGGCAAGCTACAATCCGGAGATTGGTTATTGCACCACCATGTACGCCATCACGGATAATTCAAAAAATAATGCCAATGACCTAGATGGCCGTGTTCGTTTGCTTCGTTCAACCGATGGAGGGTTCAATTGGGACGTGATTGCGACTCCCGACAATCTTGGGCCTATGCTTCGCTCAATAAAGCTGTTCCCAAATGACAATACAAAGTTGTTGGTGCAGGCTGGCGATGCTGACGGGAATAATGGTGTTTTTTCAGATATTAACACTTCGAATCCTGTATTTATTCCCTTCGGGGAAGATGGCAAGGGTGCTTCGCAAGGCTCTCCTTGGATCAGTGAGGATGGCAGTACTATCATTATGCAGGTTGGCACTGCACTAAAGCGGAGTGTAAACGGTGGTTCGAGCTGGACTACTATTGCCAATCCGTTCCCCGATACACATCCTATGGATATGCATTATATGGTAAATCATGATGCTTCTCGTGTGATGATATACCGACATCAGACCGGTGATTTTATTCGTTGGTACTACAGTTCGAATGATCCCAAGACTTCGGACACTGTTGAATTTTTACCATCAAGCTTTAATCATGTAGGCACCGACGAATCGTCTCATCGTGTCGCAGGTTCGGCTGCAATGATGAAAGGTGAGTGGCATCCTAGCAATCCAGATGTGTTTGTCTATTCTGCAGTTGCATGCCCATGGTATAGCGAGGATGGCGGAGTGACTTTTGACCCCGGATTTGGTATAGGAGGAAGACATTTTAAAGGTTGGGCAGGTCAGCAATGGCAGCATCCAACCGATCCTGATAAGTTTGCTCTTGGTTTACACGATGTTGTAGGTGTGCGCTCAATGAATGGTGAAACCTTTGATCGTTGGGTGAGAGCAAAATATTTAATCGGTGGTGACGACAACAGCTTTGTAGTGGCTATTAATCCAAACGATCCGGATTATGCCCTTATTCAAATTGGTACCGAGAGAAGCGGACAATTGCTTCTTTGTAATAATTTTTGGACACCGGATATAAATGATCAGGAGGTTATAGTAGTTGACAATGTTTCAAAAAGAAGATCCGGGACTTGCTGGGATCCGTTTGACGAAAACATTGCCTATTCATCAGACAGAAAGAGCATAGACAAAGGTCTCACTTGGTTTGACTTAACTCCCGGGAGACATATTTCGGCATTTTCTGAGGTCGCTGTGGATGGAGCACCTGTTCTTTATTATACAATTTCAAACCAAGGAACTGAAATTTGGAAAAGTGTAGACAGAGGCGAAACACAAACAAGCGTATGGACCGGATGGAACACATCCAACGGAGGTGTTTTCGTGCCGATGGCGGTGGATCCGACCAATCCGCACGTGATCTACTTCTCGGCAGGTAATGCAAACCCTGAAGAGCATATTATGAAGCTTGATACCGAAACAAACACAATATCAAAGTTTAATATTCTTGGATATCCTACAACTTCTGTTAGATGGAGAATAGATAACATCGCAGTTGATAAAGACCCAAGCAACGGCAATACAATAATCTATGTACGTGTCGAAGCCTTAGATACCGGAGAAATTCTTTATGGATCACCCGATGGCGGTAAAACATGGATTGACATGAATAAGGGGCTACCTGCAAGTACTAACAGTAACTCTTTTCGCGTTAACAGATTGACCGGAGAGCTCCATGTTGCAACTACAGGAGGTCTTTATATACACCCGGGTATCAGAGAAAACCCACCATCTGAAGACACCTTTTATCACCGGATGGCGCAATGGGGATGGGGCAACAGGACGCTGGAGGGCTTGACTGAGCCGGTGCCGGATCCCAAACCGTTGGTAACTGCATTAGCGGTGCCGATTAAGGAAAACAAAGACATTAGGGTTAGTATTGACGGAAAAAATATGGTATCCGATCCAATGCCATTCCTTCTTTACGGCAACACCATGGTACCGATGCGCACTATTTTTGAGTCATTAGGAGCTGCTATTGCATGGGATGGAGCAACATACACTGCAACAGCCGTTAAAGGTAGCACAACTGTTTCACTGCAAATTGGCAGCGAGGTTGCCAAGGTGAATAACAAGACTGTAAAGCTGGATTCGCCCGCAATGCTGTACAAAGACAGAACAATGGTACCTCTTGGATTTGTAGCGGATGCATTAGGTGCGCAAGCGATATGGAAAGGTGAATCAAATCTTGTTGAAATTTCAACAGCACCCGCCCCGACACCAATGCCAACACCAACGCCTGCACCAACGCCTGCACCAACGCCTGTGCCGACATCAAAGCCAGAAACAATATATACTACTGACATTG
>Ga0265293_10007496_pt1 | contig 16749 bp, 16 predicted proteins | sample Munlanlewell138R_FD_192505 | JGI IMG/M metagenome (GOLD analysis project Ga0265293, IMG submission 192505) | Leachate microbial communities from a municipal landfill in Southern Ontario, Canada - Leachate well 138R | ecosystem: Engineered > Solid waste > Landfill > Unclassified | place: Canada...
AGTATATCCATCTTGAAGACGCAACTGAATTATCATACGTTCTTCAGAGTTTAGGTGTTTGTTTTTTCTCGAATCAGTGGTATTATTAGGGTAGTCCATAGTGATTATCCTCCGTGTCAGATTTTTTGTCGTGATTAAATCATAACACAGATATTCATCTATGGGCTTTTTATATTAGTTCAATTTCATTTTACAATGAGTCAACATAAAATTTTTAATGAATCTCTTTTACTTCTCTGCTATACTAAAGCATAGGAGATGATAGAGATGATTCTTGATTTTGTAAAGATGAGTCCTGCAGAAAACATGACTGTTTTTATAATTAATAAACTGGATAGAAAAGATCACATAAGGATTGCTAAAAAACTTATGAAAAATAGTAGTATAGGTTGCGAGCAGGTTGGCTTTATAGAAGAAAGTCTTAATGGTAGCAGCCTTAGACTACAAATGATGGGTGGAGAGTTTTGTGGTAATGCCAGTAGATCATTTGCTGCTTATATGGTACATAAGAGATATCCCATGATTCTGAAAGAAAAAGACGGTAGCTATTTAATCCCCCTGGAGGTCTCAGGGTTAGAAAAAGAGCTTATAATTAAAGTTAAGGAAACACCTACTGAAAATATATACTATTCAAGTGTTATAATGCCCCTTCCTGAAAGGATAGAGGAAGTAGAGTTTATAACAAATGATAAATCAATAAATTCCACAAGGGTTGATTTTCCTGGTATAACCCATTATATAGTAGATAAAATCCAAATTAGTGATAGACCTTTGTTTTTCCAATTGGTAAAGGATAAAATGAAGGAGAAGAATTATGATGCCTTTGGAATCATGTATTATGATTTTCAAAGTAGTTACTTGGAACCCTTAGTCTATGTTAAGGATACTGACACTTTGATCTGGGAAAGAAGTTGTGCTTCTGGTACCTGTGCCTTAGGAGTATCTATGTCCCACAAGATAAAAGGTTCAATAAATTATGAAATAGAACAACCTGGAGGAACACTTGGGGTCCATGTAGTCTATGAAAATAATACAGTATCTTCAATATCTTTAGATGGATTAGTAGAAATTGTTGCAGAAGGAAAATTATATATTTAGAGGTATAAATATGAAAGAATTATCAATAAAACAAACAATATCCATAGCCCTTGAGACAGGTAAGGTTATGCTCCAAAATGGAGCTGAAACATACAGAGTAGAGGAGACAATAGAAAAAATGATATCATCAAAACACAATAGTGAAGTTGATGTTTTTGTCATATCAACAGGTATTATTGTAAGTACAGAAATTAATGATGAACCTTATACAATAGTTGAAAGAATTCCATCTTCGAGTATTGACCTTGAAACCATTTCTAGAGCTAATTCCTTTTCTCGTCTTTTTACCAACGAGGATATGAGTTTAGAAGATGCCACTTTAATCTTAGATGGGATAAAAAATCCTCCTAAATTTCCACTCTCAATTAGATATATTTTCAGTGGAATGGCGGGTGGATTCTTCGTTCTTCTCTTCCAGGGAAATTTTCAGGAATTTATAATGGCTTATATAGCCTCTGTTCTAACAGTATTACTGTTTGATAAGCTGACTAAGTTATCTCTAAACTTCTTTATTAAGAATATCTTTGGAGGTTTTACAGCTGCCACTACGGGCTTATTACTAGTACTCTTATTTGAATTTTTCGGAATTCATGGTGATTACAATAAGGTAATAGTTGGTCCCTTGATGACCTTAGTTCCTGGGGTATCTCTTACAAATGGTATAAGGGACTTGATCTCAGGGGAGTTAATAGCTGGTAATGCTAAGATGATGGAAGCCCTCTTTATTGCCATCGCATTGGCATTTGGCGTGGGTATGGTATTACAAATTGCCATTAATATAATATAGGAGATTTTGTAAATGAATATTTTAACTCAAGGATTTTATTCCCTACTTTGCGTGGTAGGTTTTTCAGTAATATTTAATTTGCCAAAAAGACTAATTCCATTGGCTAGTATAAATGGAATGATAGGTTGGATTATTTATGTTATCCTGCAACAACTGGGAACTAGTTTTATTATACCTGCCCTTATAGGATCAATATTTGTGGGCATAATTGGTGAAATATCTGCCATCTATAAAAAACAACCAGCTACACTATTTATAATCCCAGGTATCATACCTTTCGTACCAGGATATGGAATATACTATACAATGTTTCATATTATAAATAATGATTTCATTCAAGCTGCTATGTCAGGTGCAGAATCATTGTTTATTGCCATATCAATTGCTTGTGGTGTTGTAATAGCTACATCTATAGTTAGATTCTTTAGACCCTTTATCGAGAGAAAAATTGTAACTAAATGATAATTTAGACATCAAATCTATGCTCAATATTTTTTATTGATAGTTCTGTTATTATGGCTAGTAAGGTTACAGGTATTGCTCCTTGTAAAATCAATATCATATCAAAAGTTCTCACTCCATTCACTAATGGCACTCCCAAGCCTCCAGCTCCAACAGCTGCGGCTAATGTAGCCGCACTAATGTTAATTACCGTTGAAGTTCTTATCCCACCTAGTATAACTTTTGAGGCAAGGGGTATTTTTATTTTCCTGTATATCATATAGTTATTCATTCCCATCCCTCTGGCTGCCTCGACTACATCCCTTGAAACTTCTTCTATTCCAATTACAGTATTATATACGATTGGCATGAAAGCATAAATAACCAGAGCTATTAAGGCACCTTTGAGCCCATATCCTAAAACAGGAACCATTAATGCTAGTATGGCTGGTGAAGGAAATGCCTGCCCTAAATTAACAAGTTTTAAAAATATGTCCTTATATACTTCTCCCTTATCTGTTGTAATAAATATACCTAATGTTACTCCAACAACAATTGCTATTAAACTAGATATTATAACCATTTGTAGATGTTGAAAGAAATAAATGTATAAAGGTGTCCTGGATGTAGTATTAGACTTTCTACTCACTAATAAACTTAGAAACCTTTCAAAACCTTGAGGATAAAAAATAATTACTAATAAAATTATTATAATGAATAATATTACTGCTTTATTCTTTGAATTCATTGATTTCACCTCTTAAAGCTCTACTAATTTCATTTAAAGTCAAGTGTCCTTCCTTAAATATCAACTCATCTGCTTCCCCTGTTAATAATAGTGTTATTACTTCCTTTAAGTTGAAATCATTAGCTGATTTACTCTCATTACTTATCCTTGGAATCACATAGTCAATTGCTTTCTTTCTTGATAGAAGACTTAATATCCCTTCTCCTTTAAAAAATTCCTTAACAAACTCATTCTTTGGGTTTATGCTGATTTCCTCTGGTGTCCCTATTTGTATAATTTTCCCATGGTTCATTATACAAATTCTATCTGCTATAAGTAGTGCTTCTTCCACATCATGTGTAACAAATAGCACTGTTTTATTAAGATTCTGTTGTATTTGTCTAAATTCCCTTTGCAATCTTAGTCTATTAATAGGATCCACTGCACCAAATGGTTCATCCATCAATAGAATATCAGGGTCTGCTGCTAGAGCTCTTGCAACTCCAATTCTTTGTGCTTCTCCACCTGATAGTTGAGCTGGCTTTTTTTCTTTATATTTTTCTGGAGACAATCCTACTAACTCTAACATCTTGTCTATCCTCTTACTTATGGTTTCTTTTTCCCAGTTTAATAGAGTAGGTACTGTTGCAATATTTTTCTCCACACTCATATGTGGAAACAAACCAATACTCTGTATAACATAACCTATACTTTTTCTTAATTCTACATCATCAATGTCCACAATATTCTTCCCTCTGACTAAGATATCTCCTTCTGATATGGTAACCATCTTATTTATTAGTCTGAGGGTAGTTGATTTCCCACAACCTGATGGCCCTAGAATAACCATTAATTCCCCTTGTTTAATATCCATACTTATAGAATCTACAGCCACAAAATTTCCATATTTTTTTGTTACATTACTTAATTTAATCATAAATACCACTCCTTATTGCTTCCCCAGATATTTTCAACAATATATCTATACCTATGGTCAATATAACTATTGGTATAACCCCCAACAGAATTAAATCAGGGGAAGCCTCTGCAAGCCCTAAGAAAACAAAGGTGCCTAGACCTCCACCACCAACAAGTCCAGCCAACACAGCTCCTCCTATTGTTTGAGTAAAGGCAATTCGTATACCAGTAAAAATTACTGGAAAAGCTAATGGTAACTCAATTTTAAATAATATTTCTAATGGTTTCATCCCCATGCCTTTTGCAGCTTCAATTGCTCCTTTATCTACAGAACTAAAACCAGCCAAGGTATTCCTTCCAATTGGTAATAATGTATAAAGAGTAAGAGCTATATAAGCTGGTGCCCAACCTATTCCACTGATTCCAAGATCATTTAGAAATCCTATCCTACCAAGTTTTGATAATGGTACTAGTAGTATTCCAAATAATGATAGACTGGGTATGGTCTCTATTATACTTAGTGGTAGCATAATTTTATTTTCATAACTTCTCTTTTTATAGGCAATAAATCCTAAAGGTAATGAAATTATAATACCTGTTAGAACAGAGAATATAGTTAAGGCACTATGAATCCTCAGATTATCGAAAAACTGATTCTTTTTTGATACAAATTCCTTAACAATTGAAAAATCATCTAAGAGTCCAGCGCTAAATATATAAAAAATTATTCCTATTGGTACTAAGTTTATTAGTGTTTTTAATAGTCTCCTAGATTTGATATTCTTATTACCAATAATTAAAACAAGATATATCCATAGTAACTGCATATAGAATCCTGATGATAGACTAATGCGAGAAGATGGGCTGCTTAAATACTCTTTTGATTGAGCAGGTATCATTATGATGATTGAAATACCTATGCCTATAGCACCCAACATCTGTAGTAAGTATCTCCATTTTTTTGCATAAAAAGATAGGGCTATAATTATAGCCCACAACAATATTATTACTATCACATTTAAACCGAGAAGTTCAATACTCCCTATTAATTCTCCCATGGATATCCTATTAGGTTTAATCCTTATAAAGGGAAGAAAAATAAAATTTAGTATTGATAAAATACCTACTGCAACTATCTGCTTATCTTCTGATTTAATCATTAGGATCACCTTTTACTGGATTATTCCATTATCCTTTAAGTGTTTTTCTGCAACTTCCCTGGGTGATAGTCCATCTACAATGACTTTTTTATTCATCTCCTGTAGATTAACAAGACTTAAAGTTGAAAAAACATCTTCAATTATGGTTTTTACTTCAGGATACTTTTCAATTACTTCGTCTCTAACAATAGCTGATGGCTCATATACCGGAGGAATTGATAGGGGATCTTCAATAACCACAAGATCAAGATCTACCAATGCTCCATCTGTACCATAGGCAAGAGCAACATTTATGCCGTAAGTTTCATTAGCTAGTGCACTTAGAGTTTCAGCAGTATTACCATGGGGTAGAATTATCAATTGATCAGAATCCAAGTCAAACCCATAGGCTTCTTCCATTCCTAGAAGTCCTGAGTATTTTTCAGCAAATAATTGACTAGTTATAAATTTTACATACCCCCCACCATTGACATATTCAGCAAAATCATACATATCTATTATGTTGTTTTCTTGTGCAAATGTTCTTTTAACTGCCATAAACTCTGTATTATTAGCATTTGCAGGCTTTAGCCAATGGAGGTTGTTGTTCTCCTTATCATATGTTGATATAGCTTCGTAGCCCTTTATTGCATCTCTCCAGATATCTTCTTCAAATCCTTCAGAATAGAACTGCCCATTCCCTGTATAATCTATTCCTATGTGTAATTCCCCTTCTAAAAGAGCATTCCTGTGAACATCAGGAGTTCCAAATTGAATTTTGTCAGTTATTTCATAACCCTTATCTTCCAAAGTTAGTAGCACCATATTTCCTAAGATTCCTCCCTCAGTATCAACAAATGTTCCAAGAATTATAGGATCATCAGGATTTTTACTTTCTTCCTCATTACTAACTGTACAACTGCTAAACAAGGCTAGGATCAAAATAACTAAAACTATATACTTAAACTTTTTACTCATATATATCTCCTCCTTTACTTCTATAAATTAATACCCTAAATCAATACAGTAAATCTTTTAATACAAAGTAAAACCCCCTTTAAGATACTAATATTACCTTAAGGGGGGACTGAACTAAATCATTGTTTTAATAACTTTCTAACAGCTTCCGTGGTTAATGTAGGATTTTCAATTACCAAACCATGGATGCAATTTGGAAATGGCATAATTTTAGAATTTGAAATTCTCTCCGTCATGAACACTCTCGCCACATATAGAAGTGGGGTCTTCTTGGCTCATAGTCTTGTGCCTCTTTCTCGCGGACATATACCCCATAAGAAAGGAAATTTAAACTAATTATTAACAATTAATTTCAAATATTTGGTAAATCCCTGGAAAGTTCCCCTTATTATTCTAAATATATTCTTTACTCCATATTTTTTAATCATCTCAGTATTTTTATTTATGGCTAAATTCAAATAAAAATAAGTTAACAATAACTGAAAATAATACATTCTAAGACTAATCTTTGAAGGTTTTACTACCAATTGACCAAAACTCCATTTTTCATAATCATCCTTTGGGAATAGAAGTCTATCCTTGTATTCTTCATATATAGGTAAATCAGGGAAGGGAGTTAATGGATTAATGGATGCTATCTCTGGGTTTAGACTTTTAATATACCTTCTAAATTTCTTAAAATCATTCTTATCCCAATCTGGATGTGCCATAAAGGATGCCCATACATCAAGTTTTAAGTTCTTTAAAACTTCTGCAGCTCTTAAATTATCCTTAACTGTAACATTTTTATTATAGATTTTAAGTTCCTCATCACTGAATGTTTCGTATCCAATAAGAATTGCTTTTAGTCCAATCTCTTTAAGTTTTCTAAGAAGATCTTCATTTTCCAGCACACCAGATACAGAACCATATATAATATAATTCTTTTCTATTCTAATATCTTTAACAATTTCTAAAAATTTAATGATTTTCTCCCTACTACCTAAGAAATCATTATCAATAAACATTATAGTGTCTTCCTTAATACTTAAAAGATCCATCCTAGTTAGACTTTCGTCTATTAAGACCTCCTTATGTCCTTCAATTCTCCACCTAAGGCAAAAGCTACAAGCTTTCTCACATCCTAAGCCAAACTCCATAATAGCAGCAGGTTTGTAGCCAAAGTAGGAGTAATGCTCTCTGTATTTTTTTGTGGACTCTCGATCTGGCAGTATGTATTCATTTCTTATTTTCTTGAAGTTTTCCTTAAAATCATTCTTTTTCTGATATACTCCCGCTATATTAACTTCATTATTCATGAATTCCACAAGATTCTTCTTATTTGTGTAGTTGAAAACTCCATCAATATATTCACTAAAGAAACTCTCGGGGGATAAATAAGCTTGAGTCCCTCCAACAAAGGTAACTATATTTCTATTAAATAATTTAACTTCTCGACACAGCTCGATGACCTTTGTAACATCTATACAAAGGCTTGTTACTCCTACATATTCAGGCTTATACTCTTTTATCTTTAAAGTTAATGATTCTTCTTCAATCATCATATCAAATATTTCTACTTGATTACTCTCCTTATATACTCCATAAATCATCTCTAAACCTAAGGGTTCAGAAAACATAAAATTACTAAGTGTAATTGCCTGCTTTATTCTTGGTGGTCTCACTAAAAGTATTTTCATTTAACTTCCCCTAAAATATATTTGGTGTTATACCCTCTTTTATTTGTTTCCTATAATAGAGATTTACTCCTATATTAAAAAGATATCTAAAGGGAGTTCTTAAAAACTCTCTTCTCAATACATTTCTTATAAATATAGATTTTATAGTGAATAATGAGTTGTAAAGATCCCAATAGGATTTTGTAAGCTCTTCATCCGTCATATTGTTTGGCCTATAAACAGCTCTTGTACCATCATATGAGTATATATTATGGTTGATTAGCCTACCAGAGTTTTTAATTTCCTCGAAAAATTTTGTCCCTGGAAATGGAGTTAATATATAGAATCTAGGCACAGAAATCCTATTGTCCTCAATAAATTTCTTGGTCTCTTTTATGGATTCTAGGGTGTCCCCTTCTCCTCCAACCACCATTTCAGTTGAAACATCTATCCCATGGTCTCTTATGTTTTTAATTAACTTATTGTATTCCTTGGGATTAGCCCAACCTTTATCCATTTGAATTAAACTTTCCCTAGACAAACTTTCAAGTCCAAAACTTAAAGTCCTACAACCACTATCATATAACTTCTTCAATATTTCATCTTCTTTCCCAACTCTGATATCGCACTGACTCATCCATGTAATCTTTAGTTTTTTTATCTCATCAAGTAATTTTGACAAGTAGTCCTTGTCAGAAAAAATATTGTCATCTAGTAGTAGAATCTTTTTATAACCCAAACTCTTAATCTGTTCTATATCCCTAGTTACTTCCCTTATTTCCTTTCTTACATATCTTCCCTTGTAAAGGCAGGATACGGAGCAGAAGCTACATACATTTGGGCACCCTCTACCTGCTTGAACAGGAAGAAAATCTCCTAACTTCTTCCCCTTTAATAGATCAAATCTAGGTATAGGCGTAGAGTATGTATCCCCTATAAATGATTTTTCATATGTTCTTTTTAAGGATTTATTGTTAAAATCATTCAATACCTCTTCCCATATGAGTTCAGCATCACCAATTACAAGGGAATCACAATACTTTATTGCCTCACTTGGCATAATACTAGCCATGTATCCACCTAATATAACTGTCTTCCCAAGTCGTCTATACTCTTTGGCAATATCAATAGATCGGATTACTCCATGTCCCATAGTACTAATCCCTATTAGATCTGCATCAGTATCAAAGGGAATATTCTCAATTACTTCATATATAAGTTCTACTTCCCAATCTTTAGGAGTTAAAGCTGCCAGAAGTGGTAATGATAATCCTACAAAGTATAATTTATTCTTTTTTATAACTCCACCACTTTTTTCATAGGGGCTTGGTTGAATCAATAATAGTTTTTTCATTTTAACCTCTAATTATCTTCATGATATATTGTAAACTTACTTTCTGGCTTCCTTTTAGCATCTTAATGTTTTCTTTTATTCCATATTTTTTTACTAACCTTATAATATGTTTTGGTCTTATTATTATTCTGTAATAGCTTTTTAAGATTTGATAATAATACCCTCTAATGCTCATATACTTTGGCTTTAAGATAACATGTGCCATATCAAATAGATGATAGTCCTCTCTATCTACTAATAAATCATTTTTATAATCATCATATATGTCAGTTCCAGGTAAAGGTGTAAGAGGCTGAAGATTAACAAATGTAACATCCAAGTTTCTTAACCATTTAACTAGGTTGTTGAAATCCATCTTTGTAAAATCCATAGGTAGAATTAAGGTTGCATATAATTCAATATCTAATTTTTTCAAAATTCCTATACACTGCTCATTTATTCCCACATCAGTCTTCTTGTTATAGTCATCTAAGTCCTTATCCCTTATGGATTCTATCCCAACTATTACAGCCCTCAAACCTACTTCTTTTAGAGCTAAAATTATGTCTTCATTCTTTGCTATAAAATCTGCTCTACCATATACTAGGAAGTTTTTTTCAATTTTTCTACTCTTTAACAATGAGATAAATTCAGTTAATTTTTCCCTGCCAAAGAGGAAGTCATCATCTACTATATATATTTCCCTTTCAGAAATACCAGTTAGTTCATTAACCACATCTTCCATACTTCTTGAGTGATACTTCCCTTTAGTAATTTCTTTACAAAAGCAAAATTTGCAGGAATAGGGGCAACCATATGACGTTTTTATTAATGAACAAGGATTATGGAACATGTAATAATAGTTACTTCTATACTTATCAACACCCTCCCTAGCTGGATGGTTTAAGGAAAAATTAAAGTCTAATTCTTCAATTATACTAATATCTGCTCTAATTGATGTGGTGTCTCTACCATTTAGAATCCCTTCTAGGGTTTTATTAAATCCATCTACACCATTTTTGGCATAGATAAAGTCTATTTTACTATCTACAAAATCAGATTTAACAACCTCTGCATGGACTCCTCCTACTCCAGTAAGTACATCAGGTAATATTTCCTTTGCTATCATTGCCATATTCTTTATGGTCTTTACATGGGTTATATACCCTGTGAAGACTAATAGATCTGGTTTTTCTACCCTTAGGATATCTTCATAGGAGCTTTTTTCTACTATAAAATCATAAATTACTGCATTTACCTCTTCCTTAATATCAGGAGGAATATTTGATAAAAGATACTCTAATTCCAAGGGTTCACATATCATAACGTGTTGTAGACCGATGGTTGATTTATCTGGTTTTGGTCTTACTAATAATACCTTCATTTCTCCACCTTCTTTAATGTATATAAGGCTATTGTTGGCATAAAGAATTTTTCTTTAATTATCTCATATGCTTCCACCTGAAATATCCCATCTATTAGTTTTCTTATTTCTGAATCACTGGGATATTTTGCAGGTCCAGTGGTTAATTTCACAAATAATAGAATAATTTTATCCATAATGCTTTCTCCACTGGCAAAAGCTAGATGAAGCTTGCCTTCATCCCTTAAAACTGTGCTTATATTTTCAAATACTCTCCTTTTGTTTTTATAATAAGGTAGAGAATGAGAACAAGTTATTATATCAAACTTCTCACTAATGGTATTTATATCCTCAATATCTAAATGATAATGATTTACCGTTCTATTTAATTTCTTTGACTCCTCTATCATGGCTTTTGAAAAATCCAATCCATATAGTTTTAATCCCTCCAGACCCTCCAACTCTAATAGTAATTGTCCAGTTCCACAGCCTAAATCCAATAGTTTCTTAGATCTATAGTCTTGTTTTTGAATTATAGCTTTGATTCTATCTCTTGTAGGTTTTAAAGAGTACTTCTGTACCCATAGTTTATGGTATCTCTTTGCCCAAAAATCCCACAATTTACCCTTTATTAATGAATCTTTTAGCATTTTTCTTATTCTTTTAGATTTTAATAATCCTAAATGGTTCAAATAAAAAAGAGAATAAAAAACAAATCTAGGCAATTTTGAAGGTACAACTAGATGCAGGAAATCAAACTTAAGAGGATTCTTAGTTAGTAATATCTTCTCTTTCTCTAAGTAATCTTTTGTTCCCTTCATTGGTGTCATAATAGATATGGTGTAGATTCCTATATGAGAATCCTTAATAAATTTGTTTAAAGTAAAAAAATCCTTAATGGAGTAATTTGGATCAACAATAAATAGTGCAGTAAGGTCTATATTGTTTTCATTGAGTAATTGCACCACACTCCTGTATATACTTGCATTAAGTGACTTGTTATACTCATTTAAGGTTCTTGAATCTGGAGACTCAAATCCAATAATTACCTCATCTAATCCACATGCCTTCAGGTCTTCTAATAAATCCTTGTTTTCTATTATAAAGTCAGCCCTAAGATATGCTATTATTTTCTTGTTAAATTTATACTCCCTTGAAATATAAATAAACTCAAGTGCATCTTCTCTTCTAATAAACAAACTATCATCTACAATCCAAAAATAACTAGAGTTTATCTTCATCATCTCTTTAAACATTTCATCATAATTTGCTTTTATGTAAGTACTTGAATTCAGAAGTCTACAATAACAAAAGGAACATTTAAATGGACACCCGTGGCTCCCCTTAATCAAGGAGACATTTCTTTTGTCAATGTACTTAGTATCAGCCCTAAAGTCATTGAATATTGATCTGTCTGGTAAAATATTCTGAGCATTAACTAGAATATCATCCCCACCAACAATCCATCTCTTTGTGTTTTCATCAAAATAATCCATTCCTTTTACTTCTTTCTTGCTTATAAAACTTCTAAAGGATTCAAGACTTTGGGAAAAAAACACAAAATCAACACCAGATACTCTAAATGATTCTCTGTTAATTTGGGCATGAACTCCTGATACCAGTGTTTTCACCCGAGTATAATTTCTCTTGTATTCCCTGGCTCTTTTAATTATCATATCCTCTGAAACATTATAACCGTTCAAAATAACTAAATCTGGGATAATATTTATTGGTGACTCAAGCTTAAAAAAGGGGTCTATAATATAATTCTCTATCCCCTCTTGGTTAAGTACTTCCCTAATATAAAAAAGTTCCAAAGGCTCAGTTACTATTGGATTAATTATAGTAAAACCACTTCTTACTCTTACTTTTTCGATAAAAACTATCATATATTCTCCTTGAATGCCCTATGTTTAACTTCATATCCCTTGTAGGTAAAATAGGGAAGCATCTTTTTAATTATACCATTAATCAATGGGTTCTTATGATGGGCATAAATATACTTATTAAACTCACTACATCCAATTTTTAACTTTGTTTCTTCAGATGTTTGTCCAAAATTAATGATAGGGACTCCCCGCTTAATACCTTCTTGTACTATAAATAGCAACATATTTACATATATATCGTATTTTTCAATATCTTCACTTTTAAACCCACAGAAAATAAAGTGCAAAATACCATCACTCTCATTTAGTAATACAAAGGAAACTACTTCATTGTTTAAATCCTTGAATTGATATATCTCCCCCTTAAATTCTTTAAAGAAATCCATGGGTTGTAATTCCAGCTTATACTTGGACCTCTTATACACTGCTTCATAAAGTCTGTAGTGATTGCTTGTAAACTTACTATTATCTATTCTTTCAACACTTATGCTTTTACTTTTATTAAGAGCTTCCTTAACTCTTCTCCTATAGCTACTCCTTAGACTATTAATATATTCGTCGAAGGACTCAAATCTATTTGAAAATATGAAAGTGGAAAGTGTTCTAGCTCCTTTTACTATCTCTTTATCCATATTAAGAACAATCCCAAACCCCTTAATCCTATTTAGGAGATCCAGTAAAAATTTCTCATCCCCCGTATAACCTTGTCTATCTATGGATAAGGGATAACCTACAACAGTTACAGGCAATGACAATTTAAACTTTTTTGTAAAACTAAATATATTGATTCTTAATTTATAGGTTGCAGCAAATGAATCCTTCTCGAGATAATACTTTTGGTTTGATGGATTTATTTTCTCAAGTAGTATGAGTAAATCTTTCGTTTTTTTATCTATTAAACCATCCTCCATGTCCTTTATACTCTCATACTCAATCATTACTAAGCTCCTTTTCATAGGCGACAAATCTCTTTGATATTCCATCAGCCCATTTAAGTCCAAAATTACCTGATTCAAAATTCTCCTCCAAGACCCATCCTGATTCAAAACTCTTGTATTTTCCTTTTGTCAGTTTGAAACATTGTTGAAACAATGCAAGAATTGCTCCTTTTTTCTGCTCACTCTTAATTACTCCCATTTCAACTATCTTAAATCTGGTCATCCTTTTATTATATATCTTGCTCTTAATAAGAGTTGAAAACCCAATTGTGTCCCTATTATCCATGACTTGATGGTAATCTGGATACCATAACATAAATCCAACAGGAACATTATCCTTCTCTACAAATAGTAAATTCTCAGGCTTTAGTAGTAATTTGAAATCATTAAATAACTCAAGATCCTCTTCTTCTACTCTCTTATAGTAAAATGGATGGTCTTTAAATGCATCATTATTAATTTCAGTATATATTTTTGCTTCCTCTTTCATATTTTTAAAATCAGCACTTCTTACCCTATATCTATTTGTTACTCTATCTTTTAATTTATCATTAAATAGAAAAAAGTCTTGTTCCATATCTTTATAAAAGGTTACCATGAGTATACTCTTGAAATTGTGTTCCTGAAAATATGCATGTATATGTTCATCATTATGAGCTGTTCCAAAAGTTTGATCCTTATCATAATTCCCATTTAGAAATCCCAGACCATAATTTACATGAATATTAAGGGATGAGCATATTTTCTTGCATCCCCACTCATAAGCCATCTCTTCTGCCTTCTCATAAATCAAAGAAAATGCCTCTTGACTATATGATAAGGATTCGAAAAAGCTAATTTGAAGGTAGTCTGGCATTCTATTAGCCTTAGCTAAAACTGCGCTCATTATAATTTTCCCATCTTCCTTCACAAATAAGGGTAAAGAAGAAATGGATTCATTCATAACAGAAGTCCCAAATAAGACCCCCTTTAATAATCCAGAAAGAGAGTCTCTCCTTAAGGGCTGATCTTTATATTGGCTCTTGTAGAATTCCAATAGAGCTTTCTTTTCTTTTCTTGTCCTTGCAACATTTATTTCCATGCTTTACCTTCCTTTGTATGCTATGCTTTATTATACCATAGCTGGGGGAATTTTTACTTCATTGATGCTTTCAAAATAGCAAAGATTTATTTTCTCTATATGATCTAAACCGTAACCTCTTTGTTGCTTTTATCTTGGCTTTTTTAAGGGTATAATGTAATAAAAATGAAGGGAAGTACAAATGTGGATATTAAGATTATATTTGAAGATGAAAACATAATAGTAGTTGAAAAACCACCAAAGGTTCCTTCTCAAAAAGACCCCAGTGGCGATTTAGATCTAATGAGCATTTTAGCTAGGGAGTATCTAGGACTTATTCATAGACTGGATAGACCAGTTGGTGGTGTAATGGTGTTTTCTAAAAATAAGAAGGCTACTTCCTTTCTCTCTAAAGGTATAGCTAGTGGAGGCTTTCATAAACAATATCTTTCTGTTGTCTGTGGAATTCCCAAGGAAGATGAAACACAACTCACAGATTACTTGATAAAAGATGGGAAAAGGAATATTAGCTTTGTTACCAGTGAAGATACCTTAGGTTCTAAAGAAGCTATTTTAAGTTACAATCTTATTCAGACTGTAGATACTAATGAATTCGGTCCCCTAAGCCTTTTACTTGTAACTTTAGAAACAGGAAGACATCACCAAATCAGGGTTCAATTATCTCATAACAAGTTACCCATATGGGGTGATACTAAGTACAACCCAACATTTGCCAACAAGAAAGATTGGACACAAATCGCACTTTGGGCTCACACTTTGAAATTCAGGACTTTGAATGGTAAGAAAGTATCATATTCATCCAAACCTTATGATGAGTATCCCTGGGATTTGTTTGATTTGGAGGTATAGTATGGGTTTAAACTTTAATAGTATAAGCTTTATAAAATCTTATGATCAGATTATTCCAATTAAAAAGGGTTGGTCTTTTGATGAAAAATATATGATTGTAAAAGAAGATGACAGTAAATATTTACTAAGAATTGCTGCAATTGACAGTTATGAAACAAAGAAGCTTGAATTTAAATATTTGTCCAAGTTGAAAGATTCAGGATTAAATATCTCACTACCCCTTGAAATGGGAATTTTTAATGAAGGAAGATCAACCTATACAATCTATACCTGGATTGAAGGTGAGGATGCCAATCTTCTAATTCCAAAACTTCCCCCTAATGAACAATATAACCTTGGATTAGAAGCAGGTAAGATTCTAAAAACAATTCAATCAGTCCCAATTGATGAAGTCCTTGAACCATGGGATAAGAGATACACAAAAAAGATCCTAAAAAAAATTGATGATTACAATAAATGTGGTTTAAAGTTACCAAATGGTCATATCCCCATCCAATACTTGCATGACAACATAAATTTACTTAAAGATAGACCAAATTCCTTCCTTCACGGGGACTTTCATATTGGAAACATGGTCTTTGATGGAGAAAAAATCGGGATTATTGATTTTAATAGATTTGACTTTGGAGACCCCTATGAAGATTTTAACAGAATGTTTTTTTCAGCAGATCTTAGTTCACACTTCTCCACTGGAATAATCAATGGCTACTTTAATTCAGATATTCCTGATGATTTTTTCCCCTTACTGGCACTCTATACAGCTTTGAATGAAATATCTTCTCTCCCCTGGTCCAAACAATTTGGACAAGAAGAAATAGATAATAGTTACAGAATTTCATCTAAGATACTTTCATGGTATAACAACTACTTAAATGTAACCCCAGCCTGGTATATGGAGGAACTATAATGAAAAAGGAATATAAAACTAAGAGATTGCTTTTAAAAGTTCTTGATGATACTTATGGAGAGAAGGTACTGGAGTACTTTCATACTAACAAAGATTTCTTAAAGGAATGGGAAACAGTAAGAGATGAACAATACTATACCTTATCCTTTCAAAGACAATTGCTGGCAGAAGATTACATGAAGTTAATAGATGGACAAAGAGTTAGACTTTGGATATTTCTAAAAGATAATCCAGACACTATTATTGGGACTATATCCCTAGATAATATAATTAAAGGACCATTTCTATCATGCTTTCTAGGTTACAGGCTACACAAGGACTATTTGAACAAGGGATATATGACTGAAGCTGTTAAGATGATTATTAAAATAGCCTTTACTGAGTATAAGCTTCACAGAATCGAAGCTAATATTATGCCGAGAAATCTGGCATCTCTAAAGGTCGTTGAAAAAGCAGGATTTGTAAATGAGGGTTTATCAAGAAAATACCTTAGAATAAATGGCATATGGGAAGATCATATTCATATGGTTATACTAAATATAAAGTAGGGAAACTATTTTCATAGCTTCCCCCTTATCAAACCGCACGTGCCCTACTAAGGCATACGGCTTACCAACGTGTTTTATTTGAATGAATGTTAAAC
>Ga0265293_10007497_pt1 | contig 16749 bp, 16 predicted proteins | sample Munlanlewell138R_FD_192505 | JGI IMG/M metagenome (GOLD analysis project Ga0265293, IMG submission 192505) | Leachate microbial communities from a municipal landfill in Southern Ontario, Canada - Leachate well 138R | ecosystem: Engineered > Solid waste > Landfill > Unclassified | place: Canada...
CTAAAACTTCTTTTATATCAAAATACTTTATAAGCTCCTCAGGTAAAACATGAGATATTAAGGATGAGTTCATCGATGTTTTTAGTAGGTAAAATTAATCAAATCCCCATAAAATTCACATGTCCCCATTTCTCCATGACCAGAATGATCCATTTTTGAATGGTCCATTTCTTTATGATGTTCGTGTTGTTTCATAATTGTTTTTTTTCCAATTAGAATCTATTTTATCAAATCCGAAACCATCATTTTCTGCCAGCCGTACCATTCTAAATAACTTAGAAATGATTGGATTACGAGGGATAGATAAATCCTTCTCTTTTAATTCTTCGATTGGTTTAGGAAGACCTCCGGGATTAAAAAACTCAATACTGCTTTCGAAAATTCGAATACGAGAATATGCAGGAGAGAAATAATCAGCATGCATTAATAAATTCACTAATGCTTCTCTCATGGCCAAAAGACCAGGGGAAAGTTCTTCACCAAAACCTTCACCTGTTACTTTAAATTCAATGTCAATATTCTTCTTAAGGCGAGTGAAACATTCAAAGTAACATTCCCATAGATTTTGATAATCATCTTCATTTAAGCGAAAAGTATAACGAGAACTAGCGTCTTCATAAGAAGTTCCCGGAATCTCTAATAAATCTATTCTGAAATCTGGAAAATAAGTTTCTATAGCGTCTCGTTTACCAAAAAACAATAATCCTCCATAGGTACATTCCCCACTTGCCTTATCAATTACGCGCATTTTTGAAAGCAATTCATCTTCATCGTAACGATTGTAACTAATTTCAGGATTAAATCGAGACATATAATCTCGGTATTGTCGAATAGATCTGTCATCTAAATCTGCTCTTGAAGTGCTTTTAGCATTTTCAGATGTTTTAGTTCCAAAAGTTTGATCACGGTACATCGCATCTCTTTCTTCTGGAGTTGCTTTTTGATCTGCACTTCCTCTCCTAATAAATGTGTTTGCTTGGTTATTGTAGTAAATAGGTTTTTTATCAGATGCAGGTATATAAAAAGCTATTATATTCTTATTATCAATTTTGTATTTTGAAGCCTGTGGGCTTAATATGGCATTAAACTTTTGGCCACTTCGTAGTGTTGCAAGAAAATCTTGTTCTATCTTTTCAGGATTTGATACACCCTGAATTTCGAATCTCTTTCCAATTTGTTTTATTCCAAAAACAAGCCAACCACCAGCTGTATTTGAAAAAGCACTCACTGATTCCCAAGAGGACTTAGGGATCTCAGTTTTCGCTTCTTTGACCTCAAAATCTTCCCACTCTAGGTCATTTAACTTATCTATTAATTCCTCTTTTTTCATTCTAAGGCGATTTTTTGGTTTACTTTAATAAGTTTTAATTATACAGTTTGAATCATTCTAAGCTTGTATAGTCTCAAATATAGCGTTTTAATGATCCTTTCTACTAGGATTTACCAATCAAAAACTATGGTGTTTGTTAACGATAATCTTAAATGGTTATTTCTAAAGCTTTCTTCAAATCATTCCGAAATCATTCCGAAGTTATTTCATCGGTTCAGGCTTTGTTTTCAGCAATAATCCCATCTCCCAAAAATCATTTCACGACCTCCAATACCTCCCCACATTTCAGCATCGCTTCACCATAATATGGATTTCGAATCTCTGATTCTAAACTCAGCCAGTCTGCACCTTTATTGCTATTTACCATAGGACAATGTTCGATGTAAATGGCTTTATCCATAGCTCCAAAAGTTTTTAAGAGGAGAATCATTTCATCAGAGATTTTTTCAAAGAAGATTCTGAGTTTTTGAATGTCTTTTGTAGCTGAAGCATTCTTTAATTGACTTGTTAGTTTGTCATTTCTCTTCATCCAAAAGTCATGAGCATCTCCTTTAAAAGTTTTCATGTCAACTTTATTTAGAATAGTAGTCATTTCCTTTGCACTTGAAATTCCAGCTTTGAAATCATCATTAACCAAATTATTCTTTAATTTAAAATACGCTTCAAAAAGAGGGGAGAGGGCATCTTTTTCTTTTTGACCGATTGCTATTTCTGAATGTCCTTTTCCAGCATCTGGATTCATCATGCTTGGTTTACCTGCCAACTGAGCAGCAGCGTCAATACTGAATGTTCCGTTGGTGGCAATTTCTTCACCGACTTCTAAACCTTCTTTAATTAAATATCCATCGCCAAGTGTTGGACCTAATGTGACCATTCTCATTAAGAAACTCACTTTGTCAGAACTTGCGTTTTTCACGTAAACAACTGAGCGTTCTCCTGTCCACATTACGGCAGATTTTGGAACGACAATTACTTCATTGTTACTTTCTAGTCGACTTTTAATTGTTCCTTGAACGAACATATCTGGTTTTAATCTTTGTCCAGGATTTTTGATAATCACACGTGCAGATGCAACTCTGGTTTCTGAATTTATCACAGGATCAATAAAAGATACTTCTCCTTTGAATTTTTCATTGGGAAGCGCGCGAACACTAAACTCTACATTGTCGCCTTGTTTTACCCAAGGAATATCGCTTTCATAAACATCGAATAAAATCCAAACCGTACTGATATCCGCTATTTCATACAAGGACTGTCCTTTTAGAATATAATCGCCAAGGTTGATTTTCTTTTCGGTTACAATTCCTGAAACATCTGCTAAAATTGGAAATTGTTCTTGAATTTTCCCATTGGCAAGAATTTGATTGACTTGTTTTTCAGTCAGCTTCCAGTTCTTTAATTTTTCTTTGGCGGCATTAAACAAAGAAGGTTGAGCGTCCTTCATTTTTTGTGCTTCAAACAGTTCTTCTTGCGCTGCCACCAATTCCGGAGAATAGATATAAGCCAAAATTTGTCCTTTCTGAACAGCTTCTCCAGTAAAATTAACTGTCAATTTTTCAATTCTCCCAGGAATATGTGAAGACTGCGAAAAAACATTTCTTTCATCTGTTTTTACCTTTCCGTTCATGCGCACTTCTTTGACTGGCTTCTGTTTCGAAACAATTGATGTTTGAACATTGGCCAATTGCATTGCGGTAGGTGACATTCGAATTTCCATTGGATTTTCATCTTCAGAATCTGAACTCAGTGGAATTAAATCCATTCCGCATAAAGGACAAGCTCCAGGTTCGTTTGCTCGAATTTGAGGGTGCATTGAACAAGTCCAAATAGTTTCTTCTGAATGGTCATGAGCCTCTGCTGAATTTGAGCTTTTATCTGCCGAACCAAAAATCATCCAACCCAATAACAGACCTAAAACAAGGGTGGAGATTGCGATATATGTTGTTTTTTTATTTTTCATTTTATTCTGATTTTGCTGTTAAATAATCCAGTTTTGCTAGGGCGATATAGAAGTTCTTAATCGCTGTAGCTTCTGCTATTTGGTAGTTAATTAATTCTTGTTGCATGCGTAAAATCTCTACAAAATCTTCTCCTGTATTGCTGTATTCTTTTTCAAGAAGACCAATTACAATTTTAGATTTTTCAATCTGCTTTTGATAAAGCTTCAATTGTTCTTTTGCACTTTCTAAATCATACCAAGTCATTTCGTAATTTGAAATCAAAGTGTTTTTGAAATCACTTTTGTAAAATTCAATAGCCTTTTGATTCAATTGAGCTTCTCTCGCAAAAGCCTTGTATCTTTTCCTGTAAATTGGGAGTGTGACGCTCACCATTGGCATAATCATGTCCCTGCCGTCGGGCATAAAGCTATAATCTAGGCCAACTCCAAAGCTTGGCAAACCTTCTTTCCCTGCTAATATCTCAGAAGCTTGGGCTGATTGATATTTTAAATCTAAAGATTGCAATGTCGGATTGTCGAGCAACAAACTGTCTCTTTTATAATTTAAAGGAATCTCCACTAAATCAATAGTTTCTTCGATTTCTATAGCTGAATCAATTTCTCGATTCAATAAATTATTGAAAGTGATGGTCAACGGTTTTATCTTTTCCTCGAGCAATTTGATTTCTGTATCCGTGTTTTCAATTAAAATATCCACACGAATGACATCCACCATACTGTTTTTCCCTACTTTGAATCCAGTTGTTGCAAGCTGCTTGTAACTTTCCAAAACCCTTTTGTTCTCTTTGAGCAATGTAATTTCTCGCTTGACTTCATACAAAGGATAATAGGCAGACTTTACATTCATATACAGCTCATTTTTCGCATCAATAAATTCATGGTACAAAGCTTCCGACTTTAGTTGATAAACACTTCCAGATGTTTTTAATGTTCCAAACCAAGGAATCATTTGTTGAATACCAATTCTCGCCTTTTCATTTCCTGGATGAGGAGTTGTAGGACTGAGTAAATAGCTAAATGAAATACTCGGATTTGGCAATGAATTCACTTGTGCAACTCTTTGCACAGCAGCTTGAAACTCTGAATACTTGGCTTTCAGTAATGGATTGTTTTCTGCGGCCTCTTTTAAATATTTGTCCAAAGATTGAGCAGATCCATTTGCGCTTATTCCTATAAATAAAGCCAATAGGATTTTTAAATAATTTCTCATTTCGTTTCTTTTTTAAATTTGCGTTCCTCTCTCCAAGCATATAAAACGGGAACGATGAAATAGGTAATCGAAGCCAATAACATTCCTCCAAAAGCGGGGATCGCCATCGGAATCATAATGTCAGAACCTCTACCTGTTGATGTTAAAATTGGAAGCAGAGCAATGATTGTTGTTGCTGAAGTCATAATCGCAGGTTTAATTCTACGTTGACCAGCGATAACTACCGCTTCTCTGATTTCTACTAAGGAATTTGTCTTGTTTTTCTTAAAACTTTGATCGAGATAAGTTCCCATTAAAACGCCATCATCGGTTGCAATACCAAACAGGGCAATAAAACCAACCCAGACCGCAACACTCATATTTATGGTATGCAATTGGAACAGGTCGCGCATGTGGGTACCAAAGAAGTTAAAGTTCAGGAACCAATCTTGACCGTAAAACCAGAGAATGATGAATCCACCACTGAATGCCATGGCAATTCCTGTGAAAATCATCAGCGAAGTACTCACCGACTTGAATTGGAAATAAAGGATAAGGAAAATCACCACGAGCACCAGTGGAACAATTATGGCCAATCTCTCTTCTGCCCTCACTTGATTTTCATAATTTCCAGAGAATTCATAATTCACTCCGCTTGGAACGATTAATTCACCATTATCGATTTTGTCTTTGATAAAACGCTGTGCATCTTCCACAACATCTACTTCCGCAGCGCCATCTTTTTTGTCGAAGAGTACAAAACCTACGAGAAAGGTATTTTCACTTTTTATCATTTGTGGACCTCGAACATATTCAATATCCACCAATTCAATCAATGGAACTTGAACACCCGTTGGCGTTGGGACAAATACTTTTTCGAGCTGACTTGGATCGTTACGCAATTCTCTTGGATAACGCACCCGCACAGGGAAACGTTTTCGACCTTCAACGGTAGAAGTAATTTCCATTCCACCCACAGCCGTTTCCAAGGTTTGTTGAACATCTTCAATGGTTAATCCATACCTCGAAATAGCCTCTCTATCAATATTAAAATGGATATAAGGTTTCCCAACGATTCGGTCTGCAAAAACAGCTTCTTTTTTTACCGAAGGAACTTCTTTTAGAATAGCTTCCAGTTCCATCCCGAATTCTTCAATGGTTTCGAGATCTGGCCCAAATACTTTGATTCCCATTGGTGCTCGCATTCCCGTTTGAAGCATGACCAAGCGCGTTTCAATCGGTTGAAGTTTAGGAGCAGAAGTTACCCCTGGTATTTTCGCTACTTTAATGATTTCTTCCCAAATATCATCTGGAGAACGAATGCTTTCTCTCCAACTTCGGAAATACTGTCCTGAATTGTCAGAAATTAAATCTTCTCTGCCAATGTTTTTATGGATTGCTTCTTCACTGCTGAGTGTATCGCCATTCTTTAGAATATAGCGATTGTCATCATCCACTTTAAAGCGTTCACGGTGACCTTTCTTGTTGAGAATGTACTCAGATTTGTAATTAATTACGTTTTCATACATCGAAATAGGAGCAGGATCCAATGCGGATTCAACCCTTCCGAGTTTTCCTACAGATAGTTCAACTTCTGGAATATTCGCCAAAAGCATATCCAATTGCTGAATCACTTGTTTGTTCTGTTCAATTCCCGCATGAGGCATTGAAGTTGGCATCAATAAAAAGCTTCCTTCATCCAAAGAAGGCATGAATTCTTTTCCAAGTCCAGGCATAGAATGTGAAAGTCCAGACCAAACGGAAGTCGTTCTGACATTTACTCCAATCTTATCAAATCCTGTGGCAACAAATCCGAAAATCGAATTAAACCCAAGCCAAATCGTTGAACCAAATAGAATGAAAAATGAAGGGAGGAGTAAAAACTTGACTTTGTTGTCTAAACACCAGCGCAGAAGATTTGTATAGTACTTTTCCAGTAAATAGAAAGCACCCAAAATTGCGCTCACCATAATGGATACAAAAATAAAGTTCAAGAGGAGAGATTTACTTGCTCCCAAGGGCATCCAATATTTTGCCAATAGCCAAACTACCGAAATAACGGTAATAACAATGGGTAGTTGCTTGATGAAAAAGTTTTGTTTTCCGCTGTATTCCTTGATGAACCAAGCAATTCCGAAGGCAAATATAGTCAAGCCACCCCAAGTATTGATCCAGATTGCGGTTATTAATCCACCTACAATCAAGAGTAAATTCACGGCAATTCCTTTGGTGTTTTTCTTGATTTTAATTTTGAAAACCAAATGTGCCAGAGTAGGGAGGATAATCAATACCACAATCAAAGAAGCCAATAAGGCAAAAGTCTTAGTAAATGCCAGTGGTCGGAACAATTTTCCTTCTGCTGCCTCCATTGTAAATACTGGAATAAAGCTCACAATTGTTGTGGCAACAGCCGTTAGAATTGCAGAACTTACTTCAGCTACTCCGTTGTAAACAGTATCGATTAACTTCTGACTAGCGGGCGATTCTTTAATGTGTTTGATAATGTTTTCGGAGAGAATAATCCCCAAATCGACCATGGTTCCTATCGCAATTGCAATTCCAGAAAGCGCAACAATGTTGGCATCAATATGGAAATAACGCATCGCAATAAACACCATCAAAATGGCAATTGGGAGTAAGCTTGAAATTAAAATCGATGCTTGTAAATTGAGCACCATTACTACAACCACAAGAATTACAATGAGCAATTCCAGTGACAAAGCTTCTTCCAGCGTACCAATGGTTTCGTTGATGAGTTCTGTTCTGTCGTAAAATGGAACAATTGTTAATTGACTTTCCGTTCCATCTGCTAAGGTTTTCTTAGGTAAACCGCCAGAAATTTCATCCACTTTATCTTTGATGTTATTAATGACATGAAGCGGATTTGAACCATAACGTGCAACGGCAACACCACCAACTACTTCAGCTCCGTCTTTGTCCAACAAACCTCTTCTTTCTGAAGGTCCCAATGTAACGACAGCAATATCTTTAACCCTGATCGGCACATTTTCATTGACTGCAACCACTGCTTTTTCAATGTCTTCAATTGATTTGATGTAACCCAAACCTCTAACTAAATACTCAGCTTTGTTGATTTCAATGGTTTTTGCTCCAATATCTCGATTTGATTTCTTTACCGCATTCATCACTTCATACAGTGGAATATTGTAATTTTTTAGTGCATCAGGATTCACATCAATTTGATATTCCTGCACATATCCACCAATAGAAGCGACTTCGGAAACTCCTTCAACCGCATTCAAATTGTATTTTACAAAGAAATCCTGAACTGTTCTGACTTCATGTAAATCCCAACCGCCAGTTGGATTTCCTTTTTTATCTCGGCCTTCTATTGTGTACCAATAGACTTGCCCCAAAGCCGTAGCATCAGGACCTAAAGCAGGTTGAACATCGTCTGGAAGTAAACTAGAAGGAAGGGAATTTAATTTCTCAATAATTCTCGATCTCGACCAATAGAATTCAACATCTTCATCGAAAATAATGTAGATGCTGCTGAATCCAAATATGGAAGAACTCCGAATGGATTTTACTCCAGGAATTCCCAGTAAAGAAGTCGTTAAAGGATATGTAATTTGATCCTCGATATCTTGAGGCGATCTTCCCATCCATTCGGTAAAGACGATTTGTTGATTTTCTCCAATATCTGGAATAGCATCAACAGCCACGGGATCTGAGGGCAAAAACCCAATGTTCCAACTGAAAGGAGAAGTGACTAATCCCCATCCAATAAATATAACTAAGATCAATATTGTAACTAACTTGTTCTCAAGGAAGTATTTTATAATTCTATTTAACATAACAATCAATTAAAATGAACAATATATTCATTGAGGAATGCGAAATACATCCTCTTCTTTCAATCTAAATTAGATGAAAGTTTAATCTTTTGTTATTCTAAATTATGAAAACTTGATGCAAGACAGAAATATCTCGATCAAGAATAGGGGGGCGATAGGTTTCAAAGGATGGTTTGTCTTTTTGCAAGTACAAGTTGTTACTTACAAAAGAGTAAGCAAATGCCATCACAAATTTAAAGTCTAAATGTGCAATTGTTGTAACTTGGGATTGATTATAGTCAATGTCAGCAGAAATCGAAGTGTATTCATTTTCACAACAACCTTTCTTTTGAATTCCTTCTTTATGCTTGTCATTTGTACAAGATTCCATTTCAGCTGGAGTCATACCACAACTCAAATCTGAATGAACCAAACTGAATGTAGATTCCACCGCTTCACCACCGCAATAATGCGTAATGTGCGTTAGTCCCGAATTTAATACGAGAATAACCAGCATAAGTAATATGGATGAAATTCTTTTTAACATAACTGTGAATTTAACAAACTTAAGCAAAAAAAGTAGGAATGAGGTGTGAAATAAGGTTAATTTGTTGTTTAAAAGGGGAGAATGATAAGTGTAGATTAGGGGCGTTGTATTGTGGAATGTTGGAAATGGACTTATGTATATATTTTGCAATAAGGAAAGTTTTCCTCCATCGCTGCTTGGTTTTATTGTAATTTGCCTAGGATTTTACTAAAAACGATTTAATTTTGTTTCCTATTGACAAAATTCACAAGACTAAAATTACATATTATGGACGTTGAACAAGTTTTTAAGAACAACAGAGAGTGGGTACAGAAAAAATTGAACATTGACTCAAATTACTTTGAAAACCTTGCAAAAGGGCAGAATCCTGAGATCCTTTATATAGGATGTTCTGACAGTAGAGTGACGGCTGAAGAGTTGATGGGTGTTGATCCAGGTGATGCTTTTGTACACAGGAATATTGCCAATATGGTTCCGAATACGGATTTAAGTGCAATGTCTGTGATTGATTATGCAGTGACACAATTAGAGGTGAAGCTCATCGTCGTTTGTGGACATTATTATTGTGGAGGAGTCAAAGCAGCAATGCAACCTGCCGATTTGGGATTGTTGAATCCTTGGCTTAGAAATATTAGAGATGTTTATAGAATCCATGAAAAAGAATTAAATGCTATAGAGGACGAAGGCGCGAGATATAAACGTTTAGTTGAACTCAATGTGCAAGAACAATGCATTAATGTAATTAAAACCGCTGCCGTTCAGAAAGCATCGAAAGATAGAGAAATAGCAGTACACGGGTGGGTATTTGACATTCACTCAGGTAGGTTAATTGATTTAAACATTGACTTTGAAAGCATCTTGAAAGAAATCAAAGAGATTTATCGTTTGGTTTAAAGGATTGGTGGGGATTGGTTGTTCTACTAATTCTACTAAAATAAAAGAGTTTCCGAATTTTTAATGACTTGAATATCACAAATAAACTAATAATTAAATGAATTCTCTAGGAAACATCATCTGGTTTATCTTCGGTGGCGTATTCATCGCTGTTGAATATTTGATATCAAGTCTTTTAATGATGATTACCATCATTGGAATTCCATTTGGTTTACAAACCTTAAAGCTGGCAGGTCTTGCCTTGTGGCCATTTGGGAAGGAAACACGAGTTGTTGAAAATTCCAATGGAGCTTTGTCTCTCATCATGAATATAGTCTGGTTTTTTGTGGGAGGATTTTGGATTTTTGTAACGCATTTCCTTTTTGGGATTTTGTTCGCAATTACGATAATTGGTTATCCTTGGGCAAGACAACATTTTAAATTAGCAACATTGGCTTTGACACCATTTGGAAGAGAGATAGTGGAAGTGTGATGGATGTTTCCCCTGCTTGGTTCGGACCTTTTCAAAACGTCCGAATATGAGAGATTCCATTTATGAAATTTGGGATTAAAAGGAGGATTGTTGTATTTATAGGGCTTTAAAATCAATGGTTTAGAAGTGTTCTTCGCTAAAAGTTCCTTGCGTGTTTTACATAAAGTTTATTTTATATTTAGACCGATTGTCTTAAAAGTCGTTATGAGTCAGTGTGTTGTAGGTTTTTGTAAAATGTGAGCTCGAGATAAATTGAGTGGGAATAGAAGTTTTTCTGATTTAGAAAGAGTTTAATTGACATTATCAGAGTTCCATTAATCTATATTTTCATTTGTTAAATAGAAAATCAACACTACAAAAATAATTAGGTCTTGACCTTAAGTGTTTTAAAGTATTGATTACTTTTGAAAACAGCAAACTATAAGGTTATGAATTGGCTTAAATTAATAAGAGGATTTTTAATTTTAACAATTAGTTTTTTCTTGTTAAACCATGCGTATTCCCAAGAAACTAATTATAAAAACAATTATATTGGAGTTCTTCCTTCTGTTCTGATAGAACCTTATGACAGTATAAAAGCAGTTGAAATAAATGTTTTTCCTTTTGTTTATGAATATAAGTTTAATCCAGAATTGGGACTTCAAGTCAGACCTATTGTTAACTACAGGTTTTTCAAGAATAAGTCAGGAATAAGCCAAACTGGAGGAACTATTTTATTGAATAGATACTTTCATTCTTTATTTGGTCAGGATTCTTGGCTAACACCCCAGATTGCTGTGTTTTACACATATTCTTATAATCAATTAGACAAAATTCAGACCATGACTTTAGGAGTAGAACCGGGTGTTTTAATGAAAATATCAAACTCCTTTTCTTTAAGCCTAAATGTTCAACCTGGAATAAACTATTATCCAGATGCCTACTCAAAGGCGTTTGTTAACTCGAAAAATGGTTTAAAGTCGCATTTTGGAATAATTTTTCATTTTGGTTATAGTTTCTAATTGGTTCGGACCTTTTCAAAACGTCCGAACATGGGAAATTTTATTTATGAAATTTAGGATTAAAGAAAATCAAACTCAAATGTTTTTATATTTCGAAGGCATAAAACGTTTGAATAAATAAACAACAATTAAAAATTGCGCATAGCCATAGACAGCATCTTCAATGGGAATAGTTAACATGCGAATATTGAGAATTTGTTCAGGATTGTAATTTACAATTGGAGAATCTATTCCAGTTCCTGTTAAAACACCGTTGACCATGAAAAAACCAGGGAGCAAAACAAAGAATGCAAAAGAAGCTTTTCCTATCCAATCTACTTTGGCAATATAATAGAGGTAAAATAGCGTTCCAGCAGCTACTAATCCTGTAACAAATGGATAGATTTTATCGTGAAAAATAAGTGCTACGCCTAATCCTACAACAATAGTTAACCAAGTTAAGAAGAGACTGAATTTATTGGTCCAGTTTAAATTGAAAAACTTGTCTAAACTATAATAGGTAAAAACGCAGGCGAAAGGAATGCAGAAAAAGAAAAGCCATTCTTCGAGAGGTAAACCTAAAATAACTACACCAGTGGTATAATTCGTGTCGAACCACCAAACTCCTATTTTGGTAAACCATACATCCCAAGCAATGAAAGGAACAGCTGCCACGAATGAAGCCTTTAAATAGGTAAGAAAAAATCTATTAAATAATATTCTTTTATCAAAAGAAGCAATAAAGCAGATGATAACCGTAAGGAAATTAACGAGTAAATAGGTGTAAGGCTGCATGACTAACTCTTATTAAAATACATTTTGAAATATTTAACCGGTACCCATAAAAAACCGAAGCATTCTCCATCTTCTTTTCCAAGGTGCTTGTGGTGTTGCTTATGCGCTCTTCGAATGGCAAGCAAATAAGGGTTTTTGGTATTTCTTAAAAATGGAATGCGTTGGTGAATAAAAATATCGTGAACGAAAAAATAAGCCATCCCATAAATAGCAATTCCAAGTCCGATATAGAAAACATAATTGAATCCCAATGTACTTCCGTAATACATCAATGCAATTGTTGGAACAGCAAAAATAGGAAAGAAATAGTCGTTTTTTTCTAAATTACCTTCATTGCTATGGTCGTGATGATCGGCATGCAAGCTCCATAAGAAGCCATGCATAATATATTTGTGAATAAGCCATGTTGCGCCTTCCATTGTAAAAAACACGGCTATAACTATTAGTATATTCATTTCTTTTCGTTTTTAGAGTTGAATAATTCGTCTGTTATTTTATTGCGGTATTCAAAAATATTCGCAAGTTTTTTTCTAACTATTAATTTATGAACAATGTTTCCTAAAACTCCAAACGGCAATTCATAATCAATGGTGTCTTTCATTAAAACACCTTTTTCATTTGGGATAAACTCATGGTAGTGATTCCAATATTTATATGGCCCTTTCTCTTGAAAATCCGTAAAACTCTTTAGGTCTTCCACCTGAGTAATTCGTGTTTTCCATTTCAAAGGAATGTTTAATAAAGGTGAAACAGTATAATCAATCACCATTCCTTCATGCATAGGAACACCTTTAACAGATGATTTTACGATGAAATTCATCTCTTTTGGCGTGATGCGTGATAAATTCTCGGGAGCAGAGAAAAACACCCAAGCCGTTTCTATATCACAATTCAATTGCTGAGTTTTCTTTAATTGATATCTCATTTTAATCGTTTAAAAGGTCATTTATCATCTTTAGTAATATCTTCGATTTAATGTCTTCTTTGCTTTTCTTTAAGAACTTTTCGTCTTCTGCTTTCTCTTTGTTATACCCTAAAAATGATGGAGCATTCTTTTGAACAGAGTATCTTAGAAAACGTATTTCCACATTATTTGGATCTTTTTTAATGGCTTTCTCGATATTTTTCACTCCTGCATTAAAAGTATTTAATTTAGAAAAAGGACTCAATACATGATTCGCCCATATTGTTTGATAAGCACCTAAATAGGCTAAGTAAATGGTGTTTTTATCATTCGTTTTCAATTCTTCAATCATCTTATTGCAAAGCGTTTCATTAGAAGCCGCTAAACCATAGTTTTGACGAACAAGTTCAATATCCATATTGGTATAAGCACTATTAAATACAGTGAAAAGTAAAGAAAGTATCAATATTGATTTCATTACAAGAGCGTTGTTTTATATTGTACATAACTGCTGAGCATCAATGTCATTTTCTTTGAATTTGGAATACGAACGCGCTCCGAAACTATTTTCTCAGCTGAGGTCTTTTTAATTTTCTTAAACAAGGAAGCGTAATATTTATAAGCCAAATAAACACCAAATCTAGCAGAAACGGGGAGCTTTTTAATACCGATTAAAGCCTCTTTAAACTCTAGTTCAATATCCTTTTCAATTTCCTTCTTTACGCGATTATTGAACATTGTCATATCAATACCAGGGAAATATGTTCTGCCAAGAATTTGATAATCGTCCTTTAAATCCCGCAAGAAGTTCACTTTTTGAAATGCTGAACCTAATTTCTTTGCATAAGGTTTTAGCTCTTCAAATTCTTTATTGTTCCCATTGGTAAAGACTTGTAAACACATTAACCCAACCACTTCCGCTGAACCATAAATGTATTCATTGTATAAATCAGAATTGTAATCAACTTGTTGAAGATCCATTTCCATACTGTGCAGAAATTGATCGATGAGTGTTTTATCAATTTTGTATTTCTGAACTGTTTCTTGAAAGGATTGCATTAAAGGATTCAATGAAATTCCTTCTTCCAAAGCTATTTCTGTTTCATTTTTTAAGCGATTCAGTAATTTGGTTTTATCGTATTCATGAAAACTGTCCACAATTTCATCTGCTAATCTCACATATCCATAAATAGCGTAAATCGCAGAGCGAATGGACGGCTTTAGCGCTAATATTCCTAATGAAAAACTGGTGCTGTACTTTCTGGTAGTACTCTTGCTTACCTCGTACGATAATTCATCAAATAATTTTTTCATCTTACTGTTTTTTTAGGTTATTTACTTCAAGCGCTACAATTTTACCTGAAATAATAGATGGAGGAACACCTGGGCCAGGAACGGTTAATTGTCCGGTATAAAACAAGTTTTTAATTTTCTTGTTGTTGATTTTTGGTTTTAATACTGCCGTTTGTGAAAGTGTATTGGCTAATCCATAAGCATTCCCTTCATAAGCGTTGTAATCATTTTTGAAGTCACTTACACAATAGCTTTTCTTGTAAACTATCTTGGATGTCAAATCTTTGCTTCCTGTAACTTTTTCAATTCGAGAAATCATCTCGATTAAGTACTTTTCTCTTGTGCTTTCATCGTCGCTTATTCCTGTTGCTAAAGGCATTAATAAGAATAAATTCTCTCCATTTTCAGGTGCAACGTTGGGGTCTGTTTTGGATGGACAACAAACATAAAATAAAGGTTTTTCAGGCCACTTTTTATCACCATAAATACTTTCAATGTGGTCGTCTAGATCATTTTCAAAGAATAATGTATGGTGCTTTAAATTAGGAATGCGCTCATTTATTCCCAGGTAGAAAATCAGACTAGAAGGAGCAAAAGTTCTTTCTTCCCAATACTTTTCGGTGTAATTTCTTAACTCTTTTGGTAAAAGTGTTTCTGTATGGTGATAATCAGAGGAAGCGATTACAACATCAAATTCATGAAGCTCACCATTGATGAGTAAGGAAGTGATTTTTCCATTTTCGGCTGCTATTTTCTCAACATTCTGATTAAAATAAAAAGTAGCTCCTTGTTGTTCTGCAACTTTCTTCATTCCTAAAACCAATTGATAAAAGCCTCCCATTGGATACCATGTTCCCAAAGCATACCCACCGTAGTTCATTAAGCTATATAGTGCAGGAATGTTTTTTGGAGATGCACCTAGAAAAATTACGGGAAACTCCATAAGCGCTTTTAGTTTTGGATGCTTAAAGTACTTTCCAACATAAGATCTGAAATTAGTTAACAGATCCAATTTTAAAGCACTTCCAGCAATTTTAGGTGATACAAATTCCCACCAACTGTAGCATGGTTTGTTCACGAATTCCTGCATTCCTACTTCGTACTTAAACTTAGCTGCTTTCATAAATGCATCTAGTTTTTCTCCAGCGCCAGCCTCTAATTCTTCGAATAATTTTCTTAAATCTTCATACGATTCTGGAACAACTACTTTTCCATCAGAAAAAATCATTTCAAATTGTGGATTGAGTGAAACCAACTCGAAAAAATCAGTGGCGTGACCTCCAAAATCTTGAAAAAATTGATCAATAATGTCTGGCATCCAATACCAACTTGGTCCCATGTCAAAGGTGTATCCATTTTCTGTGGTAAATTGACGTGCACGTCCTCCTGGTTGATTGTGCTTTTCAAAAACATGGACTTCATTTCCTGCCTTTGCAGAGTAAGCTGCGGCAGAAATTCCTGAAAATCCAGCACCAATTATTGCAATTTTCTTCTTATTCATTTCTTAATTCAAATTTGTATCCTTTACCACATCCAGTAAAGAAGCAGGATCTATGTTTTCGTTGTAAATAGGAAGGTGAAACTCATTGAGTTTATTGAGCAAACGAATAAGCTCCATTTTTTCATTGTGATTCAAATCCCCTGTTACAATTTGTGTTGCTTGACGAATTTTATCCATTTGATTATCTAAAGCAGAAAGTCCTTTCTTATTAATATTGATAATCTTACTTCGTTTATCCGTTTCAGAATCTGTTTGGTCAACCCATTTATTTTTAATCAATCGATTGATAATTTGCATTCCCACCGGTTTTTCTTGAATGTTCTTTTTTATCAACTCCATTTTTGTCATCGCTCCAAATGCTTTTAAATTGATGAGGTAAATAAAATCTTCCTGTGTCGAAAATTCTGAATCATGAATAGCAGATTTTGAATAACTTCTTGCATATCTATTCATGTGAACGATTAAAGTATTGATGACACTTTCAGGACTTCTGCCTTTTTCTTTCCCTTCCCAATCAGGTTCTTCTTTTGGTAGTTCTGGTTTAAAAACATCGATCATCCATTTCTTAAAACCTTCTATATCGCCAGTGTAGTCGTTCTTTATAGAGTTTTTTTCTTCAAAATTCTCAACCAAATCAAGGACATCTTTTATTAATTCGTAATTCATGATCTTTGTTTTCTACCACCATTTAGTGCACAAATATATTAAATTATTTAATAATGGTATATAAATATGCTATAATATTTAAAATTAGTTTACTTTTGTACCATAGTATTTTATAGAATTATGAAAATTTCGCTTTCAATTTTACTTTTATCTCTTGGTTTGTCTACAGTTTATGGTCAGAATACGGGAGTGATTACTGGCTCAATAAAAGATAAAAACCTGCAAGAGGGTTTGATTGGTGTTTTAATTACCTTAACAGGAAAGGACACAATAAAGGCCCGAACAGATATAAATGGAGATTTTAATATTACTGCAAAAGTAGGGAGGTATAATTTGGAAACGTTTTATGTCGGATACGAACCTTTCATTAGCTATAACATCAATGTGAGTTCAGGAAATGCGCAAGTATTAGAAATTGAAC
>Ga0265293_10007498_pt1 | contig 16748 bp, 19 predicted proteins | sample Munlanlewell138R_FD_192505 | JGI IMG/M metagenome (GOLD analysis project Ga0265293, IMG submission 192505) | Leachate microbial communities from a municipal landfill in Southern Ontario, Canada - Leachate well 138R | ecosystem: Engineered > Solid waste > Landfill > Unclassified | place: Canada...
CCGCTGATTTTTTGAATCGCCGTGAAAACGCCGATCCCCGTTCCTGCCCCGAACAGTGTCAGGCCGATACCTATCCCGATAAGCATACTTTTGCTCGCCAGCAGAACTTTGCCGTAAGGGCAGGCGCTTACATGCTCTTTCAGCACTTCCTTGATAATTTCCCTGGCTATTTCCTTGCACTCCGCTTTATCACCGTCCGTTAGCGCCATCATTTATTCCTTAAAATTTTCGTTTTTCATCTCGTTTATTTGCCGGATTATTTTCAGCTTATTGCCCATTCCCATACAATCGCCTCTGACAGCTATCGCTCTTTGCAGATATTCTTCGGCCGATTCCGTGCTCCCGCTTATCGCAAGGGCGGTTGCCAGATTATCGAGGGCCCCTATATGGTACGGTGATGCTTTTATCGCTTTTTTGAATTCTATAATTGCCGCCTTTATCTGTCCGATTTGCAGGTATGCCCGTCCCTTGTGCCACGCGAAAGGCGATGAGTAGGCATCTATATCGGCAAGTTCGGATATTTGCAGAATTTCAATTATTTCGGCAGGGCTATTGGTTTCTCTTATGCTCTTTGCCGCCTCATCGGCCCTGTACCTGACCGTAAAATCGCAGATGGCCGCAAGTAATACGATTACCATAATCAGCTGCGAAAAATAAAAAACACCCTTGCTTACGCACAATTTCCCCGGCGGCAAAAACGAAAGATAAACCAGCAGCATAATCGTGTGAAACGTCCGCTCTCTCGGGAACGAAAAAAATGCGCAGCAGATATATATAATCAGCCCGGCCAATATGAAAGTGCTTTGGTTATTAATCGCCCGCTTTACGGCCTTATAAAATATCGAACAATAAACGATAAAGCCCGCTATTCCCGTCTCGCAGGCTGCCCATATAAAATCATTATGCGGCCTCTGAAAAAAAAGCCTTTCGCAGAACCCCGATATCTTGACCCCGAGTGCATACCTTCCTATTTCGACCGGCCAGTTTCCCGCTCCGCACCCGAAAAGACTTATCATCCCTGCCGATGCCCGCCACACTCTCAGTCTTGCCTGCAGGCTGGCCGAATCGAGGAGTCTTTCGCCCCTCCACAAAATCATAACCAACCCGCATATCACGATTGGTATCAGAAGTTTTTTATTTTTAATAACCGCCGCGACAATCGCCGCCGCCGCAAGACCCATTATTGCCGCCCGGCAGTTAAGGTATATAATATTGAAAATCAGGAACGCCGCCGAAGCGCCTGATATTTTTCGCCATCGGCCCCCAAACCCGATGCCGTAAAAAGTAAACGGCAGTATAAGCGCCATTGCCGCCGACCACGGGTTCCTGTGACTCATTGTCCCTTTTATCAGGTATGGGTCTTTGAGCTTTAAAATTTCATACAATCCATAGAGGCCGAGACACAGCGATATGCAAATTACGGTCTTGATAATAGGATTTTTGTCCTCTATGTCGGCCGCGACAATAAGGAATACTGTCATCGTGCAGATTTTAAGGCTCTCGTACAGCCACAGTCCTTTATTGATTGCCCGAAATCCGCTGATTATCGTTATCGCCGACAGGATAATCAGCAGTAGTAATATACCATCTCCCCGCACAGCCGCCTTTGCAGGAGCGCTGATGTTTTTGACGCTGAATATGGCAAAACCGACAAAAGTAAATACGGCAAATGCGAGCCATCTTATTGTCAGATCCTTATCGAGAGTCTGCGAACTGTAAATGATTGAACATAGAATAATGCACAGGCAGAGCGTTATCGTCTCCGCCTTTTGACAATTTTGCCGGAATGTTTTTATATCTTCCGGCATTAATACTCCATCGCTATCCTGACCCAGTCAATCTGTATGCTTGCCGTATCGCCATGGCCCAGCATTAGAGCTGCGTACCAGGCCATTTCCTCGCCGTCGGGAAATCCATCAGTTGCGATAGCGACCGAATCGTCTAACAATACCCCGTCGGCGTAGAAATATACGGTTGTGCCGTCGCAGTACAGCCCTATTTTTTTGAACGTGCCGGCCTCCATTGTTACCGCGTCTGCCCCGACGGTTGTCGCTGTCGCCGATGTCGTTTTATAGACCGTATCCAGCATATCGCCGTCTGCGAATACCCGCTGAAATCCGACATAATCCTTATCTCCCATTGCATCGGAGGTTGTTATCAGCGTGCCGGTTGCGGTCAGGGCCTCTTCTGCGAATCCGAAGAACGCGTTGAATTTCGAGTTTGTAATATTCAGCACGCTTACTCGCGCCTCCATCCAGAGTTGTTTGCCTGCGGTAAACCTTACCATTCCCGCGGTGTTCTGTCCGCCGAGCAGCGATATTACGCAGTCCTCGTTATCCGTTGTGCTTTCGAGTTTGATAACGCCGTTTACATCGGTTGTCAGCGTCGATATTGCCGTTCCGCTCGTCGCACCGGTGCATGCCGTAATGCCGGCACCGACGGTCCCTGTAGCGGCGGCCTGTGCTGCGGTTTTGTTGTTCGCCACCACCACGCCGGCGGTAAAATCATTAAAGTAAACCATTCCTTCCTGCGGATTGATCATATATTCGACAACAGGGCACGTGCTCCATATCAGAGGCGATGGCCCTCTCCCCGCCGCCGTACCGATGGAGTTGTTATCTATACTTTCGAATACCAGCCGGCGGAAGCTGTCGTATTTGGAATCCTGCGAGCCTGCCCCGGATACGGATGCCGCTATCGCGAAGATTACCAGGAATATAAAAAACTTTTTCATTTTTAATCTCCTTATAAGTTTTAGGAAACTGCGGCCGCCGCGATGCGGCCGCAGACTATCAAATCATCTTGGAGTTCTGTCTTACCCGTCCGGTTAGCCTTCTGTCGCCCACGTTCCGCGAATCGCGTGTATCTGCCAGCCGTTTCCGGCCACATCCGGACTGATAATTACATAGTCCCAGTGCTTGGCTGTGGTCTTCGTGTTTATCAGGTCCTTGTTATTGGTGCCTGCGATATCCGGCCCCATAATCTTGTCATCTGAATTCGGGCTGATATTGACGGCTATTGCCGCATCGGCTCCGCCGTTGATAATCGCTATCGGCCCCAGTCCTGATGCCGTTGCCGGCAGGGTTATGGTCTTGGCATCGGCCGTGACGATAAGCGCCTTGCCGCAGTCCAGCTCATCGAGCGTTTTATCCGCCGATACCGTCTCGAAAGTCATTCCGGCGAAAATCGGCTTTTTCGGGTCGAACTCATTCAGTACAACTTTGGCCGTCGTGTCCGTAGATGCCATAGCCTCGAACAGCGAGCCGACTATAAAATCGGCGTCTGCCAGGTTGGTCGTCAGTGCTCCCGACCCCGAATCTCCGCTTACAGGGTCGCCGTCCTCGTCCCAGCCGACCGGCGAGCCTGCCGAGCCGTTAATTGCGGCGTTCTTTGCCTCGGCGATCCCGCTTACCTGCACGGCGCCGAGTGCGTTTGCGGCGATAGCATCGATAACCAGTCCCGCCTTGCCGTTATCGAGCTGTACCATTTGCCCGGCCACCCTTGCGCCGGTCGGCGTATAATCCATAATATCGCCTTCTTTATAAAACCTTGCTTCTGGATCCATTTTTTTATCTCCAAAAAATTTTGTTTTTGTTTTTGTTTTTAACGCGAATATTCTGCGTTTTTACTTTTTGTCCTTGTTCGCTTTTTCAGCATCGGCTGCCGCCTTTGCCGCCGCCGCTTTTCTGGCCTTTTCAGCATCGGCATCGGCCTTTTCAGCCGCCGTTTTTAACTCTTTTGCCAGTTCGGTATTGACTTTGCCGCAATTGAAGCACTTGCACTCGGCCTTTTCGCCGTTGCCGTGTTTGGCTTCATCGTAGCACAGCTCGCCGTTTATCTCGACAAGGTGCGTCTCGAACCCGCATCCGCATTGAAAAGTCTTCATTTTTTTATCTCCAAAAATTCTTAACTTTTTTTTTACTGATAACTGATAACCGATAACCGATAACTGGGTTATCGAACTACTGTTCTTACGCCGTGTTCTTCTGCAGACCTCGGTAATCGAGTGCCTTGCAGCCAGCGTCATGATAGATTCGATACTGGATTCCCAGAACATCCGATGCCATCGGAACCTGTTCGAGTGTCGGGTTCTGATTGCCCCGCAGGAACGCAACCTCTATCGTATCTACAAGGTTCTTATCGCCCGCAAGGAACCACGTTGATGTCGAGTAGTTGCTGAACGATGTATTGCTCAATCTGGCCTCGTTGACAACTTCGATATTTTCCCCGCCCAGAACGTTCAGGCTGCCTCGTTCTGTATCGCCGGCTCCGGCGATAACGATTGTGCTGCTCTTGAGCAGTTCTTTCGCCAGCCACTGCAGATCCGGAGGAACGATAAGGAACCGGACAGGTGTATTAATATTCCTGCCGGCCTTGTTCTTTTGTTTGCCGAACGCGGTAATCGCCAGTTTCAGATTCTCGGCTGAAAGCGCCTTGCTCGTGTTAAGGTTGCTGTGGTCGCTTGCGAACAGCGCTGTACCGTCCTGCATCGTGCCGTTTGCCAGAAGATGCGTATAAACGAGGTCTCCGATAAGGGCCTTTGCCGCAGCTCCCATTCCCTGCGGCACTCTCGTAAGTGCATCGAGGTCATCGTTAATGATCTGTGTGCGGGTAAACGGCAGTAATTCGGCATAGGTTGCGATACTGAACTGCTCGTATTCTTCTTCTGTGCTTCCGGACTGGATTTTGCCGCCGCTGCCTACCTGCTGCAGCGTTGAATTCTGCGACAATCTGACGCGTGTCATTGTCTTGAAGTCCGCCGCCTGTCCGATTGTGCACCACTTCTGCCATGTTCCCGGCAGTAATTCATAACCGCGGAGAAGCGCCTTATTTGCCACGTTGCCGAGAATAATCGCCAGCGAGTGCGTACTGAACGCCGCCCTGATACAGTCTTCCCTGCCGAACGGTATCGCTCTATTTTCTATTTGCAGAGCCATTCTGCAGACCTGTTCCAGTGACACATCTCGCAGCTTGCCGGCTGCCTCTGCCCGCTTTTCTCCGTTTGCCTTATCCTTAAGCAGAACATCTTCATAGCCCGCCCTTAACACAAGGGCATCCTCAATCAGTTCGCGGCCTGCTGTCATATTGCCGCCGGCGATTCCGGCCGGTACGTTTTTAACGTTCGAGCTGCGGTACTCGCGGACATCCTTGAGAATCTCGCCGCGAGCTGCATCGAGCGAAAGGCCGTCCGTAATGCATCGGTTGATTGTCTCGGCCTTTACATCCTCGCCGCCGAGCGATGTAATATCGGCGATTCTTTTCCGTTCGGCCGCGATACCGTCTGCGGTCGCTCTTTTGATGTCCTCTTCGGTCAGTTGTTTGCCGGGTGTATTGACGGCCGTTCTCTGACCGCCGTCGTCGGCAGAGTCGCCCGTTTTTTCCTTCGGCTTCTTGTTAGCGTCAGCCGTCCGCTTTTGCTCGTCCTCGAAATCCTTCTGCAGAGCCGCTCTTGTCGTCTCATTCAGCTTATCGAAATCGAGCCCTCGAGCCGTTAACCACTCTTTGAACTTATTCATTTTGCTGTCCTTTCTAATATTAATATTATTTTTATTGTCACTTCTGTTTTTTGCCGCCGAATCGGCGCCTATACTGCAAATACTGTTTTCTTTGGGTTCCCAGTCTGTACTTATTCGCAAATCATAATTTGCCGAGGCTTGAAATTCTCTGCCTTCAACCACGGCCTTTTCTCCGGCGGAAATCATTACCGGGTTATATACCTTGTACCCGATGGAATTGTCCCTGAGGTGCTTTTCTCTCGTCAGTGTCCATGCGTGTTCGGTCTCTTTCGATGTCGAAAAGCAATTTGTTCCGACAAGTTTATCCCCCTCGATGCGGAGATTACGTGTCGAGCCGAATTGTTTTTGTACGGTGCTTCTGTCGTGTGTGTCGTGCATCGGTATCTGACCATCCGCCGGAATCCTGCACCCTTTCATTAAGAGAATTTCTTCGATTATCTCCCACCTGTTCCAGTCGAATACCAGCACTCTCGCCTCTGTGGCGATAACCGCATCGACCGTCCGTTCTTTTTCGTTTACCGTATCGATGCGGACAGAATATGTCCTTGTTGTCAGGTCCCGCCTCTGGCTTTCTGCCGGTACCGGCGGCAGGTTCGTAACGAACTCATCGCTTCTATAATTAAGTCCTTCGTGTCTTGGTGTTTTAGCGGCTATATTATTTTTCATTTTCTGCCTTTCGTTTTTTTGTCGTCATCCTCATCGTCTTCCTCTTTGGTTTCCTGATTTTTCGCAATATCTGCCATTGTCAGTCCCAGCTTTTTCATCAGGGCTTTTTCTTTGGCTATTTGTTTAAGCTCTCTCTCCCAGTCCATTCCCTGCTCTGCGAATTCGTTGGCAAGTGTTGTCGTCAAACTGCCGAGTCTTATTTTCTGGGCGTTTGCCTCTTTAATCGGGTCGACGTGTTTGCTCCCCGGCCAGTGCCACGTGATATTTACAGGGTCTTTGGTCGCGTATTTAAGGTACCCCGGAACCATAAGGGCCTCGTGATACCATGCGAGGAAAATCCTGCCGAGAGCCGCTCCTTCCAGCCATCTTCGAATTACGAGTATCGCACGGAAATAGGTTTGCCAGTCAAGCCGTCCCGATGCGTAGTTGTAGTTGCTCGAATTTCCCGCCGCCACGTTGAACGGCATATTGAGGCATCGTGCGATTTCGTTAATGATTTGGTTTTTGAACATCTCGTAAGTCGTCGCCGGATGCTCGGCCCTCATCTGCTGCAGGTCGGAATCTTCCGGCATTGTCAGCCATGAGTTCTTCGGAATTTCGAGCTCCTCGCCGCCGGCGTAGGTTGCGTCATCGTCAGTGGTATCTACTTTCGTCTTGAGAATTCCCGCCTGATTGGCGGCACTTTCCGCCGCCGCTATTGTCGCCGATGTGAATCTTCTCAGTTCGGCGAACAGCGTCAGGCTCGGCGTAAGCCACGGCACTCCCCGCGACTGGCCCGGCCTTGTCTTTTTGAACAGGTGAATTATCTGTCTTGCCGGCACCTCATCGTATTCGGTGATATTCGCGATTTTCCACATCGCGCCGGGGTGCGTCTTCGATATGTAATAAATCTCGGGCCTGCCCTCATCGTCGAATTTTATCCCCTCGCCGACTTTGTTATCGAGCACGTTCGCTCCGAGCAGGTTATACGGTGTAAATAATCTGTCCGGCTCGATTGCCAAAAGCCTCATCGCTATTTCTCTGGGGCTGATTTTTTTTGTGTTTACGAAGCTCAGCAGTCCCTCTCCCGATTCGCACTGCTGCCAGCCGCCGACGATTCTCAGCATATCCGCCAGGCAGCCTCCCTCGATATTGCAGTCTGCCATCCACTCGATAAATTTATCTTCTGTTTCGTTAATGTTTGGATTGTCCGATTCGAGCTGCGGCGTAGGACCCGTCCCGATGATATCGTTGGCCAGCGTATCGACGATGCCCGCCGCGTAGCTGTTATTTCTGCATTCGTACCGGCACCTGTTTCTCAGTGTCGCCAAATCCTGAAAAATCAGGCTGTTGGCGTCTCTGTTGTCGGCGTACTGCCAGTGATTCGCGTTATGTCTCGTCGTCGCCGCCGCATCGTAGGAACGTATTTTTAATTTACGAATTTCGTCCCTCACGGCGCCGAGCTGCGAATTCAGCTTGCCCAGCTGCTGTCTTTGCTGTGCGGACTCTTTCGCCTTAACAATTTCTACCGGGCCTATTTTCATTTGTTTTTTTCTTCGTGTTCTTCGTGGTTAAAAATCATCTTGCTCCGTTCGCCTTTATCTCTGTGATTCTGAATTTCCTTCCGCTGTTTGAATTCGCCGCAAGTTGTGCGTAGTATTTGCGGGCCCTAATCAGATCGTCGAGACTGCGGTATGTGGTTTGCCGTCCGTTGATGGATATACTGGCCGGACGGTCCGCCCAGTTAAGAATTGCATCGTCGATTGCCGCAATTATGCTCGAATAGCTCGCCATTTTGTTTTCCTTACGCCAATAAAAAAGGCGGCAGTGGTGAGTTGGCACCAACTTGCCGCCTTATTATTAGCGTTTCGCCTTCCGCTGATCAGGCGGATGGCTCAATATTCAGTTTTTGCATTTTTACTTCATTACTTTTTAAATCCTTAGTGTCTTCGTGCCTTAGTGGCTATATTATTAATTTCGGTCATTAAGCCGTTGTTTGCAACGTTAAAAACGCTATATATTGTGTTTTTTACAAGAAAATGGCTACATATAGCCGTTTTTTTTGATATCGGCCTATATCTAATCTTCGATTATCACGGTTTCTTTAGTTTTGATGATTCGACCGCAGTTTCTGCATCGTCTTTTTCTGATTATAATATTCGGCAGGTCTTTGGTTTTGATGACTTTCCACGGCCTGTCGCTCAGTACGAAGTTGCCTTTATCTGTTTTTTTTGCCGTAACAGTCCCGACCGGCCTGAAATTTTCATCCAGCAGGTCGCCGCATCCGCATTTCGGGCATCTGAAACTCAATCTCTGTCCCTCCGTGAAGCGGCCTGTCTCTCGGCCAGTGATATTTTTTTAACCGGTGTGTTCGGGTCTCGTATCATTCTTACTCCCGCGATTTCCGCCGCCGCGGTTGCATATACCGCCGCATCCCACAGGTGGTTTGCCTTATGGTCTGCCTTCGGCAGCCATACGAGCTTTGATTTTCGCAGGCTCATTCTTTCCGGCACCTGATGTTCGCTCGACAGGTGTTCGAGTACTTCCTGCGAAGTCCCTTCGTGCAGATGCCAGAACCCCGGCCCGCTGTCTTCGGTCTCATAGAGCAGCCGGAAAACTCTGTCCTTGATATTATTAACGTTCAGGTCGTATCGCAGCAGTTTTTTATTTAAGACCGGAGTCGTTGTGAATATATCGTATCTTCCCGTCCCGCTTCCTTTGCATGGGAAAACCGGAATTCCCTGTTTTTGCATTTTCAGGCAGAAGTCGAAAACTACATCCTGCCATTCGCCGCAATCAATCAGGGCAAGTCTCGACGACATTGTTTTTTTATCGTCGTCGGCGAAATGCCACGCCTTATTCAGCAGCTCCTCGATGAGTCCCCAGTTTTTAAGCTGCCTGATATCGCCGGTCTCGATTCTGCCCTCTTCGATAGTCCATACTTCGCTTCTGTATCCCCATCCGGCGGCGACAAACCATATATGGTCCATCTGCACATCGATTCCGATTGTCAGCATTTGCGCCCCATCGGGAACAGTCTCGATTTTGTGCGTGCTGATATGCGGTATGAGTCTGTCGGCCGCCGTCTCTTTTTCCTTCTCTATCCAATCTTCACCGAGCCAGCTATTAACGTAATTCTGCAGGGGTTTTTTTCGACCCGCTTTCAGTTTGCTTTGGGCGCTTGCCCATGTAAATGCCATTGCCGATATTGTGGTAAAACCTGGATATATCATAAAACAGGTGATTCTATAACCTCGCAGAGGATTCGAAAAAACCTTGCCGACTATTTTGCCCTGCGGTGAGCCTGCCGAACCCGCGTACTCGACCTTCGTATCTCTCGGCGCCCATATCCCGTTTTGTACTGCCTGCCATCTCTTCCAGTCATCCCATTTCTTTTCGCATTTCGGGCAGATATACCTGCTGCATTTGACATCTTCCTTGTAATGTACCGCCGGCCACAGATGCCCGACCGAATTTTTATCGAATTGCAGGTATTCGTGCTTGCCTATATGACTTTGATTGCAATAAGGGCATTGAAGCCAATATTCCCGCTGGTCTGTTTCATTAAATTCCAAATCGAACTCATCGCCCGCCAATATCGGCGTTGATGGAGCAAAAAGTTTTGATACACCCTCGAATGTTTTTTGTCTGTCCCTTAGCAGCTCGTAAGGATTAGCTTCCTCGCCCACATCAAGATGGCATTTAGCCGCCTCATCGATGATTATTTTTTGTATAGGCGTCGAAGACATCGAAACTGCCGAGCCTGCCCATCCCATAAACAGAAACATCCTGTCCAGTTCCGTCTCCTGCCCGATATTGAGGTTTCGTATATCGCCGCCTTTGAGGTGTTTCAGTAATGATGGCGTCGCCTCGAACATCGGTTTTATCCGCGTCCTGAATTCTTTTTTTGCGGTTGCCTCATCGGGCATGATATATAAAAAAGGGCATGGATCCTCATCGACTGTCTGCCCGAGCATATTATGGCCTGCCTCTGTCCCTGAAGATTGTGCCGATTTTTTTAGCCACACTTCCCGCGTGTGCGTATTTGACAGGGAATCCATAATCTCAACCAGAAACGGACAAAGGGCGTTCGACCACGGGCCTGCGTACCGCGATTCTTTTCGGGATAGTATCCGCCGCTGCTGGGCCCATTGCGAGACTGTCAGTTTATCGCGGACTTCTATCGTCTCGATTTCTTCCGGCTGCATCGCCAGTATGTCAAAATCAAAATCAGTTTGCGGCATTTGGATTTTCCGTTTTTTTATTATCCGTGGAATCCGCGTAATCCGCGGTTGCCCCGTTCAGTTCATCCAGCAGGTTTTTAAATCTTTGCGCCTGTTCTTCATCGAGTTTCAGTTCCGGCATAGTCGCCGCGATTTCTCTTCTTACATCCTCGAACGCCCGCTCGATTGTCTGTTTGATGTACGGGTCTCTCTGTTCGGCTATGCACTTCGTGAAGATTCTTATAATCGTCTGGTTCCGCCCCGCTAGGCCTGCCGCGACTTTGTTTCTATCGAGCAGTTGACCGAGTTCTTTTTTCATCTTGATATCTAACATTTGAGCCTTTATATCCCGCAGTGGTTCTGCGGTTTTGCGGGTTGTCGTCTCGGTCAGGTGTTTAACGAGCCAGCCTATGAATTCCGCTAAATCGTATGTGCCATCGCTATTTCTCGATAGTCCGTAGTTTCGCGGCCATTCGAACTCGACGCTTTGTCTGCTGTATCCGGTGAATTTCTGGATTTGCTTGCTGGTCAGTCTTACCGCCTCGACCGCCGGCGGCGCGATTTCGCTTGTGAAAAGAGTTTTATATACTCTGATTGCGGCGGGGCTTGCCTTGTGCAGGTTATCTTTGAGTATTTTTTGAATATCGATAAGGTGTTTATGTCTGGCCTGATTGAACGTATCGGTCGCTTCTATATCGCCGCTGAGTATTTTTCTCAGGTCGTCGCTATTATTGATGAGTTGTATTTTTTTAAGTTCTGTTTCCACCTCGTTTATCGCGAGGTTGGTTTCGCCGAGTTGGCTCAGTGCCCTTAGGAATCTCCCTCTTTCCCACGCCTGTTTTAATGCGGGGTTTCGGGTAAAAATTCGGTTTAGGTTGCGATGCTCGTTTCGATTCTTCGTCTTACGTCTGACGTTTCGAGCCTCGCGCCCGCTGCCGTCCGACGAAAGTAATGTCTCCGCTTCCGCGATGCTCCTGCCCTCCAGCGCAAGCAGCTTGAGCGATGCCTCGCTAAGCGGGTATTTTTTTTCTCTCGTTCCCGCACCCTCTTTAGTTAAGTTAGAAATTATCAATCGCTCTGTGGCTGATAATTCCCCGCCGGACTTCGCCTTTTGCAAAATCCTTAATCGCTTCTTCTTCTCCGCAAGCTGTATAATCTTATCGCTCATCAAATTCCACTTCAAAAAATCTCAATTTGCCCCGAACGTTAAACGGTTTTATCTTCCTTATATCCGTCAAAATCCAGCTATACGTCCCGTCGTAAATCTTACAGCACGCAGCCGCTTCATCTTCAATCGTCATCGCTCGGCAGTTTGCTATTTTGCAGATACATATCGCCTTGCCAGCAGGTAAATCGTCAATCCTCGGTCTTGCCGATGAAACTATAAGAATATCGCCCCGATATTCAGTCCGCCATTTTCGCGTCTCAATCGTTTTTCTACCCGTCGCTATCAAACTCGCCCATGGCTGCCTTATTGATATCGCCTTCATTTTTCACCTCGATACTCAAAACTTGCCATCGGTATCATCGTCCGTATCGTTCTGTTTTTTACATAACCCCGGTGCGGCACAGTCCCATGCCGCCAGAACTGCGTGCATTTCCAGTTCCTATTTCGTTCAAGTCCCCTGATTATTCCCGGATGACTGCTCGTTATCGTAACTCGCAACTTTCGCTCTCTATATAACCGGCCAACCTCATTTAAAAATACAGTCCCTATTCCGCATCCCTGAAAGTCAGGCAGCACAACGACCCTGTGTATTCGTCGAACGTCTTTATGACCCATCGACGGCATTGTAGCACAAAACCCCACAAGCTGATTATTATATACGCAGCCGTAATTTCTGCTCGTTTTCGACAATGACGCCGTCAAATAGTGATGCTGCTTAAACATTTCCCAAGCGTCTCTTTTAACTTCATACACTGATAATTTGATTTTAGGCCGCCGAAGCCGCTCCCGTCTGAAGGCTAAATCCCTCATATCCAAAATCCAGTCAGGCTCAAGCCACTCCGCTATATCATAATGACACGACAGAGCTATCATCTTCTGCTTATTCCTGCGTATCGCCTTCGATACCGCAAAACTGCCTATCTGCGCAACCGTCCGGTCAACTACCGATGTAAATTCATCAATAACAAAAAAATCCTTGTCTTTATATTCCATCATCGCCCGCGCAAGCTCCGCCCTGAACTTCTCGCCATTACTCAAAACTGCAAAAGGCTTAAGCCAGCTCGGTGGAGACGAAAATCCCACAGAATTTAATATCGCCGTTATTTCCTTTATCCCGCAGTCCGGAAAATCGTCGATTATCGCCTTGTCTTTCGACCATTTGAATCCTCGATGAAGCTGTCCGCCGAACATCTCTCTCGCAAGCGTACTCTTGCCGCTGCCTGATGGCCCGACTACCAACCCGACATTCCAGTCCACCCCCTCAATCGGCAAATCAATATTCCACTCATGCGACAGCTTCTCTCGAATCTGTAAATCAAATATACTCTTAAGCTGATTAACGCGAAAACTGTCTTTTATTTTACTCTCAACTCTTATCGTTTTTTCCATTTTAAATCTCGAATTTTAAATATTATATTGTCGTTAGTTTACACTTATACCCTTTTTCAATCAGCATGTCATAAACTTCCTTCTGCTGCTGTTCGTTTTCACAATCGCATATCACCGCAAAAGCCGAAGCCGGCAAATTCGCCCCTTTTTCCTCTTCGTCAATTTCCGCTTTCAGCTTTTTTATCTTCATATCTAACATACCCGCCAACTCCTTGTCGTCGCCGATTTCTTTTTGTAATTTTGAAATATATTTATCAATTTTCTTTATAAACTCTCCCTGAATCGCCGGATTATTCAAGGCAAAATTAAGGGCCTTTTCTTTCTTCTCGTCGAAATCCACGCAGACGCATAAAACTTCTTTTACCTTTTTCTTTTTCAGTACGGCAAATCGCTGATGCCCGCCGACAATTGTGTTTTTGCCGCCCCGAATATTAATCACAATCAAATCAACAAGCCCGAATTGCGATATGCTCCGCTCCAACGCAGTCGTAGCGCTCGGCGATATAACTCGCGGGTTATATTCCGCCGGTTTCAGAGCGGAAATCTTAAACTTCCGCAACTCCGGAACCCCAATTTCCTGCGATTTCTGTGCTGTTTCCTTTGTTTTTTTCATAATTCAAGCGCTCCTATATCGTTAATTGTCCCCATAAATCCCGCTTTTTAGCATAAAAACAACGTTTTTTATTAAAAAAATCTTCAAAAAATCCCCAAAAAAGACTTGACAAATTATACTTATATGTTATACTCATAGATGTAATAAGTTAATAATAACTTTTTTAGAAAGGGTAAGGCAATGGCAGGATACGCAGGATATTCGATGAGTAATAACGCGGTTGACGCTTATGATGATTACAAGATGCCGCTGTCACGGCTTAAACAATGGCTTGGAATCAAAGACGTCTCTTTTTCGGCGTGCGAATGGCACCACACATCAAGTAAGTATAACTCTACGGATTTTTATGATGCCCGAGATGCGGTAAAAAATGGCGACCTGCGAAAATTTTCAAATCCCAAACCAAACGACCTGCAGATTTTTCACAGATATTTAATTAAGACTATAATTATCGACGAGGCAGGACTCGAATTAACCCCGAAAAACATCGAAAAACTCGAAGCCTTGCGGGCTTTAGCCAAATCGTACATTCGCACGCAAAAAGAAAAATCTGACAAAAGATTCAAGGAAAATTTAGCAAAAAAAGAGGCCGAGCGGCAGCAAAAATTAAAAGAACAGATGGAGAAATGGAAAAAGGAGAAGCAAACTACCGCCGCGCCGATTATAGCATTCCGCCTCAAATGCCAGGCAATCAATAGAAAAAAACTGGCCGAAATACTCGGCACTGACCCGACCGATAACACGGGCATTGTCTTCCAAGTCCACAAGTGGTTTGCCGGAATCGATTTGACGCTGGAAGAAAAATTAGCATTGGCCGAAAACTAATCGTAACAATTTTTTAAGGAGAAAAAAATGGTCGCAAAATCTGAACCAGTCAAACTGCCAAAGTGGCTCATCGCCGAAGATGTCGAGTGTAGTCGGTGGTTCATCGTTCACACCGAATTTCCCCGCTTCATCGGCGAAATATTCGATGATGAAGAAACAGGCGGTAACATTATCGGTTTCCCAAAGGGTAAAATCGTAATGATTGATAACGTGCCGATTGACGAATCAGCAGGCCCGAAGATAGCTCGCCTGATGCGAGAGGCAGGTGATGCCCTGCAAAAATACGATGCAATTAACGAGGCTAAAGCCGAAGAATCAAGACGATTGGAGGCCGAAGATAATGATTAACTTTCAAAAACAGATTATGGCCGAACTCAAAAAGCGAAAAATCAGCCCCAACAAGGCCGCAAGGGATTCCGGCATCGACACACCCCGAATCTACGCCATACGGGAGGGCAAGCCGGTTACTACGCCAATTCTCGAAAAAATCCTGAATTTTCTCGGCGCCGAACTGATTTTTAAAAAGGGGCGGCGATAATACCGCCCCTTTATTACGAACTTCGCAGCCGTTTAACGAATCGAGCCTCGCACCCGCAGCCGTTTGACGGTTTAATTACTTGTTTCTGTCAAGTCTTTTTAACTTTTAAAAGAGCGAACTGTTTTATTTTTTATTCTTCGTGTCTTTCGTGCCTTCGTGGTGAATCGTTCGCCACTTGAATATTCCCTCTATTGCCAGCAGCAGGAAGATTAAATCTCTAATTGCCAGGCTCCACACTCCCATTGCGATATGCAGGGCAAGGCTCAGTGAGTTTGACACGAGCCATATTTTGAAGCACACCGCCATTTTGCGGTTATTAAATATCACGCCTGCCACTGCCAGTATCATCGATACATATCCAATCGTTTCAATCATTCATCACCTTTTAATTTTTTCTATTTTCGTGTCCTTCTGTCCGCTGAGCCAGTTTTTAAATCTCTGCCATTTTGACGGCGGTTTGGGTGTAAAGTATTTGCAGTCATTATTTTTATTGATTTTGCGGGGGTCGCCGTATATTTTCCAGAGGGTTATTGCGCTGGTTTTTTGTTTCATTGTCGCCGGGCACCGGCACTGAACATCCGCTGGGATATACGGCCCGAATTCCATCCCGATTGACGAGGGGATAAATTTATAAAACCCGCAATCTTTGCAGTATACTTTTTTGGTTCGCTCCTTACCTGTCTTTTCTATTTTCCAGAGCGGGCTGATAACGGTTCCGCACATCCTGCACGTTGTTTCAAATCCGTCAAAATTGAAATTGGCTATAACGTTTTTCGTTCCCTGGGTTATATACGCTCCTTTCCGTTTTTCGCATTTCGGGCAGGATATTATGAAGAAATCTTCGTCTGGATTTATGCCTGCCCTTGTGCACATCGCAAACGAGAAGTGTTGGATAACGCTCCAGACTTCCGCTTTTGCATTAAACATCGGCTCCCATTTATTTCCCTTTTTCATCATTTCCCTTTCTATTTTCGTGTCCTTCGTCCGCTTCGTGGCCTTCGTGGTTGCAATTTTTCACCTGCCTTTTTTTAAAAATTTTCATTGTCTGACAGAAACAATTATTTTTAAGAGAGCAGTAGAAGCATTGTCTCTTGACGCTGTTGTATGTACTGTATTTGCCGAAACACTTTTTAATCTTAACACTCACCTTTCACCTCCTGACATTAAGAGTTTCGGCATTTCGCCGTCCGTTATCATTTTTTCTATTTGCGGTTGTATTGCTTCGCTGAACGTCTGCCCGCTCGGCAGGCACGTCTGGGCGAGGAACACATCCTCAAAGCTGATTAGCCCGCAGTCTATCAGTTCAAGATTTGCTTTGAGCCATAGCAGCAGCACTCGCCAGAGTCTTCGGTGTTCTCGCTGCCATTTATTCTCACCGGCCCTGTTGGATGGGAACTTGTCTCTTTTGGGCAGTGGTATGTTAAGTTTTATATGTCTGTCTTTGTAAACGAATGCTATTCCGCTGCCCCTGGTCGTGTGGATGCCATAGGCGAACTGTTCGACTCCATACCGCAGGAGTGTGCGTTCGATTTCTGTTTTCGACCGTTCAATCGGTACGGATGTATTTGATGCAAAATTACTCACTTTTCACCCTTCCACTTTCAAAAACTTCATTGCGATTTTTCTCATATCTGCCAGATGGTATTGTGTTGCTGCCAGTTGCCCGGCGGTCGACGCCGCTGGTTGCAATCAAAACCTTGGTCATTCCCACCCGGAACGGGTGGAATTGCCCGTTTAAAACCGTGGTCCTGACTGGCCGGAACGAGTGGAATTGCGCGTTTAAAACCGTGGTCCTGACTGGCCGGAACGAGTGGAATTGCGCGTTTAAAAC
>Ga0265293_10007500_pt1 | contig 16744 bp, 17 predicted proteins | sample Munlanlewell138R_FD_192505 | JGI IMG/M metagenome (GOLD analysis project Ga0265293, IMG submission 192505) | Leachate microbial communities from a municipal landfill in Southern Ontario, Canada - Leachate well 138R | ecosystem: Engineered > Solid waste > Landfill > Unclassified | place: Canada...
TGTAGCCGGTCCTGCTGAAACCATAGCTGCTGCGGAAACGCCAAAGGCTTCTTCCAGCTCTTTAACCAATTCGTTTAATTCAAGAACGCTCAGTCCTTTTACTTCTTCAATAATAGCGTTAATTTTTTCGCTAGCCATTTAATCTTACCTCCTAAAATGGGTGACTTTTATAAAAGTGTTAATCAATTGCTTTGTTATTCCTCTTCGGACTTAACTTCAGCTTCTTCTTCAGCTGCTGCTTCAATAGCAGCTTCTTCTTCAGCTGCTGCTTCAATAGCAGGCTCTTCTTCAGCTGCTGCCTCAGCAACAGGCTCTTCTTCAGCTGCGTCAACTGCAGCTTCTTCTTCCACTTTTGCTGTATCAGCGCCGGCTAATAGTTCACCAACAGTCTCTACTCCTGCTTCCTCAGCTTTTGTAGCGATCTGTCCGCTTACCTGAGCCAGTGCCGTCAGCGGATAAAGCAGCATGAATGCAAGCTGACCATAGAGCACGTCTCTGGAAGGTACGTAAGATAGAGCGACAATCTCTTCAAGAGACACGCTTTTTCCATCTATGATTCCACCCTTGATGCCCATTTTCTTGAATTTCTCGCCGGATTCGCGAATCAGACGCGGTGCCAGGACAACATCTTCAGTGCTATAGGCTATAGCTGTAGGTCCGGTGAACACTTCGTCAATATCCTTGATTCCAAGTTCATGCATGGCACGGATCGAAAGGGAATTCTTTACCACATGGTAATGGATACCTTCCTTACGGAACTTAGCCCGCATTTCAGTGTCCTGCGCGACAGTCAAACCTTTGTAGTCGGAGAAGACTATGGATTCAGCTGCCTTGAGTTCAGCGGCAAGCTTTGCTACCTGAGCCTTCTTTTTTTCCAAAATTTTTGGACTTGGCATGACATTCCTCCTTTTATATATTTGAAAAACCCCTCTGCGATAGGCAGAGGGGCATCTTTGTATTGGCCTTCCTCCACCTCGGCGGGACAGCTGTTACTGTTTATGCCCTGACGGGCTCCGGCTTTCTTCGGCTTCGTGGTTATTCATTTTTTATAACAGGCAAAATATTCCTGTTAACTTCCATTAGATCACTTCTTAAGCGATATTGTGGTTGGTACGGACTCCGGGGCCCATTGAGCTGGCCAGGGTGCAGCGACGGATATATTGTCCTTTCGCTCCCGGCGGCTTTGAACGGATGACGGCTTCAAGCAAGGCTGCGAAGTTTTCTTGTAATTTCTCGACACCGAATGATGCCTTGCCGATTGAGGTATGAATGATGTTCTGCTTTTCCAAACGATACTCAATCTTACCGGCTTTAGCTTCTTCGACTGCCCTGCCGACTTCCTGAGTTACTGTACCGGACTTGGGGTTAGGCATCAATCCACGCGGACCGAGCACGCGACCCAGGCGTCCTACCACACCCATCATGTCAGGGCTTGCAATGACGACATCAAAATCAAACCAGCCTTCGCCCTCGATTTTCTGGACGAATTCTTCTGCACCGACATAGTCAGCACCTGCTGCCTTGGCTTCATCGGCCAGAGGACCTTTGGCAAAAACCAGAACGCGGGATGAGCGTCCGGTGCCATGAGGAAGCACGACTGCTCCCCTTACCTGCTGGTCTGCATGACGTGAGTCAACGCCCATGCGCAGATGGACCTCGATGGTTTCATCAAATTTCGCTGTTGAAGTCTGAAGCACCAAACCCAGTGCTTCTTCCAGCTCGTAAGTTTTCTTAGGATCGACGAGCTTTGCTGCTTCACGATAACGTTTTCCGTGTTTCATTCTCGTTCCTCCTATGCGTCGTAATCGATCTTAATGCCCATGCTGCGAGCTGTGCCTGCTACCATACGTGCGCCTGATTCAACATCCGAAGCATTGGTATCAACCATCTTCATCTCAGCAATGCGTTTGCATTCAGACCATGCTACTGTTGCGACTTTCTCTCTGTTGGGCTCACCTGAACCTTTGTCCAGATTTGCTGCTTTCTTCAGAAGCACAGCGGCCGGAGGAGTTTTAGTAATGAAATCGTATGTACGGTCTTTGTAGACCGTAATGACAACCGGGATAATTAATCCCATGTCTTTCTGTGTACGATCATTAAATTCCTTAACAAACTGGGCTATATTCAAGCCGTGTTGTCCAAGGGCTGGTCCTACCGGCGGCGCCGGCGTTGCCTGACCCGCAGGGATCTGAAGTTTCACATATGCGGATACTGCTTTTTTAGCCATGTGGCCACCTCCCAAATTTTTAGATTCGTTTTGCCTCGGCCTGAGCCTCAGCTATTTAAAAGCCAAAAGGCTTTTGGACAATATTTATATTCTGATTACCTGTATCCAGTCAAGCTCCACCGGTGTTTCACGGCCGAACATTGAAACCAGTACAGTAACTTTTTTCTTCTCTAAGTTAATATCTTCAACCTTGCCGTCAAAACCTTCAAGGGGGCCGTTAATAACTTTAACGGTGTCACCCACTTCGTAATCGACAACAGGTTCCCAGGAAGACTCCAGACCGATCATCATCAATTCTTCCTCGGTCAGGGGCACCGGGTTGGTGCTGGATGGTCCGACAAAGCCGGTTACGCCGCGTGTGTTACGCACTATGTACCATATTTCATCTGTCAGAATCATTTTGATCAGCACATAGCTCGGATAGATTTTGCGCTCAATAGTACGGCGCTTGCCATCCTTGACTTCAACCACGTTTTCGGTAGGGACCAAAACCTCGTGAATCATTTCCTCGAGGCCGCGGTTTTCTATAATCAACTCCAAGGTATCTTTGACTTTGTTTTCATGACCGGAATAGGTATGTACCACATACCATTTGGCCTCCGGAGCACGCTTTTCTTCATCAGACATTTACTAGTCTCCAGCCGGGTCAGCATCTGTCGGTAAAACAGTTACGCCGCTTCCATCGCCGTCCGGGTCAGTTTCAGCCGGTTCTGTGACTTCAGAAGACGGGGCGTAAAAGCCGGTTGAGGTCAGAATTAAATTCAGAAACGTATCAAACACCCAAATTAAAACAGCAGCGGCGATAATAATAGCCAGCACAGTACCTGTGTTTTGCTTCAGCTTTTTTCTATCAGGCCAGACTACCCGCTTCAATTCTGTAATTAAATTGGAAAAAAAGTTCTTTAAACGCGTAAAAAACGATTTCTTTCCGCCCTTAGCAGATTTACTGGATCGCGATTTTGATGAATCCTTTTTTGCCACTTTTAAGACACCTCACCTTCGCTCTAATGCAAAGTTTTAATAGTAATAGTTACGGGAGACTTATTTTGTCTCGTTGTGAACAGTATGCTCTTTACAAAAACGACAATACTTCTTTAATTCAACTTTATCAGGAGTATTGCGCTTATTCTTCTTCGTGTTGTAATTACGCTGCTTGCAGACACTGCAGGACAGTGTTATTTTATCACGAACACCGGTTTTCGTTGCCATGTGGATACCTCCATCCGAGTTTAAGCTTTTTCACCGCACAAAAAAAAAGACTCGTGCGACTGACAAGCATAAGAATACTAGCATGGTCGTTCCCGACTGTCAAGATAAATCCCGAAAATGTTGCCCATGATCTGCCTGTCCCGTAATTCTTTACTTGTTTAAAACTATCCAAGTCAATTGATTAGTTTTACTTAGAATCCGGATCAGATAATGTGCGTCTTTTGCGCAGCTCGGCATTTACTTCGTCCAAAGGTATTTCCCTTGCCGCCAACAGGACTATCAGATGATAAACCAGGTCAGCACTCTGACTGATCATATCCGTACTGCTTCTATTTTTAGTCGCAATTATTAAATCCAGAGTCTGCTCGCCAAGGCGAGTCAGTATTTTATCCACACCTTTGTTTAATAAGTAATTTGTGTAAGACCCGGGCACGGGATTTGCTGCGCGCTCTATAACCACGTTGTAAAGCTCATCAGCGATAAGTTCTAGACTGTCACTCATGGAAATTTCCTCACCTTTCATAAATATTCTCTTGACATTATATTAATTCTAATTTATATTTATGCTAATCAGAACATATTCATACGTTTCTGCTTCTTATCCCACACAAGCGATCGGATCCCCTCCCGATCGCTTGTATTATTGTACAGAATTCTACTGATTTTTTCCGACCATGAAACAGAAATGTGAAATCAGACCAGTATGCGCGGTACCCGACATGTTATACCTGTAAAGAGTTCATAATCAATCGTTTCAGCTTTTTCGGCCTGGACCGCAGCTGACAGCCTCTTCCCTCCGTACTCACCAAAGAAAAGTGCCCTGTCACCTACTTGCACTTGAGGCAAATCCGTAACATCCACCAGACAGCAATCCATGCAGACCCTGCCCACAATCGGAGCTTCCACTCCGTTGATCAACCAGCTTCCGCGATTGGATAAAAGACGTATAACTCCGTCTGCGTATCCTGCTTCGATCAGAGCCAGCCGGGTATCTCTTTCTGCATGCCAGGTCTGCGAGTAGCTTACGGATGTTCCGCGCGGAACATCCCGGAGCAGGAAAACCCGGCTGAAGAAGGACATCAGAGGGCGCAAATCCTGCCAGAGTTCAGACGGAGGGGTTTGCCCGCCATAGAGGACAATACCGGCACGAACCATATCCAAGGCAAAATCCGCATTTGTCAGACCACTGCTGGCTGCCAGGTGACGGATCAGTTTTTTGCCATTTTTCAGCCGGAATGCAGATAAGAAACTATGATACAGGTCCAACTGCCTTTTACTGAAGTCGGGGTCTGCAGCCCCTGAGGCCAGGTGACTGAAAACTCCTTCCAACTGCAACTGTGGCATCTCCTCAATCGCCCGGGCCACTGCCAGCGACTGTTCCAGTTCTTCTTCGCGGGTAGAAAGTCCGAGACGGGCCATTCCTGTATCCAACTTCAAATGAAGTCGCAGGGCACCTTCGCTTTTAGCTGCCATCCGGGCATAAGGCCCTACATATAACTGATCCATTACTGTGACGATCAAGTTATAGTGCTTTAATTCCGGTACATAACGCGGATCAACAGAGGCTAATATCAGGATATCACTTCTGATGCCGAGTTCCCTCAGCTCAATCGCTTCTTCCAGCGTTGCTACAGCAAAAAACCTAACTCCTGCTTCCTTTTCAAGAATAGGAGCGACCAGTCCTACCTTGTGACCGTAAGCATCCGCTTTTACAACAGCCGCCATTGTGGTCTCAGGGCCTAAGTGTGACCTGACCACTTCCACATTATTGAGAAGAGCCGGGCGGGAAATCTCCGCCCAGGCTCTTGTTTTGTCCTTACTTGTATCTCTTTTTTCAAAAGTCACGGTCGCTCCTCCGTGTCACAATCTTTTAAACCAAACGTTTTTCTACATAGGGTGAAATAAATGCTCTGGTCAGAGCGCCATAATCACAGCTGAAATCCAGACTATCCCCGACAGCAAGATCATTCACATAATGGGTGACATCGCAAATCATATGGTCACTGGAGGCCCCCAAAAATTCCACATGACGGTCTTTCGGTGTCAAAGTCTCACAACTTGTGTCCTGCCTGCCGACGCCCAGGATAGCACGTTTCAGCGTGCCTTTATCTTCAAAGACCGGCAATTCGCCAAAGGCATTTACTCCCAGCTTTCCAGTCGGCACCGATGCTTTGTTCCGACATTCAACGATTTGAGCCCGGAGGGTGAAAATATCCGTGTAAAGATCACCAACCCTATTACCGTAGGATGTCTCACGTCCCAGAAGGTATGCTTCACCGATTCGCAGATGATTAATACCTTCAGGCAGTGTACCGTTTTCCAGCATGTAAAGCGCACCTGAGTTACCGCCGGAAACGATGGGTAGCTCGATATCAAAGCGTGAACGTAAATAGTCAGCTATCTCAACCAGCTGTTTCATCTGACTTTCTTCAGCAATAACCCCGCCATAGCAGTTGAAATTGGCGCCTATTCCTGCCAGCCAAAGTCCGCGAAGAGAAAGCACCCTTTCTGCAGCAGCTTCAATTTCATCCGGCATGAAACCCTCGCGCAAGTCTCCCATTTCCACCATAAGGATGGCACCATGGGTCTTTTCCTGACTCAGGGCAGCATCCGACAAGGCTTCCAGTGTAGCCATCTCCGAATTCAGGCTGAGATCTGCATAGCGAACTACTTCATTGACCTCTGACAGCATCGGAATCCGCACCAGCATGTGGGATTTTCCCAAATCATTAATCTTCTGAAAATTCTGCCAGCGTGAGTCACCGAAATTCTCCACTCCGGCCAGCGCCATCTCTTCAACCATTTCGCGATGGGCACAGAAACACTTCGTGATGAAGTGGATTTGCACACCTGCTTTTCCGGCATTCTCTACAAGCCATTTCACATTATGCTTAAGTTTTTCACGATCTATAAGTATTTGTGGATAGTGCATAGTTTCCCCCTATTCCGGGCTGATTTTTAAATCAGCAGAGTTTCGAATAATCTTCAGTGCTCCTGCAGGATAACGGCTGGCCATTACGCCCAAAGAAGCCATAATGTAGTCACGGTCAATGATAACACGGGCATCCGCGCCGGGATAAAGCTTATCCGCTGACGCAGCAGCCAGAACGCGCCGCAGCATCAGATCCGGTTTTTGCAGATTTGTGAGAGCGCCTCCGGTCAGTATGATCGTTGAAACCTGGGTGAGATCCTTGCCCTTGACCATCTTCTCTCGGCCCTGTGGTGAATAAGATTCAAAAATACGACCGGCGTGACGTTCCAGTGCTGTTGACAGACAAGTCTCGGTCAAAGCTTCCAGCAGTTCCCAGTCGGCCTCTGTCTGCGGCTGTTCCGTCAAAGTATCCAGAGCAGCCACCGCAGCAGGGCTTAGCTGCCGGCGTAACTTCTCCGGCATCTCTTCAAACACCAGATGTCGATTGATGAAAACACCAAGATCGCCCTCTACTGTCCGTTTGGCGAAAGGTTCCGGTGCTACGGAGATCTGCTGCATGGCGTCGCTTCCCGGAGTAACTGAATGTACATCAGTTGTTGCACCGCCTACATCAATTACCAGCAAATCGCCCAGGTCTGCATAGAGCAGCTCCGCCATCGCCATCACAGCTCCGGGAGTGGGCATTATTTTGCCGCTTACCTGATCATAGATATGTGCCATGCCAGGCGCTTCAATAATGTGCTCCTCGAAAATAGCCTGAATAATAGCACGGGCAGGTTCGATGTTGAGCCGGTCAATTTCCGGATAGACATTTTCGCTCAGATGCACTTCAACATTGCTCTCATCTGCAATCAACTGGATCTCATGTTGGTTTTCACAGTTACCGGCATAGAGAAAGGGAGTATCTGTCAGCTGTTCTGCAAGCTTTGTAAAATTAAAAATTGCAGTATCACGCTCACCGAAGTCGACTCCGCCGGCTACCATTATGATGCGAGGATCTATTGCCCGGATTTGCTCCAGATCTGAGCGACGCAGCTTACCGGCTGTAACCAGGCGAAGGACAGCTCCGGATCCTAAGGCCGCCTCTCGTGCAGCCCTTACCGTCATATCCTTAACCAGCCCATGGACAGTCATGGACAGACCGCCGGCTGCAGAGCTGGTGGCAAAATAGTTGCGTGCAGTAATATTATCTGTCCTCAGCTTCTCTGCCAGCGCAGCTTTAGCCTCATCCAGTCCCTGCCTGACGTCTCCGCACTGAACCGATGTTGCGCTGTTTGCCTGAGCAAGGAAAACGGGGTCTTCCCCGTTTTCCAAGCCGTCAAAGGCGTTTAGGACTGTTGTCGTGCTGCCTATCTCGGCAACTAATAAATCAATCTCTAAGTTCTTCATCGTTTAATCGAGGATTCCCTCCTCCTGCATTTCACGCCGGCGCTCGACCAGGAAGCTGGCAACATCTATACCCTTGCTGCCACGGCCGAATCCGACATCCATGCCCGCCTCTACTGCCAGTTCGCAGTTAACCTGTGTGCCGCCTGCAACCAGTATCAACTTGTCACGCACTCCCTTTTCCACACAAACATCAGCAAGCTTTCTCATGTTGTCGTAATGGATATTGTTGTGAGAGATTATTGTTGAGGCCAGTATGGCGTCAGCATTTGTCTCGATAGCAGCGTCGACCAGTTTTTCCACAGGAACGGATGTTCCCAGGTAATGGTACTTAATCCCGAAGCCTTCAATTCCGCCGTGCTTGATATCCAGGGTTTCTTTAAGACCGACTGAATGCTCATCTTCACCGACTGTGCCTGCAACTATGGTCATGGGCTCAGCATGGATAGCGTCGCGGATCTCCTTCTCGGACAAGTTCTCCTGAACTTCAGGCATTTCCAGTTCATTCAGGTTGATATCAAAGTCAATCTTGCCCTTCATTTCTATGTAGGTGCCTTCAGACGGATGCATAACCTGGGAATGGATAACCTCACATTCGGAAAGGTTCAGTTTGTTCCCGATCTCGAGTGCTGCAACTTCTGCATAGCGCTTTTCACAGGGCAGCTGCAGGGTGACAACTATGAAGCCGTCAGCCATGAATTCAACTTCCGGACGCACAATATCCGTGTTGTCATAGTAGAGTTTCTTTTCTTCCAGACGGACATTGACATTGTCGGTTTCGTCCAGCTCATCAATAAACTTCACCTTGGACGGATCTTCGAAAGTATCGCCGCCGATGATGTCGGTCGCATGACTTACACCTTCGGGTAAAGTGTTGTTGCCGTAATGGACGCTGACAGGAGCAAAGTAGTCATCATCACGCAGGTAGAGTGCATTGGCACCGATTCCGCCTTCAACTTCGCGGGCGATACCGTCTCCCTTTCGTTCAGGATACTCAGCATTGTCCACAAAGAAACCTTGCTCGACCGCCTCAAAGTAGCCACCGACATGCAGGATCTCTTCCAGGAAAAGAACAGCACGCTCTTTCAGCTCGCGGACACGATCTCCCAATGGTCCTTCACGGTCGATCTTAACCATCTGACGCATGCCGTCCATACCGTTCAGAGCCTGGCGTGCTGTGTTGGTAGCATTGATATTGAAATAATGCCAGGGCACGTTACGGCCTTCGTCCGGAGTTATGGTCGACTGGACATCAACAGATGTCAGTCGTGAGATCACCATGTTCAGAGTATGTGTTACTGTTGCTTCTCTGGTTTCCGATTCCATGAACTTGGTGTTCTGCTGGGCACGCATTTTAAAGTCTTTGAAAAAGTCACGCAAGGCCACTGCATAAGGCAAGTCAAGGCGCATGCAGGGTGCAGGCGGTGCGGTCGGAGGCACGGTTGAAAGTGCGATGTTTTCCGCCTTTATACCGCAGCCAAGTGAGAAAGCAGTGTTAATAGCGTGCTGAACAATCAGCTCCGGCATAACTTTCCATGCTTCCATGGCTGTGGCGTTAGCGTTATGAGCACCGTCAATCTGCAACATGCCGCCGTCGGCGATAATCGCCTTGCTTTCGCAGGCGTCAATAAAGCTGCGCAACATATTGATATTGCGATAAAGTACGTTATACTGCGGATCCTGGTGGACGCCCGAGACGCCCTCTTCATGGAACATAACAGCGATATCCGGCCCGGCCACTCCGGAAACATAGGAGTGGAAATTGATCGGACGGCCGACTTCTTCTTCTATCAGGTCAAGGGCACGTCTCGTAGCCCGGCACTGTTTGCGGGTTACAGGAATTCCTCCGATTCCCTGAGTTGTTCCTTCCAACAATGAATCGATGTGTGACTGGCCGGCAGTCCTGATTACCATAATATGGTCTGCGCCGTTCCAGGCAGCCATGCGCATGCGGCGAACATCATCTTCAAAGCGGCCCGACGCAATTTCGGTAGTAATAACACAGTCAGGCTGTGGGTCGATATAGCCGAAACCACGGCTTCCGGGCAGCGGTACTGATTGCTTCAGAGGTTTTGATGCTTCGTAAAAGCTAAACTCTCCGTGCTTGTGTTCGACATCTCTTTCTTCACGCCAGTGCCAGGGACGAACCGGAGACTTGTAGTTCTCAAGTCCTTCCAGGATGTCACGAACATCCATGCGTTTTTCAGCTTCTAATGGCTTTAAAGTCATGATGCCACCTCCCCAAAGAGACCCGGGACTTCATCCCAAAACTCTCCTCTGGCCAAAGCTTCACCTGTTTCCAGTACGCTCTTGTCCAGTTTTTGCGATAAGCGCCAAACCACGTGTCCGGCACCTTTTCCTAATAAGTTATGAGAAATGACGCCATCGACAATCGCACCGGCTTCAATGCTGTCAAAGCCCATGCGCAAAAGCACACTGCGTTCAACCGAGGGTGTTGTATATACTTTGCCTGCTTCAAGCATGGGCTCAACAACCTTTCCGGCTAGCTCCCAAAAATAATCATATAATTCCTGATCGTTCAAATTTTCCAGATGTTTCCTGCGTTCGGAAAAATCCTGGCTAAGCTGAACTCTGTCTTCTTGCTTATCCATTAAACTTCCTCCCTCATCTCCTTTATCAGACGTGCAGCGTCTTCGACTGTTGATTTGATTTCTGCCGCAATATACTCCATATCACTGTCGCTGATCTCACCTTCTTCCGGAATCAGGTGACGCAAGGTTGATTTGTGCAAGCGTCCCATATCCAGATCGCGAACCTTAATTCTTGAAGGATGGTCGGGCATAATGATATTTTTACCTGGAATCTCGTCATCACTGTTGCCGACTATTAACTGGATACCCTGCTCTTCGGCGAAGCTAAGCTGGGCCATCGGATGCTTGCCGGCACCGGTGTATTCGGTTTCCTGAACCACTATGATTTCATCTTCAGCCATTGTCTGCGCCAAAGCGAAGGCGGCTGCCAGTGAGGTGTTACCTGCAGGGCCTCTCTCCATTCCTTCCAGAGCTGCCAGCATTTCGGTAGTGTAGAAAACTTCTCCTTCTTTTACTACCAGATAACGATCGATATAGCGCATGGGACGTGCAGCATTGCGAGGCACATCACTTCTATCAGGATAGGTTGCGTAGGGAACACCGAAACCGGTATGTCCGGTTGTAAAAGATTTCTTGTTGAAATCCCGATCTGAGGCCATTGACAGACCACTCAGGTCAACACTGGCTGCATAAACTTTGGTGTTTTTGAGTCCGGCCTTAAGCAAGCCGCGCGCCGTACCTGTCAGGTTGCCGCCACCGGCGTTGGTAGCCACTACTACTGTAGGTTCAGCACCAAACTGTTCGCGGCACTGTTGGGCGATTTCATAGCCAAGGGTTTCAACACCGGCTATGGCATATGGTGTATAAAGTGATGCGTTGTAATATCCTGTCTCTTCCAATAAGCGCAGATGCTCATAAAAGAGTTCCGGACCAACGGTCAACTGCATAACTTCAGCACCATAGGCCTCACAGGCACGCTGCTTTTCCAGAATCTCGGGCTGACCGATCATTTTGCTATCATAGCATTCCTGAATAATCAGAGCCTTGAGTCCCAATCTGTTAGCCAGGGCGGCTACTGCTGCACCATAGTTACCGGAAGTAGCGGCTATAACGCCCTTATATCCTTTGCGTTTCGCATCCCAGACAGAGATAGCGGCGCGCCGTGCTTTAAAGCTACCGGAAAGGTTGTTTGCCTCATCTTTTACCATAATGCGGGCACCCTTTCCCTCAGCTGCCAACTTGCGGGCCAGGGCAGTTACATTCTTCAGTTCGCGCAAAGGAGTGTTGCCGACACCCATTTCCAACTGGATTTCAAGGACCTCGTCCAATGTCAGATCAACATCGTCCATGAGACGCTCATAATCGAAGGAGACTCCTCCGGATTCGTAGATACTATAGTCAAGCCCGACCGAGCTTTGCATTATTTCATTTTTTCTAGCCATTACAGCTTCATACGACATTGATTTCATGCTTCTTCCCCTCCAAAAACTAAATCACGCACTTGACGGTGCACCTGCATTAACTCAGGTACAAAACGTCCATAAGTATGCTGAGCTGATGGGTCGCGAGCAGTCAGAACAGCCTTGTCTTTACGGCCGCTCATCGTGATTACATTGACTTCGTCACCGGGCACTGCGCTCTCGTCTTCCAGGTATCCTTTGAATAGTGCTATCAAAGGTACTTTGGAGGTATCCTCAGGGACCTGCGGAGCACGTTGCCCCTCGGTCAGCACGATGCGCTGGACAACAACGTAGTCACCCTTTTTGCGCTCTGCATATTGTCCCGGGTCGAGATCGATCTGTTCAGAATAATCTCCCAGAATTGCACGGGGAACCGGCAGGTCCAACATGGTGCGCAAACCTGCTTTAGCTCCCAATACATGTGGGACCATATTCACAACCATAGAAATAGTACCGATACCACCGGGTGTTTCAGGAACTATGGAAAGATTCATATCATAGCCGTCAGCATGGATTGTGACATAGTCACCTGTGTGAACACCTTCATCTTCCGGACAAATCTGCTGGGGATGATCTAAATGATAGAAGACCTCGCCGTTTTCATCACGGGCATAGGCCTGCTGGCGAATCCCGGCCAAGGTGCCCTTGCCGGCAAAACCATAGGCCGAAGTGCGGTCAACATTGGTAATGATCGGTTCACGGGTTTGCTCTATATCTTCAACGTCAACACCCATACCACGCGCCATCATTTCAATTGACTCGGGGAAACCGACATGTCCGGCCAAAGTATCAGCCGCTATTCTTTCATCAAATTCCTCTACACTGATACCTACGCCCTGCTCTTCCATAACCGCTTTGCCAAAAGGAGCCAGGTCGTTAATACGAGCGGCCTTAATAGATTTGACATCTTCGCAGGTGCCTGATGCGGCCAGTATCAGATAATCCAGGACAAAACCGGGATTGATGCCGGTACCGAGAACAGCGACGCCGCGTTTTTTTGCCTCTGCGTCAATCTTGTCCGCCAGCTCTTTATTCTGAGCCCATGGCCAGGCCATTTCTTCTGCAGTAGAAATGACAGGTACACTGCGCTCAAGACAAAACATTATTTTATCAAATTGAGCTTTAACAAATGAATCGGTTGCCAGAATAACAATATCCGTTTTATCGCGATCCACAATCTCGGCTTCATCAGCAGTAATGATAACCTCCGGTCGACCTGCGCGGTCAATTCCGAGATAGTCATACATTTCCTGACCGACCAGCTTATCCCATTTGTCACAGACACCTGAAACCTGGATTCCCTGTTTAGCGGCGATCATATTGCCGATACCGCTTCCCATCGCTCCGAAGCCCCAGATGGCTACTCTAATTGTTTTCATCTCTTACTCCTTCTAAGCTTGTTATTTTACCTTTATAAAGAAACAGCGCAGATAAGCTGCGCTGTTTATGCCTGAATATTACTCTGTATGAGCCATGCTGATAGCTGTGCCTGTCTCACCCCGTATGCCGTCGCTGGCGCGTGCAAGGGAGGTGATCAGGGCTGTTCTGCCTGGACCGGAACGAGCGAAAGCAATCGCAGCTTCTACCTTGGGCAGCATTGAACCGGGTGCAAAATGCCCCTCTTCGCAATACTGTTCCATTTCCTCAACAGAAACCAGACTCAGCCACTTTTCATCTTCTTTACCGAAATTCAAAGCCACTTTTTCCACGGCGGTCAGAATAATCAGGAAGTCCGCATCAATCAGATCAGCCAGGGTCTCCGAGGCGAAGTCCTTGTCAATAACTGCTGCAACACCTTCCAGCTTATTTCCTTCACGGATAACCGGTATACCGCCGCCACCCACTGTGATGACGATTTGGCCTGCTTGGATAAGAGTCCTGACGGTCTCCCTCTCAATGACGTCAATCGGTTTGGGAGAAGGCACTACACGGCGATAGCCGCGGCCTGCATCTTCTCTCATCTCAAAACCTTTGTCCACAGCTATCCGGTCTGCTTCTTCCTTAGAATAGAAGCTGCCGATCGGCTTAGTAGGGTTCTCAAAGGCCGGATCATTAATGTCAACTTCAACCTGGGTAACTATAGTGGCAACTGCCTTATCACTACCACGCGAACGTAATTCTTCGCGGATAGCATTTTGCAGGTGATAACCGATATAACCCTGACTCATCGCTCCACATTCCGGAAAAGGCATAGCCGGGGTATCACCACTGTCAAATGCAAGATTTATCATGCCGACCTGGGGTCCATTACCGTGGGCTATGACCACTTCATGGCCTTCCATAACCAGGTCTACGATCGGAACTGCCGTTTGACGCACCAGTTCCTTTTGTTCTTCTGCTGAGTTGCCTAACGCGTTACCACCAAGCGCAACAACAATCCTTTTTTGTGTCATCTTTTTTATTCTCCTTAATAATGTTTATTTACATTATATTCTAATGATTATCTCTGTACTTATCCAGAAAGCGGAAGCTTATGATAAGTCATTTAGCGTCCTATCGTAGCGACCATTACAGCCTTAATTGTGTGAAGTCTGTTTTCTGCCTGATCAAAGACACGGGATTGAGGCCCTTCGAAGACTTCGTCCGACACTTCCATGGAATCCAGACCAAACTCTTCGTAGACCTGACTGCCGGTAATTGTGTTCAGATCGTGATAGGCAGGCAGACAATGCAGGAAGATTGCGTCTTTATTCTTGGTGCGGGCCATAAGGTCGGCATTGACCTGATAATCCTTTAGTTGTGCTATCCGTTCAGCGAAGAAAGCTTCCTCACCCATGGAAACCCAGACATCAGTGTAAAGAACATCTGCACCTTCAACGATATCGCGTTGATCGCTAAGTGTGATGCTGCCACCTGTTACAGCTGCAACTTCTTTCATTTCTTCGACCAGTCCCTCTTCAGGCCAGAGCTCTTTCGGAGCCAGGGCGACAAAGTCGAGACCAAGTTTTGCACAACCGATCATGAGTGAATTACCCATGTTATTGCGTGCATCTCCGACATAAACAAACTTCACCTGATTCAATGGTTTCGGTACGAATTCACGCACTGTCAGCATGTCTGCCAGAACCTGGGTCGGGTGATACATATCGGTTAAACCGTTCCAGACCGGCACGCCAGCATATTTGGCCAACATCTCAACTGTTTCCTGCTTGAAACCTCTAAACTCGATACCATCAAAAAAGCGACCAAGAACACGGGCTGTATCAGGAGTTGATTCCTTCTTGCCCATTTGCGAGTCAGCTGAGCCTAAAAAGGTCACACCGCCGCCTTCATCCATTGCTCCTACTTCAAAGGCGCAACGTGTTCTGGTAGACGTTTTCTCAAACAAAAGAACTATGTTCTTCCCTTCCAGTGAGTTCCCTTTAATTCCCAGACGTTTTTTCTGCTTGAGATCTGCTGACAAATCGAGCAGATATCTAATTTCATCGGGCGTAAAATCCTTTAAAGTGAGAAAATGTCTGCCCTTCAATGAAATACCCATACCAACCTCCTAATTATTATTATTATTATTTATTATTGTTTGTGTATACGTCACTGCAGATTACCAACATGCAATATCCGACAAAGCGAGCTTAAGTGCACACTGCCGGGATAACTTGCTTGTGTGCTGCAGGTTTATTCCCGGAGAGCTGCCGTACAGCTCTCCGGAAGCAAACTACTTCCCGTTAAATTATATTTTAGGATTAGCTCTTCGCAACTCCCAGGTAAGCTTCCTGAATACTTGGATCAGCCGCTATTACTGCTGCATCATCTTCCTTAACGATTACACCCTGTTCTAAAACATAGGCATAGTCTGCTGCAGCTAAAGCCTTGTAGGCATTCTGTTCTACCAGTAGTATCGTCTTGCCCAGGTCATGAATATCCTGAATAATATCAAATATGGTTTCTACCAGCAGAGGAGCCAGACCCAAAGAAGGTTCATCCAGCATCACAAGGTGGGGATCACTCATAAGCCCGCGTCCCATAGCCAGCATTTGCTGCTCGCCACCTGAAAGGGTTCCGGCAATCTGTGTTATCCGCTCTTTCAGACGCGGGAAAATATCAAAAACCATTTCCATATCTTCTTTGATTTTTGCTTTGTCCCGCCTGAGATAAGCACCCATGATCAGGTTCTCGCGCACTGTGAGGTTGGCAAAGATTTCTCTGCCCTCAGGTACCTGAGATATACCTTTTCTAACAATCCGGTCAGCTTGTTTCGGAAGGATTTCTCCCTGATACTCTATGCTGCCGTCCTTGTATGGGACTACTCCGCTCAGGGCATTGAGCAAGGTGGATTTGCCTGCACCGTTGGAGCCGATAATTGTAACAATCTCTCCTTCCTTTACATTGATATTCACTCCGCGCAGGGCATGAATACCACCGTAATAAACATGGAGATCTCTAACTCTAAGCATCGACATGTGGCAGTTCCTCCTCTCTCTTGCCCAGATAAGCCTCAATAACCTCAGGATGACTTTGGACTTCCTGTGCAGTTCCTTTGGCGATTTCTTTACCAAAGTTGATAACCACAATCTGGTCGCAGATATTCATAACAAGATCCATATGGTGCTCAATCAGAAGAATCGTCAGATCAAAGTCCTCACGAATGCCGCGAATTGTTTTCACCAGTTCATTGGTTTCATCCGGGTTCATACCCGCAGCAGGTTCATCGAGAAGCAAGAGCTTGGGTTGAAGAGCAACCGCACGCGCTATTTCTAACCGCCGCTGGTCTCCGTAGGGCAGGTTCATGGCGATCTCATCGCGTCTTTCATAGAGACCCATGCGTTCAAGCAACTCTGCTACTTCCTGCCTGATCTGTTTCTCACCTGATTTATAGCCTTTATTGTGAATAAGGCTGTCCCAGATATTATAATTTGTATTCAGGTGGCAGGCTGTATGCACATTCTCATAAACAGTCATCTCTTTGAACAGGCGAATGTTTTGGAAAGTACGAGTAATACCGGCTCGAGCAATCTCATAAGAGGACTTCTTTAGCAGG
>Ga0265293_10007501_pt1 | contig 16741 bp, 13 predicted proteins | sample Munlanlewell138R_FD_192505 | JGI IMG/M metagenome (GOLD analysis project Ga0265293, IMG submission 192505) | Leachate microbial communities from a municipal landfill in Southern Ontario, Canada - Leachate well 138R | ecosystem: Engineered > Solid waste > Landfill > Unclassified | place: Canada...
CACCTTGCGAAGACGGGTGATCGCGTCGGGTTGATCCGGCATGTTTTCTCTCCGAGAAATGAAACGATCGAGGCGGCGCATCATGTGGCCTCGCGAACATCGGCCGCGGGCTCGCTGACATAGATCGCCAGCAGCGGCGTCCCGTCGGCATGGACGCCGGCGTCCTCGATCTGATAATTGCGGTTGGCCTCGCAGACCTCGTTCAACTCCCAGCGGCGGTAGAGGCCGGGAATGCGTTTAAGGTCTTCTGACAAGGGGTCGGATTTTCTGGTCATATGTCTGGGCTTTCGGCTCGAGTGAGGCGCTCAGTGGCGCTCAATTGGTAAAAGCCACCCGCAGCGCGGGTTCGGGACATCGGTTCAGGGAGTTTCTTCGAGGGCGTCGCGCAGTCGACGCATGGCGCGCTGGTAACGCTTGCGCGCAGCAGCGTCGGTCAACCCCAGTTCCACGGCGACCTCGCCCTGCGAAAAGCCCTCGATCCCAACGCGGATCACCAGCAGGGCATCATCACCGAGCAGCTTTCGCACGGCGTTGTGCAGCCGCATGTATCCAGCCTCGCCGATGCCACTGCCACCGCCATCCACCACCTCGTCGGGGTCGGTGCCGCTGCTGAGATATGCGCGCGCCTGATCTCGCTGGCGCGCCCGGATCATGTCGCGCTCGACGTTTCTGAGTACAGTGGCCGCAATCCAGTTGACGCGGCCGAGATCGAGTGCACGGACCGTTTCGGTGGTGCGTGCTAGCACGTCGGAAGCGATTTCGTCGGCAGTGCCGAGCCTGCGCCAGAGTGACCGGCGGCGGATGGCATCCAGCCCCGGCCAGAGCGCCAGCAACAGCAGCGTCAGGGCGCAGTCGGACGCCGGCCCGTCGCCCTGCGCTGCCTCGACGAGCGCGGACAGGATCAGATTCTTGTCTTCGGGATTGCCGGAACCGCGATGCAGTCTGTCCAGTAGAGCCGTCGGATCACGGAAACGCGCGAGCGCGGACCGCGCACGCCGGATGCTGTCGAAACTGCGCTGGAATTGGAGGGAGGATGCGGAATGCACCATGTGAGTACGGATTTCGTGCCATGTAAAAGACACTGGACGCCAGCCTTCCGGCCGGGCGTCCAGCGCCTCCCACGGGCCTCAGGGCGTCGTGCGCCTCTGATGATCGGGAAAAGGGGAGTGGCGCGTCTTAGCGCGCCGAACCAGTCGCCTGGTTCAGCGTGCCGCACCCGCGACAGGTCGCCGTCGCGGGATAATTCACGAGATATTCGTGTCCGCGCGCAAAGCTCAGATGCATCTGGCCGTCACGGTGGATGCCGAGCAGCTTGCCGCAACAGATGCAGCGCCAGTCATGCGCAGTTTTGGCGGAAGTGATGGTGCGGCCCCGGCCTGTGGCGGGTCGGCGGATCGGAAGATGATTCGGCATTTGAAAATGCTCCGATTAGTTTCAGGAGCATCTTCACTGGCCTGAAGAATCGGAGCCCGTCAGGCCCCCCAATCGGAGCCGGATCGGAGCCAGCCGTCAGATAGCAATCTCCCAAGGTCCTTTCGGACCGAGGCTTCTTATGAAGTTGGCTTTCAACTTGTTCCACAGGGGCCGCTTGAAGATGTTCGACAGGGACTGGTCTTCGGCGATGCCCCTGACAAGATCTTTGGTCGCCATTGGCATCGGACCGTTGTTGTGGGCATCGACCAGCCGCTGGATGATTCCGATGCGGTTTTCGCCCTTGATGTCGATGCTGCCTTTTCCTGGAACGAAGAGGGTTGCGATATCATCACCGCTACGGGTGAGCCCGACAGTCAGACCACCGCGGGCCAGTATCCGATGGCGTCGGAACACGGACCGAAGCTTGTCTGCAACCAGCGTGATTTCAGATTGGTCGCCGTCAATTTGATCGACAAGCGGCGTCAAAACGTTGGCCGCCAAACATGGCCCGGGCGCCCTGCCAGCCTGTAGGACCAATCCGATACCGAGGTTGTGGCGCGCCCGAAGCTCTGTATCGACTGCTGACCGGACCTTCTCCTGGTCCAGACCGCGCGCGAGATAGACCGGAACATCCCCGCCATCGACCACGAGCATGCCAAGATAGAGAAGATGAGCAGTCACCTTCTCGACGGCTAACGTATCGAGCACTTCTCCGAGACGTTCCTTCAGGTATTGCGCAACCCATCCGTCGCGCACCCGATAGGTCCTGTAGCGATCTAAGTTGCTGTCAGGCGTCGCATGTCCTTCGGCGACTTTGAGGTCGGCCACTTTGTGGCCTCCTTCGTCCTCGTCGCCCTTTTCCATCCGAACGACCACTTCCGCTGCCACCGGCCCGACATCATCTTCATCGTCGATCAAGTCATCGCCTTCCCAGCCGGCAGGCACAAGAAAGCCCAGATCGATCAGGAGGTCCGGATCTACGCCTCGCGCTTGCAGCCAGGAGCCGGAGATCTTTTCAACACCGATATCCCAGATGGCCAGCAAAGCCGGGATCACAGCCATGCTCTCGTCATCACCTGGCGCGCGGCCTTCCCGGAGGATATTCCAGTGCCGAAGCAGGCGATGCCCCAGAACCCGTTCAAAAGGATCGTCGAGGCTGAGAAGGCTGCTTGTGTTTCGGTCGGTAAGCGTGAAGTCGAGGGTCTGCGCATCATCTCGGCCCGCACGGCGATACCGCACCGCGATCTCGACGAAGCGGATCGCGACCGCCCGTTCGAAAATCCTCGGAAGGCCCGGCTGGCTGTCGATAATCTCGGAGATGTCCTGATTAATGGTTGTGGAGAGCGACAAGCGGTTGGCGAGATTGCCGATGCTGATATCGGCACGGATGACCCTTGAGCGGTCGATCACCACGTCGTCAAAATCCGGCGACTCCAAATCGAACCCCTTTAGGAACTGGGAGATGTCGTAGGCCTGAAAGTCGACGGGCTGTTTGGAATAGGTCTGCTCGAGAGCGGTCTCGATGAAGCGTTCGGCAACTAGGTGCCGCAGCTTTCGGTTGCCCGCGCGGACATTCACCCGCCCAGTCGACGGCGTATACACAATCATCGCCTCTCCGGGTGGCCGAAAATAGATGCTTGACCGATTGCCGTCTTCGTCGATTTCCCGAACGCTTGTGGGAGGATTGGGATGGTACAGCAAGTACATTTCTGCGGCCGCTTCGTCACCGTCCTCGGGAATCTCGAACTTGTCGATGCTGTAGCCGTCGCCGCGATCCAGACGCGTTTTGAGTTCATTCTCAAACTTGCCGAGCACGGCGCTGCCGGCGTCCGGGCCTCCGTCGACAGAAGGCTCGGCCATGAAGGTCTGGTAATGCTTGTCATAACGTCGGTAGAGACGCAGATGCAGGCTGTTCTCCGCCGCTTCAAACAAGCCGTGTTCGTTCGCATAAGCCCAAAGGCTTCGTGCAATTTTGTCCCGCTGATGCAGAAGTTCCTTTGCGCGGTCGGGTTCCAGCTTGGTCGTAGCGAGACCTTCGAGGACATATTCGCCCCGGTCACTCGCGATTGTGACGATTCGGGCTGCTTCCGTTTCTAGCGGGCCCAGACGATCCTTGTTTTCTTTCGGCAGCATATTCCTGGCAACCGATAGACCTTCCGGATCGTCGGGGTCGAACCTGTAGGTCGCGAGCCAGCTAAACTTCTCGAAAGCCTTGCATTCAAGAAAATCCGACAGCAGCTTCGGTCCCGCATCATCGAATAACCGAGAAAGATTGGGGCAAGATTTTGCGGGCGCGCGAACCATGCGATCCTCCATGATCAACGTTTCGTGAAGACTAACCCCACCAAAAGCAAAAACGCAAAGAATCTAACGGCTTTGTCCCGATCCGACGCGGCGAGTGGCTTTTCATTATTGATAACACAGCGAGTTACCGATGATGAAACGCCCCAATCCATTCCCCTCCGACCAGATGACCCCGGCCGAGCGCCGCGCTGAATTGTGCCGGTTGCTGGCCCTTGGCCTGGTTCGCTTGCGGATGCGAGATCGGGCAGAACTATCTGACGTAAATGGAGAAAGTTGGCTACACTATCCGCCCGACCAATGCCGTCATGCAACTCCAACAAAAAGGAGAAACGCATGACAAAGCCAGACCCCATCCCCGCGCGCTTGGCTGCGCTGAAAACCACGTCGACGCCGGACCTGAAACAAGAGTGGCGCGACCTGTTCGACAGCGAACCGCCGCCGTTCAATCGCCGCTACCTCGAAAGCCGGCTGGCCTATCGCATCCAGGAACTGGCCTATGGTGGGCTAAAGCCCGAAACGGTCCGGCGGCTGGAACGGCTGGGCGAGGAACTGGACGGCGGCGACAGGACGAAGCGCAGCATCCGTTCCGACCGTGACCGCCCGATCACTGGCACGCGTCTCCTGCGCGAATGGCAGGGCGTCGAGCAGATCGTCACCGTCACCGCCGACGGCTTCGAATGGCAGGGTCGGCCCTACAAGTCGCTGTCCGCCATCGCCCGCGCGATCACCGGCACGCGCTGGAACGGCTGGGTGTTCTTCGGGCTCAAGAACCACAGGGGGCGGAAGTGACGAAGCCGCCGGATAAATCGAAGGTCGTCCGCAAGCTGCGATGTGCCGTCTACACCCGGAAGTCCTCCGAGGAAGGGCTGGAGCAGGAGTTCAACAGCCTCCACGCCCAACGTGAGGCCTGCGAGGCTTACATTGCCAGCCAGCGCTCCGAAGGATGGGTGCTTGTCCGCGATCAGTATGACGACGGCGGCATTTCGGGCGGCACACTGGAGCGCCCCGGATTGAAGCGGCTGCTGGAGGATATCGAGGACGGGCTGGTCGACGTGGTCGTCGTCTACAAGATCGACCGCCTCAGCCGCTCGCTGGCCGACTTCGCCAAGCTGGTTGAGGTGTTCGATCGGAACGGCGTGACCTTCGTCTCCGTCACGCAGAGCTTCAACACGACCACGTCGATGGGCAGGCTGACGCTGAACATCCTGCTGTCCTTCGCCCAGTTCGAGCGCGAGGTCACGGCCGAGCGCATCCGCGACAAGGTCGCCGCCAGCCGGAAGAAGGGCATGTGGATGGGCGGGGTGCCGCCCTACGGCTACCGCGTCGAGAACCGGAAGCTGGTGGTTGACGAAGATGCCGCCGCGCATGTGCGCTGGATCTTCGCCCGCTTCCTTGAAATCGGGTCCTGCACCGAACTGGCGCGGGAGGTCGGCGCGCGCGGCCTTCGGACGCCGCGCGGCAACCGGATCGACAAGAAATACATCTACCGCATGCTCAGCAACCGCGTCTACATCGGCGAGGCGGTCCACAAGGGCGAGAGCTATCCCGGCGAGCACGACGCCATCATCGATCGCGAGACGTGGGACCGGGTGCATGCCATCCTGCAGGAGAGCCCGCGCAAGCGTGCCGCCCGCACCCGTGCCGAGACGCCGGCGCTGCTGAAGGGCCTGTTGTACGGACCCGACGGCGCGGCGTTCTCGCCGACCCATACGCGTAAGGGCGACCGGCTGTACCGCTACTACGTCAGCCAGACCGTGCTGAAGCACGGGGCCGGGTCATGCCCCGTGGGCCGCGTGCCAGCAGGGGAGATCGAGGTCACCGTCATCGACCAACTGCGCGCCGTCTTTCGCCAGCCCGAGATCGTGGCGGGCTCGTTGAGAGCGGCTCGGGCGCATGACGAGGAGATCGCCGAGGCCGACGCACGGGCAGCGCTTCAGCAGCTCGACCCGCTGTGGGAAGAACTGTTCCCCGCCGAGCAGGCGCGCATCGTCACGCTGCTGGTCGAGCGTGTCGATATCGGCATGGACGGGCTGAAGGTGCGCCTGCGCGTCGATGGCCTCGGCAGCCTCGCGCGCGAGATGCTGGCCGGCGATATGGGCGCAGCAGCATGACCCGCGCGACGCCGATCCCAGAGACGGTGACGCTCCACGTCCCGTTCCGCGTCGTGAAGCGCGGTGGGCGGAAGGAGATGCAGTTGCCGGAAGGCGCCGTCCAGCCGCGTCGGAGCGACAGCACGCTGGTCAAGGCGCTGGCGCGTGCATTCCGCTGGAAGCGGATGCTGGAATCGGGCGAGTTCGCCACCATTGCCGAACTGGCCGAACGTGAGGGGATCGCACCCTCCTACATGACCCGCGTCCTGCGGCTGACCTTGCTCGCCCCGGACATCGTCGAGACGATACTGGACGGCAGACACGGGCCAGCGGTGACGTTGGCGCGCCTTATGGAGCCGCTCTCGCTAGAATGGGCGGCACAGGATTCGTCGCTTCGACAGGCTGAATTGCCTCTGAACCACTATGCAGCGAGGTGCACCCTGAGGGATTGACCCACTGTGAGGTATAGCACATATAACAAACATGACACAATCACACGCCATTGCCGCCACGCTGCGCGCCATCCGCGCCGAGCTCGATCTTACGCAGGAGCAGCTTGCTGAGCGGCTCGGCGTATCTTTCGCCACGGTCAACCGCTGGGAAGGCGGCGCCAACCTGCCCCAGAAGGCCGCCCGCGCCACCATTGCCGCTCTCGCTGAAGAGGCCGGGGTGGACATGGCGGAAGCAGGATCCCACGACATCGCCGCCGCCGAAAAGGTGACGCGCCGCCGGGCAGGAACACGTTCGACCACTCCGTCCACGAAGTCCATGGAGCAGATGCTCTGGGATGCCGCCTGCTCGATCCGGGGCGAGAAGGACGCAGCCAAGTTCAAGGACTACCTTCTGCCGCTGCTCTTCCTGAAGCGACTGTCCGACGTGTTCGACGACGAGATCGCGCGCCTTGCGGAGGAGTACGGCGACCGGGACACCGCCCTCGAGATTGCCGAGGACGACCACGAACTCCTCCGGTTCTATCTGCCGCCCCAGGCGAGATGGGCCGTGATCAGCAGTCGGCAGCCCTATGAATGGCCCAACGATGACCAGGGCCGCCCCACCCGCCCGAAGGATATCGGAGAGCACCTGACCAAGGCGGTGCGCGCCGTTGTGCGGCAGAACCCGTCCCTGTCCGGCGTCATCGACGTGGTCGACTTCGCTGCGGAGCGGAACGGCGAGCGAGACATTAATCCGGCCAAGCTGCGCGAGGTGGTCGAGACCTTCTCCGACTCGCGCTACCGGCTGGGCCTCGCCGACGTGCAGCCCGATTTCCTCGGCCGCGCCTACGAGTACCTGCTGCGGAAGTTCGCGGAAGGCTCGGGCCAGAGCGCCGGCGAATTCTTCACGCCGACCGAGGTCGGCTTTCTGATGGCGCACATCATGCGTCCCCGCCCCGGTGAGGAATGCCACGACTACGCCTGCGGCTCCGCCGGCCTTCTGGTGAAGCTGCAGCTGGTCGCGCGCGAGCTCGACCCCACCAGCAAGGTTCCCCTCAAGCTCTATGGCCAGGAGCTGACCGCCGAGAGCTACGCCGTCGCACAGATGAACGCGATCATCCACGACATGAGCGTCGAGATGGCGCGCGGCGACACGATGATCAACCCGAAGTTCAAGACGCCGGACAGCAAGATCCGCACCTACGACATCGTCGTCGCCAACCCGATGTGGAACCAGCCGTTCAACCCCGACATCTTCGCCGACGACCCGTTCGACCGTTTCCGGACGCAGGGCGGCGCGACTACCGGCAAAGGCGATTGGGCCTGGCTCCAGCACACGATGGCCTGCCTTGGCGACCGTGGGCGGGCGGCCGTCGTCCTCGACACCGGCGCGGTGACGCGCGGCTCAGGGAGCAAGAACGAGGACAAGGAACGGAACATCCGCAAGTGGTTCGTAGATCGCGACCTGATCGACGGTGTGATCCTGCTGCCTGACAACCTGTTCTACAACACCAGCGCCGCGGGCGTGATTGTCGTGCTGTCGAAGCGCAAGCCCGCTGCACGCACGGACAAGGTCGTCCTTCTGAACGCCTCGCGCCGCGTGCAGAAGGGGCGACCGAAGAACTTCATCCCCGACGAGGACATTCGCCCGCTCGCCGCCGCCTACCTCAAGGGCGAGCCGGTGGGTGGCGAGCTGATTGTCGTGGATCGCTCGAAGATCGCGGAGGCCGACTACAATCTCAGCCCGAGCCGTTGGGTGGGGCAGTCCAGTTCTGCGGAAGTCGGCTCCGTCAGCGCGCTGGTCCGCGAGCTCGGCACCCTCGACGACGAGGCACACAAGCTTTCAGTGATGATCTCCAAGATGCTGGCGGGGGTCGTCGATGAGCCTGCTTGATGCCGATCTTGGAGAAGGTCGCCGGTGGGCGAAGGTCGGCGATGGCTATGCGGTGACGAAAAAGCCGCGCAGTCTGGACCGCAGCACGTTCCCGACGATCCCCTTTGCCGCGATGGAGGCGATCCCGCAAGGCGGTGCCTACTTACCCGATTTCGCCATGAAGCCTGGTGATGCCATCGTCAGCGGTACTTACTTCGAGCGCGGCGACGTCCTTGTGGGCAAGATCACCCCATCCTTCGAGAACGGAAAGCAGGCTCTGATTCAGGACCTTCCGGCGCCCTTCGGCTATGCGACGACCGAGGTCATCCCGCTCCATCCGATCTCGGACCGCTACGACCCGCGGTTCCTGTTCTTCTATCTCCTCCATCCCGACGTCAGACACTATGTCGCCGAGCGGATGGAGGGATCGACAGGTCGGCAACGCGTCCCCGAGTACGTCCTGCTGGACCTTCCGATCCCGGACCTCGAGCCGGACGAACAGAAGGCAGTAGCGGACGCTATTGAGACGCTTCACATGGCGATCTCTGCCGAGACGGCATGCGAAGAAAGGGCTCGTGACCTCAAGCGCGCGGCGATGCGAGCGCTGTTCACGAAGGGACTGCGGGCAGAGGCGCAGAAGGAAACCGAGATCGGCCCGGTGCCGGAGAGTTGGGCAACTCCGACTGTTGCTGAAGCGGTGCTGCCTTTCCGGTTTGACCGAAGAAAGCAAGTCGCCAAGTCGGCATACGGTGAGGTAGGCGAATGGCCCATCATCGACCAGGGTCAACAAGCTATCGCAGGCTTCACAGACGACGCGGAAAAGATAATCACTCCCGCGCCGCCGATCATCATTTTTGGCGACCATACCAGAGCGTTCAAGTTCGTCGATTTCCCCTTCGCCCTCGGTGCAGATGGCACCAAGCCACTTCTGGCAAGAGAAGGCATCGACGCGAGGTTTTTGTTTCAGGCGCTTTGTGCTCTCGATGTTCCCTCACGAGGCTACAATCGTCATTACACAGCATTGAGCGAAATGTGCTTGCCGATGCCATCGACCCAAGAGGAACAGCGCGAGATCGTCGCTATCCTCGACGCCATTGACCGGAAGATCGACCTGCATCGCCGCAAGCGCACCGTGCTCGACGAGCTCTTCAAGGCGCTGCTGCACAGGCTGATGACCGGCGAAATCCGCGTGTCCGACCTGGACCTTTCGGCGTTGTCCTCGGGTCCGGTCCCCGCAACGAAACAGACCCCCGAGGTGGCTGCATGAGCAACAGCATGACCGAGGCTCTGTCGAACTTCGCGAGCCGTATGCCGCGCATCGTTCGCGAACACGAGGTGCTGCGCGTCGCCGGATGGATTCCGGGCGACGATCCCACCGCAGTTGCCAACGCTGCCATCGCGGAAGTGCTCAGATGGGCGCAGCGACGCTGTGGCGGTCAGCTGCCGCCCGAGGCCTGGGAGCGCAAGTCCTTCGACTACCTGTCGGGCGGGCGGAACAGCAGCTGTGTGCGCCTCCAATCCGGCACGTCCGATCTCTGGGCCATCCGCGCCGACGACCCGGACAAGACCGTCGCCGAACGGGTCTGGACCACCGAAGTCATTGTCGGCCTGCTGCCCGACCAGCCCGCGAAGTTCAGCGCGCGACTGCTGGTCAGCACGCCCGAAGCCGACCTGCAGATTGAACCGCACACGCCGGGTTTCATACAGCAGGTCGTCGAGAAGTGCAGGCTGATCAGCGGCCAGAAATTGCTCTCCGTCGCGCCGGCGGTCCATGAGACCGAGGCAGACGCCGAAGACCTGATCGACTATCTGGTCGATCCGTCCCGGCAACTGCCCATCTTCGTGGTGACCTTGGCCGAGAACGGACAGGCCGACCATCCGATGCTCGATACGGCCGCCCTCAGTCGCGCCATGCTCGGCATCGGGCATGTTGCGCTGCTCCACCCCGCAGCGACTTGGCGGTTGACCGAAAGATTCGGGAAATTCAAATCGGTTTTCGGCGGCGCGGCACGTGTCTATCTGCCCGGCTTTTCCGATGATGCCGACCCCTACATCCACCGCCTCGTTCTCGCCAATCAGCTGGACACGGCGGAGGGCGCCGCGCGGGCAACTCGCTGGATGCGGCAGCTGGCTGCGCAGGAAAGCATCCTGCGAACGAAGCTCGGCCGCGATGTGCTGTCCTTCGCGACGATCCGGGATGCCAGCCTGCAACTCCGCCAGCAAAACCTCCGTAACGAAGATGCCAGCGCCAGTGACCAGCTTGCCGCCGCAAACGACCGGATCGCTGCGCTTGAAGAGCAAGTCGCTTCGCTCGGCTCGGAACAGGACTACTACATTGCAGAATACGAGAAGGAGCGGGCGCGCGCTGAACTCTCGGAATCTCAGGCACAGAAATCCGTATATCGGATCCAGCACCTCACTGATCAGCTAACTTCCAAAGGCAACGATCCTGACCAAGACATCGGTCTTCCGTCGAGCTGGTCCGAGCTTGCGGATTGGAGCGATCAGAACCTTGCCGGTCGCTTGGTGCTGACACCGAACGCGCACCGCGGCACCCGCAAGCCGCTCTATCAGGACTTCGAGACGGCGGCTCGCTGCCTCCTGTGGCTCGCCACGGACGGCCGGGACCAAAGAATCAATGGCGGCTGGGGCAACATGAGCAACGTGACGATCATGGACGGCATTCAGAACGCCTCCTGTGGTGCAGACACCTATGATTTCGACTGGAACGGCCGCAGGTTTTCGGCCGACTGGCACATCAAGAATGGTGGAAACACACGCGATCCGATCCGTTGCCTGCGCATTTACTACTGCTTCGACCCGCAGACGCAGCAGATCGTGGTGTCCGACATGCCGGCGCACCGTCGCACTGGTGCGACATGAGCGAGATCAGGATCAGCGAGGCGGGCACCGTCCAGTTCCCGATGGTGAAGCACGCCGCCGACATCGGCTGGGCGCCGATTACGCCTGAGGTCGCCAAGCAGAAGCGCGGCGGCGAAGCCAGCATGATGCTGCGTGACGAGCTGGAAGCGGCGCTCAGCAAGTTCAATCCGTGGATGACGTCCGACGCCATCCGGCAGGTGATAGAAAAGCTGGAGGCGATCCCGCCCACCATCGAGGGCAATCGCGACATGCTCGCCTGGTTGCGCGGCGAACGGCAATGGTACGACGAGGGTGAAAAGCGCCACCGCCACGTCCAGCTCATCGATTTCGAGCGTCCGGGCGAAAACGTCTTTCACGTCACCTGGGAATGGAAACTGAAGCCACCGGCGCGCAAGGGCAACCGGGCGGATGTGATGTTCGTAATCAATGGCGTTCCCGTCTGCATCGTCGAGCACAAGAACCCCAAGGACGGCGGCGCCATCGATCGGGGCGTGACCCAACTCAAGCGCTACGAGAAAGAGACGCCCGAGCTAATTGGCACGCCGCAGCTCTTCAACGTCACGCATCTGCTCGACTATTGGTATGGCGTGACTTGGAACGCCAACCGCCGCTACATGGCGCGCTGGAAGCAGAAGCCCGAGGAGACCTACAAGTTCGCGGTTCAGGCCTTCTTCGAGCCGACCGATTTCCTGCGCACGCTCCGCGACTGGATCCTGTTCTACGTCGAGGACGGCGAGACGCGGAAATCCATCCTGCGTCAGCACCAGCGTGTTGCTGTCGACAAGATCGTCGAGCGGTGTGAGGACAAAGCCAAGAAGCGTGGGCTCGTCTGGCATACACAGGGCTCTGGCAAGACGTTCACTCTACTTACCGCAGCACGCCTGATTCTTGAGGACAAGTCGCGCTTCCAGAATGCCACCGTCATCCTGGTGGTAGATCGCACCGAGCTCGAAGGCCAACTTAAGGGCTGGGTCGAGAAGCTCCTCGGCGAGATGCAAAGCCAGGATATCCCGGTCTGGCGGGCCAACTCCAAGACCGAGGTGCAGGATCTCATCAAGACCGATAAACGCGGCCTGATCATCTCGATGATCCACAAGTTCGAGGGAATCGACAAAGACGCTAACACCCGGGAGAACATTTACGTCTTCATCGACGAGGCACACCGCTCAGTCGCCAAGGATCTCGGCACCTACATGATGGCTGCGGTTCCGAACGCGACCATCATCGGCTTCACCGGCACACCGATTGCCAAGACGGCGCAGGGTGAAGGCACTTTCAAGATCTTCGGGACCGAGGACGAGCAGGGCTATCTCGACAAATACTCGATCCGTGAGTCGATCGAGGACGAAACCACGCTCCCCATCCGCCACACCATGGCACCGAGCGAGATGACCGTGCCCGCCGAGCGACTGGACAAGGAGTTCTTTGAGCTCGCCGCTGCCGAGGGCGTGACCGATATTGACGAGCTGAACAAGGTGCTCGACCGGGCCGTTGGCCTCCGCACTTTCCTCACCGCGGACGACCGCATTGAGAAGGTTGCCGCCTTTGTCGCCGAGCATTTCCGGGAGAAGGTCCACCCACTCGGTTACAAGGCTTTTCTGGTTGGCGTGAACCGCGAGGCCTGCGCCAAATACAAACGGGCTCTGGACAAGCTGCTGCCGCCAGAATGGTCGGAGGCCGTTTACACCGACAATGCAGCGGACATAGTCGACCGCCCACTTGTGGCCGAGGTGCAGCTGCCGCCTGAACGCGAGGCCGATGTGCGGCTGCTGTTCAAGAAGCCGAACGAGAATCCGAAGATCCTGATCGTCACCGACAAGTTGCTGACCGGCTACGATGCACCGCTGCTCTATTGCATGTATCTCGACAAGCCGATGCGCGACCATGTGCTGCTGCAGGCCATCGCCCGGGTGAACCGGCCCTATGTCGACGCAAACGGCGTGCAGAAGCGCGTGGGCATCGTCGTCGATTTCGTGGGCGTGCTGCGCGAGCTGAAGAAGGCGCTGCAGTTTGATAGCTCCGATGTCAGCGGCGTGATCGAGGATCTCGAACTCCTGCTCCAAGATTTTCTTGGCAGGATCGAGAAGGCGAAGGACGACTATCTCGACGTCGGGGATGGGGGCAGCGCCGACGAGAAGCTGGAGAAGCTGGTCTATGGCCGGTTTCTCGACCCGGAGCCGCGCAAGGCGTTCTTCGAGAACTACAAGGAAATTGAAGCCTTGTGGGAAATCCTCTCGCCGTCACCCGAACTGCGCGACCACATCACGACTTTCAAGCGCCTCGCACAGCTCTATGCCGTCGTGCGGAACGCTTATGCCGACCGCGTAGGCTACGTCGCCGATCTTGCCTACAAGACTCGCCGCCTGGTCGAGGAGAGCGCGACTCAAGAAGGTCTCGGCAAGCTGACCAAGACCGTGACCTTCGACGTCAAGACGCTGGAAGGCCTGCGCGGCGAGCCCGGCTTGGATGAGGGCAAGGTGTTCAACCTCGTGCGCGGGCTCCAGAAGGAGATTGAGGACGAGGCGGATACCGCGCCGGTCCTGCAGTCGCTAAAAGACCGGGCCGAGCGGATCCTGAAGGATCTGGAGAACCGAAACACCACCGGCCTCGCTGCCATCGACATGCTTGCGGCGCTGGCAAGGGAAAAGGAAGAGGCGATCAAGGCCGCCAAGGACAGCGGGCTCTCAGCACGTGCCTTCGGTGTCTACTGGAACCTCAAGGACGACGAATCTCTGCGTAATGCGGGCATTTCGGCTATGGAGCTGGCGCGCGACGCCGAGACCGAGATGCATCGTTTCCCGAACGCCAGAGTCAATGACGACGAGCGCCGGAAGCTGCGCGCTACCCTGTACCGCCCGCTGCTCGGGCTCGGCAAAGAGGATCGCGGCCGGGTTGTAGATCTGGTGCTGGCGATCCTCCTCGACGGCGATCACGATGCCGAGTCCTGAAGACCGACGCGCCTCTCTCCGCGCCCGGGTCGACTACTGGTGTGAGCGTCTGAAGGCGACACCGCGCATTGTCCGAATCCAGCGCATGACGCGCAAGTGGGGATCATGCTCAACCGGCGGTATCGTCACACTTGCCGAGGACCTGGCCGATCAGGAGAAGTGCTTCCAGGACTTCGTGATCGCACACGAGTTGCTGCATCTACGGGTTCCCAACCATGGCAAAGTCTTCAAGGCGCTGATGACAGCGCATGTGCCCCGCTGGCGTGAACATGAGAAGCACCGCTTGGCCGGAAATCGGTCAGGGGTTTCTCGATGATCGGGCATCACCGCACAAGTCCCACTCGAGGGTCGAAGGGACAGCCCAGCCACTTCGTAATTCGACCAAAGGTTCGATTTCTGTTCCTTCTCAAAGAATGTCCCTGAAATCTAAGTGTTCAGCAGGCAGGAGATTAACCTCTGTAAATTCAATGGCTTGTTAAGAATTCACCAAACGGGCGCAGTCATGAGGTCCGGAGAATAACGGCTCTGAGAGACCGCTTTCGGGTCTCCAGGCTCAGAGGTCAGTGCTGAGCCCCACCTGCATAACCCTCGAATACAACGAGAAAATCCGGCCGCAGCCGGATCGGGAGAACGCTTTCGCGCGGGCAAGTGGCGGAGGAGGTGTCCGCCATACTCAAAAAACTATTAAGTTAAGCTATTGATTTAAATAAATTAATTAAATGCAAGGTAATGCAAAATGTATAGCAAAATGTATAGCAATCAGGCCTCCCCTCACGAACAGGTGGCTATTCGCTGCCCGCTCAAAAGGCTATCTCAGCCGTCTTGGGCTGCCATCGCCAGCTTCGTGGGTATAGCTTTAGTAAACGCTTCTTCGTGGCTCCTTTGAATTGCTCATGATCATCATGACAGCGGTAGGACGAGAGATCCACGCTCCGGCTCAGTCGCGGATCTCTTGATATCGGGTGCCTCGCTGCCATAGCTGCGCTTGTGGCTGGTGATCCGATCGGGTCGCGGGTGATGGCGATGGCGATGGCGATGGTGGATTTCAACCGGGCTTCCCTTCACGCCAGCCCTTCTGCATGAAACTAAGCCCTGTAACGTGGGTTAGTTTAAACGTTTGGTTTCGTTGAACGGCCTGCTCAGAATTTCGAAGCGCCCCCGGAGGCTTTCTCACCGCTCATAAAATGGGTCGTTCAAAGGTTTTGATGCACATATGCTTGCTAGATAACAAGGATCACGCACCAAAAGGGCATAGGCCGCATCGACGCCGCCCATGCCTTATTCTTTAACGGTTGACGTCGACAATTGTGCGACCGCGTATCTGGCCCGCAAATATGCTGCGCGCGACGTCGGGTGCCTCTTCCAGGTTCACTGTCGTTACCATGGTCTCCAGCTTGCTCAGGTCGAGATCCCGCGCCAATCGCGTCCATGCCTCGATCCGCTTTGCCTTGGGGGCATTGACCGAGTCGATGCCTGCGAGCGTCACACCGCGCAGGATAAATGGTAAGATCGTGCCTGGCAGGTCCACCCCCTGTGCTAACCCGCAACTGGCAACGACGCCGCCGTAGCGGGTCTGCGCTAACACATTGGCCAATGTATGGCTGCCGACACTGTCGATCGCGCCCGCCCAACGTTCAGACGCGATCGGCGCGCCTTGTTGCGAAAGCGTGTCACGTTCGATGATCTCTGCAGCGCCCAAAGCGGTCAGATAATCCGCCTCGTTCGCGCGCCCGGTCGAGGCGATCACGCGGTAGCCGAGCTTGGCCAGCAATGCGATAGCAACCGATCCCACCCCACCATTGGCGCCAGTTACCAGCACATCGCCGCTGTCCGGCGTAACGCCACCATGTTCAAGCGCAAGAACCGACAACATGGCTGTATATCCAGCGGTTCCGATCGCTGCAGCATGGCGTGTATCGATGCCGGCTGGCAGTTTGATAAGCCATTCAGCCGGAACACGCGCCTTTTGGGCGAAACCACCGTCATGTGTCTGGCTAAGCCCCCAGCCGTTCAGCACCACTTTGTCGCCGATAGCAAAGTCGGCGTTGTCCGAGGCTTCAACCGTTCCAGCCAGATCAATGCCGGGGATCAGCGGGTAGTGCTGGATGACGGGCGATGCGTTGGTAATCGCCAATCCGTCCTTGTAGTTTATGGTTGAATAATCGACCCTGACCGTGACATCGCCGATATCGAGGTCGCTGTCAGTCAATGTCACAAGTTCGGTGGTAACGCCGGCATCGGTTTTGATGGCACGGATGGCGCGGAATGACATGGCAATCTCCTGAGTGTTCGCGTTGCGGCCAGGGCGATCCATGCCCAAACAATCTAGCACTTGCATAGACTATACGACCCTAATGTTTCAATACACGGCTTCGCCTGCGGCGAATTGACGGCCTCGATCTGCGCGCCTCACTTGCGGTCATTGGGTGCCTCGGCCCTTCCATCGCCCCGCTCAAAGAGCATAGCCGACGATAAATCGCGACGCGCATACATGCTGTGGTTGTAACAGAGGGACGGAGCGATATATGAAGGCGCGTTCACAACTGAGGGCCCGACATGAACGTCTTGCGAAATCTCGCCGCCGCCGCAGTCTTTGCCACCATTGGCGGGGCCGTTACCGCGCAATGCGCAATCCCGCCCGAGGCGCATTCCATGCGCGAAACCGTGATCGCCCGCACTAACCTTGAACGCTCCGCCGCCGGACGTGGCGCGCTCTCTCTATCCAGCCCATTGACGCAGGCTGCGCAGAACCATGCCTGCGATATGGCCTCGCGTGGGTATTTTTCGCATCAGGGGGCG
>Ga0265293_10007502_pt1 | contig 16740 bp, 14 predicted proteins | sample Munlanlewell138R_FD_192505 | JGI IMG/M metagenome (GOLD analysis project Ga0265293, IMG submission 192505) | Leachate microbial communities from a municipal landfill in Southern Ontario, Canada - Leachate well 138R | ecosystem: Engineered > Solid waste > Landfill > Unclassified | place: Canada...
TTTGCTGGCAGGTCTGCTTTTAGGGCCCATAGCCGGCGGCTTTACAGGGGCAGTGGCGGATATTGTCGGTGCCACGCTCTTCTCTCCCTTTCCCTGGTACCCACCCCTCACCCTTCCTGCAGTGTTAGTAGGCATACTGCCGGGACTTTTAAAACCACTACTCTTAAAAGAAGTCCGCCTATGGCGGGTTTATCTTATTATTTTTCTCACCAATATCGTCACGAGCATCGGCTTGACTACCTGGCTGCTGTCCGGTCTCTACGGAACCGGATATTTCCAATTGCTCGTTGTAAGGGCACCCATATCTCTGGCCGTGGCCGTTGTAGAAGGTTTGGTTGTCTACATATTATATGTGAGGCTCAACAAAGAGCTGCGCTAGTGTGTCTGGTATTTGCCGCAGCGGTCTGAGAAGCAGCCCAACTGTCCGCTTTCCGAGTACAACATGGTAACCTGGCATCGGTTGTCACAGTCTGTGCAGTGGAAGCTGCGGCTCTCAATCTTTTCATCTCCGGTGCTAAACCCACGAAAGGCAGAATCGCACCTTGCCTGCTCCACCTTTTCCTTTGCCAGTATAGCCGCACCGAAAGCCCCCATCACCTTGTGGTATTCGGGAACGATGACAGGTGCACCTAGAGTTTCCTCGAAGGCTCTGCGAATGCCTTCGTTGGCTGCCACTCCTCCCTGAAAGCATATTTTTGACTGAAGAGACTTGCCCTTGGCTACGTTGGATAAATAGTTTCGAACCAAGGCTTTTGACATTCCTGCGATGATATCTTCCATCTTACATCCAAGCTGCTGCTTATGTATGATGTCCGATTCGGCGAACACCGCACATCTGCCGGCTATGCTTACGGGGCTTTCCGCCATGGCGGCCATCCCCCCCAAATCCTCTACAGAAAGACCCAGGCGCTCTGCCTGGCGATCCAGAAAGGATCCGGTCCCGGCAGCGCAGACCGTATTCATGGCAAAATCCGAGATAACACCGTTGCGAAGCAATATTATTTTGGAATCCTGGCCTCCAATCTCAAGCACGGTTCGAATCTCCGGATCCAGAGTGGCGGCAGCTACGGCGTGAGTGGTGATTTCGTTTTTCACCACGTCCCCGCCGGCGATGGCCGAGGCCAGCGCCCGACCGCTTCCGGTGGTGCCGACTCCGCGGATATCTTCGTCTCGAAAGCGGTCGGTTAGCTGCCGCAGCCCGTCCTTCACCGCGTCGATAGGCGCTCCTTTGGTTTTCAGGTAGAGTTGATCCACAATGATCAGATCACTATCCATTACAACGAAATCAGTGCTTACAGACCCCACATCTATCCCCAGATAGTACATGTTTCATTTCTCTCTTTCTATAAAGCATATCGACAAAGGCCTCGATTCGAGTCAAGTACCCCGCTTCCCCGCCCATTTCATCAAATACAATGGTAAGCACCGGCAGCCCCTCATCTTTTGCCAATCCGTCAAAGACCGACTTTGCAACAATTTCTGGCATGCAGCCTACGGGAAAGAGCTGAATAATGCCATCAAAATCTTCTTTTTCCCAGCGAAGAGCCTCATTAACCGTCTCCTTTGCATAACCGCCGATGCGATGAGGCATGAGAGGATTTCTCTTTGCTTCTAACAGCATGCCCCCAAAAGGATTCAAAACCGTATTCCTGATCCACCAACCGATACTGATACTCTTTTCAAAGGATACCCCGAGATCCATGAGGATATCCTCCACATGATGGTTTCCGAAGGCGTCGATCTGCGTATATATTTCTCCTGTTACAAGCAGTCTCAGCGGATTTCCTTCTTTGTGACGATTTATTTCCTTAAAATCTCTCCGGCTTTGCCGTATTACCTCCAAAGCATTGCGAATATCCGGAGCCTGCTCTAAACCTCTTCGACAAGTTCTCAACATGGACTTAGAGGCACCCCTTTTACCATCATAAGGACTTTGCATGCGGACCTCCGCTTCCAGTCTCTCGAAGTTTTTAATGAGCGAATAGGTACCTGACAATGCGGATAGAATCTGTCTTCTGCTGCAGGATGAATCCTCTACCACCTGACCCAGCCGATGCAGCAGTTCCTTTGGCCCTACTGCCGAGAGAGCGTCTAATAATATCCACCGGTAGTCACAGCCCTGCTTCTCCATAACCACCGCAAGTAATTCCGCGTATTCGCCCAACCGGCAAGGCCCCATAGTCGCCGGCATTACCACCGTATCCGCCCCCTGCTCCCAGGCGGAAAGCAAATTATCAATCATGATTTTAAAGGGCAGACAGATATCCTCCGGCGCCTTGGCAGACCCTCGTTCAAGCCCTTCCGTGCTATTGGGGGCGGGAATGACGATATCGATTCCCATCTCCCGGAAGAGGAGGCGGCCATAGATGTGACTGTCCCCTATCCTAGGAAAGGTGAGCTTCATGGTATCTTCTCCTCTCAAGTAGCTCAGAAAAGGCCTCCAGCCGTGTATCAACCCCGGCTTCCGCCGTATGCTCATCCAGCTTTAATACCAGCATGGGAAAGTCACCTATCCGGCTCCTTATCATCTCTATAATCACGGAATCCGTGCCGCAGCAAAAGGAAGACACATAGAGGATGCCGTCAATGGATTCATTCTTCAATAAAGCGCCGGCTCGTCCAAAGTTCTCTCTGTAAAACATCCAATAGGGCGCTTTCATCAGCCCTATCATCTGTTCGTCTAAATCCTTTCCTTGCAGTTCCTCCCCGGTTACCACCTCTATTCCCAAACGCTTCAGTTTGAAAATTAAATTGCGGTTGGCAAAGGAGTCGGAGATGTTGTATGGGTGACCAAGCAAAGCCACACGGCTTCCCTTGCTTTCCCCTCCCCGGCTCTCTCCCATCCCTGCAATCTCTGCAAAGTCCGCCTCTGCACGGTACACCGCTTTACGAATATTCATGGCAGCTTCTCCGGCACGGAATGCTCTAAGTATGTTCTCTTTAGGTACCCCTATCTGCTTACCCTGCTTGATGATTGCCTTCCCCAGCTTTGCTCTGTCGTTGAGGTACAAGGGATCGGTGAAGATAAACTTGTTCTTGGAATTCCCCTTTCCTATTAATTCCGGCAGCCCGGAGAATTTGGGACAAATAGAGTTGCCAAACTCACATTTCATGAGTCTGGGAACCACGACCATGTCGCATTCCTCCTCAAGTCTGGAAACGTGGCCTTGAAATAGTTTCATGGGCAAGCAAGCCTCATCCACGCAGTTCTTGATTCCCCGTTCAAGAATGTCCTGATTTGAAGGCCCGGAATAGACCACATCAACTCCCAAATTGTTAAAAAAAGTTTTTATAATTGGCTCATATCTTTGAAAAAGCAACGCTTCCGGAATTCCAATCCTCATTAATGCCCCTTAAACCTAGCCGTAGATTCCAACCGGCTAAAGCCGGGGAATCCGCAGTAGAAATCTACAAATCAAAGATTTGTGATTTCTGTGCACCAGTTCGTCGACAATTTGCTTCACAAATTGGACGAGCTGACGTGACATGGCACCTACCAGACATTTGCTACGCAAATGTGGTTAGGTGCGCAAAATAACGGCTGCCCGTTAAAACGAGCTGCCGTTATCTATTGTTACCATTTTGTTACGTTCTATTACAGAAATCAAGGAAGAATTTGGTACATGGAATCTGCCATTTCCTTCGTCACGTGCTCAGGAACAGCAGTGACCAGAATCTTTATCTCCCGGGCAGCAAAACCGATCACAACGGTGTCCCCGGGGACAACTTCGCTGCCGGGTTTTGCAACCTTGCCGTTAATTTGAATTCTTCCCTGCTCGCAAGCTTCCTTTGCAACGGTCCTGCGCTTAATGATTCTGGAATTCTTCAGAAACTTGTCAATCCTCATAGATTCCCTCCGAGCCGTAGATTCCATCCAGCTAAAGCTGGGGAATCCGGACATAGCACCTTCCAGACATTTGCTACCGCAAATGCGGATAGGCGCGTACAAATGAAAAGGGCAGCTGCAGCTGCCCTTTTTCATAACCATCATGTATTATTTGTTAACAGCGTCCTTCAATGCTTTGCCTGCCTTGAAAACAGGTGCCTTCGATGCAGCAATCTTAATCACTTCACCAGGTTTTCTTGGATTTCTGCCTTGTCTTTCTTTTCTTTGTCTGGTTTCGAATGTTCCGAAGCCAATGAGCTGTACTTTATCACCCTTTACAAGTGTTTCTTCTACAGCGCTGACAAATGCGTTTACGGCAACCTCAGCATCTTTCTTGGTAAAGCCGGTTTTCTCTGCTACGCGGGCAACTAATTCTGCTTTGTTCACGAATCTTACCTCCTTAAATGAATTATTATAAATTCTATCTCTTCATTTTACTTCACAGGGCATTCACTATTACGCTCCCGCTTTTTTGCTTGCTCCCAAAGCTTGTCCATCTCTGAGAGAGTCATCGATTCCATACGACGGCCTTCCGCGCGGGCGGCCTCTTCAATGAAGCTAAACCTCTGTATGAATCTCTGCGAAGTAAAATTCAAAGCGTCTTCGGGATCGACTTCCAGGAATCTAGCAACGTTAACCACTGCGAAAAGCAGGTCTCCTAACTCGTCGCGTATCCCCCCAAAGTCTCCTTTCCGGTAAGCCTCCATGAGCTCTCCGGTTTCCTCTACCACCTTTTCAAAAGCAGGATCCACATTGTCCCAGTCGAATCCCACTCCTGCAGCCTTTGACTGAACCTTCATGCTCTTGCGCAATGCAGGCAGAGATTTAGGAATCTGCCTCATGGATTCCGTCAAAGTACCTTGCTTCTCTTGCTTTTTCATATTTTCCCATTTTTCAAGGGCTGTGTCAATACTTTCCGCCCTAATATTTGAAAAAACATGGGGGTGGCGACGTATCATTTTCTCACATTCTCTGTTTGCGATGCTTTTTAGGTCAAATTTGCCTGTGGATTGTCCTAGATCACCGTGAAAAACAACCTGAAGCAACACATCACCCAACTCTTCTTCCAGGTTGTCCCAGTCCAAGTTGTCAATGGCCTCTGTTACCTCGTAAGCCTCTTCAATCAAACAGACCTTAAGACTTTCATGGGTCTGTGCTTTGTCCCATGGACAGCCTTCCTCACTTCTCAGCAGAGCAATGATCTTTATCAGACGATCTACTGCATCTGCAGCCGTATTGCCTTCTTTATATAATTCCTCATACATTACTTTTTAAACCTCGCAAAGATCCGTATCAACTTATCTCCTTTAGGCATCAGCTTTAATTCCTCACTGGTAATAGCCCTTGTTGCAAAGAGCATAAACACATAAACAACAACGCCTGTTAAAATAGCTAGAGCAGTGGCCAAAGCATTCGCCATGTTGGTGCTGTCTATAATACTACCAAAAAAGAAATTTAGCAAACGATGAACTCCAAAGACAGCCACACTCATGGTCAAACCGGAGATCCCAGGCTTGACAATGGTCAGTCGAAAATCAAACCTGGCTCCTGTATATTTTCTCACTGCCATCAAATTCAATATGGATGCCACTATGTAGGCGCATACCGTACCAATGGCGGCTCCCCTTATATTGATGGTAGGAATGGCTGTCAAGTAATGGGTCAGCATCACCTTGACCACAGCCCCGATGGCCAGGTTTCTCACGGGAATCAGTTGTTTCCCCATTCCTTGCAGGACTCCCGTCAGAATCTGCACCGTAGACAGGAAAATCACACCAAAAGACAGGATGAACAGACTGGGTGCCGCGCTTATTGCGCTTGCCTTCTGCGCAGGATAGAGGAGCAGCATGATAGGCTCGGATAAAGTCATCAGGCCCAGGGCGCAGGGCAATCCTATAATCAGTGAAGTCCTAAGCCCCAGCTCAACATTATATCGCAGAAAATCAGTTTCCCTGCGCTTATAGGCAGCCGCAATTGCCGGAACAAGACTCATGGCAATGGCCTGGGTCAACACCTGGGGAAAGTTGATCAAGGGACCGGCCATTCCCGTCAGCTGACCGTATAGATCGTTGGCAGCTTCGGGGGTAAACCCGCTAATCGTCAACCGATTGATGACGATGGCCACATCGATGGTGTTCATGATGGGCATGATAGCGGCGCCGATGGTTATGGGTACGGCAATGACTAAAATCTGAAGCAATATCTTGCTGCTTCTTTCACCGCGTTCCCCTGCTGGTTTAGAAATTCTCTTGAAAGTCCCCGTCCTATAAAACAGGAACATGCCGCCTACGGCAATCAGACCGGCTACAGCACCTGCTGTGGCACCGAAGGAAGCTCCTGCAGCTGCATATTCTAAACCCTGATCAACGAGGAAAAATGCCAGCGTAAATCCAATTATCACCCGAAAGAGTTGCTCAACAATCTGGGATATGGCTGTGGGCTTCATGTTCTGCATGCCTTGAAAGAAACCTCGGAAGGACGCCATAATCGGAACAAAAAACAGGGCAGGTGCAATGGACATCATGGCCATTTTGGCTCCGGGATTTCCCAAATAGTTTACGATAGCTCCCGCACCGAAGAAAAGTACGGCGGACGAACTGATACCGATTGCAAAAAGAAGGGCAAAGGATATGCGAAAGACGCGGTAGGCCTCATAGGAATGACCCAGAGCATTCCGCTCTGAGACCATCTTGGAGATTGCCACGGGGACACCTGCCGTAGACAAGGTCAACAACAATACGTAGACTGGATAGGCCGTCTGGTAATATCCCATCCCCGTATCGCCGATGATATTCGCCAAAGGTATGCGAAAAACCGCACCCATTACTTTGATGATTAGCCCGGCAATGCCCAGCACTACAGCTCCCTGCAAAAAGGATTTTCCTGCCATTATTTCAAAGCCTCGATAATTCTACGGATGGAACGCTCCGTCTCAAAGCGAACCTTTTCCATGTCTATAGTGGGGAAGTTGCCTTCCCTGTAAAGTACGTTACCGTCTACCATGGTAAGGAGTACATCACTCCCGGAGGCGGAATATACAAGGTTGTTTGCCAGGTCGTGAGCCGGATACATGTGAGGTCCTGAAATGTCCAGAACGATGAGGTCAGCTTTCATACCATCCTTCAGAAGACCCGAGTCTTCTCTCCCCTGGCCAAGGGCTCCCGCACGGGTACCGGCATAGATCGTCTGCCTGGGCGTTGTCAACCTGGGATCTCTGAATTTCTCTTTATGGACCAAACCGAAGAACTTCATTTCCTCGATGTAATTCAAGCTGTTGTTGCTGGCAACGCTGTCGGTACCGATGGCTACATTGATCCCTTCTTCCAACAACTTGGGTACATTGCAGACACCGCTGGCAAGCTTCAGATTGCTGATCGGGTTGCTGGCTACAGTGACTTCCTTTTCCTTTAGGATTTGAAAGTCATCGCCTTCAATGTAGACGCAGTGGGCTGCAGTAGTCTTGCAGTCCAAAAGCCCCAGGTCATTGAAGTATTTTGCGGGAGTTTTGCCTTGATGTTTCTCCTTACACCCCTCATGCTCCGCCACTGTTTCCGAAAGGTGGACATGCATCCGCGCCCCCAGTTCCTTTGTGAACTCTGCCAGCTGGGCAACAATTTTCGGACTGGAGGTATACTCCGCGTGAAGGCTCATGTCGATATGGATCCTTCCATCCCCGCTTTCATTATATTGCTCATATAGGTCTTTTGATTCCTGATAAGCCGGAAGTTCTTTGAGGTCTTGGTCAGTAAAGCTGGTGATTCCTCTGCCGATATTGGCTTTTGCACCGCTTTCTATGAAGGCTTCTGCCATCAAGTCGCAAAAATAATACATGTCGGTGGTGGATACGATTCCAAAGCGAAGAGATTCTGCAATCCCCAGAAGCGTAGCGTAATAAACATCTTCTCCCGTCAAGTGCGCCTCAAAGGGGAAAATGCGTTTATTGAGCCAATCCTGGAGAGACAGGCTCTCCCCGTAGCCTCTCATTAATGTCATGGGCGTGTGTGCGTGTGAGTTAAAAAAACCGCTCATCAGCAACTTACCGGTGCCGTCAAGTACTTCCCCGTACCCGACCTTTGGCATGCTGTTGCCAATATATGCGATTCGGTCACCCTTAGTACCTACATACATGGCCTTCTGTATATTGAGGTCTTCATCTAAAACTGTAATGTTCTTGAAAAGCATGGAAACCACCTCCGTTCAGCATAGTATAGCACAGGCAACTGTAAAAATCTACAACCCTGCACCCGGAACGAAATAACGAAAACCGCCTAAATCTAGGCGGTTCTTTGTCCATGTTATAAGGGACTGACCCTATTAATTATCCATCTGCTTGGCCAAAAAATGCGCTGCTATTTCTGCAGTCTTTATCTCCATCTCTCCCAGCTTGTGTTCCTGGTCTCTGCTGAAAAAGATAACGGAACCAATGGGGTCACCCTGAGATATAATCGGCACGATGACCTGAGACTTGTAGTCACGGTTTTCGCTTTCTTCATTGGTAATCGCTTGCACCGCTTCTGCATCATACATGAGCTTAATGCTTTTGCCCTGGATAATCTTCTCCACCTCAGGACTGATTCTCTTATCTAAATATTCTCTTTTAGAGCCTCCCGATACGGCTACAACTTGATCTGTATCCGTAACGATGGCTGAATCACCTAAAATGCTGTAGGCAGATTCGATGAACTCTCCGGCAAACTCGTTCAACTCACTTATGGGTGAATACTTCTTAAGAATAACTCCGCCCTCTCTATCCGTGTAGATTTCCAAGGGATCGCCTTCTCTGATCCGCATGGTGCGCCTAATTTCCTTGGGTATGACCACACGGCCCAAATCATCAATTCTTCTTACGATTCCTGTCGCCTTCATATCTGCACTCTTCCTCTCTTGTTTTCTAAATTGCATATGTTGTGTTGCCATTATTATTTTCCAATAGCGGTGGAATATGCACAGCACCATTTTAAATATTTAAATAGGGTGGCAACGGGACGTTTTGTTTGCCATACCATCTCAACTGATTTGGATGCAGATTTCCGGGCCTATCTGTGCAAATTTTCAAGTAATACGGTTCTTTCCCGGTGTAAATATCCATTTTTTAGGATGTTCTGTGCAAATTTTCGGTTTGTACGTAGATTTATCGGATTATTTCTTTCACATTTGGCGTACAACTGGATTTTTTGCACACTTTGAAGCCGATTTGGCAGTAATGTTCGTACAACTTGAAATTTTGCTCGCTACGTCAATCTATAATATTTATTCTTGATATATAAGGAAGATACTGCTATTCTACAATTAGGCGTCACTTGTAGCTTCTACTTATCAGAATTTCTCTATAGACTCTAGTTGTATATCTTTCTCGCTGGGATGCCGTTACCTTTGACAACTATTTTTTACTAGTTTTATGTTATTATTTCGTAAAATGTTTAATTTGTGAAAGGACGGAAAGAGTTATGAAAACGAAAGGAATTCTATTACTGGTTTTTTTACTTGCCATAACCATGGCTGGGTGTGGTGGCGGTTCTGATTCCCAAACGCTTCCTGGGACAGATGATACAGAAATCTCTGAATCGGAAACCCAGTCCCCTTCCGGTGATGAACCGGGCATTAGCTACGCTGAATATCTGACAGTGGAGGAAGTGGAGGAAATTACTGGCATATCCGGACTGACACTAAATGAAGAACCTCTGATGCTACAGTTTTTATATGGAGAAGAGATTGCATACGAAGTCCGCTTTTACAGCATGGGTTTTTATGACGAAGAAGTAGGCGGGAACCAGGAGTACTACACGGATGTGCCGGAGGTAGGAGATCGAGCGGCCATCGCAATACCTGATGCGCCATATCGTCTGACCTTTGCAAAGGGAGACTACAGCATTATGACCCAGACCCTCTCCCAGGATCCAGGTGCGATAGTTACAGAGGCCCACTTAATTGAATTGGCCAAGCTTCTGGCATCCAGATTATGATATAGGTGGCAGGGGGACGTTTCGTTTGCCACCAAACGAAACGTCCCCTGCCAGAAATATAAAAGGCCGCGATGAGCGGCCTTTTTATTGTGATTCCTTATTCCTGTTCCTTCATATATTCCACGCCATATTGCTCGCGCAATTCTTTTATTCTAGCGGTGTAGGCTTCCCGGATAGCCGTATCATTCAGAAAAGCTATAATGTTTTCCTTTTCATTCGCAAATGTTTCATTGCCCTGTTCCTTATCCGTGACCTTGATAATGTGATAGCCAAATTGACTCTGCACCAGATCGCTTATTTCGCCTGGCTCCAGAGCAAAAGCGGCTTCTTCAAATTCCGGAACCATTGCTCCTCTTCCGAAAGTACCAAGAGTGCCTCCCTGAGCAGCGCTTCCGTCAATGCTGTGTTCCTTGGCCAGTTCAGCAAAATCGCCGCCGTTCTTCAGCTCCTCGAGGATCTCTTCTGCAAGCTCTTCTTCCTTTACCAGAATGTGGCTGGCAGTCACTTCGTCGATGACAAACTGATCCGGATTCGCATCAAAATACGCTTTTGCATCCTCTTCTGCCACTTCTTCGATTCCGGCAGTTAAGTCGTTGAAGAAAGCCATGCTGTAATACTGGTCGATGTAGAATTCTTTCAGGTATTCATCGGTAATTTTCTTCTCTTTCATATAGGCTGCAGCCTGCTCCTGCTCGCCCACTTTGACGACGAACTCGTCTGCCGCAGTTTCGTAGTCCTCAGGAAGTGCTTCCGGATCGTCTACGTATTCCTGTTTTATGATAACCAGTGAGATGTAGTCTTCCAAAACCAGAGATTTGATGTACTGCAAATCTTCAGCCGAGGCTGCATTCAGATCAATTCCCTGCAAGAAAGTATATAAATTAGTGTATTGATTTAACTGGTCCTCCGTGATTATAGTTTCGCCTACCTTTGCTACAGGATCGTCTCCGGATGGTTCTTCTTTCTCAGCGCAAGCGACCAGAGTAAAAATCATGATGGCAGCCAGCAAGAGGGTTAGGATCTTCTTTCCATTCATTTGTGTCCTTCTCCTTCATTTTTCTAAGTGATTAACATTTCAATTATACGTTATTGTGTGAGCTTTGTCAAAAACTCCGTAGCTTCACTCAGCCAATTATTGCTTCCCGGATTTAATTTTATATACGGCTGCGTTCCTCCATGAACCAGCAAGTTCATACCGTATACGGAGACCGCGTCGGCAATCTTCTGGGGATTCAGGTTTGCCATATTATGAAAATCAAACATCAGCTTTTTCTGCTCCCTACGAACTCTGGAAATGCCGCTTCTCTCTGCCATGGCCTTTATCCGGGCAATCTCGATAAGATTGAGGGTTTCCTTTGGAATCTCGCCGAATCGATCTAAGAGCTCATCGATAACCTCGCTTCGGTCCCTCTCGTCGCGTATGGATGCGATTTTCTTGTACATTTGAAGTTTTACCAGTTCATCGGAGATATAATCACCGGGTATATGTGCCTCCACAGGAAGTTCGATGCTGATTTCCATGGCATCCTTTGCTTGCGCCTGACCGCCTGACAATTCCCTCACTGCATCCTCAACCAACTTGCAGTAAAGTTCGTAGCCGATGGTCAGCATGTGGCCGTGCTGCTCCGTCCCCAGTAAGTTTCCGGTGCCCCGAATCTCCAGGTCCCGCATAGCGATGTGAAAACCCGCGCCAAATTCCGTAAACTCACGAATGGACCGCAGTCGCTTTTCTGCCTGCTCCGATAACACTTTGTTCTTCTGATACATGAGATATGCGTAGGCCATGCGATTGGAGCGCCCGACTCTGCCCCGGAGCTGATAGAGCTGAGATAGACCCAATCGGTCCGCATCCAGTATAATCATAGTGTTTGCATTAGGAATGTCCAGCCCTGATTCGATGATAGTGGTAGAGACCAGGACGTTGGATTCATTGTTCACAAATTGCAACATGATGTCCTCAAGCTGTTTTTCATCCATTTGCCCATGGGCAGCGACGACGGATGCCTGAGGCACTATATCGCGAATGTGAGCAGCGATTTTCTGGATCCCCCTGACCCTGTTATAGACCACGTAGACCTGACCTCCCCGATCAAGCTCCCGTTCAATGGCTTCCTTCAGTACACCATCCTCCTGCTCCATGACGTAGGTCTGGACGGGGTAGCGTTCCTCGGGAGGCTCTTCAATGAGGCTCATATCCCGTATGCCGATGAGGGACATATGGAGAGTTCTGGGGATGGGCGTGGCGGAAAGGGTTAGAACATCTACATTTTTTCGCAACTGTTTGATTTTTTCTTTATGCTGAACACCGAAACGCTGCTCTTCGTCGATGACCAGCAGTCCCAGGTCTTTGAAAGCAACATCCTTGGACAGAAGTCTGTGGGTGCCTATCAATACGTCCACTTCACCTTTTTTCACTTTACGTATGATCTCAGACTGCTGTGCATCCGTCCGGAACCGGGAAAGTACATCAATCTTAAAGGGAAAGGCGGCAAACCGTTCTTTAAAGGTATAGTAATGCTGGTTTGCAAGCAGGGTAGTCGGCACCAAAATAGCTGCCTGCTTACCGTCAGCAACGCTTTTGAACACCGCACGAGCAGCCACTTCTGTCTTCCCGTAACCCACGTCGCCGCAGAGCAACCGATCCATAGGAAGGGGTTTCTCCATGTCCTTTTTAATTTCTCGAATAGAGCGCAGCTGATCCGGTGTTTCCTCATAGGGGAAAAGATCTTCAAATTCACGCTGCCACAGGTTGTCGCCGGAGAAGGCATAGCCCTCTTCCATCTGCCTTGCTGCTGAAAGTGCAAGCAGATCTTTAGCCAACTCTTGTACAGCCTGCTTGGCACGCAATTTGGTTTTTTTCCATTCACTTCCTGCGAGTTTGTTTATCTTTGGGGCACCATCCTCAGCGCCGATGTACTTCTGGATGATATCCATCTGCTCTACCGGCACGTAGAGAATATCTTCCCCCGCGTATTTGATTTTCAGATAATCTTTTTTGACATCCTGAACATCCAGCTGGGTTACACCCAGAAACTTTCCAATTCCATGGTTCTCGTGAACCACATAATCACCTTTGCGAATATCGGAAAAGGCTTTGATTCCCCGGTGTTCCCCGGCTTCCTTTCGAGCCTTTTTCTGCTTTACCGTCACAAAGATATCTTTGTCGCAGAGTATGACCAGCTTTTCTTCCGGAAATTCCATTCCGCCTGAAAGCGCGCCTGCGAGAACCTTCACCTGACTTTCCAGGCCGCATCGCAGGGCAAAATTCTTCATATTTTCTACCCTCTCCTCAGTGGAGCAGAAAACGTAGATTTCATATTTCAGTTTGGCATAACGTAGTAGCTCGGTCTCTAAAAAATCCATTCTTCCGTTAAAGACTGTTGCCTGTTTTGATACAACCGGGACGACAGCCTTTAGAGTATCAATTCCCCGCAGTTGCTTTTGGAAGGGGGCAAAGACGAAGGCGGCTTTTCCCCGATAGATTCCTAAAAAATCCGAAAACCCTGAAAAAGCATTGTAATCATCGGGGACTAGCTCTCCCCGTTCCAGCAGATCTTTGAAATCCTCCTGGTATTCCTTCTCCGCCAGTTCCAGTACCTCTGTCACCCGATCCTGGTCATCTACAATAACAAGGCCATCGTCCTGCAGATAATCCCACAGAAACCCCGTTTCCTCATAAAGGTAATGGATGTAATTCTCCAGGAGCTGAAGGTTGGTGAATGTCTCAAGGCTCTCGACTATATGCCCCTGCCGGCCCAAAAGCCTCTCACGTTTCTCACCCGGCAGCTTTTTGGAAAAAGTCTGATAAGCTTCCTGCACTCGGGTGGTCGCCTGTTCGAAGAGATAATCCGATTGTACGATGAGTTGGGCAGGAAAAACCTTAACCGATACCGCTTCGTCAATAGACCTCTGGGTCAAGGGATCAAAGAAACGGATAGAATCCACCTCCACGTCAAAAAGCTCCACCCGGAAGGGATGGGGCTGGTTGGGAGGAAAAATGTCTAAAATACCCCCTCGAATGACGTACTGCCCCCTTGCTTCTACTGAACTCACCCGTTCATAACCCATATAGGCAAGCCGGCGCTTCAATTGTTCAAGGTCTACTTCGTCCCCTAGATTAAGGGCAAATGTATTCTGCAGAAAAAGATTCCGCGGGGCCAGTTTTTTTACTGCGCTCTGAGCAGAGGCAACTACGATGCAATCCTCTCCGGAAGCAAGAGCGCACATAGCTGTAAGCCTCTCTACCAGTGCATCTTGGCTCTTGGCTTCAAAAGCGATACGCATAGGAGTTTCTTCTGGAAGGGTATAAACTTTTTGATCTGTAAACAAAGACAGATCCTCTGCAAGCTTCTTCGCCCTTGCATGAGAGGAGGTGACGATCAGAAGCTGTCTTCGCCTCTCTCCTGCAATGACCCCTGCAATAACAGCAGATCTGCTCTCTGAGATGCCGGATATGCAAGAGACTCCATAGCTTTCCCGGGCTAGCTGCCGGATTCGACGGAATCGGCCGGAGTCATTCATTTCAATCATCCTTTTGGCTGTCCTCTTTCTTTGATAGCTTAACCTCTTTCCCCATGGGTTCCTTGCTGTTGAATTCATTCATGGCCGGATCGATACCCTTTGCCAGAATGCACTCCAGTGCAGACACAGCCCGGACAACAGCGTTTTCCATCAGCTTTCTTTCTTCCTTGCCGAAGCCTCCGGTGACGTAGTCCGCTAAGCGCATTTTCCGCTCTCCTCCAATGCCGATCCTCACTCGAGGAAAATCGTCTCTCTTAAGATCATAGATAATGGAACGCATGCCGTTATGGGTGCCGGCACTGCCGGAGGGCCTGATTCGCAGTCTTCCTATGGGAAGATCCACGTCGTCATATACTACAACGAGGTTGGAGAGATCAGGTTTGTAATAGGAAACCAGTTCTCTGACGCTTTGACCTGATAGGTTCATATAGGTCTGAGGTTTTACCAGCAATACTTTTTGGCCGGAGATGATGCCTTCCCCGACCAGTGCTTTGTGCTTTAATTTGTTGATGCGGATCCCGTGCTTCTCTGCAAGATAGTCTACTGTGATAAAACCGATATTGTGCCTGGTATGCTCATACCTTCTGCCGGGATTGCCAAGTCCTGTGATGATAAACATAACACCTACACTAATCGAACAATCTGCTGATAGAATCGTTTGTAAAGATGCGAATCATCGCCTCTGCAAACAGAGGAGCTACGGACAGCACATTAATCTTATCCAGTTTCTTTTCCTCCGGCAAGGCTATGGTGTTGAGAAGGATCATCTCTGTGATTGCAGAATCCTGAATCCTTTCGATAGCCGGTCCGGAAAGCACCGCATGGGTAGAGCAAGCGAATACATCTTTAGCTCCTAAATCCTTTAATGCATTTGCTGCATTCGTTATGGTTCCTGCTGTATCGATGATGTCATCAACCAAAATGGCATTTTTACCTTCGATATCACCGATGACGTTCATGATTTCCGAGACGTTTGCCTTTGGACGTCTCTTATCTATGATGGCGATGGGTGCATCCAGAGGATGTGCCATATTCCTGGCTCTTCCCACACTGCCGTGATCCGGAGAAACGATGACCAGGTCATCCAACCGCATTTCCTTAAAATATTTAACAAGTATGGGCATACCCAACAGATGATCCACGGGAATGTTAAAATAGCCTTGAATCTGGGCAGCATGAAGGTCCATTGTCACCACGCGGTCCGCTCCTGCAGAGCTGATCAGGTCTGCAATCAGCTTTGCTGTGATGGGATCTCTTGCTTTGGCTTTCCTGTCCTGTCTGGCATAACCATAGTAGGGTATGACCGCATTGATCCTCCCTGCAGAGGCTCTTTTCATAGCATCTATCATGATTAGCAGTTCCATCAGGTTATCGTTGACCGGGTCACAGGTGGACTGAACGATATAGGTATCGATGCCCCTCACTGTCTCCCACAGGTTCACCGACACTTCTCCGTCACTGAATTTGCTTACCGTGGATCTTCCCAAAGGCTTGCCCATTATAGATGCGATTTCCTCCGCAAGCTCGGGATTTGAGTTCCCCGCGAAGATTTTAAAGTCCGCGAACGCTCCATTCTTCATTGCATTAATCCTTTCTGTCTCACTTACTTCTTCTTCTTCAAAATCCCTCGTTTTTCAACCCAGTCCGGAATGATTCTTTCCTTTGCTCTGCCGACGCATAGAGCCCCCGGCGGAACGTCCCGAGTAATTGTGGTTCCCGCTGCAACATAGGACTCTCTTCCCACTGTTACCGGTGCAATCAGGTTGGTATTGCAGCCTATAAAAGCACCTTCCTCTACTGTAGATCGATTCTTTTCGGAACCGTTATAATTGACAAATACCACACCACAGCCTAAATTTACGCCATCGCCCACATCCGCATCCCCTATGTAGGTAAGGTGGGACGCTTTCGCTCCGTCTCCCAATGTTGAGTTCTTCACTTCTACAAAATCGCCTACTTTGGCATCCCGGCCGATATGGCTGTGGGGACGCAGGTAAGCGAAGGGCCCTACCTTCGTTCGGCTCCCGATGGTACTTTGCAAAATGACGGAGCACTGAATGTTCACGCCGTCGTCGATGACGCTGTCAACGATTTTCGTGTTGTGACCGATGTCACAATTTCGACCGATTTTTGTATTCCCTTCCAAGATGACGCAGGGGCCTATGGTAGTCCCTTCACCTATGGAGACTCCCCCATCGATGTAAGCAGTCTTCCAATCTACAAAAGTGACACCTGCCTGTATGTGCGAAAGGACAATTTCCAGACGTTCCTGTTCTTTTTGCTCTTCCGCCGCGATTATATGCTCCATGCTCATTTTCTTTTCTTCCATATGCTTATTCCCCTTGCAATCTGAGCTGTCACTTAAGTATA